>Ga0181516_10000197_pt1 | contig 63816 bp, 55 predicted proteins | sample PEATcosm2014_Bin_25_FD_121104 | JGI IMG/M metagenome (GOLD analysis project Ga0181516, IMG submission 121104) | Peatland microbial communities from MTU Mesocosm Facility, Houghton, MI, USA - PEATcosm2014_Bin01_10_metaG | ecosystem: Environmental > Terrestrial > Soil > Wetlands > Peat | place...
ACGGCTGGCGGGAGGCGCTCAACTGCTTCTCTGTGCTGTGGGAAGCTCGCTTCCCACAGCACAGAGGCTAATCGGAAACAAAACTTCAACCAGACTGTTTACACAAAAGACTGGACACTACCGCGGTATCTGGATCAGCAGATTGGAATTATTGAGACTGAATAGTAGACCTTATTTTAGTATTTACCTATTGTTGGTTGGCAGTATATGGCATAATTATTTTGCATGACCCATCTGAGCCTACACACATCCAACCACCATCAAACCACGTGTTATCTTTGATATATGGATGGACTATAACTTCCATTTGCCGACGCAAACCTCCTGCTTCGCGGATATATGTAGGGTTACCATGCTCAATGTAAAGCATATCCATCTGATACTGCCGATTTAGTCTCGACATAATTTCAGCCTCTTTTTGTGATAATTCAATTAAAGTTCCCTTTGTACCCCATGCTCCATCTTGAATTTGTGTTTCATCTTTTGGATGTTGTGTAAACTTCTCAGCATTCATGCATGCGTCATTTCGCTCGTCGGCATCTGTAATAGCATGAGAACCTCCACTTGCATTGTCAGTCATATGTAAATAGTTACTGTCATAATTAAAGCCCGTAACAAATGGCCTCGAATAACAACCATTTTTAATTACACCATATTTTTCCGCCAACCTGGTATTTAGCGCTTTACGCGCATCCCGGGTGCTTTCTTCGTACGAATTAAATGCCCTGCAGTTTGTTGGGTCTGGCTCGGCTTCAGATTGTATTGGGCATTTGCTCAATAGTTCATCATATCGTCGGTAAATATTCTCAACTTCACGTGTATCTTGTGGTACCAAGTCGATTGCATTAACCATATATCCATGGTGCAGCTCAATGGTGTGTACTCTACCGACAGTTTTTTGAACAGGCGGTTTGCTATAAACAGTCGTATCCTCCTGTTTTGAAATAGCTATATTTTGATGATCTTTGTGTTTGCCCCATATATACAAACCAAGTCCGATCAATAGCGTAAATACGACACTGTATAAAAAGTATTTCATCTGGCGATTCTCCTATTGTTGATCCTTCATCTTTCCCATTACCCTATGTCACCTTATCCAGTTTGATTCAGCTATGCGGTGATGAAGCGCAACTCGATCTTGGAGCCGGTGGCTTCGGCGAAGCGGATCAGGGTTTTGGCGCTGGGCAAGGTTCTTCCGCTTTCCAGCCGGGCGATTGCCGACTGGCTGGTGCCCATGCGCTTGGCCAGTTCCACCTGCGAAAACCCAGAACGAAGACGTGCCTGAATCAGCTCCGTGGCAATCTCAAACTCTGGACCCAAACGATCGTACTCCGCCTTGACTTCCGGATTCTTGAGCCACTCGTCCGCGAGTTCCTTAAAAGGAATCGTCATAAAATCTCCTTTGCTCGCCGGTTTGCAAGATTAATTTCGCTACGCGGCGTCTGCTGTGTCTTCTTGATAAAAGCGCGAACAATAACAACTCTGCGGCCTATGGCCGTGACATAAATGGCCCGTGCGATGCCATCCCTTCCAGTCGCGCGCATCTCCCATAGCTTATCTTCAAGGTGCTTGACATAAGGTTCCCTCAGATTCTCAAGGCCAACCTGAGAGATCATACGTTCCAGCCGAAGCAGACGCGCTCGCATTTCCAAAGGGAGGGCATCGAGTTCACCGCGCACCGTATCGTTCAGAACTTCGACCGCCCAACACATACTTCATTGTATCTCGTATTTGAGATAATTGAAAGGGACTGCGCGATGGCGATGCGCCTACCTACCCGTGCCGCCCACGGTCATTTTGTCGAGCTTGATGGTGGGCATGCCTACGCCTACGGGGACGGATTGGCCATCTTTGCCGCAGGTGCCGATGCCTTCGTCTAGCTTGAGGTCGTGGCCTACCATGGAGACGTGTTTGAGCGCCTCGGGGCCGTTGCCGATCAGGGTGGCGTCGCGGACTGGGGCGGTGATTTTGCCGTCTTCGATGAGATAGGCCTCGCTGGCGGAGAAGACAAACTTACCATTCGTGATGTCCACCTGGCCGCCACCGAAGTTGACCGCGTAGAGGCCGCGCTTGACGCTGCGGAGGATGTCTTCCGGGGCGTCGTCGCCGGCCAGCATGTAGGTGTTGGTCATGCGCGGCATGGGGATGGATTGATAGCTCTCGCGGCGGCCGGAGCCGGTGTTATTCATGCCCATGAGGCGCGCCGAGAGCTTGTCCGATAGATAGCCTTTGAGAATGCCGCCTTCGATGAGCACCGTCTCTTGGGTCGCCGTGCCCTCGTCGTCCACGTTGAGCGAGCCGCGACGGCCCGATATAGTCCCGTTGTCTACGACGGTGACCTTGGAGCTGGCCACCGATTGGCCAATCAGCCCGGTGAAGGCCGAGGTCTTCTTGCGGTTGAAGTCGGCTTCCAGGCCGTGGCCTACGGCTTCATGGAGCAGGATGCCGGGCCAGCCGGGACCGAGAACGACTTCCATCTCGCCGGCCGGGGCGGGAATGGCGCTGAGTTGCAGGATGGCTCCGCGAGCGGCTTCGCGGGCTAAAGCCTCTGGGCTTTTGGAGCCGGTGAATTGCTCGATGCCCGCACGTCCGCCGCCGCCGGCCGAGCCTTTGGTGGTGTTGGCGTCCTCCTTGGCGATGACGAAGACGTTGAGGCGGCAGAGGGGCTGGGTGTCGCTGGCGAATGCGCCGTCACTGGCCGCGATGAGGATGCGGCGCAGTTCCTCCGAGTAGCTGGCGCGGACCTGGACGATGCGCGGATCGAAGGCGCGCGCGGCGCGGTCGGCGCGTTGAATCAGATCAAGGCGCGCGGCCAGATCCAGATCGTAGCCGCCCAGCGGAACAGGATAAAGGTCGGCGGCGGGCGCTTCTAGGAAGCCCTGCACGGGCTGCCTGGCCGGGCCGGAGGCGATGAGCGCGGCGGTGCGGGCGGCGTGGAGCAGGCGGTCGGGGTTGAGATTGTCGGTGTAGGCGTAGCCGGTGCGCTCACCGCTAAGGACGCGGATGCCGCAGCCGGCGCTGACGCCTTGGCTGGCGGACTTGACGATCTGCTCGTCGACGCCAAGCGCGGTGGCGGCGACCGACTCGAAGTAGAGGTCGGCGTAGTCTCCGCCGGCCGAGAGAGCCTCACCGAGGCAGCGCTCCAGCAGGCGTTCGGTGATGCCGAATTTTTCAAAGAAAAAACGTTTGTGGCTAGGGCGTGGGGAAGGGGCCGGTAGATTCATCGTACTTTTGAGTTTACGCCAGCTATAGCGCCAATGAACAAGGCGCGGCGGGGGTCGAGGTATCCGACCCTATTGCAAAAAATGTGAAAGGAAGGGGTGCGGTGAATTTTTGGCTTGTGTCCATCTCTGGTAATGAACAAGAGGGACGGGCAAGGCGGTTTGTAAACAAAAACAGCAAGTTGGCTACCGTTCTTCGACTACGCCAGGGCAAGCCCGCGCGGTGATGGCGAGTTGGCGAAAGTTCATTACGGGCGTACTTGGCTGCGGGATTGAAGGGCGTTGTTTGGCCTCCACCGCAGTTGCTTTATATATGCGCCAGCACCCCGTAAAGCATTTGCAGAATCGGAAACATGATTAACCCCAGCAGCGCTCGGCCTACAAAAATGATGAGCAGATAGCTGGCGACGCCGGTGATGCGGTCGAAGACCTGCACGGCGTTATACGGCAGCATCTGGCGCAGAATGTGGCTGCCATCCAGCGGCGGAATGGGAATCAGATTGAAGATGGCTAGCGTCAGGTTGAGCCGCAGGCCAATGTCGCAGAGCATCTCCAGCGCCTGTTGCGTACTGCTTGGGCTTGCCCCATCGGGCAGATGGCTCTCGAAGTAGAAGACAGCCGCAAGCCCAAAAAAGGCGATGATGGCCAGCAGCAGATTCGAGGCCGGGCCGGCCAGACTGACCAGAGTGTCATCGCGCTTGAAGTTGCGAAAGTTGCGGCTGATGATCGGCACCGGCTTGGCCCATCCAAAGAGATAGCCGCCAAACATTCCAAATCCAATGAGCGGCCCAAAGATCATCAGCGCCGGCAGCAGCAGCGTCCCAATCGGATCGATGTGGTCCATCGGATTCAGCGAGACGCGCCCCAACATGCGGGCAGTCTGATCGCCCAGCCGCGAGGCCATCCAGGCGTGCGCGCTCTCATGCACGCTCAACGAAAAAAGAAGCAGAACAAACTCAAAGACGGCGATCAAAAAAGCGCTGGATTGCAAATCGATTCTCCATGAACTGGAAATCTCAGGTTAGCATGGAGGGTTGCCAACGCTCCGCATTCGCAAACCCGCGCGGAGATTCTGGCGCCGAGGGGATTTCCGTCTCAGAAGACCCAAATGCTGCCCAGCACCAGCAGAATCGCGGCCACGGTTACGGCCTCGTAGGCCAACTCATCTGGCTTGCGGCTGCGCGATTGTCTGCTTCCGCGGGCTGGCATGGAGCAATATATGGTTTGTGGGGAGGGCTGCATAGTCGAGCCGCCTTTCCGTGCCTTGTGCCAGAGAATACGCGTTCAGAAACTCTCCGGTTCTCACATTTGAATCCTTAGACACGAATTCCGCGCGAATGATGTGTGAAAAGATGAGAAATTCGCACCGATCTCCGCGACGGCAAGCCGGCAACTCTCGGAAAAAACTGACGCCTGGCCAAATCGATGCGCCCCAATCATCAGGGCGTCAGGAAATCCAGTTCCCAACCCATGCCACCGCGCGCGCAATCGGCCCTCTCTCCGGCCGCTTGAGTTCTTCCGCCAAATAAGAGGGGCACTCATTGTCATCGGCGGCAATAAATACCGGCTGATGGGGAACATAGCCCGTGCAAAGATCCTCCTGCCAGTCCAGAATCTCGGCCACAATGGGATCGCCGGCCTCGCCATTGGCAGCCTTCTCAAACTCCTCCGCCGTCTGCCGCCGGGCAATCGCCAGATCGGTCAGCAACTTGTACTCTTCCTGACGGTCTTCGGCCTGGGCCAACTGCGCGCCTTCCAGCAGTTGCTTCGCCTCCCGGTGGTGGATGCGGGCAATGGCGCGGTAATCGTCGCCCTCTGAACTTCCCTTGAACTTATAGTCGGATAATTTCCTCTGAGGTTGGTCGTCTGCCATCTTCCCCTCCTGGCCGCGAACATCCATTCTTCGCCCTGTCAATCGTTGAGCGCCGACCTATTCTACAACACTTTTGGTAACGAAGAAACATAAGAATTTTCGCCCCCGGCGGGTGTAGAATTCCGCTCGTGAGCATAGACCCTCAACTTGTCTCTTCTCAACAGAAGGAAGAACGCAACTGGCTGCCGCTGGCTGTGGCCGCCGCCGCCGTTCTTTTTGTTGCAACCGCCGCCATTCTGATTCTGCAGCACCAAAGCGCCAGCAGAAAAGCCGCAACTGCTGTCTCGCCTATCTCCGCGCCGCTGGACCCGTATGCATCCAGTCTGGTGCTGAGCGGCCTGGCGATGAGCGAATCCTCGAACCTGGCTGGAGGCAAAGTGACCTACTTGGATGGGCGTATCGCCAATCAGGGCGCACGCAGTGTCACCGCCGTTACCGTGCAGGTGCTCTTCCGCGACTTTGCTCACGAAGTAACGCAGAACGAGACCCAGCCTCTCAAGCTCATCCGTATGCGCGATCCTTATATAGATCTGGAGCCGGTCTCCGCGGCTCCGCTCAGGCCGGGCGATGAAAAGGATTTCCGCCTGATCTTCGATAGCGTCAAGCCAGACTGGGACGGCGCTTACCCGGAGATTCGCATTCTGAAGGTCGGAAGCAAATAGCACGCCGAAATTAGGAAGAAACTACAGCCCGTGGCGGATTCCAATTGCAAGATCGTAAATTGTCCGTGCCTAAAGGCAACGCTCTTGATTGACTCGATTTCAGGGGCCTGAAGGCCCCTGCTCCCTCCATTTCTCGCGTCGGAAATAACGGAAATATATTTTCATGTTCCGTGCGTCGACAATGCCGGTGGGGAACCAGAAAGAAACAGGCGTGGACCAAGAGGTCGACACTACATGCGGCTGAAAGGCCAGCGCTACGATTTCATGCATTGCGGGGGGCAAAGTCGATAAACGACTATACAGGCCGCCCCGCGCCGGATTTACCGGGTAGAATTTTCCTGCTTCGGCAAAACTTACACGCTTCATCCGCTCCAAAAACCTCCAACCAAGCTCACACTCAATCCGCCATCCTTTGACAACTTCAACAATTCAAAGCAAAATCCCGCCGATTCAGATTTTCCGCCGAGTTTGGCCCCCGCCTTGCTCTTTTTGAAGGCGAGCAGACACTACCGCTCACCCCGCGCAGACCCGGCGGAGAAAGAAACCTTTGGGGGTGTTCAAAATGAAAGCTATCGAATCAATTCGATCTTCGTTCCCAAGCCAGCTTGCCCTTGTTCTGCTGGCATCTGCATTCGCTATTCCCACACTCGCGCAAGAGGCACAATCTCCCGCAGTTGATCAGCAGCCCACGGCTTCGGCTACCGCGCTGCCCCCGGCAAACGGGACAAACAGGGCAAGCGAACCTCGGGAAGGCTTCTGGGGCCGTATCAATCCCTTGGCGCGCAAAAAGTGGGTAAACAACCAGGTGAACCCCCTCAAAGGCCAACTGAATGAGTTGGATGAAGCCAACGGCAAAAACTCCCGCGACATTCAGGATGTGGACCGCAGAGCGCAGGCCGGTATTGGCCATGCCCAATCCACCGCCGATGCGGCCAATCAGGCGGCCCTGGCCGCAGGCAGCCAGGCTCGCGACGCCAGCGGAATTGCGCGGGGCGCGGCCGGCCAGGTGGATCAGTTGGGAACAACCGTCAGCGGCCTGGATCAGTATCGCCAGACCACCGAACTTGAAGTCGCATTTCACGGCGGTCAGCCGGTTCTCTCCGCTGCCGCCCGCAAGCAACTGGACGATTTTGCGGCCAACCTCACCGGTCACCAGGGTTACGTCCTTGAGATTGAAGGACATTCGCCTCTTGCTGGGGGCGCGGGCATCCAGAACTCCGAGCGATTGGCTGAAGCAGTCAAGCGCTATCTTGTCACCGATCATCAGATTCCCGTCTACCGTTTGCACTCCGTAGCCCTTGGCAATGCCGCTGGCGCGGAAGACGCACTGCCCGCCAAGGCGAACAGAGTGCGCATCCGATTGATGGAAAACAGTTTGGCGGCCCAGGAAACTACGTCCCCCCATGGCGTTGCATCCTTGACCGGCGCGGAGCGGCCTTAACCACCGCAGCCCTCCCCCGAGGCTCCCATCCGCTCCGGCGGCCACCGCGCCGTCGGGCCGCCAATCCACCTCTCGGATAACGAGAGAACCAAGGCACTTTGGCCCCCGATCATATCGGGGGCCTTTTTTTCGCTGTGCGTTGCTCCTGTTCTCTGTTCCCTATTCCCTATTCCCTGATCCCTCTCGTCTGCTACACTCGCTGCAATCTAGAAAAGATGTTATTCAAGGCTCACAGCGCTGCTGTCTACGGAATTGACGCCCACCTCATCGATGTCGAGGTGGACTATAGCGGCGTGGTTGCGGAGAAAGAAGTCTTCCACACCGTGGGCCTGCCGGACGCCGCCGTGCGTGAGAGCCGCGACCGAGTCCGCGCGGCCATCAAGAACTCCGGCTACCTGATTCCGCCCACCTTTATCACCATCAACCTGGCGCCAGCCGACCTGAAAAAGGAAGGCTCGGGCTTCGATCTGCCCATCGCAATCGGCATTCTGGGCGCTTATGGAGCGTTGCAAACCAACGACTTGAGCCAGTTTCTTCTGGTGGGCGAGCTGGGCCTGGACGGCAGCGTCCGCGCCGTTCCCGGCATGTTGCCGGTGGCCATCATGGCCCGTGAAAAGGGCATTCCCAACCTGATTCTTCCGGCTCTCAACGCCGCTGAGGCCGCCGTTGTCGAGGGCGTCAACGTCTACCCCGCCAGCTCGCTGCTGGATGTGCTGGAGTTGCTCAACTCAGCGGTTGTGGGCGTGATTCAGCGCGAGCCCTACCGCGTTTCGACCGAAGCGCTGCTCGGCGAGTTGCAGCACTTTGCCGTGGACTTCAAGGATGTTCGCGGCCAGCAGACGGCCAAGCGCGCGCTGGAAGTGGCCGCGGCCGGCAGCCATAACATTCTGATGATCGGCCCGCCCGGCTCCGGCAAGACGATGCTGGCCAAGCGCCTGCCGTCGATTCTGGCGCCGCTGACCTTTGAAGAGGCTCTGGAAACGACAAAAATTCACTCGGTTGCCGGTGTGCTGGACGCGGCTGCCGGCCTGGTGACGCAGCGGCCCTTCCGCTCACCGCACCATACCATCAGCGACGCCGGCTTGATTGGCGGCGGCATCATTCCCCGCCCCGGCGAGGTCTCGCTGGCTCACAATGGGCTATTGTTCCTGGACGAGCTGCCGGAGTTTCCCCGCAACGTCCTCGAAGTTTTGCGCCAGCCGCTGGAAGACCATACGGTGACCATCGCCCGCGCCTCGATGGCTCTCACTTTTCCCGCGCGCTTCATGCTGGCCGCGGCGATGAACCCCTGCCCCTGCGGATTTTTCAACGACAAATCGCGCGAGTGCCAATGCACGCCGCCGGTGATTCAGCGCTATATTGCCAAGATCTCCGGCCCGCTGCTGGACCGCATCGACATTCACATCGAGGTTCCGGCGGTGCAATACAAGGAGTTGCGCGGCGGCGCGGCGGCCGAGGGCTCAGCCGAAATCAGGGACCGCGTTCTGGCTGCCCGCGAGCGCCAGCGGGTGCGTTTTCTCAAATTCGGCGACAAAATTTACTCCAACGCGCAGATGACCACCCGCCAGATTCGCGTCCACTGTGTGCTGGGCGAGGATGCCGAACGCCTGCTGGAGCGCGCCATGCAACAGCAGGGCCTGACCGCCCGCGCCCACGACCGCATCCTCAAAGTCGCCCGCACCATCGCCGATCTGGAGGGCGCGGAGAGCCTTGCCGTCACCCACCTGGCCGAGGCCATCCAGTACCGGACTCTGGATCGCAGCTATTGGGCGTGAAAGACAGTTGTCAGTTGTCAGCCGTAAGGGAAGATTCAACTCAATCATGGGAGCACCCCCTATTAAAATCTTTTAAAATCAGAAAGTTGGCGTAGAAATCTAGACCATTGCTTCTTCCGGATACGGATGCTCAATCCACCCATTGGCGACTGAAAACTGACCACTGACGACTGAAAACTGACAACTGCCCCAAAAAAGTTATTGACCTGAAGCCCGACTGGGTATACATTCAAAAATGCCATCCACAAAGGGCAGTTTGTCGTGTGCGTAGGTGTGCGCTCTCCTGTCTTTTTCCGCATCGGTTTTGAGCTGAGGCTCATTTTTCGATGAATCGGCGCGTTTTTTTGCTCGGTGCCGGAACGGGAATACGGGGCGGATGGTTCCCAAGGCGGCAATTTGTATCCCAGATACTGTGCACGGCCTGTTCCATAATGTGCGAAAGTGCGTCAGGATTTTGAACTGTACGCTCAACTCGCGCGTCTAAACCATGGGAGTAGTGATTTGGGGTAGCCCGCATTGCGTAGGCTTCCCTGCTGCCTCGCCGGGCATTGTTCGGTTCCGGCCGGGTAGACATTTTTTTGAAGGAGGAACCGTGATGCGTTCCGATCTGGTTTTTGGAGCACTTTCTCATGTCTCCAACCGTTATCAATTGTGTCAACTGGCAAGCAAGGCAACCCGAAAGCTGCACAAGCCGAATACCCGGCTGCAGGACACGGCCAATGAGGTTCTTGCCCGCTTTCAAACCACCAATCCAGGCTCCGCCGCGTCCTTTGCCGCACCTCTCGAGGTCTCTGCGGTTTCCGTGGAGGAGCCTCTAGAAACTCGCCGCGCCGCCTGACCGCAAATCCCCAAGGATTCTGTCGAGTCAGGCTGCGGGTTAACGCGGTTTTCGGTCCCAAATTGTCGTGCCAACCGGTCTTCGATCTTCCACGTGATCTCGGGAGAGAATCGATCTCTGGCGCAGCAGGCTGTAACTTGTAACTCCCGCCTCTACCTTCCCCGGAACCCCCTCCCCCTTCCGGACCCTCCCACTCCTATCCTCCCTTATTGCAGGTGAACATGACCATCGCGGAACTAAAAGAAAAGAACATCACTGAACTGAGCCGCATCGCGCGCACCCTGGAGATCCAGGGCACCAGCGGCCTTCGCAAGCAGGATCTTATCTTCAAGATTCTCCAGGCACAAAGCGAAAAAGAGGGCCACATTTTTGCCGAGGGCGTACTTGAAATACTGCCCGACGGCTACGGCTTTTTGCGCTCGCCTGACTACAACTATCTGCCCGGGCCCGATGACATTTATGTCTCGCCTTCGCAGATTCGTAAATTCGACCTCAAGACCGGCGACTCGATCAGCGGCAACGTCCGTCCGCCGCACGAGGGTGAAAAATATTTTGCGCTGGTCAAGATCGAGGCCATTAACTTCGAGTCGCCCGAGGAGACGCGCAACAAGATTCTCTTCGACAATCTGACGCCCCTCTATCCCGAGGAGCGCATCAAGCTGGAGACGGTGCGCGAGGCCATCAGCGGCCGGGTCATGGACCTGCTCACGCCCATCGGCAAAGGTCAGCGCGGCCTGATTGTCGCTCCGCCCCGCACTGGCAAGACCATGCTCTTGCAGTCGCTGGCCAATTCAATTTCGACCAATCACCCCGAGGTCGTGCTGATCGTCCTGCTGATCGACGAGCGCCCCGAGGAAGTCACCGACATGCAGCGCTCGGTGAAGGGCGAGGTCATCAGCTCGACCTTTGACGAGCCGGCCGCCCGCCACGTGCAAGTGGCTGAGATGGTCATCGAGAAGGCCAAGCGCCTGGTCGAGCACAAGCGCGACGTGGTGATTCTGCTGGATTCCATCACCCGTCTTGCCCGCGCCTACAACACCATCGTGCCGCCCTCGGGCAAGGTGCTCTCCGGCGGCGTCGATTCCAACGCCCTGCAGCGCCCCAAGCGCTTCTTTGGCGCGGCCCGCAACATCGAGGAGGGCGGCTCGCTGACCATTATCTCCACCGCGCTGGTCGATACCGGCTCACGCATGGATGAAGTCATCTTCGAGGAGTTCAAGGGCACCGGAAACATGGAAATCATCCTGGACCGCAAGCTGGTCGACAAGCGCGTCTTCCCGGCCATCGACATCCAGCGCTCCGGCACCCGGAAGGAAGAGTTGCTGATTCCCAAGGAGGACTTGCAGCGCATCTGGATTCTCCGCAAGGTGCTCAACCCGCTCTCGCCGGTCGAAGCCATGGAGCTGCTCATCAGCCGCCTGGAAAAGGTCCGCAACAACGCCGAGTTCCTGGCCAATATGAACCAGCTTTAAACTGCGGCAAAACGGCGCGATTCAAGGGCTGGGGACTCTCTCCGGCCCTTGCTTGAGCTTCGCTTTATGGGGGTTGCCATGCGCATTCGAGTGAGTCCATTCGTTCTGTTTTTTTCGCTCGTCTGCGCTGTGAGTGCAGCCGCTCAGCAGCCGGAAAAAGGCCTCTGGAGAGCCGCCAGCCGCACGGCGGCCAGCATTACGGGTGACATCTCCATCTCCGGCTCCAAAATCACCATCAACTTTACCTCTTTCCTGATCGCCCCCGTCCGCCTGCTGAAGCCAGCCGAAGTCAGTGCCGCCTTCGATGAAGCCGTGGACACGGCTGGCAATGGCCAGCTCTATCGCCTCAATATTCCCGCCTCGCGCCGCTTTCTCAAGAGCAACACCCTCTGCGGTTCGCAAGACACCCAGTGGATGGCGGTGTATGTTGCAAATGGCGCGCTGAAGGTCGCCTTCTTTTCCGGAGACAATGCCCCGCTGATGACCTTTGACGCGCTGCAAAACTCCCCCGATCTTTGCGGAACCTATACGTATGTGCGCTGAAGCCCAAGCAGCGTGAGGCTGGCGCGCCTTGCGCCTCAATTTCTGGGATTGCCGGCAGCCCCTTTCCACATGAACGGTTCGCTGCTAAGATAGTGAATGTCGTGGGGCTGTAGCTCAGCTGGGAGAGCGCCTCGTTCGCAACGAGGAGGCCAGCGGTTCGATCCCGCTCAGCTCCACCAAATCTTCCCAGACGCGCAGAGACTCCCGCGCGCACCTTCCCTGCCACAGCTCCCGGCAAAACTTACTACTCCTGCAACTTCCTTCATTAAAATTCATGCGCGGCAAGGCTCTCCGTGATCAGCAAGAGCGCACAGCCATGTCTGCCAGGAGTACAATCCAGAGAATTCGCCTCTGGAACTTGATACGGATCTTTTCGGCGATCTTTGGGAGTTACAGTCGACCACTGACACTCGGCCTGTCACCCTCGCGCCAACCTTCTCGCCGGCCGCCGGAAGCTACACATCCACGCAATCGGTAACGATCGGCGACTCGGACCCCAAGGCAGTCATCTACATCTCAAACAACGGCGCGCCGACGAATGTCTCCACCATCTACAATGGCGCAATCCCCGTCCAGTGGTCGCAGACCCTTCAAGCCATGGCCCAGAGCACCAACTACGCTCTCAGCCCGGTGGCGACGGCGACCTACACCCTCAATATGCCGGTAGTCGCCACGCCAGTATTCAGCTTGGTGGGAGTAAATGGCTCCGGCAGTTCCCAGTTGGAATATGTGGAGATCAGCGACACAACTCCAGGCGTCAACTTTTTTTATAACAACGGTCCACTCACGCCCTACACCTTTCCGAATACATCAGGGCCCTTGGGTCCACCCGCCAATAACATCATTACAACACTATCGCCGGGTCAAACTCTTTACGCGATTGCAGTAGAGCACGGCTACGCAGATAGCGCCATTGCCTCAGTGACGTATCCGGTAACTCTTCCGGTTGCACCCGCGCCTACTTTTAATGTGGCGCCTGGAACTTATTCGACAATACAGTCGGTAACCCTCAGAGATGCCGCGCCGGGAGCTTCCATTTACTACACCATCGATGGAAGCACGCCTACACTCTGCGACCCGTTGATCTGCGGCGAAAACGGTATCTTATACACCGGCCCCGTCACGGTGTCGGAGACCATGACCATAAAAGCCATCGCCGTTGCGCCGGGATACACCTATAGCGCAATCGCTTCGGCAAGTTATACGTTCAACCCGATCACCTTCGGCGGAGTAAACATAGGCAGCAGCGCGACCGGCTCTGTGATTGTTGTCATCCCTGCGGCCGCAAAGATGGCCACAATCTCAGTGGTGACCGAAGGCGCGCAGAATCAGGATTTCACCAATGCAGGCGGCGGGACATGCACGGTCGGCGTTAGCTATGCCGCCATGAGCGCGTGCACGGTGAATGTGAGCTTTGCGCCAAGGTATGCAGGCGCGCGTTACGGAGCGGCAGTGCTTTATGACGCAAGCGGAAACGTCATCGGCACCGGCTATGTGCAGGGCACAGGCCAGGGACCGCAAATCATTTTTGCATCCTCCGCAACCCGGCCCTCCATCGCCGTCAATGGATTTACAGACCCCTTCGGGATGACAGCCGACACAAACGGTAATCTTTTTGTTAATAATTCCCTCGATTCAACCGAGGAAAATGAATATCTGCTTAAAGAGACATTGCAGCCGAATGGTACTTACCTTCCGTCCACGATTGCTGAGATGGCATTTGGAGGGTCTTTTATGACCGTGGATGGGTCTGGAAATCTATATGATCCTATGACTTATTACGGGGTACCAGGTTCCGCTATCGACGGCATACCAGCCCTGATGCCAACCCCAGGCGGGGGATATTTTCCCTGTATTACGCATTGCGCACAATTCGGAACTCAGGCAGTTGACGGAGCCGGAAATCTGTATACTCCAAGCTCGCAATATCTATATCAGCCTGGATCTATCGGCGACTACGTTCCAGGAAAATCCTATGGGTATAATTCCGCCGATGATACCGCCGATGAGGTCGCAGTTGATGGCGCGGGAAACGCATACTTTGCAGCAGTAGTACAGCCAAACACCTATGGCTTGACTTATCCCCCGTGCTTTCATGCGAATACTTATATTTGTCCTTACGAAACGATTGACGAAGTATTCTCGAATTCGAATTCAACCACTTCCAGTGGACTGCAAATTGAAGAAGAACTTGGGGCAAATGTCTGGGTCAATGTTGCCATCGCCGTCGACAGAATGGGAGATGCATATTTTACCGCTCAAACTACCGATCCCAGTCAGACCAATTCTTACCAACTGCTGGTCGAGCGGGCCGCCTTGCAGCCGGACGGCAGCTATACATTCACCCAAATTGGTACCGGCTGGGTAAAGCCAACAGCTCTTGCGACAGACGAATTGGGGAATGCCTACGTTCTCGATGCCGGGGCAAAACCTTCTCCGGCCGTCTACAAGTTCGATTTTGCCGACCCGCCGGCGCTTAGCTTTGCCAATACGGGGGAAGGCGCAACCAGCGCGGACAGTCCGCAAACTGTTACCGTCACCAACTACGGCAATATGCCTTTGCAGCTATCGGGGATTACCGTGCCTGCCGACTTTTCCTTGAATAGCTCAGTCGCCAATGCCTGCACCGGGACCACGTCGCTCGCGGCACTCCAAAGCTGCGTGCTTTCAATCAGCTTTACTCCAGTTACGCCGCTCAACGGCGCTTCATCCATTGCGCTGAACGAGTCGATTGCCTTTACCAGCAACACGCTCAACACAGCTTCGACAACATCCACGATCAAGCTTGCGGGAACGGAGATCGTTCCTGTCGCCGCCACTCCAACCATCTCGCCCGCGGCCGGAATATATGCTCCGGGGCAAACGGTCACGATCGGCGATACAACTCCTGGGGCGACCATTTACTACGCCATCAATGGAACGCCTGTTGCCGGAACCAGTCCCTACAACGGCGCAATCACGGTGAACGCGTCAGAAACAATTGAGGCCCTTGCCGTGGCCAACGGCTACACCAACAGCGCGGTCGCCTCAGCTGCCTATACTATCGAACCACCCGCATCCACGCCGTCGTTTTCCATTGCGGATGGGACATACTATTCCGGGCAGCCGGTGACCATCAGCGATACAACGCCAAACGCAGTGATCTATTACACCACCGATGGGACTATGCCGACGACTTCGTCAAACCAGTATTACGGCGCAATTACCCTTTCGTCGACTGAAACATTGGAGGCGATAGCTACGGCGAACAATTACTCCCAGAGCGCCGTTGCAACCGCGAGTTACACGATTCTTCCGCCGAATCCCGCGCCGGTTGTCAGCGGCATCTCTCCAGAGCTTATCGATGCCGACGGCGCGGCTTTCACGCTTACTGTCAGCGGATCGGGATTCGTTGCCAACTCGACTGTCTACTGGGGCACATCCGCTCTTGCTACAACTTTCGTGAACGCGTCGCAGTTGACCGCGCAAGTTACGGTGGCAGGGATTGCCGCGGCGGGCCCCGTCGCCGTTACGGTACAAACGCCAACACCCGGCGGAGGCACATCCACTGGCCTCCAGTTTGAAGTGGACTCAGCAGGATCGATCGCGCCTGTATTCTCTTCGACCTCGGCCACAATCACCGCCGGCTCTCCAGCTACCTATACGGTCACTCTGCCATCCTCCGTGGTGAGCGCATCTGTAGCTTGCCTGAATCTTCCCGCGGGAGCTTCATGCAGTTACTCCTCCGCAACCACGATGGTGACAATCACAACCACTTCGGCCACACCAAAAGGAACTTATCCGATCACGGTAGTCTTTGATGAAACCGTCTCAGGCGCGGCCTCCGGCTGGATTCTGCTGCCAATCCTTCTGCTGCCGCTGGCGCTCTTGAGAAAGAGACTCACCGCGAAGGGCGCTTGGATCGCCGCCTCACTGGCGGTGGCACTGCTGGCCGCGGCGGCTCTCACCACCGGCTGCGGTGGAGGCAGTGGCGGAAGCGGGTGCGTATCCAACTGTAATCCGCCGCCTCAAACGCATCGGGTAACAACTTCAGCCGTAGTCACCCTCATCGTTCAGTAAAAAACAGAAAGGTTCAGGGCTAGGCAAAGGCCATTGAAATGCACAAGGACGCAAGGGCAACGTTGAACTTGCGTTCTTGCGATTTTTTGAGAGCAAGCGGCAGCGCCTATAATCAGCCTGTCGTGCCTATATTTCTCTCATTTCGTTCTCGCCGTCTGGCCGCTCTCTTCGCGCTGTTTCTGGCGCTGCTCTCTTCCGTCGCGATTTACGCCCGCGCGCAGAACTCCGCGGAGGCTACAACCTCAGCCGGCGGCCGCATTCTTCTGGTGCTGCCGCTTGACAACCGGACCGGGCAGCCCAGCCTGGAGTGGATTCGCGAGGGCGCGGCGGAGATTCTAAGCAGCCGCCTGGCCTCGGCGGGCTTTGCTCCCATGAGCCGCGCCGACCGCAGATACGCGCTCGATCATCTGGGCCTGCCGCAGGGCTTTCACCCCTCGCGCGCCAGTTCGCTCAAGCTGGCGGAGACGCTGGACGTCGATTCCATCATCGTGGGAAGCTATGTGACAGACGGCGCTGGCATTATCGTCGAGGCGCGGGTGGTGGATGTGCCGCATCTGCGCATGGGCGACACCGTGACAGCGCACGGCGACATGCGCGAGCTGATCCCGGTTCTGGACTCGCTGGCCTGGAAGATCACTCGCCAGCTCGACCCCGGATTCAGCGGCTCCGAAGAGACCTTTGTTGCAGCCAGCTCCACGTTGGGGCTGGCTGCCTTCGAGCAGTACATTCGCGGCATCTCTGAGTCGGACCAGACCGAGCGTCTGCGCCATTTGAACTCGGCCGTGCTGCTCAACTCCGGATTTGGCCAGGCATGGATGGCTCTGGGCCGCGAGGAGTACGCCGGCCAGCAATACGAGCAGGCGGGCGCGGCCTTTGCCAAGGTCGGCGACAGCGACCCCGACGACGCCCTCGAAGCCAACTTCTACCGCGGCCTTTCTCTGCTTTTCTCCGGCGATTATCCTCGCGCCGAAGATGCTTTTGCCGCAGTTGCCCGCGTGTTGCCGCTGGCTGAAGTTTTGAACAATCAGGGGGTTGCCGTGGCCCGTCGCGGCCAGGACGGCATCCCGCTCTTCCGCCAGGCCGCGGCCGCCGATCCCAATGGAGCCGACTACTATTTCAACCTGGCCGTCAGCCTCAAGCGCCGCGGTGAGACCGCCGAAGCCCTGACCGAGCTGGCTCAGTGCCTGCGCTTGCATCCCAACGACACCGAGGCTCAGGCCGTTCAAAGGGCCTGGACAAAGCCCGCCAAGCCTGGAAGTGCCAAGTCTGGCGTCGTCAAGCCCCTTCCGGCCATGACGCCCTCGGCGCAGCCCGCCGCCGCCAATGAACCAACTTCACAAGAGGCTGGAGATTCGGATCTCGAAGCCGAAGCCAAACCCGATCCTCTGGAGCGCATCGAGCGCAGCTTTGACGCCGTCGCTTTCCATCAGGCCGCCTTGATGCTCGATCAAGTGGCCGACTCGCGACTGGCCGCGCTTTCGCCGCAAGAGCGTGCATTGAAGCTCTCGGCACAAGCAAAAGATTACCTTGATCGCGGCCTGCTTCTCGAGGCCGAGCGGCTTTATCAATCCGCTCTCGCCGCCGACTCCAAATCTGTCGCGGCCCATGCCGGAATCGCCCAGATCCGCGAACGGACCGGCGATCTTCAGGCTGCCCGCAAAGAGGCCGTCACCTCGCTCCAAATTGTGCCCTCCGTGGACGCCTACCTGGTATTGATTCGCCTGGACATTGCCGCCAATCATCTGGGCGAGGCCCGGCAGAACGCCGATGCGGCTCTCCGCCTCGATCCCAAGAGTCAACCGGCGCTTGAAATCAAGCGGCAAATCGAAGCCCAGCAAGCGCTGAAGAAGTAAAGCGGCTACAAATACTCCAGTGGATTTCGCGCAAAATGGGAAAGAGAAAGGGCGGCCACCATGTCGGTAGCCGCCCCTTTTGCTGCGTGGATTTACTGAATGACAAAGGTGAAAGTCGTCTGCGCGGCGATAAGTGCCGAAGCAGAGTCCTGCCCGTAGATGGTAATTGTGTAGGTTCCCTTGGGAGGATCGGTGTTGGTGGTCGTGGTCGTAGTGCTGCTGCCGCCGCCGCAGGCTGAGATGGCCAGAGCAACCGCAAAAAGCGCAACCATTCCCGCCATGCCGTGAAACTTCTTCGAGGACCGGCCCAGCAATCCGGCCAGCAATACTCCGGCAAAGGCTACGCCTAGAGGAATTGGATTTGCGCGGGTTGGGTTTTTCTGGCTGTTTTGCGCCATCTTCACTTTGCCCAGTCTCTGCAACGGCTTGGATCCAGCCGGCCCAGTCGCGGCGCAGGTATCCGAGGCGTTGGTGTCCAAATAAATCGAAATCGACACGGGAGAGGTTCCGGTTACGATGGCTTCCGCATAGCCGGAAACCACTTGTGCGGCTGTTACGCAGAGATTTTGCAGCGCGGTGTTATTGGATGTTTCGAAGGTGAACAGGACCGTTCCCGTGTACCCGCCTGCCGGAGTCACGGTAATGGTTTCAGTCCCTTGACTGCCTTGGGTGACGTCCAGTGTGCTGGGGCTGGCAGCCAGTGAAATGCTGCCCGTACCGGAGCTGCTGCCGCCGATGCTCACCTGCACCACGCCTGTCGAGAGCGCAAAGGTTGAGTCACCCGCATATTGAGCGACGATCTGTTGATCGCCGCTGAACAAAAAAGCCGTCTGATACGTCGCCGTGGAGGTGCCAGGCGTACCGCTGGCAATCAAAGCGACAGTAGCCGTTGTGCCGCCATTGCTCTCGGCCGTTCCTCCTCCATTGATGGACAGGTTTACGTTGCCCGTTGGCGCCGCCGTACCGCTTGCGGCCACCACGGTAATGGTGAAGGTATCGTTCTCATTCAACGCTGGCGAGGAATTGGACGCGGTGATTGTGGTCGTGGTTCCAATCAGAGAGGCCGAACTTCCCATATTGGCTGGCCATGCCGTAATCAAATTGGTCAGATTCACCGATCCCAACCCGGTTACCTCGTCATAGCCCGTGCCGGCCGAGAAACCGGCCGTGCTGCCGCAGTAGGTCGACCCGGCGGTGCAATCGTTGTTGCCGCTGTTCACATCGTGAAAGGCAGAGGCATAGGTCTCGCTGTTGGCGGCGAGCGTGTAGAGCGTGGGATTGATCAGCCCTTGTCCGGTGGTGTAGTCCTTGGCTTGGTTGATAAGCGCCAACATGCCGGCAAAGACGGGTGCGGCAAAGCTGGTGCCGCCGGCCACGGTAAGAAATTGGTCATTGGCGTCGCGGAAGCCATTCGAGCAACTGCCCGTAATCCCATTCTGCGGATCGCTTGAGCAGAAAAGGTAGCCTGGATTATCGGGTGAGGAGTAAAGAGAAATATCCGGAACCAGGCGCATTGTGCCAGCGGAAATGCCAGTAACTCCTGCCTGCCAGCTTGGCCGGTCGACGAGTGTGCTGACGCCGCCGCCGCTCGAGCTCAATCCGTACTGGCTGCTATCGTCGTTCCATGCCACTTCAGGAATGTATTGCAGCGCGGAGGTCAGAACATCGTTGCCGTTCGCGGCCGCCCAGTATCCCGGCGGCGTGCCTGTCACATCCTCGGCGGTGGTAGTCTCGGTGCCGCCCATTCCGGTTGCAAAGGCACTGCTGGCCGGATAATTGACGGCCTCCGCTTCCTGCTCTGCCACCGTCAAATTGGTAAACGGAGCACAGGCTGTGGAACCGGAATCGCCCGATGAAGCGATAATGGTCTGCCCCTGCGTCACAGCCTGTTGGCCGATCTCTTCACCCAACTGCAAATCTGCCGTAGACATCTCGGTTTCGCAAGTGCCGTAACTGATGCTGATAATCGGCGCGATATCCTCGTCCACCGCATATTCGATCGAGGTAGAGACGCCGCCGCTGTTCCCATAGCTGCCCGTGTAGACAAAGAAAAGGTTGGCGGCGGGGGCCGTCGCGCCTGACCACTCCAGATCGATGTCCGACTCCGACTCGTCTCCGGAGACTCCCACCGAGCTTCCAGTCCCCGGCACCAGCACCATAATGGGGTCATTTCTGGTAATACTGGCCGCGCTATCGAAGTTTTCAATGTCGCTGGTCAGAACTGCCGACTGGCCCATCAGCGCGATCGACTGCCCCGCGCCGGTGTATGCGGAGGGAATGTTGTAAACGACCTTGATGTCACCGGGAGCGAAGTGAACATCGCCCGACTGGCTCGAGGTAAAGTCGGGACGCGCCGGCAGAATATGCATCGGCTTGGGGCGGAAGTCGTTCAAGTTGCGGATGGCCAGAACCACGGGCGCCAGCGCCGAGGGAATGCTCAACTCCGTCGAGGGCGCAAAGTGCTGCTTGCCCTCCACGTTGTAATAGTGCATCTGGGTGGAAAAGGCCCGCTCCACCTGGCCTGCGGTGCCGGAAAAATGGATTGCATTGCGGCTGCGCGCCACTGAATCGATGGAAAATCCCTGCTGCACAAGCCAGTTTTGCACCTTTGCCAGATCGGCGTCGTTCATGCCGAAGCGCGCGGCAAATTGGTCCGGGGTCAGCCACTGATGATAGAGCGGCGAGGCTGGATTCTGCTGTGCGGCGTTCAATGCATTCAAGTCGGCCTGCTGCTCCGCCGAACGGTTGAAGAAGAGGCTCATGCCATTCAGCTTGGTAGCCGCTGGCATACGCCCGGCGTCGAACTCCGCCCGCGCCTGCGGTTGCAGAGAACCCGCCAGTGTCGCGTGCTCATTGCTGGCAATCGCCGCCGGAATGCGAGAAGCAACCGGCTGCGCGCCGGCCTGGAATGCAGCCATCAAGCCAGCGGCAATCAAGCCGCAAACCCAAAGCCGCTGGTGCCGTGAGAGTGAAAAAATCGTCTTCATTGCCGTCCTCATTGACTTCGGGTTGGAATGTGCTGACATGAAATTACCCTCGATTGGAGTCTTTGATAGATCGCCGCCAAGGTTGACGCACCGGGATTCGGTGCTCTTAGTCCATCGGAAATCAAGAAGATCAAGTGTAAACGCCGGGGCGCTATTCTGTCAGACGTGAAGGCTTTCTGGACGCCGCAACGCACCCAGTCTTCCGAATAGACTCCAATTCAAGCAGAAAGTTGTGGTGAAAAATGGAAATCCGAAAGTAAGCCCCGCGCCCCTCCATTCCGTCCTGAGCGTAGTCGAAGGATCAGCGTTCTGAATTGCGGACTGGGTGGGATCCCACAAACCTCAAGCGAGCGGATAGCGATCAGTTGGCCGCAAAGCGGGTGCCCCGCTGCGCTTGCGGAAGACCACCTTAAGTTCCCGCCGCCAATGCTCGGTAAGCGCAATCAGCTCCCACTCCACCTGCGAAGAAAAATAGCGCAGCACCGGCTCGTTGGCCGGATGGATGCGCAGCGCCGGAGCCGCCAGCAGCAGCCGCGGCGGCAGCGGTGAAACCTCCGCGCCGGCAAAGTAGCCCTGGCGTTCGAAGGCTGAAAGCGGCCGTCCGCCCTCATTGCCCGCCGCCGGCTGCCGGTCGTCGTTCAGCGCGCGCACGCGAATCCAATAGTCCAGCGCCTGCAGCGGCAGGTGCAAGTCCTCGTCGGCCTTCAACTCGACCACCGTCAGCCGCCCGCCGCGGTCCAGCGTCAGCAGGTCCAGCAGCCCGCGGTCACCGGCTGAGAGCGCCGGCACTTGCGTGTAAAGCATGTCGCCGCGCAGCCCCGGCAGCAGTTCGGCAATCTCACGCCGCAGCCGCGCCTCCAGCCAGCGCTCCGGCTGCATGCGGAAGAGCGGATCGGTGTGTGTTCCATCGCCGTGCCGGCTGAGAAAAAGTCGCGAAAACAATTCGCGGCAGAGCGGCTCCGTCTCCGGCGTCAGCGGCGTCTCATTGGCCCCCGCGCCAAAGGTAATCTCGTCCTGGCGGGCAAAGGAGTTGGCGGCAAAGCCATGCCGCACCCGCGCAAATTCCAGGCCATGCAGCAGCAGCCCCACATCGGTTGCCGAGCTGGGCCGCACCTCGACCCGCTCCCTGGCATCCGGCGGGACCAGCGCCAGCAGTTGGGCAACCCCCTCCCGGCACCGCTCGACAGCCGCCGGGGCGGAAAAAGCATGAACCAGCCGCGATTCCAGATTTCCTATGTCGCGAAAATCAACCGCCGCAAGCTCTTCGCTGCGCTCATCCAGCGTGTAAAGCTGAAAATCCGCCGCGCCGTGATTCAGCCAGGCCATCCGCTCGGCCGTCGTCCGCCATGCCCCGGCAGGCAGAATCACCTTCAGCCCGCCAAAGTGCCGCCGTCCGTCGCCGTGCTGACGCAAGTGATCCAGCCAGAGAATTCCCAGCGTCAGAACACCGTCCACCATCGCTGGCGACTCCGCCTCGCCAACGCCAATCACCGCGTCGGCGGCCGTGCCATGCAACAGCCGTCCGCGCACATAGGCTGGCCCAAAGCTGTGCTCCAGGTCCATCGCCGAGCGCAGCCCGTCCACCTTTGCGCCAATGAAATGCCGCGTCAGCACGCGTTCTAAAAGTCTCTGATAATTGCGCCTTCCGGCTTCGCGAGCCGTCGGCGTGCGCCGGTCGCTGGTGGGAACCAGTTCGAGCGTCTGCGGCTTGGCAGCGCCCATCTTGCGAGTGGCAAGGAGCAGGCATTGCGCCCGCTCCCGCAAACTCACCACGGTGCGCATCAGATTGCGCTCATCGCTCCACAGTTGCAGCAGGCAGCGTCCATGCTGCTCACTCACCGCATAGCGCGCGCTGCGCATGTCAAAGAGCACGCGGCCGTCCTCCAGCAGCGCCGCCGCCGGATGCTCCGCCAGATACTCTTCGATTGCCTTGGCCAACTGCTCGGGGGACGCAGTCTCAGCGCCGGGGTCCCCAGCGATAGGTCTTCGTCGCTGGGGTGGAATGCCGGCGGCCATCGGCCTCTACCAGCCCTGCCGCGCGCGCAGGCTGGTGATGTGCGCCGTGTGGTGGCGCGAGTGCCAGTCGTACATTGCCAGCACCTTGACCAGCATCTCCCGGCCCCGCTCGGGATGGGTGTATCCTCTGCGGAAATCCTCATCGCTGAGCGACTCCAGCAGCGCTACCCAGCGCGTGTGAAGCGCCTCGATCAGCGCCAGCGAGACCCCAATCGGAAGCTGGCTATCGGCCAGATTAGCCCAGGCGGCCTCATTGTAGGGGGTAATCGTCGGCCAATCCTCGGTCAGCGCCAGCTTAAAGCGCGTGTATGCCATGGCGTGGCTGTCGGCCACATGATGCACCAATTGCCGCACCGTCCAGCCGCCTTCGCGGTAGGGCGTATCGAGCTGCGCGTCGGTCAAGCCGCTCACCGCCGCCCGCATGCGCTCGGGCAGCAGCGCCAACGTGTGAATCTGCGCGGCGCGAATGCCCGGCAGGCTGGCCGCAGGTGCACTGAAGCGGCCAATCGGATAACGAAGGTCGTCCAAAACTGTCATGTCACGAACCTTACCAGATGTCTCCGGCGAGATGGAATAGCAATCTAAACGTGCGCATGTTTCCAATGGTGACGATGGTGATGGGCATGATGATGCTTGGTGGCTGCGAACGCCGGGCTGGTGAGCACCAACAGGAGCAGTACGGCGGCAAAAATCTTCTTCATGAGAAAAATGTACCACGATCCAGAGGCTGGCGGCAGGCTTCTCTCTGCCTTGTACCAAATGGGAAACTAGGGCCGCGGGCAGCTCGGCTCACAAGGGTGGTGGCCATATGATTACTCGGAATTCAATTGGCCTCCCAATTTACCAAGGATCAGGGCATCCCCATTTTCTTTGCTGCCACCTCCTACTCCAGTCGATTATCTTGCGCAAAAGTTTGCCATGCTCGGGTAGCCCACCACTTCCGGTTCGTATCTATTGGGCACGCCCAACGCCTCCCGCTACAATGGAATGAGCCGTTTTCCTGGGAATTTTGGGAGGGCGGCTACATTCTGCTGGCTGCAACCCGGAATCGATACGCCTCATGCTTGAATCCGCACCTACATCTCTTCGGCACACCCCGGTTTATCCGCAAACTCTGAGCGCCGCTGGCGCAGTTGGCCTCACCGCGGGGGTTCGTCCGCGTGTTTTGAGCGGGATGCGCCCCACCGGCAAGCTCCATCTGGGCAACTACATGGGCGCGCTGGCCAACTGGGTCAATCTGCAAGACGCCTACGAGAGCTACTTCTTCATTGCCGACTGGCACGCGCTGACCACCGACTACGCCGACCCCAGCCGCGTGAAGCTGAATACGCTGGATGTGGCGCTGGAATTTCTGGCCGCCGGCCTCGATCCGGAACGATCTACTATCTTTATTCAAAGCCATGTGCCGCAACATGCGGAGCTGCATCTGCTGTTTTCAATGATTACGCCGCTGGGCTGGCTGGAGCGCGTGCCTACCTATAAGGAGCAGCAGGAAAACCTCTCCGCCAAGGATTTGAGCACCTACGGCTTTCTGGGCTATCCGCTGCTGCAGGCGGCCGATATTTTGATGTACCAGCCGCAGTTTGTGCCGGTAGGCCAGGACCAGGTGGCGCACGTGGAGCTGACGCGCGAGGTGGCGCGGCGCTTCAATTCGATGTACAAGGTGGAGATTTTTCCGGAGCCGGATGCGCTTCTGACACCCTCGCCCAAGGTGCCGGGGCTGGATGGGCGCAAGATGTCCAAAAGCTACGGGAACACGATTGGGTTGACGGAAGATCCGGCGGTGGTGGCGGCAAAGATTCAGGGGATGTCCACAGGCGGGCAGCGGATTCGGCAGAGCGATGCGGGCGATCCGGAGCTTTGTCCGGTGGGCGATTTGCACAAGGTTTTCAGTGGGCAGGATGTGATCGCGGAGACGCAAAAGGGCTGCCGCGAGGCGTCGATGCGCTGCGAGGCTTGCAAGCGGGAGGCTGCACGGTCGGTCTGCGCGGTGATTGCGCCGATTCATAACAAGCGCCGGGAACTGGAGTCAAGGATCGACCAGACTTGGGAGATGCTGCGGGCGCAGTCGGCCAAGGCGGCGGTGCGCGCCGAAGAAACCATGGTCCAGGTGCGCGAGGTCTTCGATCTCTCACGCGAACTGGGGGCGGTGCGGCGGCATTTTGTGGCTACCGGCGATGATCTGTTGAGGGCGCACGATCTGAGCACACATGCCGACTGGTGGGAGCTGCCGCGGGAGGAACGAAGCAAACTGCTGCGCGAGTATTGGAGAGAGAATCTGCTGCCGCGAGAGGTTCAACTGGGGCAGGAGAGCAATCGCGTTTTTACATCTCTGGAGCGGGAGTTGGAAGAGCCGTTTATCAGCGCGAAGAAGAAACGGGTGTTGGTGACGGCGGCGCGGGAGGCGGACGGCGCGGAGGAGTGGGAGTTCGAGATTCCGGCCAAATCCTACGAGGTTTGGACGCTGCTGTGCTGGCGGAAAAACAACTGGCTGGACGATTTTGTGATTCCGCAGAAGTTTTACGCGCAGCCTTTTGCACAGGCCAAGAAGGTGGCCAAGGATCAACCGATTCGCCTGTGTGTACGGAAGCTGGGCGAAGGGTGGAAGATGGAGTTTGTCGATCTGGCGGCGCGCGCAGGGGATGAAACGGCGATAGCACCGATCGAGATTACGGAACTCAGGGGCAACTATGCTCCGCTGAATTAGGCAAGGACTTGAGCGAAAACGTCTGGCAAGCACGCATGGCAGCACCGGCGGTCCCGTGGTGGCGGAGAGCACTGAGTTTTGCGCTCGATGGCCTTCGCTCGGGATTTGGCCTCTTTGCGCGGTCGGCAAAGGCGGATGGGAGCGGGGATGAGGGGAATGCGGAGCTGGGGAATACAGAGCGTTTGCCAGAGACGCTGGAAGCTGGGAGAGAAGAACCGGAATTGATGGAAGCCGCTGCCCAACCCGATGCCGCCGGTGAGCCTGAAATTGTGGCTGCGGAGATTGCTGCGGCAGAGCCGCCGGTTGAGATTGAGACTGCTGTGAGGGAAGACGGCGCGGAACCGGTTGCGGAGCAGATCGAAGAGCCGGAGCGGGTTGAGGCGGTGACGGCTGTTGAAGCGGTAGAGGAAACCGAAGAGCCTGAATCCGTGGTGGAACCAGAACCCGTCGATGAGCCGGCGCCTTTGGTGGAAGCCGTGTCTGAAGTGGTAGACATTTCAGAGGCGGAAGCGGCGGACGAACCTGTTGCCGAGCTGATTGAAGAGGCTGTGGCGGAAGAGCAACCCGAGCTGGAAGCGGGCCTGGAAGCTTGGGAGCTTGAAGCTGGGATTGAACCAGCCTCAGAGCCGGTCGAAGAGCCGGAAGCGACCGAGGAATCGACGGTAATCGACGAACCCAAGTCTGTCGAAATAGCCGAGCCCGTCTTGGATGTGGAGCTTGTAGCTGAGGAGGTTCCGAGAGCCGAAGAAGGGAATGAGCCGGCTTCTGAGTTAATCGAAGAGGCCGAAGCGGAGATTGTGATCGAGCCTGAGGCGCTTGAAGCTCAGGTCGTTGCGGCTGCGAGTGAGGTTGTTTCGGAGCCGGTTGAGGAAGTGAAGGCTGCGGAAGAGGTAGAAGAAACCGAAGAGCCTGAATCCTTGGTGGAACCAGATCCCGTCGAAGAGCCGGAGCCTTTGGTGGAAACCAAGTTCGAAGTGGTAGAAGTTCCAGAGGCAGAAGCGCCGCACGAGCCTGCTGCCGAGCTCATTGAAGAGGCTGTGGCGGAAGAGCAACCCGAGCTGGAAGCGGGCGTGGAAGCTTCGGAGCTTGAAGCTGGGATTGAACCGGCCTCGGAGCCGGTCGAAGAGCCGGAAGCGACCGAGGAATCGGCGGCAATTGACGAACCGGAGTCTGTCGAAATTGCCGAGCCCTTCTTGGATGTGGAGCCTGTAGTTGTGGAGGTTTTGAGAGCCGAAGTCGCGAGCGAGCCAGTTGCTGAGGCAGTCGAAGAGGCGGATTCTGAGGATGTGCCCGAGCCGGAGATTGTTGAAGAAATTTCAGTGCTGGAATTCGTGAGCGAACCGGCTAGCGAGTTGGTGGAGGAGCCCGAAGCGGAGATTGTGCTTGAACCGCAAGCCATCGCTCTTCCAGTACTCGAAGGTGTCAGTGAGCCAGTAGCCGAACCGCTTGAAGAGTTGGAAGCCGAGACACACAGCGAGCCGGAAGCTATCGAAGAGAGTTCAGAACTCGAAGCCGCAATTGAACCAGCTTCGGAGTTGGTTGAGGAAGTGACGGTGAGTGAAGAGCTGGAGCCAGTCCAGGCTGCCGATCCTGCTTTAGAGGTTGAGCCGGAAGAGGCGGAGACACCGGAAACCGAATCCGTGAGTGAACCGATTTTGGAGCGTGTGGAAGAGCCGGAGCTTGTCGAAGAGGCCAAAGAGGCTGAGCCGGTGGCAGAGGCGGCGGAGGTTATCGAGGCCGCGCCGACGCCGATTCCAGAGGCCGATGCGACTCCCCATCTGGTGCTGGCTCCGGTGCCCACGCCTGAAGAAAAGGCTGACGAAAAAGCCGAGGAAAAAGCCGCCGCAAAGCTGGCGGCGCGGCAGAAAAAGCTGGATGAAAGCTCGGAGCAGTCGCCTTTTTCCGTGTTTGTGGGCCAGGTTTATGACGGCCCGCTGGACCTTTTGCTGGACCTGATTCGCAAACAGGACATCGACATTTACGACATTCCCATTGCCACCATCACGGCGCAGTTTCTGGCTTACGTGAACCAGCTCAAAGCCGGCGACGTGGATGTGGCGGGCGAGTTTATCTACACGGCATCCCTGCTGATTCACATCAAAAGCAGGATGCTGCTGCCGCGCGCTTCCACGGCCACGGAAGACGCGGCCGAAGATCCTCGGCGCGAGTTGGTGGAGCGGTTGCTGGAGCATGAGCGCTTCAAGAACGCCGCCCAGATGCTGCAACAGAAGCAGATGCTGGAGGCGGCAAGCTGGACCAATCCCGGCGCGCGCGAGTTCAAGAATGACGAGGGCGCCGAGCCGGAGATTGCCGCCGACACGGTCGATCTGGTGCGCATTTTTCGCGATATTCTGGAGCGCGCCCGCAAGCGCCCGGTCATTAATATGGAGGAAGACTCAGTGACGGTGGGCCAGATGATCCAGTTTTTAGCGCGCCGGTTGACGATGGAAGACAAGCCGGTGGCGCTGCGGCGGCTGCTGAGCCATACACGCTCAGAGCGGGCACTGATTGCGATGTTTCTGGCACTGCTGGAGTTGGTCAGAATGCAGGCCATTCTATTGCGTCAGGATCTGGCCTTCAGCGAGATTTTTATCAAGAAGCATACCGGCTTTGAGGCCGTGATGAACGACGGGCTGGTCAACGCGCGGGACGATTGGCGGTAGGAAAATGTTATAACTTACGTTATAATGAGGGCTGGTGAGGAGGCTCAAAATGGCTACAACCGCAAAAATCATTGCAATTGGCAACTCCGCAGGGATCATTTTGCCCAAGGAGATTTTGGCGCGGCTGAAGGTTGAAAAGGGCGATACGGTCTGCCTTTCCGAGACTTCCGCAGGCCTGCAGGTCAGTCCCTACGACGAGGAGTTTGTTGCCAAAATGGAAGTTGCCGATCAAGTCATTCGCCGTTATCGCGATGCCTTCAAGAGACTGGCGGAGTAAGTGAAAGAGCCCGTATGGATTCGCGAAATTGATGCTATTGCCTTTCATACACAGCAGATTGCCCTCTTCGGCGGTTCGGATGGGATACGGGACAGGGGGCTGCTGGATTCTGCCTTGGCTCGCCCGAAGAACCTCTTTGCCTATGCGGACAGGGTTTTGACCATGGCCGATCTGGCGGCGGCGTACGCTGTGGGCATCTCCAGTAATCATCCCTTTATAGACGGAAACAAGAGAACAGCGATGCAGGTTGCCTTTGTATTCCTGGAGTTCAATGGGTTCCCAGTGATCGCCAGACCGGAAGAGGCTTGCCTGACGTTTTTGAGCCTTGCGGCTGGAGAGATGACCGAAGTGGAATTGGCCCTCTGGTTTGCGGAGCACACAATTGCGAGGTAATTCGAAGGAAGGCGGCGCCCCGCTGACCAACTGCCGCGGGCGATTTCCACCGGCGTCCCATTTGCCTCTTCCCAATCCCCCCCCTGCCCGGTGTAGAATTGTTTCAGTCAGATGAATTCCCATCTGACCACGCAAACAACTGCGCGTAATGCGGTTGTTGGGGTTTTATGGACGCCAACTTATCCGGCTCTTCACTCTCCCGCCACAAGCGATTCCCTTTCTATTTGTCAATGCATCTTGCTGTCGTGTCCCCCCACAGGAGGCCCAGGCGTGTCCGGAATTTCTCCGGCCGCATTGGTGATATCTGATGGCCGACCTGGCTACCACGGTGAATGCCATGCCTTCGGGCGTATCCCTGCTTGACCGTAAACTTGCCAAGACCCCCAGCCGCGCGGGCATGGCGATCTTTCTTTTGGCTCTCTCAGCCGGGCTTTGCTACATTGCATTTCATGTGGCGCGCGACCTGGATTCGGTGATTATCACCAGCATCTGGCCCTATCTGCTGTTGGCGCTGGCGCTGCTGATTGCGCTGGGCTTCGAGTTTGTGAACGGCTTCCATGACACGGCCAACGCCGTGGCCACGGTCATCTACACGCATTCGCTGGAGCCAAACGTCGCCGTAGTGTTGTCGGGTATCTGCAATCTCTTGGGTGTGCTGGCCTCCACCGGCACAGTGGCCTTTGCGGTGATTACGCTGCTGCCGGTCGAGTTGATTCTTCAGGTCAGCTCCGGCGCCGGCTTCGCCATGGTCTTTGCGCTGCTGATCGCCGCCATTCTCTGGAACCTCAGCACGTGGTGGTTTGGACTGCCGGCTTCGAGCTCCCATACCATGGTCGGGTCGATCATCGGCGTGGGCATCGCCAACCAGTTGATGAATGTACATGGCGGCACCAGCGGCGTTGATTGGGAGCAGGCCATGAAGGTTCTCAAGGTGCTGCTCATCTCGCCGGTTTTGGGCTTTGCCTTTGCCGGGCTGCTGCTGTGGGTCTCAAAACATACGATCAAGTACCCGTCTCTTTATGAAGCGCCCAAAGATGACCAGCCGCCACCGTGGCCGATTCGCGCGCTGATGGTGCTGACCTGCACCGGCGTCAGCTTCTTCCACGGCTCCAACGACGGCCAAAAGGGCATGGGCCTGATCATGCTGATTCTGATCGGCACCGTCCCCACCGCATACGCGCTGAACCACGCCGTCACCGCCAGCGACATTCAGCAGTTCATTGCCGCATCCGAGCAGGCAGGGCACATTCTGGACAGGCACGTGGACAAGACCGGCATCCTGGGCCAAGACGCCCGCGCCGAGGTCACAGATTACATCCGCACCAAGCAGGTGCAGCCGGATACGATTCTGGCGCTGCGCGAACTGGTGGAAGATCTGAATCACGAAGTTGCGCTCTACAAGGTTTTCAAGTCGGTTCCGGCGCAGGAGCAGACCAACGTCCGCAACGATATGTATGTGGCTGGCGAGGCCGTCCGGCTGCTGCAAAAGAACGACCTCCTGCTGGTCAAAGAGAACAAGCAGCCGGTCTTCAATGCGGCGGAAACCAAGGCTCTGGCCACTTATAAAAGCAAGGTGGACAAGGCGACGCGGTTCATCCCCGATTGGGTTAAAGTCGCGGTTGCTCTGGCGCTCGGTCTGGGCACGATGGTCGGCTGGCGGCGCGTTGTAGTCACCGTGGGCGAGAAGATCGGCAAGGAACACCTGACCTACGCGCAGGGCGCGGCCGCTGGAATTGTGGCGATGGGCACGATCTTCGCCGCCGATACGTGGGGGCTGCCGGTTTCAACGACGCATATTCTCAGCTCCGGCGTGGCAGGCACGATGACGGCCAACGGAAGCGGGTTGCGGCTTTCCACAGTCCGCAACATCGCCGCTGGCTGGGTCTTTACGCTGCCGGCCGCCGCAATGCTCTCCGGCGTGCTCTACTGGATCTTCCGGGCGATCTCTTGAGCATTGGCCGAAGAAGGTCGCTGGTAAAGGCTTCACTGGGATTCAATTTTGAATCGTCTATTCGGCGTGGAAGACCACATCGAAGAGCAGCAGGCTGACTGTTGTGAAAATGATGTCGTAGCCCACCAGCAGCTTGATCCAAAGTGTCGGGTCGCTTTCTCCGGTGAGAATCGCAGTTGTCGCTTGAACCATGGCCAGCAGCGCCGGAATGAAGATCGGAAAGAGAATCAGCGAGAGCAGCAACTCGCGGTTGCGGCTGCGGATGGAGAGCGCGGCAAAGAAGATTCCGTTGGCGACCAAGGCCCATGTGCCCAGCGGCAGCACCAGCGCCAGCAGCCAGGCTTGGCCCGCAATATGCAGGTTATAGAAGACGAAAAAGAACGGCGCCAGCACCACCTGAACAATCGAAACGAAGAGGAAATTCGCCAGCACCTTGGCCAGATATAGCTCCGCGCCGGGCGCTGGAACCATGCGTTGCGCATCCATCACCTGATGGCGGATCTCCCGCGCCCAGGCCTGGTTGAGCGCGCTGACAGAGGCGAACATGGTGGCGACGCACAGCACGCCGCCGGCAATTTGCTGAGAAAACGCTCCGCGCGGGTCGAAGGCGATCGAGAAGAGCACCACCACCAGCCCGGAGAAAAACAGCATCGAGATAATGGCGTCCAGCGAGCGCCACTCAATGCGTAGATCCTTTACCAGATGAGTCCACAAGGCGCGAGGCATCAGGCGTGGCCCTCCGGCGCGCTGGATTTTGTCAGGTCGGCGGTCTGGGCGGCCGCGGCGCGGATATAGTCGTCGGGGCTGAGAATGATCTGAATGCCCCGCGCGCCAGCTGAGACACTGATCGCGTCAAAGAGAATCGCCGTCTCATCGATGAAGACCGGATAAGCCTTTTTTGCGCCAAAGACCGTGACGCCGCCGCGGATGTAACCGGTCAGCGGCTGCACCTCCTTGAGCGGAACCATCTCGGCCTTGCGCACGCCAGCCGCGCGCGCCAGCTTCTTGAAGTCCAGCTCGGCGTCGCCCGGGATGACGGCAAAGAGATATATGCCCACTCCGCCCGTTGTCAGCAGGGTTTTGAAGACCTGCTCGGGCGGCATTCCGACTTTTTTGGCGACAGTGATTGCCGACAAATCCTCCGGATCGACCTCGTACTCCCTGACTTCAAAGGGAATCTTGAAGGCCTCTAGAATGCGCGCGCCGTTGGTCTTCATCGCGTGGGATTTCCTTTCTCCAGCGATGCCACACGGCCAGCGTGCAGCGTAAGCACCCAGTCGGCAATCGGCGCGGCCAGTTCGCGCTGGTGGGTCGTTAAAACAATTGTGCGATTGCCCTGGCGGAAGCCGGCCAGCAGCGCGACCATCTGGCGGGCACTCTCCACGTCCATGTTGGAGAAAGGCTCGTCGAGTAAAAGCAATTCTGGCACGGAAAGCAGTACGCGCGCCAGCGAGGTGCGCTGCCGCATCCCCTGCGAGTACTGGCCTAGCGTGCGCGTCAGCTCAGGGTCCAGGCCAACCTGGCGCAGCGCCTCGGCCGGAGCAAGGCAATCACGACCCGCGTATAGCTTGGCGAAGTAAGTCAGATTCTCTTGCGCCGTCAGTTCGTCGTAGAGCATCGGCGCATGGCTCATGTATCCAATGCGCTCGCGAGCCTCATGCGGCTCGACTTTGCCGAAAACCGTCACCTTGCCAAAACTGGGCCGCAGCAAGCCAGCCAGAATGCGCAGCAGCGTGGATTTGCCCGCGCCGTTCTCGCCCAGCAGCACGTAGCAGCGCCCCGGCTCGAAGTCCACTGAGACCTGGCGCAGCGCGGCGAAGGAGCCGAAGAGCTTGGAGACGCCGTCTAGGCGCGCGCTGCCGCCTGAACTCACAAGATTGGATCGGTCGTCCTCGGAGGCGGGAGCGGTCATTCGCGTCAGTTTGCAGCAGTAGTCGGGGCTGTGGCCGGGTAGGGTGCAGTCGGAGCGGGGGCCTGAGTTTCAGCCCTCGGGCTGGCATTGGGCGCGGCGGCTGGTTGCGCGGGCGTTGCGCTGGGCTGGCCATCGGGCGTCGCCGGGGCGTACTTGCTGGCGCACTTGGCTTGCAGCACCGTCGCATGCAGGACGCCGTCGCGGCCATAGCTACCCTCGGCCAGCGCCTGAGCGTCGTCCTTGAAGGTGTCTGGCGGTGGCTCGCTGCCTTTATAGACAACCGTCAGCAGGCGACCCGTGGGGGCCTTGGGCGAGTGGCTCTCAAACTCATTCATCACAAAGGTGACATGCGGGCCGTCGTGCTCGATAGATCCCGGCTTGACGAAGCCTTCCACGCGCAACTGGCTATGGTAGGCCTTGTCGCCCATCGCGCTCATCTCGGGGATGGTGACGTAGTAGCTCTTGTTGGCGCCGTAGCCGGACCAGGCCAGCCAGGCAATGGTGCCCACGATAATGACGGAGGCAATTCCGATCCGCACGGAGTTGGGGGAAGTTTTCATATTCACCTTCAAAGATACGAGCCTGAAGGGGCGTGGTCAACCACTGAAGGACGTAAATTACTTTTCCAGCCTTACTGCGCCCCCTCAAGCGTCTGCGCGGCGCGCGTCAACGCCTGCGTAAGTACTGCCAACTGCTGCGCGGCGCGCTTGAGGTCGTGCGCGTCCAGGGCCTCGTTGACGCCGGGAATCACTACGGCCGCGTAGCCGGTAAACTCGCCAGGAGCGTAAATGGTGTGCCGGTACCAAGGGCGGTTGGGCAGCCCTGCATTGCTGAGGAGCGCCGTCTCGGTCTGGCGGAGAACCAGATTCAGCTTGCCCAGGTCGCCGGAGGTCGATTTTTGCAATCCGTGAACCCGCTCGGCGGCGGTGGAAAAGCGCGCGGCGGCAGCCTCGGCGGCGGCAAACTCCAAAGAATAATGCCCTTGATCCTTTGCACCCCACCGCAGCGATGTGGAGCTATTGCCCGGAACCCAACTCTTGCGTTTGGCCGCCTCGATATAGGAGTTAATCGCGGCAGCGTAAGCGACGTAGTCGTAAGGCAGCACGTCGGCATCGGCCATGCGCACGGCTTCCAGGCCGAGTACGCGGGCCATTTCTTGCAGATAAACAAATTTGGGATCGGCATTCAGCGTAAACCAGGCGTAGTTATCAAAGACGGAATGATAAACGCCGTACGGACCTTCCGAACCGATGTCGGTGGAGGGTACGCCGGCGTGCTGGAAGAAGGGCGTAAAGTCGGAGCCGGAGCCGAGATCGCCGACCTTAATCTCTTCTCCGGGCGCGGGCGCGACGGCCGGTACACTCTGGCCCGCAGTAGACGGATTCTCATTCTGAGCCGGATGATGGATGCGCCATTGCTGATAGACCGTGCCAGTGAGCGGACTGGGAACCGAGCGGGTCAGCTCACGCAGAAATTGCTTGAGCGAAGGCACGGCGGAGGCGGTAAAATCCGGCCCGGAGACGGCAACGTCGGTGTTGAAGTAGGCCACGGCGCGCTGCAATTGGTCGCCGTGATCTTCCACCCATTCTGTTGAGCCGATCAGGCCCTCTTCTTCTGCGTCCCAACTGGCAAAAAGAATAGTCCGCTTGGGCCGCCAACCCTGCCGCAGCAGCGCGCCTATGCCATGCACCGATTCCAGCATTGCCGCCGTGCCGCTGCAAGGATCGACTGCGCCAAAGCTCCAGGCGTCGCGGTGATTGCCAACAATGACCCACTCATCGGGGTACTCCGAGCCTTTGATTTTGCCGATGACATCCCAGATAATCCGGCGCTGATAATCCTGCACAGAGAGCAGGTGGACCATTACGGCGCCGGAGCCAGTCGATCCCAGGTGATAGTGGAAGGGCAGCGCGCCCTGCCACTCCTGCGGCACGCTGGAGCCCTTCAGGGCTTGCAGAATCGGCATGGCGTCGTGGTAGCTGAGGGGTATGGAAATGATATGCGGCTGGCTGCCGTAGGGCGAAACGCGGGCCGAGTCGGGCAGATCCAACGTGGAAGCGACGCCGGGAGTCTCAGGGTCGCCGGGAAACTTGAAGATATATTGCACGGAGCCGTACTGGATGCCCGTCTCCGGCCGCCAGGGGCCTATTGGATAAGCGTCGCCTTTGTCGTAGCCATCGTCGTGCGGATCGGAGTAGATGAGCACGCCAACAGCGCCGCGCTGCTCGGCCAGGTATACCTTGACGCCTCGGAAGTTTGCGCCGTAACGCACCAGAACGATCTTGCCCTTGAGGTTGATGTGCTGGGCGGCAAGATAGTTGAAATCCTCCAGGCGGCCATAGTTGGCGTAGACCACTTCGGCGACCACATCGCCCGAGCCCGAGGAGCCGTTGAAGGGAATTGCAACCCGCGGATCGTCCTGGTAAGGGTCGCCCTCAACATGCTCGCGCGTGGGGCCGCTCATCAGCAGCGTCCCGCTGGCGTCAAAGGCTTCAACGCGCACTGACTTGGATTCGTTCCTCAGGGGCTGGTTCATCAGCACACGGTAGGGAACGATCTCTGTCTCAAGGCCTGCTGCGCGAAACTTTCGCGCTACATATTCGGCTGTCTTGCGGTCTTCCGGAGTCGAGGCCAGATGAGGCTCGGCGGTGAGCGTCTTCAGCGCCTCGCCTGCCAGCTTGGCGTCAGGGACGGCAAGAAACTTTTCCTCAATATTCTGCTCGGCGGTGAACTCTCGATAGCCGAAGACCATGGCCGCAGCCGGCTGCTGGCTCTGCGCCGCATTGGAAATCGGAATAAGCGCCAAAAAAAGAAGGGCAACCTGCTTCGGCAAAGTCATCAATGGAACCTCTTGGGGAGTGTAGTCGAAGTATAAGCCTCGACTCTCATCCTTGACCGGCTATGACACAACCGGCTGGGCGCAATGTGCGCAGCGCCGCGCGGCCAGCGGTATCTCGCTCAGGCATTCTCCGCAGGTCTTTGTTGTCGGCGCGGCCTCTGGCGCGCATTTTTTGATGCTGTCAAGCAGCGCATTCAAAGGCATCACAATTCCAAAATAGACTACGCAGGCCACAATCAAAAACGAGATTGCCGCATTCAGAAAATTGCCAATGAAGATCGGCGTCCCATGCACCTTCAGCACCAGCGTGCTGAAATCCGGCTTGCCCGCAATGGCGGCGATTAACTGAGTCAGCACATCCTTCACCAGCGACGAGACAATGGCATTGAAGCCCGCGCCTAGAATCACGGCCACGGCCAGGTCTACCACATTGCCACGCAAAATGAAATCGCGAAATCCCTTGAGCATTGCATCCTCCAATGGTTTAATTTGAACCGCTCTCCCGACGGTGCTCTCGAACATCCTAAATTGCGGCAACCGCTTTTTGACAGCGCCGAGCCTATTGAATTTATAGATAGACCCAAAAGAAAAGCACCAGGCCAAGAATCATCAATTCCGAATAAAGCAGAATCAGCACGCCGGCGCTGTAGAGTGTCCACCCGCGGCCCATGCAGCGCAGGGTCTCAATCATTGACCAGCCAACAACCGGGGCCATCAGAATCTGCCAGACTGAAGCGCGAGGCCCGTCAACAAAGGGAAATCCTGCCAGGCGCAGACTGACCGCCAGCGCGCCCAAAGCCAGCAGAACGCCGCGGGCAAGCGAGGGCTGACGCAGCCGGAAGAGGCTTTTGCGAAGAAGCGCCATGCTTCAATGTATCGTGCCGGACACCCACGCTGGCCAACCGCGCCCGTCTAGCCACGACCCGCCTAACCGCGGCCAGGCCGCAGGCTGTCCAGATGGCTTGTGTCAACCGGGTCTGGATTCTCATATGCGGGCAGCACCGGCAATCCTGCGCGCAGGCCGGTCCATTCCTCGGCCACCACAATGCTGTTCTGCGGATTGCCCGGCTGGTAGCGCGCCGAGCAGGGAAAACCGGCCCGCACATCTTCGGCATCCACCACGCCGCGCATTCCGGTAATGTCCTGCGAAGACTCGTAATCAACGCCGCCGATGCGATAGCTGTAGAGCAGCATGGTCAGCGTGCGCGCAGGATCTTTTTTGGTGGCCGGGGTCTCGACCTCGCAGATATCCAGCAACATGCCGTCCACCAGCCGTCCGGAGTGCGAAAGAAACAGCCGCCGCGCGCGCTCCGCCTCTTCAGCTGTGGGCCGGCGGCGGAAGATCAGCCACATGCCCAGCGCGGCCAGAATGGCGAACAGCGCCACGTCGGCGGCAATCTCCCATGCAATTCCGTTGAAAGCTGTCATTGAATGCGGGACTCTTCCCCATCGTCCCCAACCGGAGTCCCCAAACTAGAGGATACCGCAGTGGGAGTCGCAGCGCACTCACAGGCGTTGCACTCGGCTCTTGCATAAGTGATTGAGTTTTTCCATTCCCAAAATGAGCCTAAAGTAAGCGAAGGGTAGGCGAAGCGAGGTCTTATCCTTTGAAATTTTTAATTCTACTTGGCCTGGCAGTTGCATGGTCGGAGAGAATGCGGCAATTGCTCCACGCAATCTCTACTTTCCGATATCCACTACGAGTGATCGATCCAATTGTTCAAGTACCGGAAGATGGCGTTAAGTTTCCGCTTCGTGCCCAGATATATTCCATTTACCTCAATCAGCCGCGAACCGGCATCCTAAAAAAACATCGTAAGAACCGAAGAATTCCAAGCTACTCTCCAATCTCCCACAATAGTTTCTGCATTTGGAGATAGACGCCATTAGTCCACCCGAAACCTATTACATTCTCCTTGTATCCGGCGGTAACGTGAACCTCAGCGCCTTTTATCACCACGTCATATTTTTCGCGCACGGTCGCATCGATTGCAAAGCGGTGGTCAACTGTTTCCATAAAAGAGCGCGCGATGCGACGGGCATCGTCGAAGTATCCGTAAGATCTCATTGCCTCCGCTACGATCCAATTGCAAGGCGCCCAACCATACGGCTCATCCCACTGCATCCCGCTGGCTTGCGCACTCATCGCCAGGCCTCCGGATCGTTCAAATATACGGAGATTTCTACGCAGTGATTCTCCCTCTTCCCTGTTGGCTAGACTGGACCACATTGGATAATAAGTGGAAAGATAGAGGTAGGGTGAGCTTTTTCCGTCAATAAAGTTATAGTCCTGAAATAGCCCCTCGTCCTGCTTCCATAAGTACCGCCGGATTGACTCTTCGCGCCGTTCCGACAATGCATCCCACGTTTGAGAATCGCTGGAAAGCCCTAGTTCATTGGCAAAGCCAGCCATATCGCGCTCATAGCGAAAAAGCAAGCTATTGAGGCATACCGGGGCAAAGTGATGTGTCATGCCGCAGAAGGGGCCAAAGCGAAAGCTGGAATCAAAGCCCGACTCTCGCATGGCCCGATCTCCGAGATAGAAGTCATCCGTAAGAGAGCGCCCTTTTACGTGGGCAAGTCTGCATAGAACATTCGTCTTTGGATTGCAGTCTGTCAATACGCCATCTGAAGCAGAACTCAGATCAATATGACGGGAATCCCGGATAAGGTAGCCGGGATCCTGTCGAGGATGTTTCAGAAGCCAGTCGATCACATCAAAATAGTATGTGCTGTCATCAGCCAATTCCGGAACGGGGCCGGTATCCATGTCAAAGTAGCGAGAAAGTCCCGTGTCGCCGGCTCTTCGGTGTGTCGCAGTCCATGTCGCGTAATATCGAGCGGCAAGACGGTACGCGCCTTCAAGCCAGTTGATCCTTGACTCGCCATCATCAAAGCATTGCAGGCAGTCATAGACGGAGCGAATCATCGCGGTAAGAAACGGCGGTTGCGAGCGAGTAAGACAGTAAGTTCTATTTGCGTTCAAAACCGCACCGTACTCTTTAATTTCAAAGAAGAGGTTTTCCACCATTCCCCTGGCAAGTTTGTATCTGCCACTGGAAATTAGCCCCAAAACAATGAAGTAACTGTCCCAACCGTACAATTCGTTGAAACGCCCACCGGGAACCACATACGGATTGGGCAGATAGAGCAATCCGGGCGCGGGAAGATCTTCGGGTCTCACGTCTCCGATGTTTTCGATGACTCGCGGCAGCGACCTCACCTGCACATGACAGCGGTCGTATAACTCGATCACATCCGCGGGGATAGTCGCATCGGCCGGCAAGTAAAGAATCGGATTGGATGTGACTTTTGCGTCCACCAGAGAGGCGTACTCGCTAATGGAGCGAGTCAGCCGCTCCCAACTGCCCAAAATATAGGACGTAACCGGGCGATCGGAGCCTTCAGTGGCGGGCATTTTCAGTTGAGTATTCGGACGCGATACGGATTCGTTAATGTGTGCCACCTCCTGCTAAAACTCGTTAACGAATAGACTGCAAAGACAAATACATGTCATTCAGAACGATTGAAAATAAAGAGCAGAACAATTGCGTTAGTGGCGCAGTGCCGCCAGCCATGCAGTCAAAAAGCAACGGAGCTGCGCGGGTGCGCGCAGCCAAAGATGCGCATGGCTGGGCCGCCATTGAGGGCGCACTAACACACACAGACCTCTGCCCAGCAATGCCTGAAATGCATCCTCGTCAGTGGCATCATCGCCCAAATAAGCGACCGGAGCGTCGCCCGGCAATTCATCCAGTAGTGTGCGAACGGCATCGCCTTTGTTGTGGCCGGAACGCAATTCAATGCCGCAATCAAACGGGAAAATCTGCAAGCTGGAGTTACTGGCGAACGGTAGAAGCACGCACTCGGCATATTCACTGACGGCCTGAGAAAGCCGCCTGGAGATGCCGCGCCAATGCAAGACAATGGCATTCCATTTGTTCTCAATTCTGATGCCTTGAGGAAGTTGAATGGATTGCAGAAGAGCCCGTGCGTCGATAAGAGCCTGGGTATCCTGCAAAGGCAGCTCGTCGCGTTCAAGTTTGCCGTCGGGATGAAGCCGTTCAGCTCCGTGCAATCCCCAAATATCAAATGGAATGCGCAAGGGAAGCAATTGACTTACTTCCTGGGCTTGCCTTCCGGTAATTATCGCAAGGTTCGTGCGGGATGAATCCTGTATCTGCTGAAGCAATTCGAGAATCCCCGGCCATGGCCGCACAGTTGTCGGGTCGATTTCAAAAGGCGCCAATGTTCCATCGAAGTCCAGCACCAAAGCGCTTCTGCCTGCCGACGACAGCGAACGAAAAAACTCTTCGGCGGATCTCTCAACAGTAGAGTCCGCAACAGTGTCACCACACTCTAACAAGGCTGTCATAAATTACCTCCGCGGCAGAATTGCTTACCGCATTTTAAGTGTTGAATTCAGTGACAGAGAATTGAATTTGAAAAACTATGCACCGGGACCGGCACTCAAGCAAATTTGCGGCGCGAGTGATTGAGAGAGACCTCCAGGAGTTCATCCTCAATCTGCACGGAACATATATCCGTAAGCATAGAGGAGGCCCAGCGATAAACATTGTACTCTTTGACCTGCTGCCTCATGCGCTGCATTCGCAGACGCCGCTCGGCGGGACTCATGAGCAGTGCCGTGCGGATGGCTTCACTTGCCTGTTCCGTATCGTAGGGGTTTATCTGCAAAGCATCTTTGAGTTCTCGAGCGGCTCCAGTAAAGTTGCTTAGCACCAGCACGCCATCGCCATCGCTGCGAGCCGCGATGTACTCCTTGGCAACCAGATTCATGCCGTCATGAAGGGACGTTACCAAACAAACATCGGCGGCTTGATAGAATTGTTCCACTTCGTCGTGGCTGCACTGACGTTCAATCAAAATGACAGGTTTCCAGTGAGACGTCTCATAAAATCGGTTGATGCGATCAACGGTCTCCTTCACCTGAAGGCGCAATTTCACATAACTTGGAATGCGCGTGCGGCTTGGGGAGGCTATCTGCGCAAAGACAATTTGTTCGAGGTACCAAGGGTACTTTTGAAATAACTGCTCGACCGCAAGCAGACGCTCGACTATCCCTTTGGTATAGTCCATTCGGTCGACGCCCAGTAGAAGGCGCTTGCCCTCGATGCCGAGTTCGCGATGCAAGGAACTGGCGGAATTGACAGACTTGCTAACAAGAGTCATGGCGTTCACATGTTCGCCTGTCATGGAGTCCTCTGTTGCTGCCGGTAGGGTCTTTTCCGCGTTAACATCGATTGCCTTTTGGCCGTGCATGAAAAGCTGCGTCGCGGACCTATGCTCATTCCACGCAACACTGATAGGATAAGGGCGGACCAAGGAGTGATGCCCGTTGCGCCGGACGCTGAAGTGGTCCCAGTCCGTTCTGGCCTCCAATACCCGGTCTACTGTTTGGAGAAAATTATTGCAATGCGCCTGTAAATGAAAGCCGATGACATCGGCGCCCAGCAATCCTTGCATCAACTCCGCCTGCCATGGGCAGATGCCAAAGGTTTCGGCATTGGGCCAGGGAATGTGCCAGAAAATAGCCACGCGCGCGTCGGGTCGCGCAAGCTTGATGATCTGCGGCAACAGTGCAAAATGGTAATCCTGCACGAAGACTACGGGATGATTCATTCCGCGCATTTCTTCAATCAGCACTTCGGCGAACTTGGAATTCACGCTTTTATAGCAGTTCCAATCACTGGCGCGAAAGATAGGCCGGGTATGCGCGATATGACAGAGAGGCCAGAGGCCTTCATTGCAGAAACCCTCATAGTACTTCGTTTCCTCCTCGGGACTAAGCCATACCCTGCGCAAGGTATAGCGCAAATCATCGGGCGGCACGCGCAAACGATCGTGGTCATCGACAAAGAGGGCGTCTTCACTGCCGCTTCCGTGCGCGATCCAAGTTCCATCGCAAGCTTGCAAGATGGGCTCAATGGCTGTCACCAGTCCGCTGGATGGCACAATGCACCTGGTTTCATTTCCGCTCCGCACATGCATGTACGGCTCTCGATTGGAGACGACCAGCAGCCTGTCACTGCCTAAATGCTCGCGCACATGCACAGCTAAACGATCCGCCGTCCATACGCGTTCGCCAGCGTCTCGAAGGCGCGCTTCAGTCTCAGCTGACTCCCGCGCCCTGGTAAGATTCTCTGCAAGAAATGTAACTTCTTTGGCAAGCGGAACCAGGTAGCCAAACTCGTTTGCTCCCTCTTCGACGTCAGCTTGACCATGGCGCAAACGGCGCAACCACTCTGCCGCGCGCGCAACGGGCCGCTGCAAAAACCAGTAAACCATCAATAGGGTTACCACAACGACCAGAACCACCATTGCCGCAATGCGAAGAAAGCTTCGCTGCCATACTTCAATTCCTTCTACGCGAATATAATCCGCATTGACGCACATAAGCAAAGCGCCAACCGTCCCCACTCCGTCATGCAGAGGGATGGCGTCTTCATACCAGAGTCCAGCCGGCTGGCCCCAGTGCGTTGCGTTATGGAACCAGGAAGCAGTATTGGAGTCGGCTTGGCTGTTTGCTTTCGGTATTCGGACGAAAGTGCCCAGTTCCTTGTCTTCCGTCAGCGTGCGCTCTAAAAGGCTGGCGGGCGACTTATCCAATTGCGGAATATCGCCAGAGGATGCAAGGAGTCTTCCCTGATTATCAAAAGCGGCTAAAGCCGGTTGATCCGGGTGCTGGCGAAGGCTGCGAAGCATTGCGGACCAATCCACCTTAGCTCCCATGCTGAGTTGCTGTTCGATCTGCGGTTGCAGGCCAGCTCCGTACCATTGCGTTCTTCGCGCAAGGTCGCCGCGCAATGTATGCTTATGCGCCAGTACGTCAAAGTAGGTAGACGCGAGGGAGATCAGCGTAATCCCGAGCAAAAGAGCCGCAACCAGCCGTAATCGAAAAAAATGCATATTGTTATTCCTCCAGAAGGAGTCACAAAAGGCCTGTTAGCGAACCGCTGAATCTGGAACCTCAACAAACCGCGCCGAGCGTGGCTTCGGATTTGCCAGTTTTAACGGCAACTAAATCGGAAAATAAAACAGATGTCACATTTCCTCGAATCGTTCGACCAAAACTGTTTTGAGCCGCGACCTATGTACCTGGATGCGGCCTTTGTAATCGATAAGACCGAGATTGCGGAAGCGATTCATGAAGTAGCTGACGCGAGAGCGGGTAGTGCCGATCATCTCAGCCAATGTCTCCTGGGTAATCGGAGGAATGAATGTTTTTACTTCATCGGGCTTTCGAGATTCAGCCATCAGGAGAAGGACGCGCGCCAACCGCTTTTCACTGGAGTTCAATATCTGATCCACTAGATCCGCTTGAGTGCGGATGCTGCGAGCCAGAAGGCTCGACAAGAACCGGTCAACAAGAGCATGTTCCCGATGCAGGGCACGGATCATATCCTCTTTCGCAATTTTTAGCGCGGTACATGTGTTCACCGCCATTGCAGTTGCCAAGCGCAGCCTAGGCACGGTCTCCAAGGACTCCTCTCCAAAGAAATCGCCCGGGGAAAGAAGAGTGATTGTGGCCTGCTTGCCTTTCTCCGAAACTACAAAAAGCTTTGCTCGGCCATTTAATAAGCAAAACACCGAGTCCGCGGCATCACCCTGGGTGAAAAAACAAAGTTCAGGTTCCAAGTCAACGATTCGATAACCAATGCCGGCGCTCGCAAGAAAGGCGGCTGGTCCAAGCTGTTTTTCATTCTTATCGATCGACATTCTGATTTCCTCCTTTGTTGGGGATATAAGCCATGCGGAAGGAAAACCAGCTCGCATGGCTTGCAAATAATTCGAGACGATTAAAGAGTGATGCCTCGATGGTTTGGAGCTATCAAAGTCGCGACTGAATCACGCAAGGGTATTCACAAACGATCATCAGAGCACGGACGGAAAAGTTCACATTGCCGCAAGTAAAAAATTCCCGGTCCAGGGAATGCATTTGATAGGAAACCTACGACTAAGTAACCGCAGATTGATCTGCCCGCTTAGTCAAGAGAATCTGACCCAAGAAGCGTTGTCGCATGGCAGGCACAGACGCAACTGTCAAGCAAAGCCGGGCATTCACAATTCACTTATCTCTGGCTGCTTGTCAGTTTCCAGCTCTTGCCTGATCCTTTGCAGCTTCGACCGCTTCAAGAAAGGAGAGGGCCTCGTTCGGTGCGGGAATTTCACCGTGCAAAATGCTCCGGGTTGGGATTTCATGCCCGTAAACAGCTTCCGTGGAATCGTCGTCGCGGCGAATGGCGGCGCCTGCCAGCGACACGCCGGCAAAGACACCCCTGGCGCGCGAGTAAGTAAGAATCTCTGTATTCAGCTTCCAGTCGGTATCGGCAGAGGCATGACGGCCCACCGGTCCAGCTGCTACCGAAGCGTCCCCACCTAGTTCAAACTTGCTTGCAAGCAGGCGCCGCATTCCACTATCGTTCTGAATGATCATGACCAGATCCACGCCTTCGACGCCGATTTGCAAACCCCAACTGCCGCCGGTGATGGCAAAGAATGCTGGAGCGCTCCAGCCGTTGTCGGTCCGGCAGGTTGCAACACCACGGCCACCTTCCGCGCCAAACACAAAGCCGCCCTTGATCAAATGCGGAACCACGGCCACGCACTTAGCGTGATCGAGCACTTCCGCTGGGATGCCTTTGTCAGGCGCGGACATAATTTCATGCAGAACCTCGCCCGCATGTACCAACCGGTCATCCGTCTCTTCGCGAGTAGATTTGGCCCAAGCCGCGCTTGTCAGACCGAGCAATGTCATTAACAAGATTGCCTTCTTCATAACATCTCTCCAATTCTTTGTCCTAACCCATGCGCGGCATCTCTTGCTCGCCAAACATCGGCCACGCTAAGGGCGCTTCACATCCTTTGCCGCTCATCAATGTCGTAACGATCAATCCCAAGACTTCAAAGCGATGCGTCGCTGATTTTGTTTTCAGCTACGCGACACTTTCAGTTCATACGCCAAAGGGCCGGCGGCACGGCCTTCTCTGCTCATTCAACTGGCAACTCCCATGCCAAATCGAGTTATAACTTTAACTTACTGTAAACAATAGGCATGGTCTGATGCCCCGCTCCTATGGCGAAGTAGAGAGTATGTATTTTTTACATGATTTAGGAAGGAATGCTTGGGTGCCAAAACTCATCCGCAGATCATTTTGCGCCAACATCGCGACCTAAACATTGCATCTCCGAACGCAGATATATTCTCGGATCTTGACGAGAATCTGAAGAGACAATCGTTTTACGCGGCTTATTGAAAAGCGAGGAGTTAGATCCTTGTGACGGCCAGTCGTTCAACCTCATGGATACGAGCGCATCCAAACCCGCTATATATTAATAAAATCGTATTATGACGGCTCTTGCAGATTCTTGCGCCGAGCCTGTTATTAAATCCATGCAACCTCAACGACAAGAGACCGTCGTCGTTGGGGTTGCATGGGCTATAACAACGCAATTGCCGCACTGCGGCCGCAAGAGACAGTTTAGCGTCTGCCCCCGGCTACATGCCCATGTCCATCGCGCACTTCATTGCCTCTGAAGTGGGATACATGATCCAGGCGATTTTCCGGCGCGGCTCTCTCGCCGTGTTGCGGTCTTGCGCCAACATAGCCGTGATCGGGATGATAGCGATTGTTTACATGGCCACGGAAGCCTTCCCGGCCATGAAACCAAGGCCCGGTGCCGATGAAGAGACCGCCGGCAAACCACTCCGGCCCATAGTACCCATACGGCGCGCAATCATATGGCGCGGCATCGTAGTAACCGTAGGGACACTCCGGCGCAACTCCGATTTGAACGGCAATTTGAGCCTCCGCCTTCGGCGCGGATAACATCAGAATGCAACCGGCAAAGGCTGCGAGTACAACAAGCTTGATTCCAGTCATCATCTCTCCTCATCCTTGCGGGGCCTTCATTCAGCACCCCAATGACTTCACCGTAGGCGCTTCAATCGCCGCCGTCTGAGCAATCCAGACCGCAAGGCGGACACACTTGTAACGCGCTCTCGCGGCGACGAGCCAGCGTATGCCCCGCCAACTTGCCCCGAGCTGATAACTGCTGATTGTGAAATTGAAAAGCCGGCTCAGATAGCTAAAAGGTTTCTATAATGAACAACCGTTCACAATATTCGCAAATTCCTGAATCCCATCTACGGCAGTACCGCCCGCATCCGAGTAACTTCAGCGTGCGTCTCGTCTGAGGCTATGCGGCGATCAGTATAAATATGCGGTTCGCCAAAGCGCACTTTCGCCGAAAATCCCGCCACATCCAGAACCTTCACCAGATGAGTTACGAATGTCTCATCGCCATACCAGCAAAGCTCAACCTCAGGCGTGCCGTCATCGATGACATATCGAATCGCCGCGGCAGTAATCCGCACCCCATTCGCCGTCGCCGGATCGATCAGCCGCGAGTGGAAGCGCAGTACGCTGCTGCCATCCGTGCTTGTGCCCTCTGGAAAAAGCAGCACTGGAACCGGCTCCTTGAGCCGCCCGGCCATCTGCGCGGCCACCGATTGCGCGCTTGCCAAACTGGAGCGGTCGATGAAGATCGTCCCGCCCATACTGGCTGCCTTGCCAAAGATAGGCCAGCCGCCGATCTCGATCTTGGCAACAAAAAAGCACGGCATCGCCGCGGAAAGAATCAATACATCCAGATAACTCAGGTGATTGGCCACCACCAACCCAAATGTTGGCGGTGCGCCTTCTACCTGGTAGCGAATTCCCGCGCCTTTCAGAATCCACTTGCAGGTGCTTTGCAACCAAAGCGCGCGCCGCTCCATCGTCAAAGGGCCGCGCAACCGCAGAATCCAGAAATAGGAAATATTGAGTACCAGAACCGTCGCCAGCGCCACAGCGCGCCGGAGGGCACGAAAACTCAAGTGTGAAGCGGAGTCAGAAAACGATTGCGTGCCGAGGCCGAAATCATTTTCAAATCGAGCAGAGTGAGAAAATCGATGCTCCCGAATTCCCTATCCCATGCCGGCGGACCGCAGATGCGCGCGCCGATAGCCACATAGGTTTTCAGCAACTTTGGCACCTTGGTCTCGACCCGTGATGCCGGGTCTTCCGGTTGGAGCGGCGGCTGTGCGTGTCGGCTCCCTTGCTCGATGGGACATACATAATCAGTGGTGGGCTCTGTCTCAAACTCCGGAGAAACCCGGTAGCGCTCAAGCTGGCTGAATGCCTGCCAGCCCTCCGCCGGATCCTTCGAGTTCAACGATGAGCAGCCGATCAGATAACGCAGCCCCATGTCGCAAGCATACTGGGCGATACCCCTCCACAGCAAGGTCAGCACCTCCGGTGTGCGATGCTCGCGATCGATCGAAGCTCGACCCAACTCCAAAATGTCCGCGCGCAGCGGCTCATAGGGAGCAAAGCTGAACTCCCGCTCCGAGTAGTAACCAAGATTCCGCGCCGCCATTGCGCCCGATTGCAACCGGTAAGTGCCCACCACGCGCCTCGCCGCATCGCTCTCCAGCTTGTCTTCCACAATCAGATGCGCGCAGAAGAGATCGAATTGATCCACATCCATTCCTGTCGTGTAGGAACTCGCCAGCCCCTCGCCTAGTTCGATGTTAAAGACCTTGAAACGAAGCCGGCAGGCAGCATCGCGATCTTCCGCTGTCTCAGCTAGCCGCAGCCGGTAACGCCCCACCTCGGCATGAATCTGCGGCTTTCTCGGCGTTAAAGGAAAATGCCGCGGCGAAAGATAACTCGCAGAGTCCAATTCCACCAAAGATGTGGAACCGCTGCCCAGTTTCAACGGAGGTTTTTGACTTATTTGAGGGATCACGAGGTCAGTATCTGCCCGGAATTGTCAAAGGACCGTCAAACCCATGCGAATACCCTGCAAATACTTTATTCAATTTGTTACTCGATTGTAATAGTCTCTAATTTTAAAGGCCTTTGAACTTAAACCCATATCAACGATTTCAAGATATAAACAAAGCGCGGATGAATATTCATAATCCATCCGCGCTTGAGTCTACACTTAGCTGCTAATTCGCATACACCCGTACATAATCCACCTGCAGCTCCGACGGAAAGGTCGTCGTCGCATCGGGTGAGCCGGGCCAGGTTCCGCCCACGGCCAGATTCAGGATCACGAATTCCGGCCCCGAGTCGAAGGGCCAGGTTCCAGCCATGGTGCTGGCATCGAAGGTTTCATAGATTTTGGTTGGATCATCCACATAATACTGTATCTGCCCCTTGGTCCAGATCATGCCATAGGTATGCCAGTCCGCGGCGGAAAAACCAGCCGTAGTATACGGAGTGCCTCCGTTCAGGCCCGTTCCATGAACTGATGATTGGGTCCAGTCGTAGCCAGGGGCAGCGCCGTTGCCGGGACCGCCGAATGGCGTATTGCTGCCGTCGATGTGCTCCAGAATATCCAGTTCCCCGCAAGCCGGCCATGGAGTGGTGGTGATGTTATCCCCCAGCATCCAGAATGCCGGCCACATACCCTGCGATTCGGGCACCTGTATCTTCGCCTCAATCCGTCCGTATTGGAAGCTGAAGAGTCCCTCGGATTTCATCCGCGCCGAGGTGTAAACGCCTGTCGATGGTTTCCGCGCAACAATATGCAGAATGCCGCTGGTGTCCGCGTAGGCATTGGGATTGGTGGCATCGCACGGTGCCGTCGTGGAACCCCAGGCGCAATAGGTCTCAAGCTCGCTGTTGCCAAAACCGCTGTTGCCCGTGTCGTAGGTCCACACCAGCGGATTGGGCTGCGCATTCGTGCTCCCTGAGTTGGTAAACTCGTCGCTCCACACCAGCGTCCCCGATGCAATGTTGGCCGCAAACTTCTGGCTCGTTACACTGCTTGCTGAATCCCCTACCGCCGTCGCAATCGCATTCAAGGTCAGATTTGAAGCCACCAGAAACGGCGCAATGTACTGCGGAGAGGACGTGGTTGGCGTCGTTCCGTCAATAGTGTAGTAAATTGTCGCACCGGCTGTGGGCGTAGACAGGCTCACCAGTTCAGCGCCATTTTGCGCCGCTGTTGTACTCACCGTCGGCGCTGCCACTACCGGGGGTGTAATGATTTGCGTACTTCCTCCGCTTCCGCCACATCCGCTCAATAATGTGACCAATAAAAGGACACTCGCACTCCAACACACACGCGTCAGCATCTCAACCCTCAATTCCTGGCAGAGAGCAGATCGTTTGCCGCTCCCGCCGCATCCATGAGAGCACACTCCAAATCGCACAGTCAAACCGCGCGGCAGTTTGCCAAATAAGATTGCACAAGGCCGCCATGCTCCCAGTGCCATGCCTGCCGCCTTCGCGTTACGGCTGGCCCATCCATCGCCTCATGTGCAACAATTTCTCTTCCGCGGAAGAAGGAGTTCCCGTGCGCCTCGAAAGAAAAATCGCATCGCTTTTTCTCGTCTTTTTAGCCCTTCCGGCGCTGTTTTCTGCCGCAACCATCACGCCGCTGCGCGCGGGCTGGCGCTTGCAATCGGCCTGCAAACTGCAAGCCGCCGGCGACGTCATCTCAGCGCCTGGTTTCGCCGTCGAAGATTGGTTGAAGACCGCCGTCCCTTCCACCGTCTTTGCCGCGCAGGCCGCCGCAGGCCTCGTCCCCGATCCATATTACGGAAGCAACCTCCGCCAGATTCCCGGCGCGGACTATCCCATCGGCCAGAACTTTGCCAACCTGCCCATGTCGCCCGATAGCCCATACCACTGTGGGTGGTGGTATCGCACTGAGTTCAACGCTTCCGCCACCGTTGGTCAACGTACTTCCCTGCACTTTGCCGGTATCAACTACCGCGCCGAGATATGGCTCAACGGTCACAAAATCGCAGATACAACGCAAGTCGCCGGTGCCTATCGCACCTACGACTTCGATGTAACTGAGTTATTGCATTCAGGCAAAATCAACGTGCTCGCCGTCGAGACCTTCGCGCCCACGGAAAATGATCTCGGCATCAATTGGGTCGATTGGAATCCTTGCCCGCCCGATAAAGAAATGGGACTATGGGGCACGGTCGATCTGGTCGAAGCCGGCGCGGTCACGCTGCATTCGCCGCTCGCTGTTACTCACTTTTCCGATAACTCGCTCAACTCAGCCGAACTAACCATCTACGCCGAGTTGCACAACGCGACCGACCAAGCTATTCAAGGTGTTGTGGCAGGCTCGGCAGCGGGTGCGCGCTTTGAGCAACCCGTGCAGTTAGCGCCGCATGAAGACCGGACTGTCGTCTTTACGCCGCAACTATTCCCGCAGTTGAAGATTCACAATCCCCAGCCCTGGTGGCCGCGTCAAATGGGCGAGCCGCATCTGGAGCGCTTGACTCTAAGCTTTAAAATTCAAGGCCAGCTCAGCGATGAGCAGAGTGTCGATTTCGGCTTTCGGGAAGTTACATCGGAGCTGACAGCCAGCGGCAGCCGGCTCTTTCGCATCAACGGCAAGCCGCTGCTGATTCGCGGCGGTGGCTGGTCGCAAGATATGCTGCTGCGCACCGATGAGAAGCGTCTGCGCAATCAATTCCGCATGGTTCGCGATCTGAATCTGAATACGATTCGCCTGGAAGGAAAACTCGAATCCGATGAGTTTTTTCAACTTGCCGACGAGCAGGGAATCTTAGTCATGCTCGGCTGGTGCTGTTGCGATCACTGGGAGCATTGGAAGGATTGGACGCCGCAGGATCTCGCCATCGCCACAGCCTCTCTGCGCTCGCAAATGCTGCGCCTGCGCGCTCATCCCAGCATTCTCGTCTGGCTAAACGGCAGTGACAATCCTCCGCCCGCCGATGTCGAGCGCGCTTATCTGCAAGTCGAAGCCGATGCTCACTGGCCCAATCCCATCCTATCTTCGGCTTCATCCACGCCAACCAGAGTTACCGGCGAGAGCGGCGTCAAGATGTCTGGTCCTTATGACTACGTCGCTCCGAGTTACTGGTATCTCGATCATGAACACGGCGGCGCTTACGGCTTCAATACCGAGACCAGTCCCGGCCCCGCAATCCCTTCGCTTGCCAGCCGCCAGAAGTTTTTGCCAGACGCCGAAGCATGGCCGCCCACCGCCAATTGGAGCTTGCACATGGGCGGCGGAGAATTCGTGAATCTCAAAGTCTTTGACGCCGCAATGGAAGCCGTTTACGCCAAGCCAACATCCGCGGCCACTTATGAACGCACCGCGCAAACCATGGCCTACGATTCTGAACGCGCCATGTTTGAAGCTTGTAGCCGCAACAAATACGCCACCGCCACCGGCGTCATTCAGTGGATGCTCAACAATGCTTGGCCCTCAATGATCTGGCACCTTTTTGACTACAACCTCGACGCGGGCGGCGGGTACTTCGGAACTAAAAAAGCTTGCGAGCCGCTGCATATTCAGTACTCATACGATGATGCTTCAATTGCGGTCGTCAACAGCACCTATCGTCCCGCGGACGGCCTTCACGCCAGCGTTCGCGTTTTTAACCTGACAGGGAAGGAAATCTACAGTGCTCAGTCCGTGGTGGATGCCGCCGCCGATAGCGCGCAGCGCGTTTTCACCATCCCGGAGAGCCTCTATCAAGGAGTTGATCGCATTCTATTCGTTGACCTGACACTGGCGAACGCTTCCGGCGACGAAGTCAGCCGCAACTTCTACTGGGTGCCCGTCACGCTCACTACCTTCGATTGGCAGAAGACCGATTACACGCACACCCCCGCCGCGCGCCATGAAGATCTAACCGCGCTTACGCATCTGCCTCCGGCCAAACTTACCGCCCGAGCCGAGATAGAAAACACCGCGAATGGTCGCGAAGTGCGCCTGCATCTTTATAACTCCTCGGTGGAACTGGCCTTTCAGATCAGCGCGGCTATTCGCACTCCCTCCGGCGGACTTATCGCGCCGGTTCTCTGGTCGGATAACTGGATCGAACTCATCCCCGGCGAGTCGAGGACGCTAATCGCACTTTTGCCGGAGACCTTGCCCACCGATCCCATCGTACAAATCGAAGGCTGGAACATAGATTCCCAAACCATCAAACCCACAGCCCTCGCTGCGCACTAATGCTTAGTCCGCACGAATTGGTAATTATTGATGGACGTGCGTGGGCGGGGACGCTTACACGACAGACGGTCTGGAGACCGTCGCTACATTCATGCAATTACCTATCCATGCGATCACAATACTAGAGCGTTTTCGCAGTTTTTGTGAAGCTGATTTTGTGGTTTTCGACCCGTTTCGCACAGAACTTGCAATGGGTGGGGCACGGAGCTTCCTTCTCTGTGAAAATGTTCTAGACGCGCTGCTGGCTGGGTGGTTCACCTGCCTGAGCCGCTACAATCTAGATTGTGAGCAAATCGTTTGAAATCGGTCCGGTTTACGTCGGCGCGGGCCAGCTTTTTCTCATCGCTGGCCCCTGCGTCATCGAGTCCGAGACCCACGCGCGCAAGATGGCTGAAGCTATTCAGCGCATCGCGGCGGATCTCGGCATTCCGTATATTTTCAAAGCCAGCTACGACAAGGCCAACCGCACCAGCGTCAAAAGCTTTCGCGGGCCGGGGCTGGTCGAGGGCACGCGCATTCTGGGGCTGATCGCCAAAGATACGGGCCTGCCGGTGCTGACCGATGTGCATGAGCCTGCCCACTGCGCGGTGGCCGCCGAGGCGGTGGACGTGCTGCAGATTCCCGCCTTCCTTTGCCGGCAGACCGATCTGCTGGTTGCAGCGGGTCGAACCGGTCGGGCTGTGAATATTAAAAAAGGCCAGTTCGTCGCCCCGTGGGATATGACGCACCCGGTCGAGAAGGTGCGCTCGACGGGCAATGAGCGCGTCCTTCTCACCGAGCGCGGAGTCAGCTTCGGCTACAACACGCTGGTGGTGGATTACCGCTCGCTGCCGGTGATGCGGCAGCTTGCGCCGGTCGTCTTTGACGGAACGCATTCCGTGCAGCAGCCGTCGGCAGCCAATGGCGTCAGCGGCGGCCAGCCGGAGTTCATTCCACTGCTGGCGCGGGCGGCGGTTGCTGCGGGCATTGACGGGCTGTTTCTCGAAGTTCACGACGATCCGGCAAACGCCAAATCCGACGGCGCAAATGCGCTGGATCTGAAGCTGCTGAAGCCGCTGCTGGAAAAGCTGCTATTGATTCATGCGGCGGCCAATGCCGGTTGACACAGCGGAATTTTTTTAGAACATGAAAGAAGGAACAAGACGTGGAAGATTTGCTGAATTCCGGTAGCCGGAGCAATACGGCCGTCGAGCCTCTCCGGGCAACTGATGTGGAATTACCGGCCAAAATATCCAAGTGGTACCGCTGGCGCAAGGACGGCACGGCGCTGGTGAGTTACTTGCTGGATAGCGAGGTGCATACCTTCGCCTTCAGCGTCGCGGCCAATGCGATTCTTTCGTTTATTCCGTTTATTGTGTTGCTCTATACGCTGAAGGACACAGTCTTTCCCCGCTCTGAGCTGATGAAGAACGTGATCAATGACATGGTCTCTTACTTCCTGCCTTCCAATCAGGATTTCATAGCCAAGAATTTGGCTGACGTGGCGGCTGCGTCCTCGAAGCATGGTGTGCAGGTCTTTTCGCTCATCATGATTCTGGTAGCTTGCACGGGCATTTTTCTGCCTTTGGAGGTCGCGCTCAATCAGGCCTGGGGCGTGACCAAGAGCCGCAACTATCTTCAAAACCAGGTGATTGCCTTTGGACTGGCATTTCTAATGGTGGTGCTGGGCATGAGCAGCATTCTGTTGAATGTGGCCGCGCGCGCAGTGCTGACGGTCGTGCTGGTTCACGACACAGGAATCGGTTTTCTTGATTCCATCTTGCACTTTACTTATGCGGGAGCAAGTTTTCTCTTGCTGGCGGCAACCACCGGCGTCGCTTCGATATTGTTTTTCTTTTCCATCTACTGGCTTCTGCCCAACCGCAAGGTTCCACCTGGGCACGTCCTGCGCACCTCTATCTATACGGGTATTATCTGGCTGGTGGCGAAGTATATTTTTGTTTTCGTGCTCCCGCACCTGGACCTGAAGGCACTCTACGGACCATTCTTTGTCTCGGTTGGGCTGCTCTTTTGGGCCTATGTTTCTGGACTGATCTTGTTTGCCGGGGCGCAGTTCAGCGTGGCGCGCATGGGAGACAAGAAGAGCTAGAGATCTTCCGATCTTTCTATCGCTCACGACCCAACACTACTTCTTCGTCCACGGCATGATGGCCTTCAGCTTGTCCGCGAGTGCTGCCATGGACACGGGCTTGCCAGCCGCGGGCTTGGCCGGAGCAGGCGCTGACGGTACCGGTGCCGCGGTTGGCGCCGGTTTTGCTGCGGGCGCACTCTGCGGTTTGGGGGCGCTGCCGGCTGAAGCTGCGCCAGGAGGGGCTGCTTTTGGCGGCGCTCCCGGCAAAGGCACAGCCCCATCGACGACATCGGCGGCGGAAAGCTCCGGCACCGGATCGGCATCGTTTTTGACCAGAATCGAAATTCGCCGGTTGGAAGGGTCGGTGGGATTGTTTTTGACGCGCAGCATCTGGTCGGCGTAGCCGCGCACCTGCGTGACCTGGTTGGTTCGCACGCCGTCCTGCTGCAACAGGCGGCGCGCTGAGTTGGCGCGGTCGGCGGATAGATCCCAGTTGCTGTATCCGGTATCGCTTGCGTAGGGCGTGGCGTCGGTGTGGCCTTCAATCAACAGCGAATTCGGCAGTGTCTTCAGCGCTTCAGCCAGCAGCGCCAGCAGTTCCTGGCCGCTGGCGCTCAGCTTCGCGCTTCCCAGTTCGTAGAAGGTGCCGTCCTTGCCTTCGATTAACTCAATGCGCAGCCCTTCGGGAGTGATCGTAATCTCGATCTGCTTGGAGAGCTTTTCCAGATCCTTGCGCGCCTTGATCTCCGCTTCGATCTTTTCTTTCAGCTTTTCCAATTGATCGTCGGAAATCTGTGCAACCGTGACCCCGGTTCCGGACAAGGTGGTTCCCAGCAGGCTGCCGGTCCCCTTGGGATCGTTGAAGTAGCCGGCTACGGCCTTCTTTACCTTTTCACTGGAGCCCATCAGCCACAGCACGATGAACAGCGACATCATCGCGGTGACAAAGTCGGCATACGCCACCTTCCACGCGCCGCCATGATGGCCGCCGTGTCCGCCCTTCTTCTTGATGACGATGATCGGCTGAATCGACTTGGCTGCCATGATGCACTATCTCTCTTCCAATGGTGTGCGCAACCTGCGCCGGCGCGGTTTAGGCGGCGGCGGGTGCGTGGCCCTTGCAATTCTTTTCCATCTCATCGAAGGTGGGCCGCACATGCGCCGGAATCGCGCGCCGTCCCATCTCGATGGCGATCATCGGTGCCGAGCCCTTCAAAAATGAAAGAATCAGAACCCGTAGCACATGCAGATATTCGTTGTGCGCGTCGGCTGTCTTGGACATATTCGAACTCAGCGGACCCACCAGCCCATAGCAGGCCAGAATGCCCAGAAAGGTTCCCACCAGCGCCGCTGCCACGTGTCCACCAATCTCCTCCGGCGGGCCACCCAGTGAACCCATCGTGATCACCACGCCCAGCACCGCCGCCACAATGCCCAGCCCAGGCAGCGCGTCGGCCACCGTGCTCAGCGAGCTGACCGGCTGCGACGATTCGTTGTGATGCACCTCCATGTCCAGTTCCATCATCTGGTCCATGTCGAATGGCTCTACACCGCCGGTAATGGCCATGCGCAGCGTGTCGCAGACAAAATCACGTGCATGATGATCGGCGATGAATTCGGGAAAGACCTTGAAGATCGAGCTCTCCTGAGGCTTTTCAACGTCCATTTCCACGCTCAGCAATCCCTCTTTGCGCACCTTGTTCAGAAACATGTACATCATCTTCAAAGTGCTGAGGTAGCGAGTCTTGTCAAACGGCGATCCCTTCAGAATTCCCATCAATCCCGCGATGATCGACTTGATAATATGAATCGGATTGGCCATCAACAGCGTGCCAATGGCCGCGCCGCCAAGAATCAGCAGCTCGGCCGGCTGGATAAGAACCGACATATGGCCCTTTTCCATCAAAAAGCCGCCAATAACCGAACCGAATACGACCACAATGCCTATGATGGCAAACATTCCTGCCCCCCTTGCGCGGACGTGATCTGATTTCCGCCCGCATGAAAGCTGGAGAACATTGCCGCTTTTGCCCTATCCAGCAGATCGACCAAACTTCCATCCCTCTTAGCCTGAGCCGCGCCGATGCTCACGGTCAGCGATATCCGGTCGCCCCACCAGTGAAAGTCGGCTGTCCGCGCCAGGCCGGCCAGCGTCTGCGCATGAGCCGCCAGCATCTCCGGGGTGCGCTCGTAAGAGAGCACCAAAAACTCATCGTCGCCCCAGCGTGCCATCTCCTCGGCTGGCCGCAGCCCGTTTCCCAATGCGCGCTCCACCTTCTCAAGCATCCTGTTGCAGGCGCCGGCTCCATGCGTCCTGCGCAAATCGTGAGCCTGATCGACGGTAATCCAAAGCACGCCAAAGGTCTCGCCGCCCTGCTTGAAGTCCTCAAAGATGGCTTGCAGCCGGTCTTCAAACTCCGCCTGTCCATCTTCGCCGTTTGCGCCGTCGCTGCTGTCTCCATGCGGCAAAGCATCCAGACTCTCGGCGGGGTGAAAGGTCGCCGCTCTGCCAATCCGCCCGCCCATCTCGTCGCGCAATGTCAGAGTTCGCACAATCACCGGCACCATGTGGCCCAGCTTATGCTTCAGGCGGATCATGGAGCCGCATCCGGCTGCCGACTCGGCGCAAGGGTCCGCTTCGCCCGGCAGCGGCCAGGCCACCAGCGCCTCCAGCGCCTCCGGCACAGGACGCGATACCAGATCCATCGCCGCATACCCCGTGATGGCCGCGGCCGCGCGATTCCAGAACGCAATCCGGCCCTCGGCGTCAACCAGAACGCTGCCATCTGGAAAGCTGTCCAGAGCGGCTTCAAGAAGATCCGCGCGGTTGGTCATCGATGCCTCTCCACTTTGTACATCGGCAAGGCTCCCCTCAACTTCACCGGCTGGAGTGAGAAGAAGCCGCATTAATGGTACGGAGGTTTATTGTGAAATCGAGGGCCACGCCCACTCGCCATTTTTTCAAGCCTGGCGCCGGATGCTTGAACGGCGGGTTTGGCGATCCAGAAGATTTTTGGTGACCATTCCGTCGCCACGCTGTAATCTCATTCGTAGGAATTTTTCAGACCGATTGGTACTTTGACCCAGGATCAGTCACCCTGTGTATTGGCTGTGGCCTGTATCGTTGCAGATTGATACATTTCAAGTTTTCTTCATAGATCTGCCGATAACATGTCAGAGTGCGGAAGCCATTGACTGAGTTCGTGCCGTCATCTTCTGTTTTTTAGGAGGCACAAGTAAGATGAACAGTGCTATGGTTTCAAGGTTTTTGCATCAGATGAGGCGCGCGACATGAATAAAGTTATCCTGGCTGATTCCCAGGCAATCTTTCGGGCAGGCACGGCCAAGGTTCTGGCCATGGACGAGGACTTGCGCATCATCGCGCAATGCACGGACCTCGACCGCATGCATCACGCAATCACCACGTTTCCCGGCTCGATCGTGCTTTTTTCCACCTCCCTGCGCCCGGATTTGAGCCGCCTGCGCACCATGCTTGAAGCCAACGGCAGCCGCGGCATCGCGATCGCCGAGAACAACGATGTGGCCGGAGCCTACATCCAGCAGGGCTTCCGCGGCGTCGTCTTCCGCAATGTTACGGGGACGGCACTGGTAGACTGCGTCCGCGCAGTTGCGGCCGGCGACACCTGGCTGCCTCCGCAATTGATGGTGGCCGACTCGCCCGAGGAAGACATGGTGGGCACCAGGGTCCGCGACCGGCTTACGCCCAAGGAGATGCGCATTGTCGCGCTCATCGTTCAGGGCTGCAAGAACCGCGAGATCGCCACCCGCCTCAAGACCACCGAGCAGGTGATCAAAAACTATCTGCGGTCCATTTATGACAAGACCGGAGTCAGCGACCGGCTGGAACTGGCGCTCTTCACCATCCACCACCGCGTACTGGCCGCCGCTGCCGCCGAGGTGGGCAGCAAACTGGAAGCCGAGGAGGCCATCGCCCAGCACGCCATGGCATAACTGCCTGTGGTATGAGTCAAGTTTTGCAAGAGTGCGACTTTACAGGCTGCGGAAGACTCTTTAAGAGCGGCTAGAAGTGTCAGGGCACGACTTTAGTTGGGCCGATAAAGCCAATCATATCAATGTTGGACTTTAGCCCCTGCTATGCTCAATCGCGATTGCACCCCCCGAACAGCCCTTTTTCCGCAGCCCGTTTAGCCCCTGCGGAATGTTGCCCGGCTAGGTTGACTTTGCCTCAGGCTTTTAAGCAGAGAAGGTCATCCGATCAGGCGAGCCGCCGCATTTACAATGAAAACGTGCAGCCCGAAAACTCTTCGCCGATCATTCTTGCCGAAAACCTGACTAAGGTTTATCAAGCCGGTCAAATCCAGGTCACCGCGGTCAACAAGGTCTCCCTGTCCATCCAGCCGGGAGAGTTCGTCGCCATCGTCGGTCCATCTGGCTCCGGCAAGTCCACGCTCTTTTACCTGCTGGGCGGATTGACCAGGGCCACCGAGGGCCGCGTGGTGATTGACGGTGTGGACTTTGCCTCGCTCTCCGACGCCGAGCGCACCCGCCTGCGCAAGCACCGCATCGGATTCGTCTTCCAGAAGTTCAATCTGTTGCCAACCCTCACCGCGATGGGCAATATCGAGATCGCACACACCGTCAGCGGCCGCAAGGAACCGCTAGACCTCGCCTTCCTGGACCACCTCTGCGATCTGCTCTCCATCCGCGGGCGGCTCGACCACCGGCCCAGTGAACTGAGCGGCGGCGAGCAGCAGCGCGTGGCCATTGCCAGAGCGATGATTACCCGTCCGGCGATTGTGCTGGCCGATGAGCCGACCGGCAACCTCGACACCAAAAGCTCGGACGCGGTCTTGCAGATGCTCTTGCGCTCCAATCGCGAGCTGGGCCAGACCACGCTGATGATTACACACAATCCCGAGGCCGCCCAGATTGCCGGCCGCATTCTGCACATGCGCGACGGTGAGATCGTGCAGGTGGCCAACGGCACGCGATGCACACAGTCAGACTGGGCTGCGCAGGCTGCGCCCGCCCGTTAGAGCATCGGCCGGATGCACTACGATTGCATCATGGCTCCGCTTCTGGAGATTCGCAACTTGCAGATTCGCTTTGGCGCGGCGGAAGCGGTGCGCGGCGTCGATCTGCGCCTCGATGAAGGCGAGGTGCTGGGCCTGGTTGGCGAGTCTGGATCGGGCAAAAGCGCCACGGCTCTGGCGATTCTGGGCCTTCTTGGCCCCTCGGCGCAGCTCGCCGGGCAGATCTTGTGGCGAGGAACTGAGTCGGACCGCGCGGCTCCAATCGATCTTTTAGAGCAGCCGCCCGCGGCCATGCGCCGCCTTCGAGGCCGCCAGATCGCAATGATCTTTCAGGAGCCCATGACGGCCTTGAATCCCGTCATGCAGATCGGCCGCCAGGTGGCCGAATGCGTTCAGGCTCATTTTCCATCGTGGACCGGAAGGGAAGCCAAAAGGAAGGCTATCGCCGCCCTGGAAGCCGTCGCAATTCCCGACGCGGCGCGGCGCTATGGCGACTATCCCCACCAGTTTTCAGGGGGCCAGCGGCAGAGAATTCTAATCGCCATGGCGCTCATCAACCGGCCCAGGTTGCTGATTGCCGACGAGCCCACCACGGCGCTCGATGTGACCGTGCAGGCGCAGGTTCTGGAACTGCTCCGCGAGTTGCAGCAACAGCACGGACTTGCCATGCTCTTCATCTCGCACGATCTGGCGGTAGTGGGCCAGGTGGCCGGCAGAGTTGCGGTGATGCGCGCCGGAGAAGTGGTGGAAACCGGCGGCTGCGCGCAGTTGCTCACTGCGCCGCGTCATCCCTATACGCGCAGCCTTCTGGCCGCCGTTCCCACGTTGCGTACTGACCGCGGCCAGCCCTTGGCCATGCTGCCCAACCCACAAAATAGTTAGCAGCTTTTTCACAACTTCCGTAGGGTTGAGTTCGTAGTTTCCCTGATATTATTCTCCGCACCACTCCGACAACCCGCTGCATCCAATGCGTCATGAACACACTGAAGCCGCCCGCTGCCGCCGGCGGCGCATTCCTTATCGGCGGCAATCTGCCGGTTTATCGCCTGGGCTACGGAACCATGCGCCTGGTCGGCGAGGGTGCATGGGGCGAGCCGGCTGACGCCGCGGAGGCGCACCGCGTCCTGCGCCGGGCTGTCGAACTGGGCGTGACGCTGATCGATACCGCCGACGCCTACGGGCCGGAGATCGCCGAGCGGCTCATTGCCGAGGCGCTTCACCCTTACCCGCCCGGCCTGGTCATCGCCACCAAAGGCGGCATCACCCGCCAGGGTCCGTCCAAGGCAGAGTACGTAGGCCGCGCCGGTTATCTCATCCAGTGTGTCGAGATGAGCCTGCGCCGCCTCCAACTGGACTGTATCGACCTCTACCAGCTTCATCGCATCGACCCGCGGACGCCGCTCGAAGAGTCGCTCGGCGCGCTCAAAAATCTGCAAACTCAAGGCAAGATTCGCCACATCGGCCTCAGCGAGGTGACGCCCGAGGAGATTGAGGCTGCCGGTAAGATCGTGAAGGTTGTCACTGTCCAGAATCGATATAGTCTGGCCGATCGGCGGCATGAGGAAACTCTCAAATACTGTGAAAAAAACAGCATCGGCTTCCTGCCCTGGTATCCGATGAATGCCGGCAAGCTGCTCAAAGCCGACACCCCTTCGGCGCAGGCGCTGGGCGCGATTGCCGCGCGTCATTCAGCGACCATCGCCCAGCTTTCGCTGGCCTGGCTCTTGCAGCGCTCACCGGTGATGCTGCCGATTCCCGGAACCTCCAAGCTGGAGCATCTGGAGGAGAATGTTGCCGCCGCCGCTCTCAAGTTGAGCGCTGAAGAGTGGGCGGAGTTGGAGCAAGCCGCGCAAGCCTGACAGACGCGGACCTCGGATGCCTGCCACTGAGCAGCCAGACTCGCCTCGTCGAACAATCTCCGGAATTGAACGCCCACAATTGCTGCGTGCCCCACCCATTCCGCGGTATTCTCGCGGAATGGGTGGGACAGCACAAACCCCAACCGGAACCAGTTCATCAGAAACGCCAGGATCCCAGCCGCGCTATGCCTGCCTGCGACCCAGCAGCCAGCCGACCGTCGCTCCAGCCGCAATGCCAACCGCGAATGCCGCCGCTACGGACTCAACCGGATGCCGTTGTACCCGCTTTCTTGTGTCCACATAGAGTTCTGAAGCGGCCTGGCTGCCATGTTTTGCCGCGCGCCGCGCCGCTCCCACGCCGTCCTCAAGCGCATCCGCAACGGCAGATGCCGCCCGCGTAGCCTTGCGCGCTGTTTCGTCAATCTGCTCGCTCATCTGTTCCATTACCGATTGCGCCATTTCTTTGACCTCTCTGCTCTTCAAGCTCGATGTTGAACTGCCTATTCTCCAAGAACCTTTTCCACCTTGCCGGCAAAGTTCTGAACCTTGCCCGCAATCTTTTCCGCTCTGCCGTCGGCTTCCAAGTCGGGGTTGTTGGTAACTTCGCCGGCCTTCTGCCGGATTGCACCTTTGACCTCGTGAATCTTGCCTGTCGTCTTATCCTCTGTGCTGAGTTTCATCGCCTGGTTCTCCTTTGCTCAATGAAGATGCTCGATGGCGGGTTTCAATCAGTTGCGTTCCATCGACAATTCTTGTTTTCGAAGGCTCCGCGGCAAGACAAAAGACTCTGGGGGGAGTTTCTTTAGGCGGGCTGCGGAGCCTTCTACCGACCAGTCTCAGCGTTCGCGTGAATGAAATCTGGTCGGAATTGCTCGCCGCGTTTCGCAGAGGCTGCCAAACGAGTTCGGACCGGGGTACGGGCAGAAAAAGATGAATCTGAATCCCGATCGCATTCGGGCCGTCCAATCTATCTTTGGGACGAAAAGTGGCGAAATGGAGTTCATCATTTCCGGCATTGGAATCGAGATGCAGGCTACCCAACTTTATTGGTCAGACCTAAGCCGCCTGTCGAAGTTGGAGCCAAAAAAAAGAGCGTGATCGAGTGGTTCAGGGCGCGCGGCCTGCGAGTTTGCGGCGGAAACTCGAAACTTCCGTGATATTCTCGTGCAAACGCCCTGGCAAGACGGCACTGAAAATAGGAGGTAACGAATCGATGAGAGTCGCACCAATTGTCACTCTGTTTTGTACGCTGCCCCTGTCGGCAACCCTGTTGCGGGCTCAGGTTTCAACACCCATTCCCCCAGCCATCACCGAATGCGAGAAGAACCTTCCGTGTATCACTCTGCATTTCACCAAGGGTCAAGCTGAAGCTCGCTGGAGCGATGGCACGATTGCCACCCTGACCATCGAAAGCTATGACGGTCAAACCATACGAATAAAGCGCGAGGATTCCGTCGGACTGTGCGCCGGCTTGGTTGGGGAGTACGTGGGCTCGCTCGAAAACTACAGTTTCAAAGGCAAAATGACATGGAACTGGCCGGGCCACGGCGCCTTGTCAACGGGTTCTTTGGATTGGACGGGGTCTCCATGGCAAACCAGCGCCCCGGTGCGTGTTTCTGGCGCGATCGCTCAATCGCTGGAAACGCAATTTGCGCAGTCGCCGAACGGCGGCTGTCTCTATGGCCTGAGAATGTTTCATGCAAAAGGAGCGATGGACGCCGAGTTGACCGTGTCACCCGCCGGAAAGATTATCAACGTAAAGGATTTTCCTCATACATGGCAGGCGCCTGGATGCGGGGGTCTGGATACGGTCGCAAACATTGCGGTGTGGACATTCAAACCATATCTTGTGAACGGAAAACCAACCGCAATGCTGGTAACCGTGCACTTTGACTTGCCGGGAATCGCCCACACGTATAAGTGAGATTGGGTATAGCCGCCGCCGATAGGTTCTTGCTTCGGCGGCGGTCTCTATTATCGATTACTTTGCAATCGCATCGCACACTGGGTCAGATTGCGAATCGGATATATACGGATTCCCGTTTGCATCCCGAACGGGGTCACTCATGGCAAGGCGGCGTCTGTCGCCCAGTTGCTTGAGCAGGTTGGGGACGTTCAGCCGATAGGTTCTCCCTTTGGTCGATGCCGCGACTCGGTCCAGATCTCGTGTCACCAGCTCAACGGCAGGATCATCTTTTGTTTGCTCCGACTTTAACGTTGCGGAAATTGTCGCATAATCCGTACCTTGCTTGAGAAGCTGACAGAGTTGTGTCTCCACGCGCAAGTACTGGCGCTCTTCTTTCAAGCGCTGCGCCTCAATAGCGGCAATCAACTTGCGGTCGCCAAAGGTTGAGCCATCGGCGAAAATTGCCGCCGTAACATGCCCAGGAATGTGGCTCAAACAAACATCCGCAACGCCAATATTCAGAAGCCGCTGACCATTTGCCTGAAACGCGCCGACCCCGTTTCTGCCTTCGGCTGCGTTGATTACATCTTTATCGTAAAAAGTTTGGCCCCCGCCATCGGCGCGGAAGACCCAGGCACTCAGTTGCGAAGAAAGCCAGCCGTGTAAAACATTGAAGCCGTGTCCGGAATCCTCGCAGCTTACCGGTACTGAAGCGGCAACGGCAGCCCAGGTCTGGGTCACTGCCTGACCGCGAAAGTTCCATGAGAATGCCGCGTCTGAGACCTGATGGCCATCCCATTTACCGATGTACTTGCCGGTAAGGCCTGCGAGTGGTCCGGAAAGATCGGTTCGCCGAATCACGAGAGATCCGTGGGCTGCGCTTTCCAGAGTCATTTCGCCCTTCGCACCATTCTCCCAGGTAGCTTGATAGTGGTGGCCATCCCAAATCCAGGCGGCGCGACTAATGCCAACGCCCGGATTGATATCGGTCTCCAGAAAAATGGCTGGCAGTAAGTCGGGTGGCGGGCTAATGGTTTGAGAGACAGCGCCGCCAAGAGCGACGAATAAGAACCCGCAAACGCACGAAATGCGGCACCGGAAATTCAACATGGCACACACTCCCCCTTTTTCAGGAAATCAGTGTAACATCAGGCGGGCGTCTCCCCTACTCCTTCCGCGCGATCAATAGGTCTTTCAGTATTGTGTTATACAGATACTTTCAATGGTGCAAATTACCGGGCACGCCCAAGGCAATCGCATTTGAAAATCGACTCGCCGAATCTCTTTCAAAGTCGCCCCATCCTTGTGCGGCTTTTTTGCGGAGAATTGATTCCCCAGCGCGCACAATAAAAGCAGCGGTACCACGAGGCCCAAATGATCGCCGTCCAATCTCCAACCCGCGCACTCAGTTTCTCTTCGCTGCCCCCTATTTCTTATTTTTTTTCGTCTATTCT
>Ga0181516_10000198_pt1 | contig 63519 bp, 54 predicted proteins | sample PEATcosm2014_Bin_25_FD_121104 | JGI IMG/M metagenome (GOLD analysis project Ga0181516, IMG submission 121104) | Peatland microbial communities from MTU Mesocosm Facility, Houghton, MI, USA - PEATcosm2014_Bin01_10_metaG | ecosystem: Environmental > Terrestrial > Soil > Wetlands > Peat | place...
AATCCCACGCTTCCTTAGTCCGCCGTTGTCTCGTCAAAAAGCGCCTCCTGTAACCCTCAGTTACATGGCAAGGCTATCCAACGACCGGAAGACCGGCCAGATGCGAAGAATTGAGCGCTTACATTGGATCAATACAGGTGCAAACCTGTTCCCGAAGATTTTGCATACACTAGGGTTAACAGATTAACCAACTCATGAGACAATGCTTATTGATGTAAAGAATGTTGACAGGAAGGGAGTGAGCAATGCTCAACGATCAAAGAAAGAAAGGTCATCCGATTAGGAATACGATCTTGGTAATCTTGGGACTTGCCTTTGTAGTTGGCGCGCTTAACCGAAACAATAGCTCAAGCGAGGCCAGCCCCTCAAAAAAAAGCGACGTGGAGACTCCCGCCGCTATTGATGACTGGAAGGCAGTGACAGACATTACCCAAGAGTCAGTTATCCAACTTCTTGGCGCTAAGCGTCAATCAAACTACCCATCGGGTGGCGAACACATCGGTTCTGCCCGCAAAGAGAGACGCGAAGAGTTCGACTTTCTGTTGTGTGGCGAACAGGCTGGGAACGGTTGTTGGGGATCCAGTCGGTCCGGAGGGTGCTATTTCAATCGAAGACCGGACGTTTATCTGAACGCCCTCTTCCGTCTCCACTCAAGCGTCTCTCCCGACAAGAGCCTGGAGATTTGGTCGGGGCTCAGGAGCAGCAATGAACGTTCAATCAAGTCTTGCCCAAGCCCGGCTTTGAGTCGTTCCTTCGACATAGAGGGCCCCACCCGAAGGTCTTTTCTGTCCATCTTGATCATGGTATCACAGGCGTGATGCCCAACTAGGCTTGGATGGCCAGGACCGATTACCAGAAGTCAGTACTGGGAACTGAAATAGGTACAAAAATGGGGATAGCATGGAAAGTCGGAGGCGGGACTGTTGCACCCAATGAGGGGTGAGGCCGACGTACGCAGGACTTCTTAAGCGTGATTTTCGGTGAGATCCTGGGCTGTTTGTTTGACAAAATCCAGACGGTAGCCAAGGGCAGCCAGAACAGGGGATAGTTTCCCAAGGGTAATGTTCCTTGCCTTCCCGGAACGGATGCCCTGAATAAATCCTGCTGAGACTTTGGCCTGTTCAGCGAGTTTTCGTACAGAGACGTGATTTTCCTTCATCGCTTGGCAGAAAACCTCCGAAAGCAGGAACTCTTCGTACTCCCGGACAAAGGCCTCCTTGAACTCAGGGTTTTCCATTTCGTGGTCAAAAGTCGTCTTCATAATAGGTTCCTTCTTCAATTCGTTTGACATAATCCGACATGGCTTCAAGGGCACTTCCCTTTTCCCCGACCGGCAACTTGTCAGTTTTTTTCTGAAAAGCGTTGGTCACGATGATCTTGTGCCCGACCACGAAGAACGATAGAAACCTGTACGGCTGGGGCTTGAAGGCAAAGACCTTATCCCCTTCGTTGCGGAACTTCGTTTCGTCCATGATCTTGCCCACATCTCCCATGCGCTTGAAGAGAAACAGTGCTTTTCGCCGCTCGGCCTCTTCCAGTCGTAGGTAATACTCTTGGGCCTGACTCTTACCCTTCTGGTTAAAATACCATTCCAAGGTAAAGGCGGACCCGCTGTAGATGACAAACTCTTTCCCCCTTGTCATGGAGAAAAGTGTATCATTACTTTGACACGATAGCAAGTCGACCACCTGTGGTCGACTATCGTCATTTCGGACCAAGCCGTCTTGGTCAATCTTTCACTAGTTCGGCAATTCGGCAATTTCGGTGATTCGGTAGCCAGGCACAGTGGAAGCCGGGGGCCTCTGGAGAGGGGCTCTCCATTCGTCGCCGGAAAATGGTGTAGCACAAGACTGTAGCACTGAAGTGCCATAAGCCGGTTTAGACAGAACCAAGTCGGCCCAAGTCCTCTTGACCCAAAATCATCCCGGAACTACATTTATCCAGAAAGTGTCGGCCTCCGGAGCGACCTCCCGGGAGCTCCGGAGCCTGCGTAGTGTCGCAATAGGGAAGTATCAACGCAGGCTCGTCCTGCAGAGTTGACCAACCCGCTAACGCGTCAGCCTCCTTTGGGAGGTTTTGACACATGCACGGGACCAAAGACTGGATTGACAAAGCAACGTCACTCCCGAGTGACAAGCCCATTCTCGTTGTCGATGCCCTGCTCAAGACGATTAACTCGCCCAACGTCGGAGTGGACGCAGCGTGGGGCACAACGACCCAGCAGCGTTTGGAAGCCTTTAGATCGGGTGACGTCCACGGAGACCCCTCCGACCAGGTGTTTGAGAAGATTCGAGGCCGCTTCGACTGATGACAGCCGAGTTCCACCCGGAAGCCAAGACTGGGAGAAGCGTTCTCTCTATGGTCCTGGGAATCGGGCATTTGCATAGAGACCGGGATACTGGAAGCCTTGGCGGGCCGCATGAGGAGCGGCTGGGCGGAGCGGCGGTTCGGAGCGGCCTGGCCGATGGAAAGTCCGTGCTTGACAGTTTTGGCCGGTATCGTCGAGTGTTCTAGTATGGCAAAAACAGGCGGATTTTCATCAGAGTTCGCCCCGCCGCCAGGAAACGGACGGCGTTCGCGTTCTGAGTATCTTCCGTATCATAGGAAAATGATAAATCGCCTCGTGCCGGCGTGGCTCACCAAGGATTTTTCCGGTGTCGCCGACATCCTGACCGATCTGGGATCATCCCAGCCGGAATCGGTCTGGTCCCCGGATCGAGACGAGCTCCCCGACGCCCGGCTTCGAGCCATGCACGATGTCTGGCGGGCTCAGGCCGGAGCGGCGGCACTGCCAGCGGATCGTCTTTGCGTTCCAGCAGCGTTCGGAGAGTTGGTTGAAATCATGATGTTTCTTGAATTCGAGGACGACGGGCAATCGCTGCGCTACCTTCACTACGGGAAGGGCATCTCGTCCTTTTCCGGGACCAATTGGACGGGCAAGACGACTGTCGATCTTGCTAACTACTCAGAGAACTCGCTGATCTACGCCTCGAGCTACCTTGCTGCCGCCATCCTCCGCGAGGCTCTCTACAACGAGTTCCTGTCGTCGCCCAAGCTCGAGGCAACCACCTGGTGCCGCTACTTGCTGCCCTATATCGATGACGAGGGGAAGGTGTCTTGTTTCGCCTGTGCCAACCTGCCAATCCCCGGCGTACCCCACTGGACGGCACCGCGGGGCAGTCGGCCGGATGCTGCGGAAACGAGGCCGGCCGTGGCGGGTGTCGCTGACGGGGCCGCCGCATTGGCGACGATGGAGAAGAATGTCCGCGAGATCCTCGCGGCCTCGCCGATCGCCATCATGGTCGTGGCGCCGAATGCGGTACTTATCAACTACGCCAACTCGCCTCTGGGACTCCTCCTCGGCCGCGAGGCCAGCGCGATGTCCACGACGAGGCCGAAGGAGATTTTCGCCGAACCCTCGGAATTCGAAAGATATTTCGCCGAGAGCCTCACCGGGAAGCAGCTCAGAAATGTCGAGGTTCGACTCATTCACCACGATGGGAGCAGCCCCTGGGCCCTCATGTCGACCCATTCGGTCGTTTTCAACGGCACTCCCAGCATCGCCTTCTGGTTTTTCGATATCAGCGACCGGAAGGCCGCCGAAGAGGCACTGCACGAATCCGAAAGGCAAAAGGAGGCGACGATCCTCCGCCTTGAGGAAGCCCAGGAGAATCTGAGGCGCCTTGCCGACAGGGACATACTCACGAACGTGCCAAATAGAAGGTACTTCCAGCTCATGTCCAGCCATGAGTTCGAGAGGGCCCGCAGAAGCTCGTCGTCCCTTTGCCTTCTCATGATCGACATCGACCGGTTCAAACGGGTGAACGACGTGTACGGCCACCAGGCCGGCGATGCCGTTCTGTCTGCCACGGCGGCGGTCCTGGATGGGGCCAAACGGAAAGCGGACATCTTGGCGCGATTTGGAGGCGAGGAGTTCGTCGTGCTCCTCCCCGAGACCGCCACGCCGGGTGCGTTCGAACTCGCTGAAAAACTGAGGAGCAGTGTGGCTTTGGCTCCTGTTTCCTGGCGCGATCACGAACTTGCCATAACCATTAGCATTGGAGTTGGAACGCTGACTGCCGCCGATGCGACGATCGACTCGCTCATCGCACGGGCCGATGCCGCGCTGTACGAGGCGAAGCGATTAGGCCGCAACCGCGTCGAGGGCGGGCTGCCTCGTCTCACACTTAATCTTGACAGCCCCCGGGGCACGCAAGAGACTTAAAATCGTAACAATCCTCCTGCTCTGCGAGGCACCCCATGTTCCTTCGAGTGACTTCTGTCCTGGCGATGTTCCTTGGTCCATTGCTTTTGGGAAACGCCCTCCCCCAGGGGCCGGACTCCTCGCGGACCTATACTCTGGGCCTCCACGACCATGGTCTGCTGTATTCGGCCGACACCGACACGGGGATCGACAAGGACGTGTCCGACGAGCTGATCCGAAGAAGCGGGTGCAAGGTGACCGTCAGCCTCATGTCCCGCGATAGGATCTGGCAGCTCATCGAGTCGGGCGCCCTGGACTTCAGCCTTTCGGGCATCACCACCCCCGAACGCGACAAGTTCGCGGCGTTCGCCTGGTACTTCAGCGACCACTTCTACCTGCTGGTTCGCAACGACGCGGGCGTTCACAGCTACAGGGAGTTTCAGGACAACGACAATCTGCAGCTGGGGGTGATCCGAAGCTTCCTCTACAGTCCTTCGGCCAACCGGCTTCTCGACAAGCTGCAGCAGGAAAACCGCGTCAGCCAGGCGGGCGGACTGGAACCTCTGTACCAGACCCTGCTCCAGGGGCAGATCCAGGGAATGATCATCGAACCCTTTGATTTCCCGGCGCTGCAGGAAAAGAAGATTCGGGCCATGAGCACCATCTTGGAGTTCGACGACCCGGCCGTACCCCATGGGCTGATCATGTCGAAAAAATCCATCTCACCGGAGCAGCAAAGGCTATGGGCCAGCCTCATCGACGGGATGCGCAGCGATGGGACCATGCTGCGGATCTTTGAGAAGTACTTCACCCCCGAGCTGGCCGCCAGGATGGTCAATTTCTGACCTCTCGCCGCCCTCAGGGCTCCTCCAGAACTGTCGTCCGGCTGGTTCTGCGCCTGCTTCCCTGGGTCCTGCTGGCGACGGCCCTCGGTGTCACCTATCTTGCCTGGGACCACGAGAGGCAGACCAGCACCAAGGCACTGCGGACGCAGTTTGATTTCGCTTTGCACGACCTGGTCGGCCACCTTGAACAAGGTGTGCTCGGCTACCAGCAAGTTCTGAACGGGGTCCAGGCCTTGGTGGCGACGACAGGACAGGAACACCTTGGCGCCGTGAACCAGTACCTGAAGTCTCTTGATCTCGACGCCAACTATGCAGGCGTTCGGCTCATCGGTCTTGTGCAATGGAATCCGCTCCGGCAAACGGCGTTGGTGGTTAGTGCCGCGTCGGCCCTTCAAGGACAACCTGATCTGTTCCTCGGCACAGATGTTTGGACCGACCCTGTCTGGCGGTCGGCCCTTGAGAAATCCCGGGATTCAGGGATGGCGGCCCTTTCCGGCAAGGTCATGTTATCGGGGAACGCCGGACCGACCCCTGGATTCGTGATGGCGCTGCCCATCTACGTCCAGGGACAGCCGCACCAGACTGTTGCAAGACGACGAGCTGTGCTGACGAGTTGGGTCTACGCCACGTTCCCGATGGAGAAATTCCTCTCCGCTTTGTACGGCATCAATTCTCCCGGTCTGGATTACTCCGTTTATGACGGCACACAGCCCCTTGAAGCTGCTCTGCTTTTCAAATCCACCGAGGAGGCGGGCACCGACACCGCACAGCGTCCGGTGATCACGGCAAACGAGTACATGGTGGTCGCCGGTCACAACTGGACCCTTGTCATGAGAACGCGGGAGCCGTTTGAGGCCCACTATGGGCGCGGTACCGAGACCCTGACGGCCATAGCCGGGACCGTCATGAGCATCTTGCTGGCTCTCTTAGTCCAGCTGATGATCGGCGCAAGAGACCGGGCCCTCCGTCTTGCAGAACGAATGACCGAGGAGCTGAGGCACATCGCACAGCACGATCCTCTCACCGGGCTGGCCAACAGGGCGTTGTTCAGCGACCGCCTCAAGCAGCAGCTGTCCTTTTCTGGAAGGCACAACGGACGCTTCGCGTTGATGTTCATGGACCTTGACCACTTCAAGCCCATCAACGACGGGTTCGGTCACGAGGTCGGTGACTTGGTCTTGCGGAGGGTTTCCGCCCAGCTCCTTGACAGTGTGCGCGCCTCCGATACTGTGGGACGAATGGGTGGTGACGAGTTTGTCGTCCTGCTCGCCCCCATTCCCGACAGCACCGACGCCCTGGCCGTCGCGAAAAAGCTCCATCGAGCCCTGCACGAACCGTTCCAGGTCGCCGGCCATGAGTTCTCAATTTCCAGCTCGGTGGGGATCGCTCTTTACCCCGACGACGGAACGGATGTGCTTTCGCTGATGAAGGCCGCCGATGCGGCCATGTACGTGGCCAAGGCTGCGGGCCGGGACTGCATCCGTTTGGCGGGCACGGCACGGGTGCCGTAGGACGCGGCTACTTCGTCACGTGCCCGAGAATCACTGGCTGGTCCTGGATCAAAGCGTTGAGGTCCAGCTTGGACGTTTCGCCCTTCCCGTCCCCATGGCTCGGTCAACCGGACGCTCAAGAAAGTCGGACCGGTATCCCCAACGGCCTTCGCCTCGGACTTGTAAAGGGACGTGAGTTCAAACCTCTTGTTCCCGTGGAAGATCTCTCCCTGCATTTTGGCCGCGATGACCGAGACGGAAGAAACGCTCACGATGTCTTTGAAAGAAGCATAGGACCGTTGCGCAAGGGGCCCTTCGCCGATTCCATATCGATTGGCGATCATCCACAACTGTCAATTATCAATCGTCTATCACGACTATTTTCCTTTTTTCTATTGACACCGTTGGCATTAATACCAATCATTCATTGAGAGGTGAGGCGGATGGACAAGATCGACACAGAGCTTCTGCGGCTGCTTCAGGAGGACACGCGGCTGTCCAACGTAGAACTGGGACAGGCGGTGGGACTCAACAGCTCTTCGGTGTTCGAGAGGCTCAAGAAGCTGGAACAAAAAGGCCTCGTGCGCGCTTACGTGGCGCTCGTCGACCGCGCCCGACTCGGAAAGCCGCTGACGGCCTTCATCCGGCTCAGCTTGCAGACGAACTCGTCGCTGGGGTTCGATGAAACCTACGAGCAGGTTCACAGGTTCGTGGGCAGCGTCCCCGACATTCTGGAATGCCACAGCGTGGCCGGCGAAGACAGCCTCATCCTCAAAGTCGTGGCCGAGGACCCCAAACGGCTCGAACGGCTGATTGCCAAAATCCGTTCGGCAACGGGCAGCCCGCATTCGGTGACCAACATCGTCCTGACGACGCATAAGGAAACGGTGGCGGTGGTCCCTGCCGACGCCGGCCGCGAAGGCAGAGCCTAGGCGCATGGACGCCCTCCTGGTCCTGAAACTCGTCACGACGCCTCTGTTTGTGGTCGGTGCCACCCTGGTGGGACGACGCTGGGGCCCCGCCGTAAGCGGGTTGCTGGTTGGACTCCCGCTGACCACAGGACCGATCTCGTACTTCCTCTGTTCGGAGCGGGGTTCCGCCTTCGCCGTTCAGTCGGCGGTCGCAGGGTTGGGGGGCCAAGCGGCGGTGTTCGCGTTCTGTCTGACCTACGCGCGGCTGGCACGGACGCGCTCGTGGGCCACAGCCCTAGGCACTGGCGCGCTGGCATTTGGAGCCGTGGCCGTGGTGGTCGCCGAGGCCCGGTGGGACCTGCTTTCGGCCGTACTCTTTCTGGGCGTCGCCCTTGGTTTTTCGCTGCGGACGCTCTCTGCACCCCAAACCACGGACGAGACTGGGCCGCCGCCATGGTGGGAGCTGCCGCTGAGGGTGCTGATCACAACGGCCCTGGTCGTCGCCATCACAGCCCTGGCCAACCGTTTGGGTGCCCAGCGTACTGGGATTCTGTCCACCTTCCCCATCTACTCGGCCATCTTTGCGACCTTCACCCATACCACCCGCGGCGGGCGGGCCAGCGCGCAGATCCTGGCGGGCGTCCTGCTGGGCTCGGTGGGGTACGGGGCGTTTTTTGTGGTGGTGGTGGTGTTTTTGGGCGCGTGGGGGCCGAATTTAACCTACTCGGTGGCCGCGCTCGCGGCGGTGGCGGCCGGGTACTCTGCGTTCTGGTTGAGCCGGCACCGGGTTGCCCTGGCTCCTACAACAATTGGCTGAGCAGTCTTGCCAGTTCGTTCTTCGGGAAGGGTTTGGGGAGGAACCCCTCGAATTCGCTTCCCTCGCCGGTCGTGACGGGCTTCTCCGAATACCCGCTGACGGCGATCAGAACGGCCTCCGACCCGGCGGCCCGGAGGGCCCGAGCCACCTCGGCTCCACCACTTCCCCCGGGAACCGTAAGGTCATCGTCTCGTTCAGGGTGTCGCGAATCGATTCCTGGTCGTCCATCACAAGCGCCCAGCCGCTGCCCTGAAACCGTGCGGACGTATCGGTATCACTGGCCGTTTCGCGGTGGAGAGACGCCGGGAGGTAGACCTAGAAGGTGGAGCCTTGGCCCACTTCGGACACGACCTCGATCCGCCCCTGGTGCTGGCCGATGATCGACAGCGAGGTGGCCAGACCCAGGCCAGTCGCCTCGGTTCGCGTGGTGAAAAACGGCTCGAAGATCTTCTTTTGGAGGGTGGGACTCATCCCCAGGCCTTGGTCGGTGATGGCGATGCGGACTATGGGTCCTTCTTGGGACACGTCTTCGGCGCGGACCGAGATGGTCCCCCCGCTGGGCGATACCTGCCCAATCGCGGATCAGCGGTGCCAGGGCGTGGAGGTTCCGGACCGGAGCACTGCCTTGGGAGAACGTGAGCAACGACCTGAACGCCCATGGGCTGGCCGTCCCCTTGGAGGGGAGAGTAGGTCGTCTGAAACGACCGCTGCGAACCTGCGACCGTCAATTCCGTCACGTAGGTCCGGGCCTTGCCGTCGAACATGACGCCCTCGGCCCTGCGGCGGAACTGTTCGCCCGTGGAGTGTCCGAAGATTTCTTCCACCGAAAGGCCGATTAGGTCAGCTGGCTTGCGGCCCACCAGATTTCCGTAGGCCCTGTTGGCCATCAGCACCCGGCAGTCGGCGGTGAAGATGGCGTTGGCGGTGCCCGAGGTTTCGAACAGAAGTTCGTAGCGCTTCTCGCTTTCCTTGAACGACTCTTGAGCCCGCCTCCGAATCGAGGCCGTTCAGGAAAATGGCATCGGCCGACTGGTCGAAGAGCGCCCGGTTCCAGGTGAGGAGGGCGAACCGCTTGAGGTCCACCGACCAGACCAGGTCGATGGTACTGTCGAGGATGGCCGTCAGCCACGAAGACACCGTATCGTAGACTCGGTCCGTGTTGTCAGTTTAGATTATTTTCCGGCACAAGCAATCCGGAAAAAGCTGTAGACTGACCCATCATGATTGCATTGCAAGGAAGAGATATAGGAAGCCCGAAGATCCCCGGTAGCACGACGGCCGCGGGCAGCGGTTACGATTTGCTGGCCGGAGGGGCGGACATTTGGGAAACCGCCGATCAGTTCCATTTTGCCCACAGGCAGGTTATGGGCGATTTCGACTGGTCGGTGCGCGTGGAGTCGCTTCAGAAGGTCCACGACTACACGAAGGCGGGCCTGATGGTTCGCGAATCGCTGGACGCGGACTCGAGGCACTTTTTTCACTTGGTCTTCCCCGACAACCGCCTGAGGAACAACAACAGCGGCGGCTACGAGTCGCAGTTCCGCGCTCAAACGGCACGAGAGTGCCTAGCGCTGTACCCGACCACGGGAACGGCCCTGCCGCCCGAGTTCCCCGTCGATTTCCCCAACGTGTGGCTGCGGTTGAAGCGCGAAGGCAATAGGTTCACGGCATGGGCTGGGTCCGACGGCAAGGCGTGGAAGCCCTACGTGACCTTCTGCCTCGACTTGCCCGAGGCGGCTTATGTGGGGCTGGCCCTGACCGCGCACGACGGCTCCAAGAGCGCCGCCGCACGGTTCAGGGACCTACAGGCCAACTAGGCAATCACGCCGGAGTCTCCAGACTCACCATCCACGGGATGCCGAAACGGTCGTGGCACATGCCGAAGTAGGGTCCCCAGGGCGCGTTGCCGATAGGCATGGTCACCGTGCCTCCCTCGGCCAACAGGGCGAACACGCGGTCGGCCTCGGCCTTGTTGGAGGCGACCACCGATACGTTGAAATTGGTGCCGAAGGGCACCTTGGGGCTCAGACCCTCGACCACGTCGCTGCCCATCAGGTGGACGACGTCGGTGAGGGGCAACTGAACGTGCATGAGCTTGTCCTTGGCGCTGTCGGGGATGCTCCCCATAAAGGACGTTTCGCCGAAGGTCTGCATCATGTCGATCTTGGTCTGAAAGACCTTCTCGTAGTGCTGGAAGGCCTCGCGGGCCGTGCCAGGAAAGTTCAGATAGAAATGCGCCAGTTTCATGGGCGGGCTCCTTAGTGCTTCAGTCAAGTTACGAACACGCTGGAGCCTTCGTCAACGGGCAAAGTGCCTCCTCAGGACGGGCGCGAAAGATGGACCAGCCTTGAGGCGTGGGGAGCAAGCGCTACCGACCAGCCGTCTGCGAAGGCGCCCAGGTCCGAAGCGCTCCACAGGTCCCGAACCCGGTGCGGGCCCCCAAGGCCCAGCGAGTCCCAGGTCACCGTGACCGCCGCCGCCTGGTCGTCCAGGTTGAACACGCCCACCCACAACCCGTCGGGGGCCTCGGAGCGCCACACGCGGTGAAGTCCGCCCACGGTCACGGGGCGGGGAGCCCTGCCCTCGCGGTGGACGGCCAGCACCTTGCGGTTGGTCAGCAGGGCTGTCGTCCAGTCGTCGTTGTCCCGAAGCTCGCCCCCCATCATGAGGGGTGACCGGAACAGGCACCACAGGTTCATCATGGTCACCTGCTCGTCGCGGGTGAACCGGGTCATGCGGTCCTCGCCGCCCCCGTCGACGGACCGCAGACCGATGTGGCCCAGGGGGAGCATGTCGCAGTCGGGCCAAGACCCTGGACCCACGTGGGCGTACCAGCGTTCGCAGCGGTCAAACATGTCCTTGAGCAGTTCCCAACGGTCCCAGAAGTCGTCGGTAATGCGCCAGAGGTCGGCGTATTCTGCATAAGCGTGGGCGAGCTCCACTGAGGCGGGCCCTGGCGAAAGGCTGAGGACCATGGGCCGCCCACAGCCGTCCAGCGCCCGCCTCACCACGGCCAACTCGGCCAAATGCGGTCCGTAGAGCCTCGAGGCCGCAAGGTCGTCGATCTTGATGTAATCCACGCCCCAGGAGGCGTAGAGCCGGAAGAGCGAGTCGTAGTAGTCCTGGGCCCCGGGGTGGTCGGGGTCGAGGCCGTACATGTCGGTGTTCCAGGGGCAGATCGAGTTCGGGTGAGCCACGTCCCGGGCCCTGTACGCGGAGCCCTCGATGGGGGTGTTCTGATGGACGGCTTGCCGGGGAATGCCCCGCATGATGTGAAGCCCGAACTTGAGGCCCATACCGTGCAGCCTTTCACATAGGGGTCCAAATCCTTTCCCGCCTTGAGCCGAAGGGAAGCGGTTCACTGCAGGCACCAGCCGCGAGAAGGCATCGGTTTCGAGGGGAGCGTAGGCGTGGTAGCGCGACGAGTTAGCCGTCGGCTCGGCCCACTGGATGTCGACGACGACGGTTTCCCAACCGTAGGGTTTGAGGTTCTTGGCCAGGTACTCGGCGTTGGCCAGCACCTCGTCTTCTCGGACGCTGGCTCCGTAGCAGTCCCAACTGTTCCAGCCGAGGGGGGGCGTTGGGGTCACGAGTTTCTTCATGGTGTCAGCCTTTGACCGCTCCAGCGGAGAGGCCCTTGATAAAGTACTTTTGCAGGGAGAGGAAGAGTATGGAGATGGGAATTACAGAGATCATGACACCCGCCATGGCCGTGCTGTAGTTGCTCGAAGTGGTCGAGAACAGCTGCTGGAACATCACATTGAGCGTCTTAAGCGCGCTGCTGCTCACGAAGAGGCTGGCAAGCAGATAGTCGTTCCAGATGGCGAACGCCTGAAGGATCACCAGCGTCGCCATGGCCGGTTTCAACAGCGGCAGCACGATGCTGAAGTACGTTCGGTAGATCGAACAGCCGTCGATTTGTGCCGCCTCCTCCAACTCCACGGGAACCTGGGTCATGAATCCCGTCATCAGGAAGACGCTGAACGACAGGCCCGTGGCCACGTACATCAAGATAATGCCGTAGAACGTGTTGGTCAGGTGCAGGGCGTTCCCCACGATGTAGATGGGCAGGAACAGGGCTTGGAAGGGGATAAGGATACCCAGAAGGAAGTACACGTAGGTGAACCGGAAGAAGCGGCCTCGGTTGCGGGCTATGGCCCACGCTGCGGCGCCCGAAAGGAGCGCCAGCAGGAAGACCGAGATGGCGGTGTACAGGAAGGTATTGAGGAAGGTGGTACCCACGTGGAGCCTGTCGAAGGCGCTTGAGTAATTGTCGAAAAACCAACTGTGGGGCAGCGCCAAAGGGTTGTCGAGGTACAGTTCCTTCTTCGTCTTGAACGAGAAGACAACCACCGTATAAAGAGGGAGCAGGAAGGCCACCGAGACCACCGCCATGAACGCGTGGAGGCCGGCACGGCCAACGATTCGCGAAAGGTTGCTCACAGCTGGACCTCCCTCTTCTTGAGGTACCCCAGTTGCACCAGCGCGATAAGCAACAGGACGACGATGAGCGATACCGACAGCGCCGAACCGTACCCGTACTGCTGAGCGTTGAGGGCCGTGTTGTAGATGTGGTAGATGATCGAAGTTGAGGCTCGGCCCGGCCCGCCTTGGGTGGCCGAGACCAGCAGGTCGTAGACCCGCAACGAACCTGCGGTGATGCCGACGATGCAGATGGTGAATGCCGGGGCCAGCATGGGGATGGTGATCTTGATGAACTGCGTCCAGGTGCCCGCGCCATCGACCACGGCCGACTCGTAGAGTTCCCCGGGGATCGATTGCAGGGCTGCCAGGTAGATGAGCATCCAGTAGCCGATGAACTGCCAGTTGTTGACGATAAGGAGGCCGCTGAGAACAGTGTCGGCCTTGCCGAACAGTCCGAAGTTGATCTTCGTCCCCATGAGGCTGTTGAGCCCAGGCAGGACGTCGATGTACATGTGCTGCCAGATGAATCCGGCGACGATGGGAGCCACCAGACACGGCAGGAACAGAACGGTCCTGTAGAAGGTCTTGGCCTTGAGGCCCGTGTCGAGGATGACGGCAAAGAACAGAGCCAACACGTTTTGGAGGAGAGTGTTCCAGAACGTGAACTGGATGGTGAACCACCACGCGTCGAGCGTGTGGGGGTCCTGAACGATCTTCACGAAGTTGTCGAAGCCGACGAAGGGGAAGTCCTTCGTGTACCCGTCCCAACTTGTGAACGAATAGTAGAGACCCAGGAAGAGGGGAAGGATCAGCCCCACCGTGAACAGCAGCAGCGCGGGAGCCAGCAAGCTGAAAAACTGTGCGGTGCGGACGGACTGAAAGGAAGGTCTATTCATAGAGAATCATCCTTGGTGATAGAGAAAGGAACCTGCGGTTCCAGCCTGAGGTGGGTCAAGAACGTAGCGAGGAAGCCCTTTGGGAAGCGAAAAGCGACCCGAAACCCGGAGCGTATCTTTGATACGCGAGGACTTTCGGGAGCTTCTCGCGCCCACAAAGGGCTCCGCAGTAGTTCTTGATCTACCGATTAGGGCTTGCTGACGGCGCGCCGGCTATCCGCCGCCTTCAGCGCCTGGTCCAGGGTCTCGGTGCCCTGGAGCCACGCTGCGATATCCTTGGCGTTCTCGTCCTGGAAACCGCCCCAGACGAGCTGGAGGTTGCCCGAGTTGGCGTCGACAAGCTCGCCCTTGGCCGCGAACGCGTCGATATCGGCCTGGCTCGGGTTCTTGAACGAGGGAGTAACTCCCTTGAGCAGGGGGGCGGTCTTTGTCAGGTCGTAGATGGCCTGGGCTGCCTTCTTGTCGCTGGTGATGGCGTCGAAGACCTTATCCACCGCGTCGGAGTACTTGGTGGTGGAGCTCTTCATGAAGGTGATGTTGGGCTCGAAGATGAGCTTGGCGTTTCCGGCCTGGTTCGGGAAGGGAAATACGCCGAAGTCGAAGTCCGGATCCACGTCGAGGAAGTTCTGGATCGACCACGAACCAGAAACCTTCATGGCCGCCTTGCCCTGAACGAGGCGGGCGTCGGCCTGGGTCTGGGCCAGCGAGAAGGTCTCGTCCTTCCAGGTGTTGTCGTACAGGAACTTGTTGTACCCATAGATGGTCTTGGCTTCGGGCGAGGTCGCGTAGCTGATCTTGCCGGCGCGGAACTTCTCGGCCCAGAGGGGGTCCTTGTTGAAGATGTCGTTGATGGCGAACTGCATGGTAATGTTGCCGATGCTCCACAGGTCGATGAAGTGGGTGGCGAACGGCGTGATCCCCAGGCTGTTGAGTTTCTTGGTCAGGGCAACAAGTTCCGCCTGGGTCTTGGGGACGGAGAGGTTGTTGTCCTTGAAGATCTTCTTGTTGTAGTACACGCCCTGGTAAAGCGCGTTGAATTCAACACCGTAAGTCTTGCCGTCGAAGGTGGCGCTCTTGACGGCGGCGTCAAGGACGTTCTTCAGGTAGGGCTTGCCCGTGATGGGAGACAGCAGCTTCTTGGACGAGTAGGTGGCCAGGTCCTGGCCCTTGCCGACGATGATGTCGGGGAGGCCCGACTGGACGTATTGCTGAACCTTGGCGTTCAGTTCGGTGCCCCAGCCCACGATCTCCCAGTCAAGCTTGATACTGGGGTATTTGGCAGCCACCGCCGCGTCGATGATCTTCTCGATTCCGGCGTCGGTGGTCGACTGGCCGTCGAGTATTCTGACAGTCTGGGCCGAGGCCCCCAGGCCTGTGAACAACATGGCCGAGGCGAATGCCACCCCAACCAATTGCGTGATCTTCATCATGTTTCCTCCTTGATGAACCTTGTGAGCATCACCTTAGGCCCAGTTTTCGAGGCGCCGTTAGGACGGAACCGGAGGAAAGCTTTGGATTATTGAGGAATTCAAGGCGCGCTGAGGCTGCGGTTGCGGTCGGCCCACCCAGTGACGTCGGCGAGCCGGATCTTGCCCTGAATCCAGTCCTGCAGCCGGTTGGCTACCTGAGCCTGGAACGACCAGATGAGCTGGGAGTTTCCCAGGGTAGCGTCGACGATCCGGCTCTCTTTTCGGTAGAGGTCTAGGTCCTCCTGGATGAGCAGCGGTTCCTCGGGCACTTTGACGGTCAGCAGACTCGAGGTTTTGGTGAACTCCGAGATCCGCGAGGCCAAGTCGGTGTTCTCAAAGATTACCCTGAGCACCCGGTCGACGGCTTCGGGGTTGGTGGCCTTGGAGCTCTTCATGAAGGTGATATTGGGCTCGAAGATCAGCCTGGCATCGCCGGCGGCGTTGGGGAAGGGGAAGATGCCCAGGTCGAGGTGCCTGTCCATGGCGTTGACGTTGTGGAGCGTCCAGGAACCCGTAACGTACATCGCCGCCTTCCCCTGGGAGAAGCGCTGGTCACACTCGGTGGAATCGATGGACACGGCGTCGCTCCAGGTGTTGTCGAAGATGAGCTTGACCTGCGAGAAGCACCGGGCCAGTTCCTTCGAGTCGGCGAACGAGACCCGCCCGGCCCGGAAGCGGTCGCCCCAGCCGGGGGAGCGGCCCAACAGCTCCCCGATGGCAAATTGCATGAAGATGTTGCCGACGTACCAGTTCTCAAGCAGGTTGCCGGCAAAGGGGACGATGCCCTTGGCGCGCAGGCGCGCGACGAGATCCCGCATTTCGGCGGCGGTCTTGGGCACCGACAGGCCCTCGCGCCGAAACAGCGCCTTGTCGTACAGCACGCCTTGGAAGAAGGCGTTGTACGGCAGGCCGTACGCCTGATTGTCCAGGGTGACGGATGGCAGGGCCTCGGGCTGGACCGCCTGCAGCAGTTCGCCGTTCAGCGGCGCCAGATTGCCCGAGGGGACGTAGGTGGCCACGTCCTGGGCCTTGCCAATCATGATGTCGGGCACCTCCCCGGAAGCGAACTTGGCGTGGACCAGGGCCTCGAACTTCTCTCCCCAGCCCATGACCTCCCAACGCAGTTCGAGGTCGGGCAGGGTCTTGGCTACCAAGGCGTTTATCAGGTCTTCAATGCCGGGGTCCGAGGTGGACTGGCCCTCAAACACCGTCACGACGGTTCGGGGCGGGTGCGCGGGCGTCTGGTCTTCCGAGCCGCTGCACCCCAGAAACAGGAGAAGGACGGGAACGACCAAGACTCTAAGGAATTTCATGGGCAACCCTCCCGTGGCGGTTCTTGTAGTCGCTGGGGCTTTCCCCGGCGACCTTGTGGAAGACGCGGCTGAAGTACGCGTACTCCTCGTAGCCCACCAGAAAGGCCACCTCGGTCAGGGTCAAGTCGCGGTCCCGGATGTGCTCCTGGGCCTTTTCGATCCGCCTTTGGGCGATGGCAGTCATCAGGTTCAGCCCCGTCACCTGCTTGAACGCCTTGGACAGGTACGAGCCGTCGACGTGGAAAACCTGGGCCAGGGTCGAGAGCGAGAGGTTCTCGCAGTACCTCTCGGCGATGTAGTCCTCGACCCTCCTCACGACCTGCTTCATGGAAGGGCTGGTCGTCGAGGCGAGTCTTCCGAAGGCCTCGTCGATGACCTGGTCGATCAGGTTGCAGACCTCGGCCAGGTCCCGGGCCGAAAGCGCTTCTCCCAGCTGGAACTTGAAATCCTCGACGGCCAGTGACGAACGCGCCGCCGACCGCTTCTGAGCGTGTCGGAACAGCATTCCGACCAGGTGTTCGACCGTCTGCCTCACTTCCACCAGCAGCCACTGGTCGGCTTGGCGCAGCCCTGCCCTGTCGAAGATCAGCTCGCGGATCAGGGTCTTGTCGTCGGTTTCCAGTGCCAGGGCAACCAGGCGTTCGAGCTCGGGCGTGAGCCGGGGATGGAGCTCGCGCCCGTGGACGTCATGGTACCTGACCACCGCCCCCGCCTCCCCTAGCCGCCTGGCCAGGAACGCCGATTGGGCGTCACGGTAGGCTTGGCGTAGCTTGTCGAAGGCGTAGAACGCGGGGCTGACTGCGACGTCGATCCGGCTGCCTGTGAACCGCTCGAGGTTGGCCAAGCGACCGGCCAGTTGGTCCACGGCGGCCTCTTCCCTGTCGGTCAGCACCAGGAACTCGTTCCTCACCCTCAAGTTGTGAAACACAAGCGTCTTCGACGAGCCCGAGGCTTCCCGGAGCGTCAAGGCCTTCACCCTTGCGACCAGCGCACCGAGTTCAAGCCCCTGGTCGCTCAACACCTTCGACAGGTCGATCAGTTTCACGAGGAGGAGGGTGAAGACCGGGAACTCGAGGTCGAGTTCTGGAACGCTGTTGGCCGATGCCGGGCCGAGGGGGCCTTCACCCAGGAACTCACTGAGGGCCTCGTCGCGGACCAGCTCGGCGGCCCGCTGAAGCGTCGCTGCCTGGCTTGTGAGCTGCTGTTCGCGGCTCACCTGGCCTTGAAGGTTCGCGACGGCCTTCGCCATCACCCGCAGCAGCGCCTCTTGAGTGACGGGTTTGAGCAAGTAGTCGGCGGCGCCGTCGAGGAGGGCCTGGCGGACGTACTCAAAGTCGGAGTAACCGCTGAGCACGGCGATCTGCAGCGCCGGTTGGCGCGATCGGGCGGCCCGGATCAGCTCGTTGCCGGTCAAAAAGGGCATGTCGATGTCGGTAAGCAGGATGTCGGGCTTGTCGATGGCGATTCTTGCCAGTGCCGCCTCGCCGTCTACGGCCGGCTCGAGGACCTCGAAGGTTCCCTCCGGGTCGGTCAGCAGCGTCCGAAGGTTCTCCCTTACCCAGTACTCGTCGTCGGCGATCAAAATGCGGTAGCGCTTCACAGCGGCGCCCCCGCTTCAACCCGGGGAACCATTAGAAACACCAGGGTGCCGTCTGCGGGCGAACTGACGACCCTGATGCCGAAACCGGTGCCGAATAGCAGGGCAACCCGGGCGTGGATGTTCCCCAGGCCGATGGACCCGTTCTTCTCGGTAACGCTGCCGGGGTCTGCCAGCTGGCGGTTGATCTCGTCGGCGTCCATCCCTACCCCGTTGTCATGGACCGACAGCGTCAGGGTCTGGCCGTCAGCCTGGCCGCGGATGCGGATCTTCTTCGATCCACGCCGGTTCTTGAGCCCGTGGTTCACCGAGTTCTCGACCAGCGGCTGCAGGCTCAGGCGGGGCACCTGCTCCCCCAAGAGGCCGGGATCGATTTCGATGTCGACGTCGAGGCTGTTGCCTGTGCGGACGTTCATGACGTAGAGGTAGTTCTTAAGGTGGACGATTTCGTTGCCAATCGTCGACAGAGGGTCCTTCATGTCGAGGCTGTAGCGAAACAGGTTGGACATGGCGTGGCACATGGTCGCCACCGTGGGGACGTGCTGTGCCGTGGCGATGCTCCCCATGGTGTCGAGGGTGTTGTACAGAAAGTGGGGGTTCACCTGCGCCTGAAGGGCCTTGTACTCGGCGTGCTTGAGCTGAAGCTCGGCGTTGTATTCGAGGGCGATGAGGTCTTGGATCTTGTCGAGCATCTCGTTGATGCTTTGCCCCAGCACACCGATCTCGTCGGGTTTGAGGCCCGTCAAGCGCAGATCGGTCTCGCCGTCCTTGATGCGGCCCAGGGTCACCATGATGCCGCCCAGCGGCCTCGTGAGCGAGCGTGAGATGAGGAACACCGAGGCGAGCGCCACCAGGACGACGAGAAAGGCGATCACAAGCATGTTGCGCGTGAGGACGTTTTGGCTCTCTTCCAAGAGTTCCTGAGGGACGAGCGACCACGCCGTCAGCCTGTACTTGACCTGGGGGCTGGCCAGGAATACCGCGTTCTGGATGCGCCTGTCGACGTTCTGCGACCAGAGCCCAGCCCGGATGCCCGACACGGTCTGGTCAAAGATCGACTCGACGGCTGCGTGGCCGCCGTATTCGAGCACAGGATCGTCCCCCTGGGGCTGAAGCCAGACCACTTGCCTGTCCGAGTAGATATACTTCTGGACGATGTTCAGGAACCCCTTGGGCTCGACGTCGCACACGACGAAGCCGATTTTGGTCCGCACGTTGTTGGTGTAGAGTTTGAGGACGAAGCGAAGGATGGTCTGCCCGCGGCTCTTGTTGAAGGAGCTCGTGACAAGCATCACCCTGTCGTCGCCGGCCACGTATTTGGAAACCACGTCGGAGCGGTTCGCCGCCGGGTCGGCGTAGATGTCCTCGGGGTAATTGTACCGGGGAGTCGAGGCGATTCGGGCGTAGCTGACCAGCTGATGGTCAAGGGTGTAGACGTAGAGCGCGCTCACGTATTGATCCGGGTCGAAGGCGGCCTGCATCATCGTGTAAGCGATCCGGGAGTTCCTGCCGCTGAGGAGGGCCTGCGACGCGGGCGTCGCTAGGTCGCGCATTAGGTCGTCCTGATTGTAGAATTTGATAAGGGCGTTCTCGTAGCCCTTGATCCACGAGTACAGCTCGTCCTGCATCCTGCCCAACGATTTACGCGCCGCGTCGTGCTCGAGCCTGAACATCAGTGCCGACGCCGAGTATTGGAAGAACCAAGTTTGCAAGCCCAGGGCCAGCAGCGTGCACCCTAGGCACAGCGCGAGGATCTTGGTCCTCAAACTCAACGACGGCAGTCGAATCACCCAACCATGCTACCACAGCCCCTCGGGGGCAGGTAGGACAAAACGGGAAGGAACTGTTGGACTGGCTGGGAATCGGGGGGTTCTCCCCCTAGTGCGGCGCGGGCAGAGGCGACGAGGGCGTGACCGACCCGTCGAAGGTCTTGCGTTCCATGAACTCGGCGCGGGTACCGTCGGGATCGTAAACGTTGGCCAGACGGTGCCGGCACTTCCCGATGCTGTAGCCCACCTCCCGGGGGTAAGGCCGGGGGCCCATGCGCCGGCTGGCCTCCTCCATGGTCTCGGACATCGAGAAGACCTCGAGACCGAAATGGTTGAGCACGCCCAGCCATTCCAGCGTGGGGGGCTGGTCGTAGAGCATGAGCTCGATGTAGTTCTCGTCCTCGGGGAGTTTCATCTGAACCCAGGCCAGGGTCTTTTCGTCGCTGCTGCCACGCCAGAACTCCCGGCATTCGAGGAGGTCGCGGTAAAACTTGAGCGAGGCGTCGAGGGAGTACACCGAGAACCCAAGGTGCATCAGGGTGGTCGACAAGGGCTTCAGGCCGGCGGGCTCGCCCCGGGTCCGGGAGGGCCAGCCCTTGGGGGAGAGCTGGATGAACTCCACCAAATGCCCGTCGGGATCGTTCACCAGGAAACCCAGGTTCCCCAGCAGGCTCATCGAAACCGACGCGGGAACCTTCCAGCCGCGGTCGGCCAGGTAGAGCCGCATCGCCTCGGCGTCGGCGACCTCGAAGGCGAACTGGATGAGGCGGTCGGTTTGGGGCGCAGTTTCGGGCCTCAGCTCGACCCACTGCCTTGCATTGACTTTGACGAAGGCGTTGGTGAGGTTGCCCTGGGCGTCGGTGCGCAGGTAGTGATCCTCCCAGCCGTGCACGTCACGGTAGTAGGCCAGAGCCTTGGCCGGGTCGCTTGACTGAAAGGTCATCGACGCCAGGCCGGTTACGGCGGGGCGTTGGGGGCGGTGTTCGTTCATTGATTTGGATCTCCATAGGTGTAAGAAACGAAGGCCACGAACCGGCCGTCGGGGCTCCACGAGGGCACATTCATGGTGCCCTGGCCGCCGTACAGGTGGGCCACGACCTTGACGGCGCCCGTGGAGACCTCCTGTTCACGAATCGTAACCCGCTGGTTCATCGGGTGCTTCGCGGCGGGGACGGTGGAAGGGTAGCTCACGTAGACCAGGCGGGTGTTGTCGGGCGAGACGTGGGCAAACCAGTCGTTCTCGTCGCCGAAGCTCACCTGTTCCTGGCCGCTGCCGTCGGGCCTCATCCGCCAGATCTTCATGCGGCCGGTGCGCGTCGAGTTGAAATAGATGAACCGGCCGTCGGGGCTGAACTCGGGTCCGTCGTCGAGGCCGGGGGCCGTCGTCAACCGAGTCTCGGGCCCGCCCGCGCTGGGGATGGACCACACGTCATACTGTCCGCCGCGTTCGGCGCAGTAGACAAGCGTGCCTCCGTCGGGAGACCAGCCGTGCCAGTACGAGGGGGCCTCGTCGGTGACTTTCCGGGGCTTTCCGCCCCCCACGGGGACGACGTAGATCTGCGATCCGGCCTTGCGGCCTTCCTGCGTTGTGTGGCTCGACAACGCCAGCCACTTGCCGTCGAACGACAGGCCGTGGTCGTTGTTGTTCCTTGTCACGTCGCCCGTGTCGACCTGCAGGGGGGTGCCGGAAGGCAGGTCGAGACGCTGGATGAGCCCTTCCTGGTTGAACAGGAGGAACCCTCCGTCCCGGGACCAGTTGGGCGCCTCAAAGTGACGGGCACTGGTGTGCATCACCCGGCGGAACCCGGTGGAAAGCTCAAGAAGCTCAAGACGGCTTGGCGACGGCGAGCTCTCGCCCTCGACGCCGTCGGCCGCCGGAACATCGAGCCTGAAGTTGTGGAACACTGCGGTCTCGGAGACCGTGACGTTGTGCGAACAGACGAACAGACCGGCGTGCACAGTCTCGGTCAGGTCGGGGAGGTCAATCCTCGCGTGCTCCGCCAAGGCCTCGCCCCAGTGGGCGGTCCTCAGGATCACCTGGCCCTTCAACCGTTCCAGCTGGACGATGTCGGCCCCGTTGACGGGCGCCTTGACCTCACGGGTCTCGGAGCCGGCCTCGCTTCGGTACTGCAGGGAGGTTAGGCCGTCGCCGTGCACTGCCACATCGGCGTACACCGAGTCGCCGGTGAGGTGCTGCCGGAACATCAGGCCCCACTTGCGGTGAGGATCGACTCCCCTGCCCTCGAAGCGGGCCTGGACGGTGAGGATGGCGTCGCCAGTCAGGGCCAGCGAGGCGAAATGGAACTCGTCGGCGCGACCCCATACGTTGTTCCCCGCCCCGGTCACCCGGTAGGACTGGGTCTCAGCGTCGTAAAGGGTCTGCCCGGCCCGGGCGGGACCCCCAACGTCGCCGATCGAATCGAATGCTCCGGCCTTACTCATGTTGACTCCTTGAAAAGGGGGCCGCCGGAGGCTCCGGCGGCCCTGCGAATTACTTGGCGAACGCCTGGTCGTAGCCCTTCTGAAGCTGGGCGACAAACTGGTCGGCGGTCATGCTGGGAGTATTCCAGAACGCGTCGGCCGCGTCGGCGAAGGCGCCGGCGTAGTCGGGGTCCATGGTGATGTTCCGCACGGGATGGCCGATCTTCGGGTTGCCCAACACCTTGAGCACCAACTGGGTGTACTTGTCAGCGTTGGCGGTGGCGTCGAGGCGGATGGGGCTGGCTCCCTTGATCGCCGAGAACTTCTCGGTGATGTCCTTCCTCAGCATGATGCTGGCCAGAAGATCCATCGTGTTCTTCTTGATCTCGTTGTTGGGCTTGAGAAAGGTCTCCTCATCGACGGTAACGACCAGGCCGTCGGCGCCCGGGAGGAACATCGCGTCGTAGTCGACCCCGAGCTTCTTCTTGGCCGCAACAAACTCACCCTTCATCCAGTCGCCGTGGTACTGCATCAGGGCCTTGCCGCTGATGACCAGCGCCGTGGTGTCGTTCCAGTTGCGGTTGGCGCTGCCCGGATCGGCCTCCTGCTGCATCCTGCGGTAGATGGCCAGAGCCTGGCGCAGTTCCGGGGTGTCGATGGCGGCCCTGGTGGGGTTCAGACCGATGATTCCGTCGTAGGTGCTGCCCGAGACCTGCGCCAACAGCGCTCCCAACAGGTATTCGAGCTGCCACTTCTGCGCGCCCAAGGCCAGGGGGATGAAGCCGGCTTTGCGGATCTTGGGGAAATCGGCGAACATGTCGTCGATCGACTTCCAGGACTTGGGATCGACCCCGGCCTGCTTGGCGACCTTGAGGTTGTAGAACAACGAGCCGACGATTTGGACACCGAGGGGGATGCTGAGGATCTTGCCGTCGACGGTCATCGCCGCCTTGACTCCGGTGGCGATGTACTTGTCCACACCGGAGGCGTTGTACAGGGGGGTCAGATCGTAGAGCAGGCCCTGCTGGAGCAGCTGCCTGCGCAGGGTCACGTTGTTCTCGATGAAGACATCGGGAGGGTTTCCGCCGGTCAGCATGTTGATCAGCGGGATGCTCGCACCCGTGTCGTGGGCGATCGTGATGTCGTTCCAGGTGCCGCCTTCGGCCTGGAAAGCCTTGCGGATGACGTTGAGGGCACCGATCTCGGCGTCGGCCGACCAGTTGTTGAAGACCAAGATGTCACCGACCCGCTTTGCCTGGGCGAAAGTGGGGACGATGCTTATGGCCATCAGGACCAGAAACACAGAAAACATTCTTTTCACGATATCCTCCTTGGATATACGATTCTTTCCCCCGGCCTCCGGCCGGGAAGTTTCTTACTTTTCACAGGCGCAGCTGGGTCGCCGCGTCGAAGATCGACACCTTCTTCAAGGTGACCGCCACCAGCACCGTCGAGTCGGCCTTGACCCCTGCCATGTCAGAAGGGTCGAACGACACCACGACTTCGGTCTCACCCAGTTCGCTGTAGCAAAGGACATTGGCCCCCAGGGGCTCGATGATGTTGACCTTGAGCGGGTAGCCGCCCGCCTCGGTTCGCTGAAACAGTTCAGGCCTGATGCCGAGGATGACGCTCTGCCCCGCGGCAGGGGGGGCCGCGAACGGGTACGACGAAACGTCAAACTCAAGCCCGTCGGCGGTGCGCACGCCGAGTCCCTTGGGCAGCGCAACGATCGTCCCAGAAAGGAAGTTCATCGACGGCGACCCGATGAACTTGGCAACGAAGGTGTTGGCGGGGCGCTCGTACAGTTCCTCGGGGCTCGAGATCTGCGAGAACCGTCCCCCGTCCATGACGGCGATCCGGGTGGCGAGGGTCATGGCCTCGACCTGATCGTGGGTGACGTAGATGAACGTGCTTCTCAGCTTGTTGTGAAGCTTCTTGAGCTCGATGCGCATCTCGGTCCGCAGCTTGGCGTCGAGGTTGGACAGCGGTTCGTCGAACAGGCACACGGCCGCGTCGCGGACAAGGGCCCGCCCGATGGCTGCGCGCTGGCGCTGCCCTCCGGAAAGCGTTGCGGGCTTGCGGTGGAGGAGCTCGCCGATCTGGAGCAGCTCGGCCGTCTCGCGGATGCGGCGGTCGATGAACTCCTTGGGCTTTTTCTTCATTCTCAAGCAGAACGCCAGGTTGCCGTACACCGTCTTGGTCGGGTACAGCGCGTAGGACTGGAAGACCATGGCGATTTCGCGCTCGCTGGGGTCCCTGTTGGTGACGTCCTTGCCCGCGATCTCAATGCGGCCGCCCTCGATGTCCATAAGGCCCGCGATGCAGTTGAGCAAAGTGGTCTTGCCGCACCCCGAGGGCCCCAAAAGGACCAGGAACTCCCCTGAACCGATGTCGAGGCTGAGGTCTTTGAGGACGTGGGTCTTTCCCTGGTAGATCTTGTCGATGTTCTTGACGGATACGCTGGACATGCCTTGCTCCTTAGCCTTTCAACGCGCCGGCCGTGATGCCGCGGATGAAGAGTTTCCCCGAGATGAAATAGATGACCAGGGGAGGGATGGCGGTGAGGATGGCCGCCGCCATGTAGACGTTGTAGACGCGCACCCCAGTCTGGGTCTGCGTGATGTTGTTCAGGTTGACGGTCATGGGGTACGCCGACACGTTGCCGAAGGTCAGCCCCACCAGGAAGTCGTTCCAGATGCTTGTAATCTGCATGATGGCGACCACGATCATGATGTTGGGCGAAAGGGGAAGGACGATGTGGAAAAAGGTGCCGAGGAAGCGGCCGCCGTCGACCCTCGCGGCCTTGACCAGCTCCTCGGGTATGGACGCGAAGAAGTTCTTGAAGATCATGGTCAAGATGGGCAGCGCCAAGATGGTGTGGACCACCGAGACGCCGAAGTTGGTGTTGTAGATCTTCATGAACACCGTCATCTTGATCATCGGGTACATGATGATGGGGAAGGGAATGAAGGCGCAGACCAGAAGGCTGTTGAGCAGGAAGTTGCCCATCCTCACCTTCCAGCACGCCAGGGCGTAGCCGCAGATCGACGAGATGGCCACCGACATGATCAGGCTGGGAACCAGGATGAGCACGGAGTTCCAGAAACCCGACTTGAGCCCCGACTTCATGAAGCCGCTGGCCGCCTTGTTCCAGGCGGTGTCCCACGCGTCGAAGCTGGGCGCCTGGGGCAAGGCGAAGATGTGTCCCAGACGGATCTCGTCCATGGACTTGAGCGACGTGACGATCATCACGTACAGGGGCATGGCGAACAGCACGGCGAACACGGCAAGGATGGCGTACCCGATCACCGACGAGGCGACGTTCTTGGGCGGGATGGCGTTGGGCAGGACGATCTGGTTTCGAAGAGGCGCGTCGATTCGCATCAGGCTTTCCTTTTGCGGTTGCCGATCAGCAGGACCAAGGCAAACAGCACAATGAAGATGACCACCAGGGCCAACAGGATGGTGGAGCCGGCCGCACCCAGGGCGATGAAGCGCCGGTTGATGTACATGTCGACGATGTAGTACGAGGGGAGCACCGAGTGGCCGCCCGGGCCTCCGTTGGTCATGGCGACGATGATGTCGTAGGCCTTGACGGCGCCGATGGACAGCAGGACGAAGCTTGTGAGGAAGGTGAACTTCATCATGGGGATGATGACCTCGATGTACATGCGGAACTTCGAGATCCCGTCGATGCGGCTGGCCGACCAGACCTCGGAGTCGATGCCCTTGATTCCGGCCGAACACAGCACCATGTAGAAACCCGCGCTCTGCCACACCGAGGCCAGGATGAGGGCGTACATGACTGTTTCCTTGTTGCCTATCCAGTTGAAGTCAAAGTCGGCGAAGCCCAGGTCACGGAAGAACTGCTGCAGACCCATCGACGGGTTGAACAGCCATTGCCATACGAGCCCCGTGATGATGAGCGACACCGCCATGGGGTACAGGAAGATGGTCTTGAACACCCGTTCTCCCGCGGGGTTGTTCTCGATGAGTACCGCCAGCAGGAACCCCAGGACCAGGCTGCCGAGGCTCCCGATTCCGAACACGGCCAGGTTCTGCAGCGACAGCGCCCACAGGTCATCGCCAAAAAGACGCGTGTACTGGCGCAGTCCGACAAAGGTCATGTCGGGGAAGATCTTGCTGTTGGTGACCGACATGACCACCGACCACACTGTCGACCCGAAGTAGAACACCAGGGCAGCCACCAGGACTGGCACCACGGCTAAGGTCGCGGCGTGCTTGTGAAAAAACATGGAAGACTTCACCTTTTCACTCTTCAATGCCGGGCCTCCTCTTGATTGAAATTCTCCACCGTTTCAACGAAACTGTCAACGAAAATCGAACCGAAATGTACACCTATTTCCTTACTATATATATATTTATTTTAGCGGTCACAGTCCTTCCCAGCGCCACTTCAGTCTGGCGGTGAGGTCGAACCCAAGTGTCGGCGCGCGGGTGGTCGTGCCTCCGGTCAGCCACCCTCTGGGCCGGCCGTGATGGCGACGCGGCGGTTCGTCTCCGACGAAACCGCCATGGCCTCCATGACCTCCAACACGTGCAGCGCGACGCTGCCGGTGGCGCGGAACGGCTGGCCCGTGGCCAGGCCCCGCACCATTTCGGCAAGCCCCATACCCCGCAGATTGTCGGTGGGCCCTTCAACGAGGGGAAACTCAACCCACGGGTCTTCGGCCCGGCGGCGGAACCGCACCGGTCCCCCGAAGTAGTTGGGGTCGGGGACCTGCAGCGTGCCCGCAGTACCGTACAGTTCGATAGGTGCGCAGGACGAAGCGCCAGGTGAGTCAAAGCTGAAGACCGCTGCCCCCGTGCAGCCGCTTTCCCACTCGATCAGAGACTCCCAGCGGGACGCGGTTTCGACAGGGAACTCGGTGCCGGCCAGCGGTCCCGACGCAATGGTGCGGGTCGCGTGGGCCGAGCGAGACTGACAGAAGACTGCTTGGATAGGGCCCAGCAGGGTCACCAGGGCCGTCAGGTAGTAGGGTCCCATGTCCATGAGCGGCCCGGCTCCCTTCTTATAGAGAAACCGCGGGTCAGGGTGCCACTCCTCGGGCCCGCCGCTGATGAACCGGGCCGACGCGCCTATGGGGCGGCCGATCCAGCCGTCCCTGACGAGTTTCAGGCAAGTCTGGATCCCGGCGCCCAGCACGGTATCTGGCGCCGAACCCAGCGCCAGCCCGCGGTCCCTCGCCGTTTCGACCAGCGTCCTCCCGTCGGCGGTCGTGGTGGCCAAGGGCTTTTCGCCGTACACCGATTTGCCCGCGTGGAGGGCCCGAAGGGACACCTCGGCGTGGGCGGCGGGTACTGTCAGGTTGAGAACCACCCCGATGTCCGCGTCGGCAAGCAGTTCCTCGTACGATACCGCCTTGGGAATGCCAAATTCGGCGGCCCTCGCCCGGGCCTTTTCAAGGTAGGCGTCGGCGACCGCCGCGACTCCGATCTTATGATGCATGGCCCACCTCCTGGTTCACGGGTAGTATTCGAACATGTTGCCGGCCGGGGGCAGGTCGGCCGCCAGGGCGTCGGACAACGGCTCCAGCGCCTGGATGGCCCGATCCGGACCCGCCGCCCAGGCCTCGACGTGGTGCGCCAGCTGTTCGGGCGTGCTCGCTCCCACGAGGACCCGCGTCACCCCTGGACGCCCCAACACCCACCTGAGGGCCCAGTTTTCGAGGGAACGGCCGCCCGCGTGGGCCTCGTTCTGCATGGCACCGACCCACCGTTCCACGGCAGGCCACGCTTCGGGCCGGTAGAAAACCGTCTTGGCCCGGGGGTCGTCGGGGGCCCAGCGCGACCTGTCCAGCCCGCGGTCCGTCAGCAGCCCCTGGGCGAGCGGACTGTAGACCGTGACGTCGATCCCTTCCCGTTGGCAGAACGGCAGCACGTCGGCCTCGGGCCGCCTCCAAGCCAAACCGTAGCCGAACTGGTGGTCGTCGATGGTCCCCGCTTGCCTGGCCGCCTGCAGCTGGGCCACCGAGAAGTTGCTTACCCCGACGCGGCGGATCAGGCCCCGCTGGCGGCAGATCTCAAGCGCTTCGACCATTCTTGCGGGGTTTCTGCCCGATTCGGGCCAGTGGATGACGAACAGATCGATGGCCTCGGTCCCCAGGCGGCGCAGACTCGACTCGACCAGCCGGACCGTCTCGGCAGCGTCGTCGCAGTACTTGGCCTTCGTCGCCACCCGCCCGGCCCCAGGGTGCCGGCGGAGGAACCGCCCGATGACCTCTTCGCTGTGGCCGTCGCCGTAATCCTGGGCTGTGTCGAAATGGCTCACCCCCGCTTCGACCGCTTGTTCCAGAAGGCGCTCCGAGAGCTCGTCGTCGGGCCGAGCGCTTCCCTTGCCCCCGAACGACCAGCACCCGAGTCCCAGTTGAGCGTTGAAGGTCATGCCCGCCTCCCTACGGCCCACTCGAGGGACTGGCCGGCCAGCCGAAGCAGCATCGGATGGTTCAGTGACTCGGGCGTGTGGCCCGGGGTCAGGCCGACGACCCGGCCCTTTCCCCGGACCTGGCACCAAAGGGCCGAGGAGCCCCCGAACATCGGGGACTCCACTCGCCCCAGTTCGGTCGTGCTGAGCTCCCTGCGGACGAAGTACTGCTCGTCGGTGAGTTCGAACGGTTCAATGCCCTCGGTGATGGGATGCGCTTGAGTGCTGAAGAACCGGAACTTCGGGTGTTCCACGGGGTAGAATTGAAAGCTCCCCCCTGCCAGTTTCGAGTACGGTCCGTTCTGCGGATACGAAGCCATCCCCGAGTGAAAGACCAGCAGCCCGCCCCCCTCGTCGACAAAGCGCTCCAGCCCGTTTTCGACCGCTTCGGACATCCAAAGGGGCTCTGCGGCCGGCGGATTGAGACGGTTCTCTGTCGAGATCACCACCGCGTCCGCCGAGGAGAGCCCGTCCAAGAGGGTTTCGGGGCGCCGCCACGACCACCGCGCCCAGGGCGCCGCCCGCGTGAAGAATTCTTCAAGGAGTCCAGCCTGGTGGTAGCCGTCTCCCACCAACCCCACGAAGTTCATCTCTGGGAACGCGCGTTCCTTTTCGGACAAAAAAAGGCTCATGGTCAGCTTTCTCCTATTTCAAAGCAGGAATGGCGAATTTTCAGCATTGAGGGGAAGGATCGAAGGCGGGGAACGCCACCCTCCCCCGACAAAGTAGCCACCACCCGCTGAATGAGGTCGCGGAAAACCTCGTGGAAATCGTAGGCAAACGTCGTAAGGCCAGGCTTGACGAACGAGGACAGGGGATGGTCGTCAATGCCGATGAGGGAGACGTCCTCGGGAACCCGGATGCCACGGTCGGCGAACGCGAGCAGAGCGCCAAAGGCGACTTCGTCGTTGACCGCGGCGAAGGCGGTGGGCAGCGGTTGGCCACCCGCCAGGAAATGACGAACCGCACGGTAGCCCTCGTCTTCGGAAAAGTCTGCTGCCAGCCTCCACTCGGGCCGACATTCAAGACCCCGCTCTGCCACGACGGAAAGGAAACCCCGGGACTTCGCCGCACCGGCGGCGCGACCCAAGTCTCCATTCAGGATCCCGACCTTCCGGTGACCCAGATCGGCAAGGTAACCGACAGCCTTCCGGGCTGTGGCTTCGTCGTCCAGGTTGGCGACCACGCGGTTGGGCTCCTCGTGCCCCGCCAGGCTCTGGTCGAAGACTCCCAGGATGTAGCCTTCCGCGACCAGCTCCTCGACCAGGGGTTCGTGGTTCTTAGCGCCCAGGATGATGCCGGCGTCGATCCGGCGCTGGTGGAAGACGTCCTTCACCATGGCGGCTGAAGAAGCATTTTCGCTGTCGCTCACAATGTAGGTAAGAATGTGGAAGCCCGCGCTGGCGGCGGCCTCGATCACCGTGGCAATCATGAGGTTGACCAGGAGGTCCCGCGAGAACCTGTCGCGCCCGAAGAAGAAGAAACCCAAGGTCTCGGTGGTCTTCCCAGCCAGGATCCGAGCCGACAGGTTGGGTGAGTAGCCCTGCTCCTTGGCTACCCGAAGGATACGGTCGCGGGTCTGGGCCGAGATGTTGGGGTACTGGTTCATCACCTTGCTGACCGTGCTTCGGGAAACTCCCGCCAGTTTGGCAATGGCAACGCTGTCGATCTTGGCCATCCTCTCCCTCATGATCCGCCCTCTTCGGATTTAGGAACGCGCGTTCTCTCTTGAGGAGGATTATTGAGCCACTTTTCCTGGTTGTCAAGAAAAACTTCGAGGACGGCGTTCACCCCCTCGACGCGATGGCTTCCAGCTCCATGTGAAGCTCCTCGAGGGTGAAAGGCTTGGCGATGAGTCCCACCCCCGAAAACTGGACCAGCAGTTCCAGCACCGAGTGGTCGGGCCGGCCGGTAGCCAACAGGACGGAGAACTGATAACCGGTGTTTCGCAAAATTTCGAGGGTCTCCTTGCCCCCGAGCCCGGGCATGTCCATGTCGAGGATGATGACCCGCGGCCGCAGGCCGCCGTTGATAAGGTCGAGGGCCTCCTCCCCCGACGCGGCGGAGGTCACCCGGTAGCCCTGGGCCTTGAGCCCTTCCTCGACGGGTTCCAGCACCATGACGTCGTCGTCGACCAGGAGCACGAGGAAGCCCGCCTCGGGCGCGGAGACGGCGTCGGAGGGAGTTTCGCCCGACGGGGTCCGAACCGGTTCGGCGATGGGGAGGCGCAGCCTGACGATGGTCCCCCGCCCGGGTTCGCTCGAAAGGTCGATGGTCCCTTGGTGCGCGGCCACCGTCGAATAGACGAGGGCAAGGCCCAGCCCCGTCCCCTTTCCCGTGGGTTTCGTGGTGAAGAACGGCTCGGTGGCCCGGGCGAGCACGTCGGGGGGCATGCCCACCCCCGAGTCTTCGACCTCGAGGTGGGCGAATCCCTCGGAGCCGTGCGTCCTCAAGGACAGGGTTCCCCGGCCGGCCATGGCGTCGAGCGCGTTCACGCAGATGTTCATCAGGGCGCTCGACATGGCGTTGCGGTCCCCCTGGATTCTCCCCAGGTCGGGGTCCAGGTCAAGCTCCACGCGGATTCCCGACGGCGTGATGGGTTCGATCAGCGCAACTGTCTCCTCGACGATGGAGTTCAAGTCGAGCCTGGCGTCGTCGGCAGGGGTCACCCGCGAGAAGCTCAGGAGGCGCTGAACCATCTTCCCGCCGCGCTCGGCCGCCGCCGAGATCCTGACGAAGGCCTGGCGCACGGGGTCGTCCTCGGGGAGGGTCAGGAGTTTGGTAGTCGAGGTTGCCAGGATGGCGGCCAACACGTTGTTCATGTCGTGGGCTATCCCCCCCGCCATTCTGCCCAAGCTCTCCATCTTCTGGGCTTGAAGCAGCTGGCCCTCCAGCCTTGCCTGTTCGAGTTCGGCCTTCTCGCGTTCGGAAATGTCGATGACGTTGGCCACGTACCGCGGGCCTGCGTTCTCGGGGAGCAGCACCTTGGTGATGGTCACAATCGCGGGAAACTTGGTCCCGTCGCGGCGGAGCTGAAGGGTGTCCACGGTGCAGGAGCCGCCGTCTGTCGCCCTTTGCAAGATCTCCTTCAGTTGGAAGGGCGAGTCGGGGGCGATCAGTGTGGCGAAGGAGCGGGCCGTGAGTTCCGGAAGGGAGTACCCGTGGAGCCTGGCCATGGCCAGGTTGACGTACTCCATGGCGGTGACCGTTTTGTCGCTCATGGCCAAGCCCCACTGGGCCTCGTCCAGGGTGGCCTTGAGACGCTGCGCCAGCTGCTCGGCCCTCTGCCGGCGCCGGATCTCGCGCAGGAGCCACAGGATCCACACCACGAGCGCCAGCATTACAGCCCCGGCGACCCCGGCCACGAGTTCGACCACAAGGCTGCGCGACAGCAGGAACCCTGGTTTCGTGGTGAGCTCGCTGCCGTCGGGCAGCCGGTCCTGGCCCACATTCCAACGGGAAAGCGCGTCGGCGTCGAAGACGTAGCGGTACAGCTGCTGCGAATCGTGGGCGACGGGTCGGCCCAGGACAAGGTCGACGATCACCTGGCCCACCTCTTCGCCCGACAGCACGTACCCGCCCACCGCCCCGGTATCCAAGAGTGTGTCGTACATGACGAAGGCGGGTACCGAGGCCTCGGCGGCCACGCGCCGGAAGACCTGGCCGCTCGGGGCCGTCCTGCTGTCGCTGTCGATCGAAAAGACGTCAAAGAGCAGCACAGTGTCGGCGGCCAGGGTGCGGACCCTGGCGTCAAGCTCGGCGAAGGTAACATCCTTCCAAAGCTCCATGGTGTACAGATGCTGGAAGGCAGCGTTCCAGCGGCCCATGATCGTATCACCGGCACCGTGGCTGCTGACGAGTATGACGTGGCGGGTGGACGGGAAGACCTTGGCGATCAGAGCCAGGGTGGGGTCGATCCGAGACCCTCTGATGACGGCGAAACCCTGTTCGGGAGCCACCGGGAGGCTCGTGTTGACGAACGTTCGCTGGGCTCCGGGGAAGGCGTCGGGGTGCGCCAACAGGAACGCGGACGCCGCGTCGCTCTCGGCGATGACAAGACTGAGTTTGACCTTCGCGTACTTCCCCAGGATGAAGCTGCCGATGGCCGCCTGGTCCGCGGCGCCGGGGAAGCGGTTGGCGTCGAGCCTCTCGGTAAACACTTGGGGCGCACCGGACTCGGAGGCGAGCTTCTCGCGCACCGTGCCCAGCACCCGGGTCTGCCACGGAAGCTGATCGTGGTACGAGAAGAGGATGAGGACGTTGGAAGACGGGGGGCGGTCGTGCGCCTGGGCGTGAGGCCCGATGCCGAGGCTCCAGAAGGCTAATCCACAAATTAGCCATGTCTTCATCGCGGCCCCCCCCTCCATTTTCAGGCAGACGGCCCAAAAACGCAAGCGCGCCCTGGGAAAGGCGCCCGAGTTCGGTTTTCCTAACCAGTTGCCGTGGAGCCATTGGTGGATTAATATGGGTAAAGTCAAAGGAGGCCTTCATGCCAGTCCACGGAGAATGGATTCGATTCGCAGATCAGACGGGGTACTTCGCCTACCCGGCCCACGCTGCCAAGCCCCTGCCTTCCATCCTGGTCATCCAGGAGGTCTGGGGAGTCGAGGCCCAAATCATCGACACCACCCGGCGCCTGGCCGCCGCCGGCTACGCCGCGTACGCCCCCGACCTGTTCGCGCCGCACGGCACGAGACCGCCCGCGCTCAGCGACGAACGCATCGCCCAGGTCCAGGCGTTCACGGCCACCCTGGCCCCCACCGCCTGGGGGGACCCTGCCGCCCGGGAGGCTGCGCTGGAAAAGGTGCCCGAGCCGCGGCGCTCGGAAATCCGCGAGACCTTCGGCCAGGTCTTTCAGGTCCCGGGGTCGCTGCCCAACTACGTCAAACCCTTGAGGGACGCCCTCAAACACCTGAAACACGAGCGCGCCGAGACCCGGGGACAGGCGGTGGGGTGCGTGGGCTTCTGCATGGGCGGCGGCCTCACGGCGCTGCTGGCGTGCGAGGAGCCCGAACTCGGCGCGGGGGCCATTTTCTACGGTTCGTCCCCGGCCTCAGAAAAAGTTGCCTCGATCGCCTGCCCGCTCATCGGGTTCTACGGGGCTAATGACCAGCGGGTCAACGCGGGCGTCCCTGCCTTCGATGCGGCCATGAAGGCTGCGGGCAAGTCGTTCGAGCACCACATCTACGAGGGAGCCAACCACGCCTTCTTCAACGAACAGAGCCCGCGCTACGACGTGAAGGCCTCCCGCGACTCCTTCGTCCGGCTCCTTTCCTTCTTCCAAAAACACCTTGCGACCTGACCCATGGGCCCCGACGTCCTGGTGATGGCCAAGCCCATGGGGCCCCGGTGCAACCTGAGGTGCGGCTACTGCTACTACCTCGAAAAGGAGGCGCTGTTCCCCCGGGGTTCGGCGCCCATGCACGCGGCCCTGCTGGAACGCTACATCGGGCAGAGGTTCGCCGCCTCGCCGGGTCCCACCCATTTCGAGTGGCACGGGGGAGAGCCGACCCTGGCGGGCCTCGATACCTTCCGAACCATCGTCAGGCTTCAGAAGAAGCACGCGCCGGCCGGCCGCCAGTGGACCAACGGGCTGCAGACCAACGGCCTGCGTCTCGACGCAGGGTGGGTGGAGTTCCTGGCCGAGAACAAGTTCTCGGTGGGCCTCAGCCTCGACGGACCGGCCGTCTGGCACGACGCGTGGCGGACCACGGCCGAGGGAGCGGGCTCCCACGCCAAGGTGATGGCGTCGCTGGAACGGCTGTTAGCCGCCGGGGTCTTCGTCAATTTGCTGTGCGTAGTCCATTCGGGCAACGTCACCGACCCCGCCGGGGTGTACGACTTCTTTCGCGCTACGGGGGCTCGGTACCTGCAGTTCCTGCCCTACGTGCCCAGGCCCGGCAAGGACGACCCGGCCCCGGCCGCTGCCCCGGCCCAGTTGGGCGAATTCCTTTGCGCGATTTTTGACAGGTGGCTGGCCGCCGACGTGGGCCGGCTGGTCGTGCAGAGCTTCGACGAGGCGCTCCGGCCCCTGTACGGACTGCCCCACTCCCTTTGCGTCCACCGCGAAACGTGCGGCGACGTGGTGGCCCTCGAGCACGACGGCGGCTTGTACGCCTGCGACCACTTTGTCGATGCGGCCCACCTTCTGGGAAACCTCAAGGACACCGATCTGGCCACCCTGGCCGCCGACCCCCGTCTGGCGGCCTTTGGCCGGAACAAAAAAGACGGCCTGGCCGCGGAATGCAAGCGGTGCGAGGTGCTCGAGTTCTGCCACGGAGGCTGCCCCAAGGACAGGGACGAGGGGGGACTCAACCGCCTGTGCGAGGCCTACAAACGGTTCTTCACCCACGCCAGGCCCGGTCTGACCGCGCTGGCGGCGCACATGAGGGCTGGAAGGTCGCTGCGTTCCTTCGAATACCTTAGGAGGTAATCTCTATGAAATTTCTTTGGACCACGCTGAGCGTCAATGACTTCGACAAGTCGCTCAAGTTCTATCAGGACATCGTCGGCCTTCCGCTTCAGCGCCGCATGGATCCCCCGGGCATGAAACTCGCCTTTTTGGGCGAGGGTGACACCGCCCTGGAGCTGATTTGGGACAGCAAGCGTCACCAGGTCGACCTCAGGACGCCCGTATCAATCGGCTTCAAGGTGCCCGATCTGAACGCCGCCCTCGCCGAGGTTCAGGCCAAGGGCGTCAAGATCGACAGCGGTCCCTTCCAGCCCAACCCCGGGATCAAGTTCTTCTACGTGCGCGACCCCGACGGCATGAACGTGCAGTTCGTCGAGGAAATCGGTCACTGATCCGGCCCCACGAGGCTGCGGCTCAAGGCCTCGTGCCTGGCGGCGACCGCGCCGAGGTCGTAGGGAAGGAACCGGCCTTCCTCGACGATGGGGCGGCCGTGGACCACGGTGAACCACGCCGGGGGCGGGCCGCAGGTCGCCAGGGCCGACACGATGTCGCCCCGAGCCCCGGCGAAGGCGGGACCGTCGACCCGGAACGCCGTGAAGTCGGCGGCCATCCCCGCTTCGAGCACCCCGATGTCGTCGCGGCCCAGGACGGCGGCGCCCCCGGCGGTGGCCAGGTGAAGCGCTTCCCGGGCCGTGAGGCTTGCTCCCCCGACCCGCTGCAGGAGGAGGGCCTGCCTCGCCTCGCCGGCCAAGTTGTTGCTGTCGTTGCTGGCCGAGCCGTCGACGCCCAGCCCCACCCGGACCCCGGCATCGATCAACTGACGGACGGGGGCGATCCCGGACCCGAGGATCATGTTGCTCGACGGGCAGTGGGCGCACCCGGACCCGGTGCGCGCCAGCCAGCCGATGTCCGTCGGCGTCGGGTGGACCACGTGGGCAAACCAAACGTCGCTCCCCTCCCACCCCAGCGAGGCCACGTACTGGCCTGGCTTCATCCCAAAGTGCTCGAGGCAGAAGGCCTCCTCGTCCCGGGTCTCGGCCAAATGAGTATGCAGCCTCACCCCCGGGTAGCGCCGCGCCAGCACGGCGGTGGCCCTCATGAGCTCGGCGGTGACGCTGAAGGGCGAGCACGGCGCCAGACCCACCCGGCACATCGAGTAGGGCCGAGGATCGTGGAAAGTCTCGATGACGCGCACGCAGTCGGCCAGGATGGCAGCCTCGTCTTCGCACACCCTGTCGGGGGGCAGCCCACCCTGGCTTTCTCCCAGGCTCATCGAGCCCCGGGTCGGGTGAAAGCGGATTCCTGCCAGCCGGGCCGCTTCGATGGTGTCGTCGAGCCGCGTGTCATTGGGAAACAGATAGAGGTGGTCGGCGACGGTGGTGGCCCCGGCGAGGGCCAGTTCGGCCAGACCCAGCTGGGCGCTCACCTGCGCGGCCTCGGCTGTCAGCCCCGCCCAGATGGGGTAGAGCTTCTTGAGCCACTCGAACAGGCTCATCCCATCGGCGGTCGCCAGGTTCCGGGTCAAACTCTGGTACAGGTGGTGGTGGGTGTTCACAAGACCGGGCAGGACCACGCACCCCGAGGCGTCGAGCACCCGCTCGAAGTCGCCCTCGGCCGGGACGTCGGCCGACCGTCCCGTCCAGACGACCCGGTGGTCCTCGATGATCATGGCCCCGTCGGCCACGTCCAAGCGGGGATCGGCGGCGACGGGAACCAGCACCCTGGAGTTCTTGACCAGCCATCGGCCCATGTTTTCTCCTCTTGAAAAAAAAACCCCACTCGCGGGAGTGGGGCCGAGTAAGGCAGGTACGCCTTACTGGGGGATCGTTCCGTCGACGCCCTTCACGTAGTACATCATGGTCAGGATGTCGGCCACGGGGATGACCTTGCCCTTGGGGACGATTTCCTTGCCCGTGTTGTCAACGATGGGGCCCATGAACGGGTCGAGCTTGCCGGCCAGGATCTTGGCGCGGGCGTCGGTCACGAGCTTCTTGACGTCGGCGGGGATGGAAACGCCCAGGGGAGCGATGTCCACGGCGCCGTCGGCCATGTCGCCCAGGTACTGCTCGCTCTTCCAGGTTCCGTCCCTGACGGCCTTCACGGTCTTGGCGTAGTAGGGGCCCCAGTTCCACACAGGGTTGGTGAGGTAGGCCTTGGGGGCAAAGCGGGTCATGTCGCTGTCGTTGCCGCCTGCCAGAGCACCGCGTTCGGCGGCGGCCTGAAGGCTGGCGGGCGAGTCCTGGTAGGCCATGATCACGTCGGCGCCCTTGTCGAGGACGCTGATGGCGGCCTGGCGTTCGACCGTGGGGTCAAACCAGGTGTTGGTCCAGACGACGACGACCTTGACGGCGGGGTTGACCGAAACGGCGCCCAGGGTGAAAGCGTTGATGTTGTAGATCAGCTCGGGAATCGGGAAGGCCGCGACGTAGCCCAGCAGGTTCTTCTTGGTCATCTTGCCGGCTGCGATGCCCGCCAGATAGCTGGCCTCCCAGTTCTTGGCGAAGTAGGTGCCCATGTTCTCGGCGGTCTTGTACCCCGCGTTGTGAAGGAAGATGACCTTGGGGAACTTCTTGGCGACGTTCAGCGTCGGGTCCATGTAGCCGAAGCTCGTGGTGAAGACCACGTCGTGGTTCTGGGCGAGGTCAGCGATGACGCGTTCGGCGTCGGCGCCCTCGGGGACGTTTTCAACGGTGTCGGCCTTGATGCCGAGCTGCTTTTCCATGTACTGGCGGCCCAGGTCGTGCTGGTAGGTCCAGCCTCCGTCACCCGGGGGCCCGATGTAAACAAAGGCGACCCGGGGGTTGGGAATGGGGGTGCCGGCAAACGCCATGCCTACCCCGAAAGTCATCAGAGCCACGCAGAGGGCGCCGATTTTGTAAAGGTTCTTCATGATTCCTCCTCGGAATGACAGAGAGTCATTGCAATTCCCATGCCAACGAAATTTCCAAGGAGTTCGACCTCTTTTCATACATAGTTGTATATGGCCAATTTCTCGACTACAAAATTGTCGAGGCCATAAACTGTGATCAACCATCTTGTCATGCCGGTAGAAACGCTCTAATTTGGGTCCATGCGCTCCGACGTCCGATTCTGGTTCCAAGGCCGCCTCCGCTCCGTCTCTGCCGTCTCGCCCCAGAAGACTGTTCTTCGCTGGCTCAGGGAAGACGAGGGCCTGCTGGGGACGAAGGAAGGTTGCGGGGAAGGCGACTGCGGCGCGTGCACCGTGGTGGTCGGTAGCCTCGACCCGTCGGCACCTCAGGGTGTGGGCCTGCGCTCGGTGAACAGCTGCCTTTTGTTGGTTCCCGCCCTCGACGGCAAGGCGCTGTTCACTGTCGAAGACCTGGCGGGCGCCGATCTGCACCCCGTGCAGCGCGCTCTTGTCGACCACCACGCCAGCCAGTGCGGGTTCTGCACCCCCGGCTTCGCCATGAGCCTGTGGGCCGACTACCAGGAGCGGTCCGGGGCGCCCGAGCGGGCCGAAACGGCCTCGGTGCTGGCCGGCAACCTGTGCCGTTGCACGGGGTACCGCCCCCTCCTCGACGCCGCCCGGGCCGCGTGGGACTACCCGGTTGTGAAACTCGACAAGCGCCCCGTGGCCGACGCCCTTGCCGCTGTGCAAGCCTCCGAGGCCCTCGAGTACTCCCACGACGGTCAGAGCTGGAAGGTCCCGCACACCCTCGACGAGCTGGCCGACGAGGCGCAGAAGCATCCCCGGGCCCGGCTGCTGGGCGGCGCCACCGACGTGGGGCTGTGGGTCACGAAGGGTCTGAAAGACCTGGGCAACCTGATCAGCGTCACTGCAGTGGCCGAGCTTCGGGAGGTCCGGGACCAGGGAGGTGCGCTCTCGATCGGGGCCGCGGCGCCGCTGGCCGACGCGTTCCGCGCCCTGGTGGCCCGGTACCCTGAACTCGCCGAGTGGGCCGACAGGTTTGCCAGCCCCCCCGTGCGCCACGCCGGCACCCTGGGCGGCAACCTCGCCAACGGTTCGCCCATCGGCGACGGAGCCCCGGTGCTGCTGGCCCTGGGCGCCACCGTGGAGCTTCGCCTGGGCCCCAGGACGAGGGAGCTCCCCCTTGAGCAGTTCTTCATCGCCTACCAGAAGACAGCGCTCGAACCAGGCGAGGTGCTGGTGCGCATCAGCGTTCCCGCGCCGGCCCCGGGGTCGGTTCTGCGGGCGTGGAAGGTCAGCAAACGCCGGGACCAGGACATCAGCGCGGTGGCGGGCGCCTTCTATCTTGTGCACGACGGGCACGGTGTGGTGACCCAGGCGCGGCTTGCCTACGGCGGCATGGCTGCGGTGCCGGCCCGGGCGCGCCGCGCCGAGGTGGCTCTGACGGGACGCCGCTTTGATACCGAGGCCCTGGCCGCCGCGCGCTTGGCGCTGGACTCTGATTTCACGCCTCTCACCGATGGACGGGCCAGCGCGGACTACCGCCGGGCGGTGGCCGCGAACCTCCTGACCCGCCTTCACGCCGAGGTTTCGGCTCAGGGGGCGCTTTGATGGTCGGCCGCCCCCTTCCCCACGAAAGCGCCACCCTCCACGTCACCGGAACCGCGCCCTACCTCGACGATATTCCCGAGCAGCGCGGCACCCTCCACGGTGCCTTTGCTCTGTCGGCCGTGGCCCACGGCCGCCTGCTGTCCCTCGACGTGGCGGCGGCGCGGGCGTACGCCGGCGTGGCGGCCGTTCTCACGGCGGCCGACATCCCAGGGCGCAACAACGCGGGCCCCTCCGCCGAGGACGACCCGCTCCTGGCGTCGGGGCTCATCTCGTTCCACGGTCAGGCCTTGGCCCTGGTCCTGGCCGACACGTTGGAGGCGGCCCGGCGCGCCGCGCGGCTGGTGCAGGCGACGGTCGACACACTGCCCGCCCTCCTTACCGTCGACGAGGCCAAGGCCGCGGAAAGCTGGGTGCTGCCCCCCGTTCGGGTCAGCCGAGGCGACGCGGCGGCGGCCCTGGCGTCCTCTCCCCACAGGCTTTCGGGAACGGCGCGGGTCGGCGGGCAGGAGCACTTCTACCTCGAAGGCCAGGGCGCCTACGCCCTCCCCCGCGAAGGCCAGGGAATGCACGTGCACAGCTCAACCCAGCACCCCACCGAGATGCAGCACCTGGTGGCCGAGCTCCTCGGGTGGGAGGCGCACCAAGTCAGCGTCGAGTGCCGGCGCATGGGAGGAGGCTTCGGCGGCAAGGAGAGCCAGTCGGGGCAGGTGGCGTGCGCGGCCGCCCTGGGCGCGTGGAAGACGGGCCGTCCGGTGAAGGTGCGCCTCGACCGCGACGACGACATGGTGCTCACGGGCAAGCGCCACGACTTCCTCATCGAATACGACGTGGGCTTCGACGGCGACGGCCTCATCCGGGGCGTGGACTTCACCTTGGCCAGCCGGTGCGGCTACAGCCCCGACCTGTCGGGACCCGTGAACGACAGGGCGCTGTTCCACCTCGACAACGCGTACTTTCTCGAGAACGTCTCGATCCTGAGTCTCAGGTGCCGCACGAACACAGTTTCCAATACCGCCTTCCGGGGTTTCGGGGGACCGCAGGGCCTGTTCGCCATCGAGTCGGTGCTCGACGCCGTGGCGCGGTCCCTGGGCCGGGACCCCCTCGACGTGCGGCGGGTGAATTTCTACGGCCCCTCGGACGGAAACGTTCGCAACTCGACGCACTACGGCATGAGGGTCGAGGACAACATCGCGCCCGCCCTTGTGGACAAGCTGGCGGCGACCAGCGACTACGCGCACCGCCGAGCCGAGGTGGCGCAGTTCAACGCCACGCACCGCTTCCTCAAGCGGGGCCTGGCCCTCACCCCCGTGAAATTCGGCATCAGCTTCACGGCGACCTTGTTCAACCAGGCGGGGGCCCTGGTCCACGTGTACGCCGACGGCTCGGTGCTGGTCACCCACGGCGGCACCGAAATGGGCCAGGGCCTGTACACCAAGATCAAACAGATCGTGGCCACCGAACTGGGCCTGGGCGTCGAAAAGGTGCGCATGCTGGCCACCGACACCAGCCGGGTCCCCAACACCTCGGCCACCGCGGCTTCCAGCGGTACCGACCTCAACGGCATGGCCGCGCTCCTGGCGGCCCGAGCCATAAGGGAACGCCTTGAGGCCTTTGCCAAATCAGCGTCGCTGACCCTGCCCTGGGACGAGCTGGTGGCCAGGGCGTACAGGGCCCGGATCAAGCTTTGGGAGAGCGGCTTCTACGCCACGCCCAAGATTCACTACGACTCGGCCACCATGCAGGGCCGGCCCTTCTTCTACTTCGCCTACGGAGCGTGCTGCGCCGAGGTCGAGCTCGACACCCTCACCGGCGAGAACCAGGTGCTGAGGGCCGACATCCTCCACGACGTGGGCCGCAGCCTCAACCCGGCCATCGACAGGGGGCAGATCGAAGGCGGGTTCGTCCAGGGCCTGGGCTGGCTCACCACCGAGGAGCTGTGGTGGACCCCCGAGGGCCGGCTGTGGACCCACGCCCCCTCCACCTACAAGATCCCCGCCGCGTCGGACTGCCCGGCCGACCTTCGCGTCGAGTTCTGGGAGGACGACAACCGCGAGGAGACTGTCTACAGGAGCAAGGCCGTGGGCGAACCGCCGCTGATGCACGGGCTGGCTGTGTTCTTCGCGCTCAAGGATGCAGTGGCCGCCGCCGCAGGTGCCGAGGGCGCCCTCTGTTTGACGGCGCCAGCCACACCCGAGGCCTTGCTGAGGGCCCTGGGACGAGGGAAGCTGTCGTGAACCACCCCGCCGTTTGGCGCCTAGCGCAACAGGCCCTCGAGGCCGGATCCCCGGCGGCCCTCCTCTACGTGGTCCACAGCGAGGGAAGCAGTCCCGGCCGGCCGGGGTTCGCCATGTGCGTCACCGCCGAGACCAGCGCCGGTTCCATTGGCGGCGGGCTGATGGAGCACAGGTTCCTGGGGGAGGTGCGCCAGGCGCTGGCCCAGGGCCCCCGGTTCCTCCAGCGGCAGGTGCACGACGCCGACGCGGCCGAGGACCGAAGCGGGATGATCTGCTCGGGGGAGCAGACGTTCTGCTGCGTGCCCCTGGGCGCCGGCGACTTGCCCGTGGTGCGCGCCCTGGCGTCGAATCAAGGTTCGGGCGTCGTGGTCCTGGGCCCCGGGGGCCTAGGCTTCCGCCCCGACGATGCGCTTCCGGCGAGGCACCGCTTCACCCCCGGAGCCGCGTGGTCGTACGAGGAAGACTTGGGACGCCGGCCACGGCTCCACGTAGTGGGCGGAGGGCACTGCGCCCTGGCCCTTTGCCAGCTGGCGTCGGGGCTGGACTTCGACATCACCGTGTACGACGACAGGGACGAGCTGCCCACCTTCGAGGCCAACGCCTGGGCCCGCCGTGTGAAGGTGCCCGACTACTCGGTGATGGGACAGCTCATCGTCCCCGGAGAAGACCAGTACGTGTGCGTCATGACCTTCGGCGCCAAGACCGACGACGTGGCGCTGCGGTCGCTGCTGATGAACGACTACGGCTTCCTGGGTGCCCTGGGCAGCCGCGCCAAGCTCGACACGATGCTGGGCGCGTACACCGCCGAGGGCTGGGACCCCGCGCGGCTGCGCCGGCTCCACGCTCCCCTGGGCCTGCCCATCCACAGCCACACCCCCGCCGAAATCGCCGTCAGCATCGCCGCCCAGCTCATCCGTTCCCGAAACGACCCCGCCCGCACCGCAGCAACAAGGAGCCTTTCATGACAGCACCGCTGGGCCTATCCGCCCTCGAGTCCGCCCTTACCCGTGACCTCGGCCTGCTGGGCTACCCCGCCCGGGACTGGGTGCAGCCCCGGACCTATCAAGGCCGCGAGGTGCTCGACGTGCTCATCGTCGGGGCGGGGCAGTCGGGCCTCTCGACCGCGGCGGCCCTGCTGCGCGAAAAAGTGAAGCGCATCCTGGTGGTCGACGCCAAGCCCGAGGGCAAGGAGGGCCCGTGGAGGGACTTTGCCCGGATGGTCACCCTGCGCACCCCCAAACACGTGACCGGGCCCGACCTGGGTCTCCCCAACCTCACCTTTCAGGCGTGGTACGAGGCCCAGTGGGGCGCCGACGCGTGGACGAGCCTGAAGCTTATCCCCAAGGAGCAGTGGGCCGACTACCTGAGGTGGTACCGGGGCGTGCTGGGCCTGCCGGTGCGAAACGGGGTCAAGGTGGGGGCGCTGGATTGGAACCCCGAGGCCAAGGCCTGGGAGGTTCCCGCCGAAACCGCCGCCGGGCCCGAGACCCTGTTTGCCCGCAAGGTCGTGCTGGCCACGGGCATCGACGGTTCGGGGCGTTGGGAGATGCCCGCCCTCGTGAAGGCCCTGCCCAAGCGGTACTGGGCGCACACCCGCGAGGACATCGACTTTGCCGCCCTGAAGGGCAAGCGGGTGGCCGTGCTGGGCGCCGGGGCGTCGGCCTTCGACAACGCGTCGGTGGCCCTCGAGACCGGCGCGGCGTCGGTGGACCTGTTCTTCCGCCGGGACAAGCTTGTCGACGTGAACCCGTACCGGTGGGCCGAGTTCACGGGCTTCCTCAAGCACCACGCCGACCTCGACGACGCCACGAAGTGGAAGTTCATCGCCCAGTTTGTGACCATGGGGCAGCTGCCCCCGGCCGACACCCTGGCCAGGGCCCGGTCGTTTGCCCAGTTTACCCTTCACCCGGGCTCGCCGTGGACCGCGCTGGAACCCGCCGGCGACGCGGTCAGGGTCACCACGCCGAGGGGCACCTTCGAGTTCGACTACCTCGTCCTGGGGACGGGTTTCGTGACCGACCTGGGGCTGCGCCCCGAACTGGCCAAGGTCGAGGCGCACGTGGCCCGGTGGGCCGACCGCTACACTCCCCCCGAGGCGTGGAAGCTGGACGACCTGGGGCGCCACCCCTACCTGGGTCCCGCCGGGGAGTTCGTCCCCAAGAATCCGGGGGAGGCCGAGTGGCTTTCATCGCTTTACTGCTACACCTTCGCCGGCCTGCCGAGCCTGGGGTTTGCCGGCGCGTTCATCTCGGGGCTGAAGTACAGCCTTCCCAAACTCGTCGACGGCATCACCCGCGAGCTGTACCGTGAGGACGCCGAGCACTACTTTGAGACGCTGAGGGCCTACGATGCCAAAGAATTCTGACGTGTTTGCCCTGCGCTCGCGCCGGGTGCTGGCCGACGGGGTGGTCGCGCCGCGAACCGTGGTCATCGAAGACGGAATGATCGCCGGGCTGCTCCCCTACGACGGCGTCCCCCCGGGCGCCAGGGTGGAGGACCTGGGCAACCTCGTCCTCATGGCCGGGCTCACCGACGTTCATGTTCACGTGAACGAACCGGGCCGCACCGACTGGGAGGGCTTTGCCACGGCCACCCGGGCCGCCGCGGCCGGGGGGGTGACGACCCTGATCGACATGCCGCTCAACTCGACCCCAGTGACCACCACCGCCGGGGCCTTCGAGGCCAAACTGGCCGCCGCCGAAGGCCAGCTCACTGTCGATGTGGGGTACTGGGGCGGCGTCGTCCCCCAAGACCTGGACGAACTGCCGGGCCTGCTCGCCTCGGGGGTGCTGGGCCTCAAGGCCTTCCTCGTCCATTCGGGCATCGAGGACTTTCCCAACGTGACGGCGGCCGACCTGGAGCGCGCCCTGCCGTTGCTGGCTCCCACGGGGATGCCGCTGCTGGTGCACTGCGAGCTCGACGTGTCGGGGAGGCCCACCCCCGAGGACCCGGACCCGCGCAGCTACCGGCAGTACCTCGACAGCCGGCCGGGCCGCTGGGAGCTCGACGCCATCGGTCTCGTCCTCGACCTGTGCCGGCGCTTCAAGACGCGGGTTCACATCGTCCACCTTTCGTGCGCCGACGCGCTTCCCCTGCTGCGCCAGGCCAAGGCCGAGGGCCTGCCCGTTACCGTCGAGACCTGCCCGCACTACCTCGTCCTCGACGCCGAGTCCATCCCCGACGGTGACACGCGCTTCAAGTGCGCTCCCCCCATCCGCGAGCGCGCCAACCGCGACCGCCTGTGGGAGGGCCTGGCCGACGGGACCATCGACTTCATCGCCACCGACCACTCGCCCTGCCCGCCCGCCCTCAAGCGCCTGGACACGGGAGACTTCGCCCGCGCCTGGGGAGGCATCGCCTCGATCCAGTTTCTGCTGCCCCTCGTGTGGACCGAGGCCTCGCGCCGGGGCCTGACCCTGGCCGACGTCGAGCGCTGGGTGTGCACCCGGCCCGCGTCGTTTGCCGGTCTGGGCGCGGTCAAGGGGCGGATCGCGCCAGGGTACCGGGCCGACCTGGTGGCGTGGGACCCCGAGGCCGGGTTTGAGATCACGCCGGAGAAGCTTGTCTACCGCCATAGGATCACCCCGTACAGCGGGCGAAGCTGGCGAGGGCTCGTGGCCGCCACATGGCTGGCAGGGCAAAGCGTCTGGTCGGCCGGTGCCCCCGTGGGCCAGCCCTCGGGCCGCTCGCTGCTTCGGACCACGCCCAGGATGGACGGTCTGTCCGAGGCCGAGGCCCGGACCGTGCTCCACAAGGCGTGCGCCAGCGACGCCTGGGTGAGCGCCATGCTCGCCCGCCGACCCTTCGGCGACTATCGCGCCCTTTCCGGGGCCGCTGGCGAAGTCTGGGACGCCCTGGCCCAGGCCGATAAGCGCCAAGCGTACGCGGCCCACCCCCGCATCGGCGAAAAGTACAAGAACAACCGCGAGCAGGCCGGGGTGACAGGGGCTTCAGCCGCGACCCTGAATCGCCTCGCACGCGCCAACCAGGACTACGAGACCCGGTTCGGCTTCGGCTTCCTCGTGTTCGCCACCGGGAAGACCGCCGAGCAGATGGCTGACCTTCTGGAAGCCCGGCTCGGGCGGAGCGCCGAAGAGGAAGAGGCCGAGGCTTCGCTCCAACACCACAAGATCACGCTGTTCCGCCTTGCCCAAGGAGAGTTTCATGCCGTCTAGAAGCCCCATCACCACCCACGTTCTCGATACCGCGAGGGGCCGGCCGTGCGCCGGACTTGCGGTGGTCCTTGAGTTCCGCAGGCTAGCCGGCTGGTCCACCCTGGCCTCGGGGACCACCGACGCCGACGGCCGCGTCGAAGGCCTGCTGCCTCCCCACCGTGCGCTGGAGCCCGGCTCGTACCGCCTTACCTTCGACACGGCGCCCTTGGGCGGCTTCTGGCCCGAGGTGGCGGTGGCGTTCACGGTGACCGAACCCTCGCAGCACCACCACGTGCCGCTGCTGCTGAGTCCCTTCGGGTACTCGACCTACAGGGGCAGCTGAAATGGGCTCATACGCTCTGGCTCACGTGCGCCGACACCACCTTCCAGCCCGCCTCGGTGCGCACCCAGGTCTGCGTCTGACGGCCGGGTTTGGCCACTCCGTCGCGGACGAATTCACGGTGCGCCACGGCAAAGTCGCGGCCGAAGGTAGTGAGGCTGGTGCGGACCACGGTGCGCGCCAGGCCGGCCGAAGGACGGTCCCGGCGGAAGGCGCGGATGTGGTCGATGCCGTACAGGGTCTCGCCGGCGCCGTAGCGCACCGTCTCGGGCGCGTCCCAAAACAGCTCGTCCAGTACATCCAGCTTGTTGTGGACCAGGGCGTCCTCGTAGCGTTCCACCGCTTCGGCCACCTCGGCCACGACTTCGGGCAGATTGATCGGTCCCATAGGGCCCCCTCGCCAGGCATTCTGACAGAAAAGGAGGATGAATGACCATGCCGCTCTCCCCGAACGCCCCCGCCTTTGCCGACCCCGTGGGCGCCTTTGTTCCCCACGGCCGCGTGATCCGCGCGCCCCGCCAGCCCGGCCCCCTTTCGGGGCTCACCGTGGCGGTCAAGGATCTGTTTGACTGGGCGGGGCTCCCCACGGGAGCAGGAAACCCCACGTGGCTGGCCACCCACCCGGTGCCCGACCGCGACGCCACGGTACTCGCGGCGCTGCTCGACGCGGGGGCCACCCTCCACGGCAAGACAGTCACCGACGAGCTTGCCTACAGCGTCCACGGCGACAACGTCCACCACGGCACGCCCAAAAATGCCGCCGCCCAGGGCAGGGTTCCCGGCGGGTCGTCGAGCGGCTCGGCGGCGGCGGTGGCCGCAGGGCTTGTCGACGCTGCCTTGGGCACCGACACCGGCGGCTCGGTGCGCGTTCCGGCGGCTTACTGCGGGCTCTTCGGGCTGAGGACCACCCTCGGGCTGATCGACAGGAAGGGGGTGGTGCCCCTGGCGCCGTCGTTCGACACCGTGGGCTGGCTCACGCGCTCGCCCAAGGTCCTCGACGCCCTGGCCCGGGTGCTGCTGCCGGGTCTTGAACCCAACCGGTTCTGGGCAAGGGTGCTCACCCTGCCCGAGGCCGGGGCCCTCACTGACGACGAGACCCGTGGCGCGCTCGGGATGCTGGCCGACCGGATCGGGCTGGTGACTACTCCGCTGGTCGGGCTCACCGACCCCTACGGCGGCCTCGAGGGTCTCAGGCGCGCCTACGCCACCGTCCAGGGCCGGGAGGCTTGGCGCAGCCACGGCGGCTGGATCACCGCCAACAGCCCCGTCTTCGGCCCGGCGGTCGCCGCGCGCTTCCACGTCGCCTCGGAAGTGACGCCCGGCGACGCCGACCACGCCAGGAAGGTGCTCGTGCGCTTCCGCGCCGACCTGCACGCCGCCCTGGGCACCAACGGGGTGCTGGTGCTTCCCTCGGCCGCCGGGCCCGCCCCCAAGGTAGGTGAGGACGAGGCAAGCGTAGAGGACGTCCGGGTGCGCACCCTGCGCCTGACCTGCGTGGCGGGCCTGGGCGGATTGCCCCAGCTCACCCTCCCCTTCCGGGGGCCCGACGGCCTGCCCCGGGGCGTGGGCCTTGTCGGCCCCGCCGGCAGCGACCGCGCCCTGGTGGCGTGGGCCGTGCACCTCTGCGGGGGCGGCTGAGTGGTTGCCGCGCCCCATCGCGACGCCGAGTTTGCAGGAGCCTCCGTCCTAGCCGAGGGAGGCAACGCCATCGAGGCCGCCGTCGCCATGGCGGCGGCGTTGTGCGCGGCCTACCCGGCCATGACGGGGCTGGGGGGCGACGGGTTCTGGCTGATCGCCGAGCCCGGCAAGGACCCCGTGGGGATACGGGCCTGCGGACCTGCGGCGGCAGCGGCGTCGGTCGCGTGGTACAGCGACCGGGGGTTTTCCTCCGTCCCCGCCCGGGGCGGCGAGGCCGCGCTGACCGTCGCCGGCGCGGTCTCGGGCTGGTCCCAGGCGCTGGAGCTGTCGCGCTCCTGGGGAGGCAAGCGGCCCCTGGCCCGGCTCTTTGCCGACGCGCGCCGGCTGGCGCTGCAGGGGGTCGCCGTGCCGCGGTCCCAGGCGGCGCTCACCAGGCAGAAGTGGGACGAGCTCGCGGGGCTCGAAGGCTTTGCGGCCTTCGCGCCGCACGGTCCCCCGGCCCAGGGCGACGTGCTAACCCAGCCCCGGCTGGCCGCCGTCCTCGACCGCCTGGCCCACGCAGGCCTTGGCGATTTCTACACCGGCGAGCTGGCGCGCACCATCGCCGCCGACCTGGGTGCCGTGGGCAGTCCCCTCGTCCTGGCCGACTTTGAACGCTACGAGGCGGTTTTGGTGACGCCCCTGTCCGTGGACGTCTCGGTGGGGACGCTGTTCAACCTGCCTCCGCCCACCCAGGGCGTCTCGTCCCTGGCCATCCTGGCCCTCTTCGACAGGCTCGGGGTCCGCGGGGGCGAGGGGTTCGACCACGTCCACGGCCTTGTCGAGGCCACCAAGCGCGCCTTTGCCTGGCGCAACGACCACGTGGGCGACCCCGCCCGCATGGCCGCCGACCCCGCCGCCTTCCTCGCCGCCGACAACCTCGACGCCCTGGCTGAGGGCATCGACCGCCGCCGGGCGGCCCCGTGGCCCCACCCCGCCGCCCCCGGCGACACGGTATGGTTCGGCGCCGCCGACGCCCAGGGCCGGGTGGTGAGCGTCATCCAGAGCCTGTACTGGGAGTTTGGTGCCGGCGTCGTCCTGCCCCGGTCGGGACTGCTTTGGCAAAACCGTGGTTCGTCGTTCACCCTGGGGGCCGGCCCCAACCAGTTGGAATCCGGCCGCCTCCCCTTCCACACCCTTAACCCCGCGCTGGCGCGGCTGAACGACGGCCGGACCGTCGCCTACGGCACCATGGGGGGCGAGGGCCAGCCGCAAACCCAAGCGGCGCTCCTGACCCGGTACGCGTGGTTTGGCCAGGGTCTCGCCGAGTCCGTTGCCGCGCCCCGGTGGCTGCTGGGCCGCACCTGGGGAGAGGACACTGTGTCGCTCCGCCTCGAGTCGCGGCTGGCCCCCCTGGCCGACGACCTGCGCGGCGCCGGCCACCCCGTCGAGCTTGTCGACCCCTGGGACGACCGCATGGGCCACGCCGGCGCGGTGGTCGTCCACCCCGACGGCCGCACCGAGGCCGCGCACGACCCCCGGGCGGACGGCGGCGGACTGGGCGTGGGCCCCAGCCCCGCGCCCTGGCGCCTCGACCGCTTTCTCCACGGCCTGGCCGCGTGGGGCGCGCAACCCGACGGCGGCGTGACGCGCCTCCTCTACGACAAGGCCTGGCAAGGCGCCCGCGGCTGGCTCGCCAACCAATTCGCGGCCCAGGGCTTAGTGGTCAGGGACGATCGGGTCGGCAACTTGTACGGCCGGGTGGCCGGCACCGAACCGGGCGCGGCGGTGCTCACCGGCAGCCACTTCGATACTGTGGCCCACGGGGGCTGGTACGACGGTGCCTACGGGGTGGCCGCCTCTGCGGTCGCGGTCGCCGACCTGGTGAGCCGCCACGGCCCGCCGCGCCGCAGCGTCGACGTCGTCGCGTTCGCCGAAGAGGAGGGCAGCCGCTTCCCCCTGGCGTACTGGGGCTCGGGCCACGTGTCGGGCCGCTGGCCCGGCTCCGCCCAGGCCGGCGCTCTGCGCGATCCCCAGGGAGTCTCGTTGGCCGACGCCATGACCGAAGCGGGCTTCGGCAGGCCCGACCAGGCCGAGCCCCGGCGCACCGACCTGGCTGCGTACGTGGAGCTCCACATCGAGCAGGGCATCGTCCTCGAGCGCTCGGGCGAACGCGTCGGCGTGGTGAGCGCCATCGTGGGCCAGCGACGCTTCTTGGTGAGGGTCTCGGGGGAGGCCAACCACGCGGGCACCACCCCCATGGGCCTGCGCCGGGACGCCCTGGCCGGCGCCGCCGAAATGGTCGCCGCCGTCGAGGCCGAGGCGCTGGTCCGCGGCGACCCGCTTGTCGCCACGGTGGGCTTCGTGGAAGTCGGCCCCAACACCCCCAACGTCGTGCCAGGCACCGCCGCGTTCACCGTCGACGCCAGGCATACCGACGCGGCGGCCCTGGCCGAGTTCCGTGCGGCCCTCGAAGAACGCTTCCGCGCCGTCGCCAAGCGGCGGGGCCTGGGCCTGACGCTGGAACCCCGGTTGGCCGTCGACCCCGCCCCCATGGACGAAACGCTCCAAGGCGCCATCCGCAAGGCCTGCGACTCGCTGGGGATTTCGCACAGGACGCTGCCCAGCGGCGCCGGCCACGACGCCCAGGTGCTGGCCGCCGTTTGCCCCGCCGCCATGATCTTCGTCCCCAGCCGCCGGGGCGTGAGCCACTCACCCCAAGAGGCGTCGAGCCCCCAGGCGCTGGCCGACGGACTGGCCGTTCTCACCGCAGTCCTGTACGATCTGGCTTGGAAAGGAGCCTCCCTGTGAGCACACGCCGCTACGCCGACTTGTCGGTTGGAAAACGAACCATCCTCACCCCCGGTCCCGTCGAGGTCGACCCCCGGGTGCTGAGGGCCCTGGCCACGCCCATCCTCGGGCAGTTTGACCCCGAGTTCACGGGGCTCATGAACGAGACAAGCCAGATGATCCGCGACGTGTTCCGCACGGCCAACGAGAGGGCGCTCCCGGTGAACGGCTCGTCCCGGGCCGGGATCGAGGCGGCGCTCGCGGCGGTCATCGAACCCGGCGACACCGTGCTGGTCCCCGTGTTCGGGCGCTTTGGCAACCTGCTCATCGAGATCGCCGAGCGCCTCGACGCCAGGGTCGAGACCCTGGACACGGACTGGGGCACCACGTTCGACCCGGCGGTGATCGCCGCCGCCGTCCGCACCAGGAAGCCGCGGGTGCTGGCCCTGGTCCACGGGGAAACCTCCACGGGCCAGGTGCAGAGCTTTGCCGGCATCGGCGAGGCCTGCCGCGAAACGGGCACGCTCTTCGTGGTCGACGCGGTGGCCACCCTGGCGGGCGTCCCCTTCGAAACCGACGCTTGGGGGGTCGACGTGGCCGTGGCCGGGGCGCAGAAGTGCCTGTCGGTGCCCGCGGGCATGGCCCCCGTCACCTGGAACAGCCGCGCCGAGGCCAAAATGCGCGCCCGCCGCCGGATCGAGAGGGGCCTGCGGGCCGCCGGCGACGCCGACACCGGGCGCCCGCCCATCCGGAGCAACTACCTCGACCTGGTGCAGCTGGCCGACTACTGGAGCCCCGCCCGCCTCAACCACCATACCGAGACGACCTCCATGCTGTACGCCCTGCGCGAGGGCCTGAGGGTAGTGCTCGAGGAAGGACTCGAGGAGAGGTGGGAGCGGCACCGCCTCCACGAGGCGGCCGTAGTCGCCGGGGTCCGGGCCCTGGGGCTGGAGCTCTACGGTGCACCCGAGTCGAAGCTGGCGGTGGTCACCTGCGTGAGCATCCCCCGGGGTCTGGACGGCGACGCCGTGCGCGCCTTCCTCTTGGACCGCTTCGGCGTCGAGATCGCCAGCTCCTTTGGTCCCCTCAAGGGGAAGATCTGGCGCATCGGCACCATGGGCTACAGCGCCAGCCGGTTCAACGTGCTGCACGGGCTGGGCGCGCTGGAGGCGACCCTGCTCCACTTTGGCGCCAAGGTGCCCGCGGGCAAGGCCGTCGCCGCCGCCCTCAAGGTATACGCGGCGGGCTGAACACCGCGCCGTCCCCCTTCCTCTGGCATGGTCCTTGCTTGAAAGACCCCTTGGGGGATTTTCTGCATGAAGCTCATCGTTGCTGTCATCCAGCCGTTTCGGCTCGAAGAGGTCAAACAGGCACTGTACGCCGCCGACGTTCAACTCATCACAGTTTCCGAGGTGCTGGGCCACGGCCGCCAGGGCGGCGCCACCGAAGTCTATCGAGGGAACCGGGAAACCGGCAATTTGCTGAGGAAAATCCGGCTTGAAATCGCGGTCAACGACGATTTTGTGGACCGCACCATCGCCGCCATCGTCGCCGGCGCCAAGACCGGAGAACTGGGGGACGGGAAGATCTTCGTCTACTCCCTCGACGAGTGCATCCGAATTCGAACCGAAGAACGCGGCCCCGTGGCCATCGGTTGATACATTTCGGTTCCTTTGTTCCTCAAAACAATACAAATATGTTACTTATTAGGGAGTTCTCATGATTTCTAACGCCAACAACGCTTGGGTCCTGCTCAGTGCAGCCCTCATCATGTTCATGACCGTACCCGCCCTTGGCCTCTTCTACGGGGGCCTGGTCAAGAAGAAAAACGTCTTGTCGCTCATGATGCAGAGCTTCGTCTGCCTCGTGGTGGTCAGCCTGCTGTGGGTCATCGTGGGCTACAGCCTCGCGTTCAGCCCCGGCGAGCTGATCCCCGGGGTGCTCGGCGACTTCCGCTGGACCCTGCTCAACGGCATCGGGCCCGCCGACCCCAGCCCCTACGTGGTGAGCGACCCCAAGGGTCCCGTGGCCCACCTCACCTTCGTGATCTTTCAGTGCATGTTCGCCGTCATCACCCCGGCCGTCATCTCGGGGGCCTTCGCCGAACGGATGAAGTTCTCGGCCTACCTCCTGTTCTCGGTGCTGTGGCTGTTCGTGGTCTACATTCCCCTGGCGCACATGGCGTGGTCGGCCAACGGCTTGTTTGCCCGCCAGGGGCTCATGGACTTTGCTGGCGGCACGGTGGTCGAGATCAACTCGGGCTTCAGCGCCCTGGCCGGGGTGCTCATGCTGGGCAAGCGGCGCAACCTGAGGCCCCTCCCGCCCCACGACATGACCTACACCGCCATCGGCGGCGCCATGCTGTGGTTCGGCTGGTTCGGCTTCAACGCGGGCAGCGGCCTGGCCGCCGACGGCCTGGCCTCGAGCGCCTTTTTGGCTACGAACACCGCCGCCGCGGCCGCGGGGCTTGCCTGGTTCTTCCTCGACTGGTTCCTCCAGAAGAAGCCCACCCTGCTGGGCACGGTCACCGGAGCGGTGGCGGGCCTGGTGGCCATCACCCCCGCGGCCGGCTACGTCACCGTGGGCGGGGCCCTGGTTCTGGGCCTGGCCGCCGGCGCCGTCTGCTTCTTGTTCGTGGTGGTCGTGAAGAGCAAACTCGGCTACGACGACAGCCTCGACGCCTTCGGCGTTCACGGGGTCGCGGGGGTGCTGGGCACCGTGGGCGTGGGGATCTTGGCGGTACCCGCCATCACGGCGCCCTTCGGCATGAACGGGGGCAAGGGGTTCTCGGGTCTGCTGGCCGGGAACCGGGCCGCGTTCTGGCTGCAGTGCGAAGCGACGCTCACCGCCATGGCCGTGGCGTTCCTGGGCACCCTTGTGGTGTTCGCCGTGGTCAAAGCCACGGTGGGCCTGAGGGTGAGCGAGAAGGAAGAGTCCATCGGCCTGGACATCACCCAGCACAACGAGAAGGCGTACACCCTGATCGAATAGGGCGCGGCGGCTCGATCACCCCTGGGCGAGCACGGTGACCTTCACCTCGAGCTTCTGCGTGCCGCCGCCCAGCACCACGCCCTTGAGGGGCGTCACGTCGCCGTAGTCACGGCCCCAGGCCACGGTGATGTGGTCGTTGGCGACCACGATGCCGTTGGTGGGGTCGAGGTCGATCCACCCGGCCGACGGGTCCCAGGCGGCCACCCACGCGTGCGATGCGTCGGCGCCCACCACCTTGGGCTTGCCCGGGGGCGGCTGGGTGTTGAGGTAGCCGCTCACGTACCGCGCCGGCACGCCCAGACTCCTCAGCACCGCCAGCATCAGGTGCGAAAAGTCCTGGCAAACGCCCCGGCGCAGCCGGAAGAACTCCTCCACGGGGGTCGAGATCACCGTGGCCTTGGGGTCGTAGGTGAAGTCCCTGAACACGCGCTCTGTCAGGTCGGCCAGCGCTTCGGGCCGCGATCTGTGACCGTAGAACGACGGCCGCCCGTAGTCGGCGAACGCCTGGCCCACGCGGACAAAGGGCGAGGGGGCCAAGAACGGCTGGTACCCCTCCGCAGCCCCGTCGCCCAGCCGGCCCCGGTTCACCTCCACCTCGAGGCTCGAAACGATCTGGAGCCGCCTGTGGGGCCGCTCGAAGGCGAACAGCCGCCAGTGGTTGCCGAAAAAATCTGTCCTGTCGCGGTGGTACTCGGCCCTGGGTTCAGTATGGAAGCTGTGGCCCAGCACGGTTTGGAACGGCGAGGCCCGGGCCGTGAGGCAGGCCTCGTTCAAGGAAAGCGCGGCCGGGGTCGAGTACTGATACTCCGAACCATGGTCGACGCGGAACCTCACGGCGCCTCTCCCCGGCCCCGGGCCTGGAGCGCCTCCATGGGGTCGATCTTGGCCAGGTAGGTCTGGTGGAGCGCCTGGGCAAAGGCCTCGAGCTGCTCGCTCAGGCCGTCAAGGAAGGGTTCGAGCACCCCGGGACCCAGGGCGGTGCCGTCGGTCAGCCGGATCCGCGTCGTGAGGTCGAGGATGGTCCTTTCCTCCACCGACCAGTACGGGCGCTGGGTGGTCCGGGGCAGGTGCTCCACGTGGCGGCTGAGGCTCTCGAGCTGAAAGGCCAGCGACCGCGGGTTGGTCTCGTCGAGGAGCAGCAGGTCGAGGACGGGCCCCCGCTGGGGCAGGAGCCGGTAACGCGTGCGGTAGGTCAGCGTGCTGTCGAAGATGTCCAAAAGGAGCGAGAGGGTGTCTTCCCCCTCCTCGAGGACGAAGAACTCGCGCAGGCCCTCGATCACAAGCCGCGCGCGCTCCAGGCGGCGGCCCATGTCGAGGAAGCGCCAGCCGGGGCTGCGGGTCATGCTCTCCATGGTGAGGCCGCTGAAGGCCGCCAGCCTGAGGTTGAGCTGGCGCAAGAGGTCGGGGAAGGGCTGCTCGCCCCCGCTGCGGGTGAACAAGCCGAACTCGCCCAGGATGCGGTGGGTCTCGAGGGACAGCCTGTCGAGGACCTGGCCGGCGATCTGGTGCACCGCGCCAATGGTCTCGGCCAGGCGCGAGTCCTTCCACGCGGCCTCCTCGGTTTCGGCCTCGCCGGGCAGCATGCCCAGGGCCTTCACCAGGGCATCGAGGAGGTGGGCCGACGCCGTATGGTGGTCCCGGCCGCCCTCGTAGCGCTGCTCCCACCACTTTTCAAGGAAGCGCAGGTCGACCCAGGCCCTCTCGGTGTAGCGCCCCAGCCAGAACAGGTCGTCGGCCACCCGGCTGGGGAGGTCGGCCGCCCTGTTGATCTCCGAGGGCTTCTCGCCGGTGGGCAGGAGCGACACCAGGGGTTCGGCCGACGAGGACAGGAACCACAGGTCCTTCTTCGTCCCCCCGAACAGCTCGGGGTCGAAGGACGGCGAGTCCAGCCGCTGGCCCAGACCGCCGGGCATCAGCTCCCAGCCGCCGGGCAGCCGCGCCGCGAACAGCCTCACCCCCACCGGCGCCTCGACCCAGCGCCCCTCCTCGAAAAACTCCTCGGTTCCGGCCTCGGCGCCGTCCCCCGGGGGCAGGGTCAGCTCCTGACCCAGCAGGTGCCTGGCCATCGCTGGATAGAAGGGCAGCAGCGCCGGGTGCCCCAGCAGACCCGCGCCCGGGGCGTTGGTCACCAGCACCGCGCCGTCGCGCACGGCCTGCATCAGCCCCGCCACGCCGCCGAAGCCGCCCGGGTTCCCCGCCAGGGGGTCGAGGGCCCTGTCGGCCACCATGCGCACCAGCACGTCCACGGGCCGCAGGCCCCCCAGGGTCTTGAGGAACACCTTCCCCGAGCGCACGGTCAGGTCGCGGCTCTCGACAAGGGGGTAGCCGAAGTAGCGCGAGAGGGCCACAGGCTCGAAGTAGAGCAGGTCGGCGGGACCCGACGTCCACACCGCGATCGAGGGCTCGTCCTTGTGCGTGAGGCTGGCCTGGAACCACAGGTCCTTGAGGCCCTGGAAGAACGGCGCCAGCCGGATGAGGTTGTCGTGGGGAACCTTGCCCCCGAACAGCCTGCCGTGGGCGATCCGGGTTTCGAGCAGGAACCCCAGCCCCCGGGGGATCTCGGTGCCCAAAGCCGCCAGGCGCCACAGGCCGTGGACGTCCCTCACCAGGTCGAAGCGGATGAGGCTCAGGGGCTCGACGTTCCGGGGCAGCACGTGCGAGAACGCGGGGTCGAACCCCAGGGTCCCCCAAACCAGGCCGGGGTCGAGGACGCCCGAGCCCAGCAGTTCCTGGGCGCCCCACAGGTCGCGGTACACCCGGGTCAGCAGGCTGCCCCACTGGGCGGCGGCCTCCCTCAGGAAGGGCACCTCCTCGGGGCGCACCACCGACGGCATGGGGTCGACGGCCGACGGGTTGAGGTCGTGCAGGGGCTGGCGCGCCTTGCGGACCAGGGCCGCCAGGTCGCCGGGGTCGAGGTCCCTATAGACCTGAAGGATTTCCTGTCGTTTGACGATGTCCATGAATGCTCAGAGTGTGGGGAAATTCGGCCGAAGGCGCAAGGGCGGGCAGACGGTTCAGGGGGCCCGGTGTGAATCCCTCGGCGGTGAACCGCGCCTGGCGCCGGGACTCGGCCTCGAAGCCGTTCACAGGGGGCTCCTCGTAGTTGCGGCCGGCGGGGTGCGCCACGTGGTAGGTGCACCCGGCCACGACCCGCGCCGACACCAGGTCGACCACGTCGAGGACGAGGCTGGGCGTGGCCTCGACGGTGGGGTGGAGCCCCGAGGCCAGCTTCCACGCCTTGAAGCGCAGGCCGCAGACCGCCGAACCGTCCTTCTGGGGGACGAGGGGGAGCTGGAGTCCCCGGCACGAGAGCGCGTACCGCCCCGGGTCGAAGTTTCTCACCGACACCTGAAGCCGCTCCACCGACGAGTCGACGTAGCGCACCGTGCCGCCGCCTCCCCCCTCCTCGCCCATCACGGGCCAGGGCTCGAGGGCCTGGCGGAGCTCCACCTCCATGCCGTCGTAGTCCAGGCGGCCCACCAAGGGGAAGCGGAACTCAAACTGCGCCTCGAAGGGTTCCCGGGGAAACGCGAGGCCCGCGGCCTCGAGGTCGGCCAGCACCTCGTCGAAGTCGCGGCCCAGGTAGTGCGGCAGCGTCCACTTGTCCTTGAGCGCCGTGCCCCAGCGCACCAGCGGCTCTCTCCGCGGGTGCTCCAGAAACATCAGCGTGAGAGCCCGCAGCAGCTGGCTGGCCGCCAGCGCCACGTCGGCGTGGGACGCCATCTCGAAGGAGCGGAACTCGACAAGCCCCAGGCGGCCCGACGCGCGGTCGGGGGAAAACAGCTTGTCGATGCAAAGCTCGGTGCGGTGGGTGTTTCCCACGCCGTCCACAAGAAGGTTGCGGAAGATGCGGTCGGTGAGCCAGGGCGTCACCGCCTTTCCGTCGATCTCGGTGAAGGCAAGCTCCAGGTCCTCAAGGCCGCCGGGGTTGGTCTCGTCGAAGCGCGGCGCCTGGCTGGTGGCGCCCACGAACAGCCCGGCGAACAGGTAGGTGAGGCTGGGGTGGCGGTTGAGGTAGGTTACCCAGCTGCGCAAGAGGTCGGGGCGTTTCAGGAAGGGACTGCGCGCCGGGGTGGGGCCGCCCTGCACCCAGTGGCACCCGCCCCCCGAGCCTACCACTTGGCCGCCGGTCAGGAACTTCACCGGCGAGAGACCCACCTGGGCGGCCTGGTCCCACAGCTGGGCCAACAGCGCCTCCCAGGCCGGCGAGTCGGCGGCGGGGGGCAGGTTCACCTCGATGACCCCCGGGTCGGGGGTGATCTGGAAGCTTGAAAACTCGTCGCCGTGGGGCGGCGGGTAGCCCTCGAGGATGGGCCTGAGCCCGGTGGCCTCTGCCGTCTTTTCGATTTCGGCGACCAGGGCAAACCAGTCCTCGGCGCGGCGCACCGGGGGCAGGAACAGGTAGAGGTTGCCCCCGCGCACCTGGGCGCACAGCGCCGTGCGCACGATCCACGCGGCCGACTCGCCCACCGCCAGGGGCGGGTTCTCCTCGGGCAGGGGCATGGGGTTGGTCTTCTGAGCCTCGGCGGCCGGCGGGGTCTTCTCGGCGCGCAGGGGCTTGGTCCTCACCAGCGAAGGCGCCGCCGCATCCTCGAAGGGGTCGCGCTCGTACCAGGCGCTGCGGTCGGCCTCGGCGGCCCAGGGCAGGCTGTCGAGGGGGAGCCTCAGGCCGAGGGGGCTGTCGCCTGGGATAAGCACCAGCTTGCCCCCGCGCAGCGGCCACGGGCCGCTCTTCCAGCTTCCCTTCTGAAGGGGCAGGACGAACCCCGTGGGGTTGTGCAGGCCGTGGTGGAACACCTGGATCATCCTGTGCCTGTCCTCGGGGTTGGCCAGCTTCGGGTCGCCGGGGACCACGTTCACGGGCAGGTTCCTCTCCTGGGTCAAGAAGTGCATGGGGTCTTCGAAGGCCTCCATGATGAACTTGGGCTCGACGCCCAAAAACCCGACGAGCGCCTCGAGGAAGCGCCTGCCCTCCTGGTGGCCGTAGCCCGGGTTCGCTCTCTCGTCTCCGGCCAGCTCGGGGCGCTTCCAGACGGGCACCCCGTCCTTGCGCCAGTAGCACGACAGCGCCCACCGGGGCAGTTCCTCGCCGGGGTACCACTTGCCCTGGGCCGAGTGCAGCACCGACCCCGGGGCCCACAGCCCGGCCAACCGGTGGAGGAGGGCCAGCGCCAGGGGCTTCTTGGTCGGTCCCAGGGCGTCGCCGTTCCACTCGGCGGCGTTGCGGTCGGTGTCCGAGACGAAGGTGGGTTCGCCACCCATGGTCAGCTCGTGGCCCTGGGCCTTGAGCCGGGCGTCCACCGCCCTCCCCACCCGCTCCAGCGCCTCGCGGCCCCCCTGGGGAAAGGGCATCGAAGGGCGCGGGTTGTCGGCCAGGCGGCGCACGCTCATGTCGTAGGTGAAGGTCACCGCGCAGGGCTCCAGGACGCCCTCGAGGGGAGCGGCGCCCGCCGGCCTCGGGGTGGCGGCCAGGGGGATGTGGCCCTCGCCCGTGAGCAGGCCGCTGGTGGGGTCCAGGCCGATCCAGCCGCCCCCGGGCACGTAGGCCTCGGCCCAGGCGTGCAGGTCTGTGAAGTCGGCCTCGGCGCCGGCGGGCCCGGTGAGGGGCTTCTGGTCGGGCTTGAGCTGGACCAGGTACCCCGACACGAACCGGGCCGCGAACCCGAAGTGGCGCAGCAGGTCGACCAGCAGCACGGCGGAGTCGCGGCACGACCCGCTGGCCAGGCGCAGCGTTTCGTCGGCAGGCTGGACGTTGGGCTCCAGGCGCACGTTGTAGTGGATGTCCCCGGCGACCTTGCGGTTCAGCGCCACCAAGAAGTCGATGGTCCGACCCCGGAACGGCGGCACGTCCTTCACGTACGCCGCGAAGCGCTGGCCCGGGGCCTCGGCCGCCAGGTAAGGCGCCAGGTCGGCGCGCAGGTCGGGGGCCAGCTCGAAGGGGAAGGTCTCGGCCGACGGTTCGAGGAAGAAGTCGAAGGGGTTGTACACGGCCAGATCGGCCGTCAAAGCGACCTCGAGGCTCAGGGCGTTCACAGGCTCGGGGAACAGCACCCGGGCCTGGAAGTTGCCGTAGGGGTCCTGGACCCAGTTCAGAAAGTGGGGGTCGGGCAGCACCTTCAGCGAGTACGAGAGCACCTTGGTCCGCGAGTGCGCCGCGGGCCTCAGGCGGATGAGCTGGGGACCCAGGCGCACGGGCCTGTCGTACGAGTAGCGTGTCTTATGACTGATGTTGACCCAGGTACCCATGGTCCATCCTTCGGGAGAGTTCGATTTTCGGGGCGAAAAAGACCTGGTACACGTCCTGATCCACCTGGTTGAGCCGAGTCTGAAGCCCGTCGAGGTAGCCGTGGAGCCCGCCCTCCATCACGTCGGTCACGCTGCCGGTCTCAAGCTCGGTCCGCAAGCGGAACAGGCTCTTCTGCGCTGCGTTCAGGGCGCCGCCCCGGGGCGAGCCCGAGAGGACCTTGAGCGAGTCCTCGGAGTAGTGGAGGCAGTGAAGGATGCTCCGGGGGAAGCCGCCGTCGAAGATGAGGAACTCGGCTACGTCCCGGGGTCCGATGCGCCTGTAGATCTTGCGGTACATTTCGAGGCCCGAAACGGCCTTGAGCAGGGCTGCCCACTGGGTGTTGTCGTAGGCCGTCCCCACCCACGTTGGGTCGGGAAGCAGGATGAAGTACTTCACGTCGAGGATGCGGCTGGTCTTGTCGGCCCTTTCGAGGAGCATGCCCAGGCGACCGAAGTGCCAGGCCTCGCCCCGGTTCATGGTGGTGTAGAACAGCCCCACGACCTGGTAGCAGCTCTGGATGACGGCCTTGCAGAACTCGAAGGCGTCGCCCCGGCCCTGGCCGCTGCGGTAGTCCCTCACCCTCAGGTAGAGGGCGTTGATCTCCTCCCACATCTCCGACGAAATGCTCTCGCGCACGGACCTTGCGTTTTCCCGGGCCTGAAGCACGCAGCGGTAGAGCGAGTTGTCGTACTCGTCGTCCACAGTCAAAAAGGTCAGGACGTTCTCCCTGGTGGCGGCCGGGTACCGCTTGTCAAAGTCTTCCTGGTCGCCGGTGACCGCCAGCAGCGAAACCCAAAGGTTGCCCTGGCGGCCCTGGTCCTCAAGGAACTGGTGAAGGTCGGCGTTGATGAACCTGGCGATGTTTTCGGCCCGTTCCAGGTACCTGAACATCCAGTACACGCTCCCTGCGACGCGGCTAAGCACGGTCCCCTCCTTGGTCGTCTTGGATCACCCAGGTGTCCTTGCTTCCGCCCCCCTGGGACGAGTTGACCACCAGCGACCCGGGCTTGAGCGCCACCCGGGTCAGGCCGCCGGGAATGACGCGGATTTCCTTGCCGTACAAAACGTAAGGACGAAGGTCGACGCGCCGGCCCTCGAAATGGTCGTCCACCCACGTCGGGGCCTGCGACAAGTTCACCACGGGCTGGGCGATGTAGCCCCGGGGGTTGGCCTGGATCTTGAGCGCAAACTGCTCGCGCTGTTCCCGGGTGGCCTGGTGGCCCATGAGCATGCCGTAGCCCCCCGACTCGTTGGTGGCCTTGACCACCAGCTTGTCGAGGTTGGCCAGCACGTACCCCAACTCCTTTTCGCGGTCGCACAGGTAGGTAGGCACGTTGTTCAGAATGGCGTCCTGGCCCAGGTAGTACTTGATGATGTCGGGGACGTAGGCGTACACGGCCTTGTCGTCGGCCACCCCCGTGCCGGGCGCGTTGGCCAGGGCGACGTTGCCCTTCTTGTAGGCCTGGAAGAGGCCGGGCACGCCGATCATCGAGTCAGGACGGAACACCCGGGGGTCGAGGAAGTCGTCGTCGATGCGCCTGTAGATGGCGTGGAGGGGTTCGAAGCCCTTGGTGGTGCGGATGTAGACCCGATCGTCCTCGACCACCAGGTCCTGGCCTTCCAGAAGCTCAACGCCCATCTTCCGCGCCAGGAAGCTGTGCTCGAAGTAGGCCGAGTTGTACACCCCGGGGGTGAGCACCCCCAGGCGCTTCTCCGCGACTTCGGGGCAGAGGAACTCGAGCACGTCGTAGAGCAAGTCGGGGTAGTGATCCACGGGCCGGATGTTCAGCTTGCCGAACAGGTGCGGAAAGGCGCGTTTGACCAGGTCGCGGTTTTCGAGCACGTAGCTCACCCCGCTGGGGCAGCGCAGGTTGTCCTCGAGGACGAGGAACTCCCCGGCCGGGTCGCGGATGAGGTCGGTGCCCGTCACGTGGATCCAGATGCCCTTGGGGGGGTCGAGGCCCACGCATTCTTTGCGGAACGAGGTCGCCGACAGGACCAGCCCGGCCGGGACCACCTTGTCCTTGAAGATCTTCTGGTCGTGGTACACGTCGTCGAGGAACAGGTTCAGCGCTTGAATCCTCTGGACGAGGCCGGCCTCGAGGCGGTTCCAGTCGGCCGACGTGACGATGCGCGGCAACAGGTCGAAGGGCATGATCTTCTCCTGCCCTTCCTTGTCGCCGTACACGACGAAGGTGATCCCCGTGCGGATGAGCGCCTGCTCGGCCTCTTTCTGCAGGCGGCGGTACTCGTCCCCCGGAATTTGAGACAGAGCTTCGTAAAACGCCTGAAAGGACGAGCGGGCGATGCCAGCGGATTCGAAGAGCTCGTCCCAGACCCCGTCGATCCTGTAGTTGTCGAACATGGCTGAAGTATACGAAATGGAATGAGTATTGTACAGAGATTACATTTTTGTTTCATTGTTTTCGACAAGATACGTTTTGGAGACTTCTGGAACGAGTCCCGTCGGCGCACCCAGTCTTGACCACTGTCACGGTGCGCACATACACTGTGTAAATGAAGAACATCACTCTGTCGATTGACGAGGAGATTCTGAAGCTCGGCCGTGAATATGCAAGAACTCACAATGTGTCGTTCAACGTCCTCGTGCGGCGGTTGATTGAGCAGACTGTGGCCACGAAGAGCTCGGACTGGTTGGACGATGCGTTCGAGTATGTCGACCAGAACATCCAGTCGAGCGTCGGAATCACGTGGAAGCGGGAAGACCTCCATCGTGGCTAAGGTGTTCTTCGACACGAATATTTTGGTCTACACGGTCGACAAGAAGGACGTTGCCAAACACGAAGAATCGAGACGCCTCGTCAAGCGGATCTCGTCTGACCACCTGCCGGTCATTTCAACCCAGGTGCTGCAGGAGTTCTACAGTGCTATCACTTCGAAGTTGAGAGTCGATCCGATCGTGGCGAAGAATGTTCTTCACAACTACAGGAACATAGAGATTGTCTCCGCTGATCTGGGGTTGATTGAACAGGCGGTGGACATCAGCGTCCTGTTCCAACTGTCGTTTTGGGATTCCCTGATTCTGGCCGCCGCCGAGCAGGCAAACTGTTCCCTCATCCTTACGGAGGACCTGCAAGACGGTCAAAAAATCCGGGGAATGAAGGTAGTCAACCCGTTTTTGAATCCAGGGTTCGCAATCGGCTAGCACCGCTGGGTGCGGGAGAAGAAGAGACAGGATGAACGCAGATGAACGGAGCGCTGTCGACAGGCCGCCTCCCGCTCTTCTCTGTGGTCTCAGCACCCCCGCGTGAGATCCTCCGGGTGGCTCCTCCACGTCGAAGAGACAGGATGAACGCGGATGAACGCGGCGCCGTCCACGGGGCGCTCCCCCTCTTCTCTGCGCCTCCGCGCCTCTGCGTGAGATCCTCCGGGTGGCTCCCCCGCGTCGAAGAGACAGGATGAACGCGGATGAACGCGGCACTTTCGAGTGGGCCCTCCCCCCTCTTCTCTCTGACCTCTGCGCCTCTGTATGCGGCCTTCTTCTTCCTCTGCGCCTCCGCGCCTCTGCGTGAGATCCTCCGGGCGGCTCCTCCACGTCGAAGAGACAGGATGAACGCGGATGAACGCGGCG
>Ga0181516_10000199_pt1 | contig 63338 bp, 44 predicted proteins | sample PEATcosm2014_Bin_25_FD_121104 | JGI IMG/M metagenome (GOLD analysis project Ga0181516, IMG submission 121104) | Peatland microbial communities from MTU Mesocosm Facility, Houghton, MI, USA - PEATcosm2014_Bin01_10_metaG | ecosystem: Environmental > Terrestrial > Soil > Wetlands > Peat | place...
GGCCGCGTCCAATGAATTCCAGGGAGACCGTTATTCCATTTGGGAATAACGACCGGGTTTGTGGGGGAGGATTTTGCCTACAATTTGTAGTCGCGAATGGTTTCCGGTGCTCCTGCGCCACCCCTATATAAGGATGCTTCCACAACTGGACGCACCAAGACGTAGCAGGTGAAGCTGGTTCCGTCTGTCAACTCAATCTGGACGCGCGACCCGTCGCCGGTGTCCCGGTGAATCCTGAGCAATTGAATTGTCTTCCCTGCCACTTCCGGGCAGTCGATGAAATCTGTATTCACAGATCCTCCCTCCCCTCTTATTGAATCGTATCCTTCCCACCTCAATGCTGGCCCAATCCGATGAATTTTTCGTCAACTGGGGCAGTTTCCGGCAGCGCGCAGGACGAGAGCGGCGCATGGATACAACTCCAACCAGGACATTATCACACTCATCGTGTGTAGACGCATAGTGGTCAGCCTCCGAGCATGGAGATGTGCCCCCACACTCCGTTAAGTCTCGATTTGGCTCAAAGTTGCGGCAACTCCGCGACGAGCGGGGCTATTCCCAGGAGGAGCTGGCCGAGCGCGCCGGACTGCATCGGAATTACGTCGGCGGCGTTGAGCGCGGCGAGCGAAACGTTGCCCTGGAGAACATCGTAAAGCTAGCGAGGGCACTTTCGGTGCCTCCAGGCGTCCTTTTCGTAGACTTTTCCTGAGCGCATTCCGCACTAACTCGATCACTACAAAATGGTGATGGGGTACCGCCCTTTGTTTCGAACGTGACATCGTCCAGCGTCTCAAGAGAGATCAGAAAATCATCATTCATTTTCAAACGACGCAAAGCCCACAAGAGCCCCGCGCGCACCTGATAGAGATATCCAAGTGCGCTGTCTGCGGCCGAAAATGGGTTTGACGTCGTCATTGTGAAATCGCAACTTTCGTCGTTGCCCTCTGCTGCTCCTCTGAGAGCTCGCTACTAAATGCTTTTGAAAATCGCACCAGTTGCGCGTCGTGTATCCCGAGGAAGTCGAAGTTGGCCGAAATGCTCTTCATGCTTCGTAATGTCCTTTGTGCCGAAAGATTATTCCAACTCATACCCCGGAAACCGTGTGGCTATTCATTTATCTGCTTTTCAAGCGCAGCAAGCGTTTCGATAATGCTATCGAATGTTGGTGGCTCACCAAAGATCATCACTCTCATGCTTCGGTAGTCCCTCTCCAACGCCGCGCGTCGCTCATCGGGCGGGACAAGCCGCAGGCTTCCAACCCGCGCCAGATCGTACCTGGCCCAGCCGGACGGATAGAACGTCTCCTTGTGGCGTACAACCTGATCCAAGAGGGCAAGGTCCGCAAGAGCTTCGCCGCGAACGGGGCTTTGCGCCAGCATCGCAAGATCGTAATAGTGCCGCGAATAGCGATCCGGCAGAGCCTTCTCCGCTGGCCGGTGATACTCGGCGTGGAGGATGGTCGCCTTTTCCCAAAAGGTGCGCTTCGCCAGAAGCGAAGTCACAGCCACGTCGGGTTCGGAGAACAAGGCGGGGAACTCTTCCGCTGCAAAGGCGCGAACTGTAAAGTGGTCGCGCGGCACAAATTCAGCGTGGGTACCCAGTTCCAAAATGACCTGGGGCTTGATGTAATCGAGCGTCGGCGCAGCCGACGGATACTGAAAGCGGACTATATTCCTGTCCTGCTCGCTAACGGCCAGTGTCCAATCTTCTCCATTGCCGAGAATCTCTTCGCAGCGGACCCGAAGAACTTCGATAAATTCACTACCGATGTACTGCTGACAGGCGGCCATCATTTCCGCGAGAATAGCCGCGCGCTTGGTTTTCGACAGCCCTTCCCGGCGCGGATCGCGGTCGCCCGTGAAGCCAAGGGCGACGTAATCCACGGCCAGATCGATGTCTTCCGAAAAGCGGTTGATTGCGTGATTGATTTTCGACAACGATGTGCCGCCCTTGAAAAGCAGGCGATCTCTCAGGGCATCAATCGCGAACAACTGTTTCAGCGTCCAGCAGACCCAGAAGTCCTTTTCAACGACAGCTTCGGAAAGGTCCCGTCTCTCCGCCGTTTCGGCGAACAGGTCCGCGCGGTCGCGTTTCGTCATTCGTGCAACTTTGTTCACGCGGTCCCCTCTGCAATCCGGCTTGCAACTTCATAAATCCAATCCACGCCGAATTGGGCATCCCGGACGAACTTTTTCCTCTCGGACGGCGTGAGTGCCGCCCGCAGCACTTCCATCTCGTGCGTCCCAACGTTTTCTTTGCCCAGATGACGCAGCGCCTGGACGACGAGAGCGATCTTTCCCTCTAGCCCGGCGAGCACCTTTGGACGAGCGTGTTTGAACACAATGCTACGCCGCCCAATCGGAACTTCGTTGTTCGGACCGTCGGTCAGGTAGATGATTTTCGACGGCACCTGTGTCGAAAGCCCAAGCAGATTTGCCGCCCATGCTCCGTCCGGCACGATCTTCCAGCGTTGTCGCCGCGCAATCGCGCGCGCCGCTTCGTCGATGTCAGGGCTGAGCTCTCCACCAAGAGCGGAATTGACGCGAGGTCGATCATAGAGCCCGCGGCGAACACGCCGGATGGTACCATTTTGGCTCAGTTCCGCGAGGGTCACGTCGATGGTCGTCCGGCTGGCGATGTCGAGGAAGTCCTTCGCCGAGAAGGCTTTTCCCTCGCCGAGTCGTTCAATCCGCGCAACTATTTGATCCCGCATGGATTCCATGCGATGCCCTCTTTTCTCTGTTAAGAAAAACTATACCTCTTTTTCTTAACGGCGCCAAGACTGTTTCTCATCCAGGATCAACTCCGGCACTTCCTCGGGCTTTTCCTTGTGCCGCCCCATATTGCCACTTCAAAGTCTTCCGAATGGGGTAGTCCGCGTCACTTTGGCCGGCCTCACATGGGTCAGCAAGAGCGCGAATGCTCAAAAGATCACGCTCGGAAGAGGACGAATCCTGCAGGCGCAGCATATCTCGCCGGTCAAACCACTGCTGCAAGTGGATTGACGTTTGCCCTCTGCTGGGCGAAGATAATACGAATAGGCTGTGGATCGGGTAGGGAGGACCTGCCGCGCCGAGGAGGTAGTGATGGCAGGAACAGGTGCATTGCGTTTAGGGCCGGCTGCGCGGAGGTTGATTTCACCCGACAGGTGGACCGACGGTTATCCGGGGCCGGTGGCATACAGCAGAGAGCTTGACGTGCTGCTCGACTGTGCTCAACCGCAAGAAGCATTATGACGACTTCGCGCGGGCGCTGTGGCATGGATACAAGGACCTGATGCCCAAGATTGCGGCGCTGCTCGGCTACGACATCGACTTCCTATTCCAACGTGACGGAAAGTTCAAAATTGGACTGGAGGCGTTCGTCGCGGAAAACCGGGATCATCTTCTACTCGACTTGGCGGAATTTCTGCCCAGACATCGCAACGGGTGGCAGCAAGAGCTGATGACGTTTCGCAACGAATACCTGGAGCATCGGGACGCCGCCGTCGCAGCGCAGGTGGAGAAATTCTACGAACCTGCCTGGGCCGAAAAGGTATTCGTCCATGCGTGGCGAACGACTGCCGAGTTGTTTGTGTTCCTGCTCGAAACCAGATTCCCTCCACAGTTCTCGATCACGCACTGCACCGCTGAAAGGCAATTCCCCAATCATCCACGCCTGTATGAGGTCTCTTTGTGCGACCCTACACAGGTGCAGCGCCGCAGCTTCACAAAGATCGTCGCGTAGACTAACGAAGCGCGGCTCGAACCATCGGCTGAGGATAAACCACGGCGACATCAAATCGACAAGGATAAGCCTCAAAGGCGTCCGGTCAAAGGATGCAGCTCATAAGGTGAACAGTGGCGAACTCGCAGGACTCGATGCCTAAAGATCCAATGCCAAACTTCGAGGTCGGTGCGAATGATGTACCGGCTTCGACCATTTACTGTCCTTATGCCGACCGCGACATCCCAATCAGTGAGAGTAGTCCAGAGCACATCATTCCGTTAGCACTCGGCGGCATGAACGGCTTCACCATCCCCGTCTCAAAGGACTTCAACTCTCGTGTAGGTTCTGAGATCGACGGAGCTCTTGCCAACGACTTTCTCGTAATGAGCAAACGCGATAAGCATGGAACCAAAGGACACAGCAAAAAGCATCCCGAGAACGTCTTTCCGAATGCGTCGAACGCCGAGACGGGCGAAACGCTTCATGTAACGCTCGGCCAGGTCCGAGGCCTTCGTCTATGGGACCCGAAGCAAAAGCGCGACGTGACAGGTCAAGGACAGAAGGTCAACATCGGATTCAAAGTGGACCTTGATGTTACGCTTCGCTTCGTAGCGAAGGTCGCTCTATCGGCAGGATACCTCGTGTATGGAGATCATTTTCGGAGGCATGTGAAGCATGAGGATTTCCGAAAGATCATGAATCAAAGACCAACAGAAATGGGCGATCTTCTCAAGACGATCGAAGCGCAATATGATGATCGGTTCTTGGAGCCGCAGACAGACAATCAAAAAATCTTGAGGGTCATGATGACTGGATTTGGTCCTCATTCTGTCATTGCGCTCATACCCAATTCGCGCAGCCTGTCAGTTGTGGTCGGAGTGCTAGGCGACTATATCGGTATGCTCAGTGTGCCTGCCGACACAAAGACATTTCCGAAAACTGGTGAATATCGACAGGGGCAATTCTTCGTTCTCAAGAAGCCGATTACGATTCGCGATTCCATTTGGAATTTGCGCGAACAAATGCTGAAGAGGGCGGAAGACATTCTTGCTAAGCACGCTTAGTCGAAGTTGTTAGGTATGAGGTCTCCTGGTGAACTCCATTTGAACTCCATTAAGAGCTGCGTTTCTGAAACCTGCGAATTTCCCGTAAATTCAATCGCCTGAAAGAGGTGCCGGAATTCGCTATGTTCTTTGTTTTCAATTTTCAGCCATCTTCCCAAGCTGAATGTCGCCGGTTCGATCCCGGTCTCCCGCTCCATATAATCAACAGGTTACCGATTTTCCAGAGCTGAACTTAGGGGCCAAACGCGGCTTTCACTTTCCGCGACACTCCGTCAAGCATCGTGCAAAGCCTTTTCAGGCTGCTCGGCGGCATAGGTCTTCTTGTCGAACGCCGACTTTGTGCAGACGTGTAGCCTCCGAATTCCGCGCCAGGTTTTGGACGCATGCGTCAGAGGAAAACGACTTGAGGATGGACGAAGATCCTTGCAAGAAAAAGACCCCTCGCGTAGGATATTACGCAACGGGGCAGATTCTGTAACTCATTGATTCTAATAATGGTCGGGACGGGCAGATTCGAACTGCCGACCCCTCGCACCCCAAGCGAGTGCTCTACCAGGCTGAGCCACGTCCCGACACAATGGAGCCGGCTCGGAGGAGCCGGCTACCGGGGTCTTGATTAGTTTACACCAGTAGGGCGGTCTGCGGGTGTCGGGATGGCGAACTGCGCCGACCACCCGATGGAAAAGCGCCGAGGCCGCGCGAGGTTGAAGAGACGACCCCGCGTTACTGGACCGGGGGGGTGTACTGCTCTGGCATTGCGACGCCGTCGGAGAAGAAGAACTGCTCCATCTGTTCGACGAGGAACTGCTGGGCCTGCGGCGTCCAAGGCTGCAACCGGTACTCGTTGAGCAGCATCTTCTGGCGCTCGACCCACTCGTTCCAGGCGGATTGCGAGACGTTCTGGTAAATCTTCTGGCCGAAGTCGGAATCGAAGGGGGGCTCTTCGAGGCCCTCCATCTCTTTCTTGTTGCGAACGCAAAAAACGGTGTGCGCCATAGCTAGGGATGCTCCTTGAAAGTGCAATTTGATTGTAATTGGATGCGGCGAGGGGGCGGCTGGGATCTGGTCTGAGATGACGAGCGTTTGCAGCGAGCAGCATTGACTTTCAAAGGACTTGTGCAATTGTGATCGGCGCGCGGATTGGATGGGGGTCCAGAATCTGATTGGAAAGAAGCCCGGCGCGTCAACCCCGATGCGTGGAACACGCCATTCGCCGCGCCAAGCGCGCAGTTTCTGATTGAGAACGCAATCGCTTCAAGGAGCCCCACATGTCCGATCTGAATCCAGCCGGCCTCTCAGACAACGCCGCAGGCGGCCTTGCCTACTTCACGATCATTCCGGCAATCGTGTTCCTGATCGTTGAGCCCTACAAGAAGAGACCGTATGTGCGGTTTCACGCCTGGCAGTCGATCTTCTTTCTCGTTGCCTGGGCGATTATCGACATCCTGGTGAACATGCTGCAGAACCTGACGCCGTCTTCGCTCTTTCTTACACTGACAATCACGCAATTGGTGCGGCTTGCCCTGTTCGTGGTGTGGGTTGTGCTGTTTATCAATGCCTTTAATGGCAAGCGGTTCAAGCTACCGATCATCGGCCAGTTGGCTGAGAAGCAGGCTGGGTTGTAGAGAGGGGCGCCGCATCCGAGCCGAAGCATTGTGTCGAAAGGGCCTCCAAGCGGAGGCCCTTTCGAGTTACTTGCGTTTGCCCTTGCGGGCGGAGTGCTTTTTCTTCTTGGCGGGGCGGTGGTCGGTTTTGCCGGCGGCCTTGGGTGGGCGGAAGGCAGTGGTGGGACGGCGCGGCTTTTTGGACCGGGGCGCGGGGCTGCCGAGCTTGGCTGTGGGTTTGCCGGTGAGGGGGATTCCCTCTTCGACGATGGAGAATTGCAACTTCCGCTCCTGTGCGAGGATGCGGTCGAGGACGACGTGGACGCGGTCGCCGGCGCGGTAGCGGCGGCCGAAGCGATCACCGACAACTTCGTGGGTGTTCTCGCGCCAGCTGTAGCGGTCGTCGCGGAGCGAGTCGATGGGGACAAGGCCCTCGACGAAGAGGTCGGTCAGCTCAACAAAAAGGCCGAATTTCGCGGGATTGAGGACCATGGCCTCGAATTCGTCGCCGACACGGTTCTCCATGAAGCGGACTTTCTTCCACTCGACCAGTTCACGCTCGGCTTCGGCGGCGCGACGTTCCGTAACGCTGGTTTCTTCGGCAATCTGGGCGAGTTCGAACTCGGGGATGGGTGGGTCAGTGGGGGGGCTTTGCGATCCCGGGTCCCCGGCTCGCGGATCCGCGGCACCCGGTCTTTTCGGCTGTGCTTTTGTGAATGGAAGCGCTTCATTCGGATGACGCCAGGGGGAGCTTTGGCGGCCTTCGGCGACAGCGCCTTCGCCGCTTACGCCCGCGCGCAGCAGAGCTTTGGCAATGCGGTGGACGATGAGGTCGGGATAGCGGCGAATGGGCGAGGTGAAATGAGTGTAGCTGGGCGCAGCCAGGGCGAAGTGGCCCTCGTTGACTTCCGAGTAGCGGGCCTGGCGCAGGGAACGGAGCATGAGGTAGCTGAGGATACGCTCTTCGGGCTTGCCTTCGATCTTGGCGGCCAGCTTCTGGTACATGCGAGGGGTGACGGGAATGTCCTGAGCCACCTCGTGGGTGCGGGCTGGACGGCCGGTGCGCTGGGAATCGCGACGGTCGCCGCGGGTCTGGATGCGCTGCACGGGCAGCGCGCCGATGCCCAGGGAGTAGCCGAAAGCGGCCGCCAGTTCTTCGAACTGGACGACGCGGCGTCCCTCGGGCTTCTCGTGAATCCGGTAAATCGAGGGCACGGCGAGGTCTTCCAGCCAGGTGGCCACGCACTCGTTGGCGGCCAGCATGAACTCTTCGATGAGGCGGTTGGCCCAGGTGCGCTCGGACTTGGTGACGCCGCGCATCTGTCCGCGCTCGTCGAACTCGATCACCGGCTCGGGGAGGTCGAAGTCGATGCTCCCGCGTTCGCTGCGGCGCTCATTCATCAGGACGGCGAGCTTCTGCATGCGCTCGAAGTCTGGAACCAGTGCGGCGTAGCGGGCGCGGGTTTCCTCGTCGCCGGTGAGGATGGCGTGCACCTCGGTGTAGGTCATGCGGGCAGCGGAGCGAATGACGCCTTCGACGATCTCGTAGCTGAGGATGCGGGCCGACTCGTCCAGCTGGAGGATGCAACTGAGCACGAGGCGGTCTTCGCCGGGGCGTAGGCTGCAGATGCCGGTGGAAAGCTCCTGGGGCAGCATGGGAATGGCGCGGTCCGGGAAGTAGACGCTGGTTCCGCGCAGGCGCGCTTCCAAATCGAGATCGGTGCCGGGTCGGACGTATTCGGCGACATCGGCGATGTGGACTTGAAGCTCATAGCCACCGCCGGGGAACTCGGTGACCAGCACGGCATCGTCGAAGTCGCGGGCGGTTTCGCCGTCGATGGTCACGATGGGCAAATCGCGGAAATCGCGGCGCTCGGCGGCCTCTTCGGGGTCAAGATGGGCGACGGCGCGGGCTTCCGCCAGCACGTGATCGGGGAAGACGCAGGGCAACTGGTGCTTGCGGATGATCATTTCGACATCGACGCCGAAATCGTCGGGATGGCCGAGGATTTCGACGACACGGCCGACGGGCGGCTTGGTGGGGGTGGGCCAGGCGGTGATTTCAACATCGACGACGAGGCCTTCGAGGTCCTCATACGAGGCGGCGGAGGCGGCGGCCTGCGCGCCGAGGACGCGATGGGGGGTAGCGGCTGCAGGGCCGGACTCGGGGATTTCCTTCCCCGGAGGGATGAGGATGACCTGGGTCATGCGGTCGTCGAAGGGGGTACAATAGTTGCCTTGGGGGCGCTCAAACCGTTCGTAATATGAGCCGGTCGAGGGGCGGCCCGTTCCGTAATGGAAGACGCCGACGACCATCGGGTTGCGGCGCTCCACGATGCGGACGATGCGGCCCATGCGGCGGCCATCTCCCTTGGGCGGCTCGACCTCGACCAGCACCTGATCGCCCTGCATGGCGCTGTTGATCTCGCTGGGGGGGATGAAGATGTCTTCGCGTAACTCGGCGGGGCCACCCTGGCGGGGATTGGGGCGAACGAAGCCGTAGCCGTCGCGGTGTAGGTCGAGGCGTCCGGCGGCCAGGTTTTCGCGGGTGCCTCCGAGGCCGCCGATGGGCTTGGGAAGGCACCAGTGCTCGCGATCGATCTTGGTAAGCTGTCCGCGCACGGTGAGGCGCGCAAGCTGTTCGAGAAGCAAACGGCGCTCTTTCCCGCCTCCTAGGCCGAATTCACGGATCAGCTGCTTGTAACCGGCCTTCTGTCCGGGAGAACGGGCGATGCGGGCGAGCAATTCAGGGTCAGTCATATATCCAGAGTAGGTCCCAGGGAGCTCGGAAACCAATAAATTCGAGAAAACGGAACGCATCCGGGGGAATTCAGTGCAACTTAAGGCAGTGCAGCGCATGGTTGATACATGGCGGATCTGTATGCCGCGGACGCCGTGCGATTGCGGGGCGGTCTGGAAAGCCCTCTGGGACAGTGCGATCGACTAACATGGAATTTCAACCGTGTGTTGAAAATGGGTTGGGCGCGCGACGGAGTTCGTTTCCGCCACCCATTGAACCGGCGCGTATGGAGACCCTGAGCCTGGCGGGTTGCTTGAGACGAGGCGAGCAGCCGGAATCAGCCGGATTCAGAGTGACTTCACGAGCGGCCCGGTTCAGGAGCGAGTACCCGCCTTATGATGTGGATTGTCCGGCTTGCGCTGCGAAGGCCTTATACATTTGCCGTTGCCGCGCTCTTGATTTTGATCCTTGGCGCCTTCAGCATCCTCTCGATGCCGACGGATATCTTCCCTAATATCGACATTCCCGTTGTGACCGTCGTGTGGAATTTCACCGGCATGTCGGCGCAGGAGATGTCCACCCGCATTCTGTTCAACAGCGAGCGGGGCATGACCACCACGGTCAACGACATCGAGCACATCGAGTCGCAGTCGCTGAACGGCATCGGCATTATCAAGATCTTCTTCCAGCCCCATGTGAACATTGGCAACGCCGTGGCCCAGGTCACGTCCATCAGCCAGGTGCAGTTGCGCTCGCTGCCGCCCGGGTCCGTGCCGCCGTTCATCATTCAGTACAACGCGTCGAGTGTTCCTATTCTCATGCTCGGCGTCTCCGGCCAGGGGATGACCGAACAGCAGTTGAACGATCAGGCCACCAACAACATTCGCACCCAGTTGGCGACCATCGAAGGCGCGCAAACGCCGTTTCCCTATGGCGGCAAACCGCGCCAGGTGCAGGTGGATCTAGATCTGCAGGCTTTGCAGGCCAAGGGCCTTTCACCGGTCGATGTAGTCAACGCGATCTCCGCGCAAAACATTATTGCGCCTTCCGGAACCATGAAGATCGACCGCTTCGAGTACGCGGTGGAAACCAACTCCGCGCCGCAGGTAATTGACGAATTCAATCATCTGCCGGTCAAATTTGTGAACGGCGCAATGATCTACATTCGCGACGTCGCCCACGTGCGCGATGGAAATGCCCCGCAGACCAACATCGTGCGAGTCGACGGACAGCGAGCGGTGATGATGAGCGTGATGAAAACCGGCGCGGCCTCGACGCTGGATATCATTGCCGGCATTCGCGCCAAGTTGGAGAGCATCAAGGGACAATTGCCTCCCCAACTGCGCGTCAATGCCCTCGCCGACCAGTCCATCTTTGTTCGCGGCGCGATTGACGGCGTGGTGCGCGAGGCCATTATCGCGGCCTGCCTCACCGCCGTCATGATCCTGGTCTTTCTGGGAAGTTTTCGCTCTACGGTCATCATTGCGGTCTCCATTCCGCTGTCGATCCTCTGTTCGGTCGCGGTGCTGGCCGGGTTGCACGAGACCATCAACATCATGACCCTCGGCGGATTGGCGCTGGCCGTCGGCATCCTGGTCGACGACGCGACGGTGGAAATTGAGAACATCAATCGCAACCTGGAATCGGGTAAGGAGATCGAGCAGGCCATTCTGGATGGCGCGGCGCAGATTGCCACTCCCGCCCTGGTTTCGACGCTCGCCATCTGTATCGTCTTTGTGCCGATGTTCTTTCTCGGCGGAGTCGCGCGCTATCTGTTTGTCCCCATGGCCGAGGCGGTGGTATTCGCCATGCTGGCCAGCTATCTGCTGTCGCGCACCGTGGTGCCCACCATGGCCAAATACCTGCTCAAGGAGCACGACGACACGGAAATCGCGCAAAAGCAGCTCAGCCGCAACCCCTTCGTCCGTTTCCAACTGGGCTTTGAGAAAGGTTTCGAGAACTTCCGCTTTGGCTATCTTCGCCTGCTCACGGTGTGCGTGGACCACTCCGTGGTTTTTCTTTCGTTGTTCCTGCTTTTCGCAGTGGGCTCGGTAGCGCTTCTTGCGCCCTGGCTGGGCCAGGACTTCTTTCCCTCGGTCGATGCCGGCCAGTTCAAGATTCACGTTCGCGCTCGTACCGGAACCCGCATTGAAGAGACCGCGCTGCTCTGCGATCACATCGACTCAACCATCCGCGCCCAGGTTCCCGCCAATGAAATCATCACCATTGTCGACAACATCGGATTGCCCAACTCCGGGCTGAATCTTTCCTATTCGACATCGGCCCCCATCGGGCCCGCCGACGCCGATATTCAAGTGCAACTGACGGAGGACCACCACCCCACGGCCGCCTATGTCGAGCGCCTGCGCAAGGTGCTGGCACAGCAGTATCCCGGCGTCACCTTCTACGTGCTGCCCGTAGACATCGTCACCCAGATTCTCAACTTTGGGCTCAGCGCGCCCATCGATATTCAGATCGTGGGCCCGGATATGTATGGAAATCGCGCCCTCGCCGAGCAGATTCTGAATGAAGTCCGCTACGTTCCCGGAGCCGCGGATGCGCGCATCCAGCAGCCGTTCAACTATCCCAAGATGACCGTGAATGTCGACCGCACCCGCGCTGAAAGCATCGGCCTGACTCAGCAGAATGTGGCGCAGAGCCTTCTCGTGGCGCTCAGCGGAAGCTTCCAGACTACGCCCAACTTCTATCTCGATCCGCGCACCGGCGTTACCTATAACGTGGCCATCCAGTCGCCGCAATACAATCTGGACTCCCTGGCCGCGCTCAAGAGCCTGCCGATCAATTCCAATGGGGGGAACGGAACGGCGCAAATCGACAGCGGGGCATCCACCACCGGCGCGCCCGGCGCTCCGCCGCCGACCCAGGTGCTGGGCAACCTGGCCTCCATCGTGCCGGGTGAGGAGTTGGGCACCGTCAGCCATTACGACGTGCAGCCGGTCATCGATATCTACGCCAATGTGGACGGGACCGATCTGGGCAGCGTGACCCGAAAGATTCAAGCCATCGTCGACAGACACCAGGGCGAAAAGCCGCGCGGCTCCCACTTCATCCTGCGCGGCCAAAGCGAGACCATGCAAAAGTCCTACATCGGCCTGCTGGGCGGACTGGCCTTTTCCATTCTGCTCGTCTATCTGCTGATCGTCGTCAACTTTCAGTCCTGGCTCGATCCCTTCCTCATCATTGCCGCATTGCCCGCGGCGATTGCCGGTATTGTCTGGTTTCTCTTCCTCACCAACACGCGGCTGAGCGTTCCGGCGCTCACCGGAGCCATCATGTGCATGGGTGTAGCCACCTCCAATTCGATCCTGGTCGTCACCTTTGCGCGGGAGCAGTTGGAGATTCTGGTGGGCGACGCCCGCAAGGCTGCTCTCAACGCCGGATTTGTCCGCCTCCGTCCAGTGTTGATGACGGCCCTGGCCATGATCATCGGCATGATTCCCATGGCCCTTGGCCTGGGCGACGGCGGAGAACAAAACGCCCCGCTGGGCCGCGCGGTCATTGGCGGTTTGCTGCTGGCCACCTTCGCCACCCTGTTTTTTGTGCCTGCCTCTTTCTCCGTAATCCACGGCTGGCTCGAGGCCCGCCGCTTGCGCGCGGAAATGGCGGAACAGGCCTCAACGTTTGACGAGTTCGACGAAATCTCGGAGTAACTTTTATGAGCAATACACCCAATTCGAACCCAGACACCCCGGCCCTGCACGATCTCGTGCAAACCCCCGACCAGCAGCCGATCAGCGGCCGCAAGGCCCTGATAGGCGTCGCTCTCGTGCTGCTGGCGGCTGCCGCGCTGGCGGGGTATGGCATTCTGCATCGCCTTGCCGCCGACAAGGTTTTGGCCCGCACCACCGACGAACTCGCCGCTCCCACCGTGACGGTCAACGCTCCCAAACCGGGCTCGCCGGTGGAATCGTTCGTCTTGCCGGGCAACGTCACCGCCTACACGGATTCCCCCATCTACGCGCGAACCTCGGGATACTTGACACGCTGGTTCTTTGACATAGGCGCCCGGGTGAAAAAGGGAGCGCTGCTGGCCGAAATCGCTACCCCGGAAGTGGATCAGCAGCTGCGCCAGGCCGAGGCCGACCTGACCACTGCCCAGGCCAACGCCAACAACGCCCGCATGCAGGCTGAGCGCTACACCGGGCTGGTCAAGAGTGACGCCGTCTCTCGCCAGGATACGGATACGTTTGTAAATATGGCCGCCGCCACCGCTGCCGCCGTCAAATCGGCGCAGGCCAACGTGCAGCGTTTGCGCGACCTGCAGTCCTTCGAAAAGGTCTACGCGCCCTTCGACGGCGTGGTTACCTCTCGCAATGTGGATACCGGCCAGTTGATCGACCCCGGCGCGGCCAGGGAACTCTTCCACCTTCAGGCCATTCAGACTCTGAGGGTCTACACCAATCTGCCTCAAATTGACTCCGCGACTGTCAAAAAGGGCACGAAGATTCCCCTGACCTTTGCCGAGCACGCCGGCAAGACCTATCAAGGAACCATCGTTCGCACCGCCGATGCCATCGACCCGGCCAGCCGGACTCTTCTGGTCGAGGTGGATGTGGACAACCACGATGCGGAGCTGCTTCCGGGCTCGTTGGCCGAGGTTCACTTCAAGATGCCGGCAGCCGCAGCGAGTTACATCGTTCCAGCCGGAGCCTTGATCTTCCGGAAGGAAGGAATGCGTCTGGGCACCGTGGTGAATGGCGCGAATGGAACTATTGCTCACCTGACCCCGGTGGTGATCGGCGAGGATGATGGAGCGAACGTGCAGATTGTGACCGGGCTCAGCCCGACCGATCAGGTCATCCAGGATCCGCCGGACTCCCTGATCGAAGGGGAACGGGTGACGGTGGTGCATCCCGGGGCCTCGGCCGCGTCGGGAGGCAAATGACGATGCGCAGGAATCTGACGATTTCGGTGGCCTTCATCGGCGCGCTGGCTTTGTTGAACGGCTGCAAGCCGGTTGGTCCGGATTACGCGCGGCCCGGCTACCAGGCGCCGGCGGCATACAAGGAGACCGGCGCGAAGGCCGTGCTGACCCCTCCCGCTCCGCCGAATGGTGGCGCGTGGCAGCCGGCCAGCCCTTCGGACGGCCTGCTCAGGGGCAAATGGTGGGAGATCTACAAGGACCAGCAACTGAACTCGTTGGAAGAGCACATCGCAACCGAGAATCAGACGCTGAAACAGGCGATGGAGAACTACCTGGCCGCACACGACCAGGTGGCTGCAGCGCGCGCGGCGTTTTTTCCGACGCTGAGCGCGGGCGGGTCGATGGTCCGCGAGCGGCCTTCGGTCAACGGGCTGTCCTATAATCCAGCCCGTCCAAACAGTTTTGGCGACTTCATGCTGGCGTCGCAGGCGAGCTGGGAACCCGATTTCTGGGGCCGCATCCGCAGGACGGTGGAAGCGGCGCGCGCGAATGCACAGGCCGACGCCGCCGATGTCGCCACCATTGACCTGGCTTTGCACGCGGAGATGGCGGCTGACTATTTCGCTCTGCGCGGAATGGATGCGCAGACCCGGCTGCTGCAAGCGACGGTGACCAGTCTCGAACATCAACTCGACCTGACCGAGCGAAGGCTGGGAGGCGGCGTAGCCACTGCCGCCGACGTTGCGCAGGCGCGGACGCAACTGGAAACGGTGCGCGCGCAACTGGTGGATGTCGGCGTGGCGCGGGCCCAACTGGAACACGCGATTGGCACCCTCGCCAATCAAAAAGCTGCCGACTTCGGCATTCCCGCGTCGCCGCTCGATCTGGACCTGCCGGCGATTCCGCTGGGAGTGCCTTCGCAACTGCTGCAGCGGCGTCCGGACATTGCCTCGGCCGAGCGCAGGACCGCCGCTGCCAACGCGCAGATCGGCATAGCGCAGAGCGCGTTCTACCCGTCGATCAGCCTGGGAGCAACAGGCGGCTTCGAAAGCACAAACGCCGGAACCTGGATTCAAGGGCCGAGTTCGCTGTGGTCGCTGGGGGCGCAGGCAACCCAACTGTTGTTCGACGCGGGCCAGCGGCGCGCACTGAACGACGAGGCCCGGCACGCCTATGAGGCGCAAACAGCGGCGTACAAGGGCACGGTGCTGGCGGCGTTCAACGACGTCGAGGACCAGCTTTCCTCGCTGCGCATTCTGGAGTCCGAGTCGCTGGTGGAGCAGAGAGCCGTAGCCTCGGCGCAGCATTCGTATGACTTGTCGAACGAGCGTTACAAGGGTGGTGTTACCAGCTACCTCGAAGTGCTTACCGCGGAAAACGCATTGCTTGAAAACCAGCGCACGAACCTGGACCTGCAGACGCGGCAGTTTGTGGCCAGCGTGGGGCTGGTGCGGGCGCTGGGCGGCGGCTGGGATGTTTCACAGATGCCGAAGTAGGGAAATGCAGGGATCAGGGGCAGGGGACAGTGAGACCCAGGCGAGGTTTGCAGATGCTTCGGAAAGCCGCAGCATCTGCAGCCGCAGAAACAAAGGCGCAGAGCGGGCGGGGACCCGGCGATTACTCCGGGATAATGCCGATGGTTCCCATCCAGGTTTCTACCAGCCGGGGCCAGTTGGTCACGGGGAACTTTGTCGGCCTCAGGCCGAAGGCATGACCGCCCTGCGCATATAAGTGCATCTCGACCGGCACCCCGGCATTTTTCAATGCGATGTAGTACACCAGCGAGTCGTTCACGTTGTCCACGTGGTCGTCTTCATCCTGCAGCAGGAAGGTGGGCGGCGTCTGTGCGGTGACCGGTACGTTGGGATTCAATTCAAACTTTGTCTCGTCAATCCATAGGTGGCCCGGATAAACGGCGACGGCAAAATCCGGGCGACAGCTCTCTTTGTCGGCCGCGTCCACCGGCGCATACAGACGCTTGTCGAAATGCGTGCTGATGGCAGTCACCAGATGCCCGCCCGCCGAAAAACCCAGCACGCCGACCTTGTGCGGATCGATATGCCACGCGGCGGCATGAAGGCGCACTAGCCCAATTGTTCGCTGCGCATCTTCGAGAGCGATGGGCGACTGCGGATAGGCGCCCCAATGTGGCTCGGAGCGCGGCGCGGGTACGCGATACTTCAGCAACACACAGGTGATGCCTTTGGAAGTGAGCCAGTCACAGGCCTCCGTGCCCTCCAGATCGATGGCCAGAATCTCATAGCCCCCGCCCGGAAACACCACCACCGCCGCGCCCGTGTTCTTGCCCTTGGGAGAGTAAACAGTGATCGTCGGCACCGAAACGTTGCTCACCCAAATCCACGGCTTGCCCGCAACCAGATTCCCGTCTGTCTTCGCGGTCTCCGGCCCCGCTGAGGGCCGCGCATCCGGCACGTCACCCGGCCAAATCGGCACCTGCTTCTGTTCACCCGAGGGCGGCCAGGCAGGCGTCTGAGCGTTCAGTCCGTTCAGCGCAAAGGCAACACAAATTGCAACGAGCAAAAGCTTCATCGAATCCCCCATAGCATCATAGAAGCATCCACCGCAAGGGGATCTCAAAACGGAAAATGGCAGGAAGAGTCGGACACTGCTCTCTTCCTGCCATTTTTCAAAAGCTAAGCCGAACTACGCGTTGTAAGTGGTCGATGAGACACGTCCGCCGCGTCCGGTCCAGTTGGTGTGGAAGAATTCGCCGCGCGGCTTGTCGGTGCGCTCGTAGGTGTGCGCCCCGAAGTAATCGCGCTGCGCCTGCAGCAGGTTGGCGGGCAGGCGTCCGGTGCGGTAGCCGTCGAAGAAGGCCAGCGCCGTGGAGAATGCCGGCGTCGGAACGCCCAGTTCCACCGCGTGAATCTGCGCCTTGCGCCACGAAGCCTGGTACTGGTTGAGAGCGCCGCTGAAGAAGCTGTCGAGCAGCAGGTTCTCGAGGCCGGGATTCTTGTCGAAGGCATCCTTGATCTTACCCAGGAAGCGGCTGCGAATAATGCATCCGCCACGCCACATCAACGCGATGCCGCCCATGTTCAGGTTCCAGCTATTTTCCTTGGCGGCGGCTCGCAGCAGCATATATCCCTGCGCGTAGGAGATCATCTTCGAGCAGTAAAGTGCGCAGCGGACGTTCTCGATGAACGTGGCGCGATCCACATCCAGAGGTTTTGCGGCGGGGCCGCTGAGGATCTTCGACGCTTCGACACGCTCGTCCTTGAGAGCGGAAAGGCAGCGCGCGAATACCGATTCGCCGATCAGCGTGACCGGCTGGCCCGTATCGAGCGCGCTGATCACGGTCCACTTGCCGGTACCCTTCTGGCCGGCGGTGTCCAGAATCTTGTCCACGATGGGCAGGCCGTCGTCGTCCTTTTTCGCAAAGATGTGGCTGGAGATTTCGATCAGATAGCTGTCCAACTCGCCCTTGTTCCATTCCGCAAAGACCTCGGCCAGTTCGTCGGCATTCAGGCCCAGCCCGCGCTGCAGAAGGTCGTAGGCCTCGCAGATCAACTGCATGTCGCCGTACTCGATGCCATTGTGCACCATCTTGACGTAGTGGCCCGCGCCGTCTTCTCCTACCCAGTCGCAACATGGTGTCCCGTCTTCCACTTTCGCTGAGATGGCTTGGAAAATCTCTTTCACGTGTGGCCAGGCCGCCGGGTTGCCGCCGGGCATGATCGACGGACCATTGCGTGCACCCTCTTCGCCGCCTGAAACGCCCGTGCCGACGAACAGGATTCCCTTTTCAGCCAAGGCCTTGGTGCGGCGATTGGAGTCCGTGAACAGCGAGTTGCCGCCGTCAATGAGGATGTCTCCGGCTTCGAGGAAAGGCAGCGCATGCTCGATGGTCTGGTCGACCGAGTCGCCGGCCTTGACCATCATCATGATGCGGCGGGGGCGCTTGAGCATGCCGGCCAGCTCTTGCATGCTGTGCGCGCCGACCACCTGCGTGCCCTTGGCTTCGTTGGCCAGGAAGTCGTCCACCTTGCTGGTGGTGCGGTTGAAGACAGCTACCTTGAATCCGTGGTCGTTCATGTTGAGGACGAGATTCTGTCCCATCACTGCGAGGCCAATCAGGCCAATATCACACGATGCTTCGGGCATACGATCTCCTGAATAGAATTAAAGCGGCCACTGGCGCGCGGGCACAGTGCGCCGGGACCAGATTTGCGGTGTCACCGGATTGGATGCGGCGAAATTACCGATTGACTCGGCTGGATTACTGATTGACTCCGCTGGCCAAAAATCCGCCGTCGACAACCAGGGTTTGCCCGGTGACGAAGGAGGATGCATCGGAGGCCAGGTAGACGGCTGCGCCGACCAATTCCTCTGTCTTGCCGAAGCGCCCCATGGGCGTGCGCATCAGCAGTTCCTGTCCGCGCGGCGTGCTGTCGAGGAGCTGGGCATTCAATTCGGTGCGGAATACTCCTGGGGCGATCGCATTCACGGTGACGCCCTTTTTGGACCACTCCACCGCCAGCGAACGAGTCAGGGATGCAACCGCTGCCTTGCTGGCCGCGTAGGCAGCCACTTCGCTCAGCGCGACAAAACTGTTCAAAGACGCAATGTTGATGATGCGCCCATAGCCGCGCTCCAGCATGTGCGCCCCAAAAACCTGGCAGGCGCGCAAAGTGCCGGTCAAATTGGTGTCCATGATCGACGTCCACTCGTCTTCCGGCATGGTCAACGTGGGCATCCGCTTGATGCGCCCCGCGCAGTTGATCAGGATGTCCACCTTGCCGAACTCCTGAACGGCGGATGCCAGCAGTGCTTCCAGCGAACCGCGGTCGCACACATCCGCCGCTTGGCGCAGTGTTCTGCGCCCGCGGGACTCGATTTCGGTGGCAGTTTCGTCCACTTGCTGCTTGCGTCGTCCAGTGGCGATCACATCCGCGCCCGCATCGGCCAGACCGAGGCTCATGGCGCGGCCAATTCCGCTGGTTCCCCCGGTGACTACTGCAATTTTGTCTTCTAAGCCAAGAATACTCGTGCTCATTTCTTCTCCAGTTTCAGGGGCTGCAAATTCGGACTCCCCGGTCAGTTCGCGCGCCCCAGGAAGACGGGCGCAATGTGCCGGTCAAAAAGATTCTCCGTCACATTCTTGGCAATGACTGCCTCGTTCGCCTCCAGCAGACTCAGGTAGCGATCTCCCATCTTGGCCGCCACTTTGAAGCCTACATGAAGCAACTGCCGCAGGCTGGCGTTATAGGCCGCCGCGCCGCGCACATGCCGCAGAGCCGCAGTGTACTGCTCGGAGGTCCATCCGTGCACTTCTTCAGGAGAAGGAAGCTTGGCAACATCGATGTCGATCACCGTGGCATAGGGAGCGCACAGCTCCTGGCGGTGCGCATAGGCCTCGGCATAAATATCTTTGGCCAGTTTGAGCGCGTCGCCGCCGGCTTCGGCCAGCCCGATCAGCTCTTCCAGCCAGGTGGTTCCCGCCGTCTTCAGGTGCACACCGGCATCGAAGCGCTTAATCGTGGCGTGAATCGCCGGATAGATGGAAAACTTGTCGCTGCCCGAATGCACGCTGAGCTTCAAATCTTCCGGCAAACCAAAGTGCTTCACCGCGTATGCGATGGCCGCAACATCGAGGCAGAACTCGCGCTCGAACTGCGCCACATCGCCTACATAATCGACGCCTTTGTTGAAGCGCCCGCTGAACTTGGGCGCGATGGTCTGCACCGGAATCCCCTCGTCGGCAATAGCGGCAAGAATGATGAGGAGCTCGACCGGGCTTTGTGCGGAATCGGTTTCATCCATCGACACTTCGGGGATGAAATTGGCGGTTCCGTCGGCGGCAAGGCCTTTGGTTGCGAGAATAGTCCGGTAGACTTCGCCGGCCTTCTTAACCGCTGTCAAATACTTCCTGGCTGTTTGCTGGAGGATGGAGTCGGTGATCTCGAACGACTCTGCAGTTCCTTCTAGCTGAATGTGTCCGGTGAGCCCTTGATGGCGCTGAACGAAGGCATGGATATCCTCATCCGCGGCGGTCTGCCCGATAAAGTCGGCGACATCGAGTGTGTAGAAGTCACACGCCTCAAGAAAGCGGCCGACGGTCTGGGTGGTAATGTGGTCGGCATCGCAGAAGAAGGGAAGATCCCACCCCAGAGCCTTGACCGCGGCGTCGGCAGCCTGTCGCGTCGAAGTTGGTTCGGAGCCGATGATCGTGTGTTCGCGATTGGACTTGTTCCACACCGGCACTACTTCAATGCCGTGCTTGCGCGCCTCGACGCACGCCTGGAGCTGTGCCTTGGCCTGATGGGCAAACCGGTCGCCGGTCCCAATCGAGTATTTACCGAGTTTCAAGCTTTGATGTCCCATGGTTTTTCCTTATAGTCGGCTGCGGTGAGCCCACAGTCCAAGTCCGGGGTTGGAGATGAAAAAGACCTTTTCGCCGTCGACCGTGTTACTGCCGAGGTCGAGCTTCGCCGGGTCGTAGCGCTTGAGCATTGTGCCCAGATCGCCATAACCAAAGCCGACGCTCTCGACTTCTTCTTTGGTCAGATGGCCGGGGCACCAGGTGATCTTGAAGCGCCCCTCGGAAGAGCCGTGAATCAGATGGGCTGCCGCACTGAGGTCGTTGCCGAGTTCGGGGTTGGATTCGACAGCCCGCAGTGTGGCCGGTGTTCCGTGATAGCCGTATTTGCGAATGAGCTTGTCGATCGTCTTGTCTTCGCCGAATTCCTTCACGCCGGGAGCAAGGACAATCAGCTCAGCATCGTCGGCCAGCGCCATCCGGGTGCGGTAGACGGCCTTGTTGCCCAGCCAGGTGCTGTGAAACTCCTCGGGATCGAGATAGACGATCGCCTTGGTGATAGGTTCTTCCACAATCTCGAAATTGACCTTCAGACTGAGCTCCGCCGCGCGATGGAAGCACTCGACATCGTCGCCGGCAAACAGTCCCCGCACAGCGAGAGTGTCATCCGGCCTGCGCCCCACCACGGTCAGCACATAGACAATGGGCAGATCGCGCATAAAGTGGTCGCTGGCATAGTTCAGAACATTGCGCACCGGGTTTGTCGCTCGCCCCAGAATGCGCTCCATCCCGTAGACCGCGCCCAGATAGTGGCTGCGATTGATGCCCTCGCGGCCGCCTGTGCCGACCAGAATGTTCTTGTTGTAGTTGGCCATGCCGATCACTTCGTGGGGCACCACCTGACCGATGGAAAGAATGAGGTCGAAGCCCCCACGTGTAATCAACTTGTTCACCTGCGCGGGCCATGCGTAGCTCAGTTTGTCTTCCGACTGCTCGCGAATGAACTCAGCCGGAACCTCGCCCAGGGTCTCGATATCTGTCCGCCACTGGTGAACCCGGAATAGCTCCTGCGGCATTTCGCCGAACATGGCCGAGATCTGCCCTGGCTTCATGGCCGAATGGGTTCCCAGCGCCGGTAATACTGCCTGCAGATGGTCGCCGTAAAACTCCCACGCATACCGGGTGAGCTCGCCGGCCCGCGAATGAGCGCGGGTCTGGTCCGGAGGCACCGCAAGCACGCGATTCCGCTGCCCAAGTTTGGCCAGCGTTTCGCCTAGCAGAGTTTTCAACCGCTCCGGTGTGAGATCGGTATCTTCACTTCCAACTGCGCAAAAGAGACTCATGCTGCAAACTCCACTTTTTTCAGGCCGGGAGCAAGCGTTGACAATACCGCAAGCGCGACCAGATAGGCGCTGGCGGCAATGCCGAACAGGACGGCATAGTTGCTATGGGTGATCTGGAGGACATATCCGACAAAGATGGCAAACACCGACCCGGCTGCGGCTCCCGCCATGCCGCCGATGCCGGTGACCGATCCGACCGCGGTGCGGGGGAACATGTCGCTGGCGGTGGTGAAGAGGTTCGCCGACCAACCTTGGTGGGCGGCAGCAGCAAGGCTGAGCAGGGCGATGGAAGCCCATTCGGAGCTGAGCGAGTTCACCATAAAGATGGGAACGACCGCACAGGCGCAAATGAGCATCGCGGTGAGTCGCGCGCCAGAGGCCGACAGACCGAGCTTGCGGAAGGGAATCGGAAGCCAGCCGCCGCCGATGGAGCCGACGCTGGATGCGGTGTAGACGATGATCAGCGGCAAGCCGACGTGCTTCAGATCGAGAGCGAATTTCTTGCTGAAGAAGTCGGGCAGCCAGAAGAGAAAGAACCACCAGATGGGGTCGGTGAGCAGCTTGGCGATGGCGAAACCCCAGGTCTGCCGGTATCCGAGCAGCTTGGCCCACGGCGCCGAGGGGCCCATCTGCGCGGCCGCTTCCTGGTAGATATGGCGCAGTTCGACGCCGGTCAGAGTCGGATGGTCGGCCGGCTTGCGGTACTTGTTGAACCACAATACGATCCATAGCGCGCTGAAACCGCCGGTGACCAGAAAGGCCGCGTGCCAGCTATAGTGATAGGCCACCCAGGGAACGATCGCCGGAGCCAGAATTGCGCCCAGGTTCGCGCCGGAGTTAAAGATTCCCGTAGCCAGCGAACGCTCGCTCTGCGGGAACCACTCGGCCACGGTCTTGATGGCCGCCGGGAAGTTGCCGGACTCGCCCAAACCAAGGCAGACACGGGCGAATCCGAACTGCAGCATGGAGTTGACCAGCGCATGGCCCATGGCCGAGAGGCTCCAGACAGCCATGATCGCCATGTAACCGATGCGCGTGCCGACCTTGTCGACAAATCGCCCGGCGGCCAGCAGGCCGATGGCATAGGCGGCCTGAAAGGCGGCCATGATGTAGCCGTAGCCCACTTCGGTCATGCCGATGCCGCCCTGCGCGAACGGGTGCATGAGGGTGGGCTTCAAAAGCGAAAGAACCTGGCGGTCCATGTAGTTGATGGAAGTGGCGGCAAAGAGCATGGCGCAGATGGTCCAGCGCACGCGGCCAATGCGAGCGCCGGCCGAGAAGTCCTCGTCAACCACTAGTTCCGGTGCGGGGTTGGCTTGCATGTGCATCTCCTGAAAGCGCGTGGTGCGATTGCCGATTGATTCTTGATGGGCCTTGACGAATGTGGTTGGCTTCCCACTCTCGCCAGGTTCGTGCCAGCCCACCCTTGCTGCAAAAAAAGCCGCGGCGAGGGTGGGAAGCCAGGCAGTGGGCTGCTACAAGCGATAAGCCTTTTTCACCAGCCCGTAGGCCAATGCGTGGGCCACTTCGAAAGCCTCGTCTTCTTCCAGCCTGTGCTCGGCCACCAGCCGGGCCAGGAACGAGCAATCCACTCTCCGGGCCACGTCATGGCGCGCCGGGATGGAGAGGAATGCGCGGGTATCGTCGTTGAATCCGACCGTGTTGTAGAAACCCGCGGTCTCTGTGACCTGTTCGCGAAAGCGCATCATGCCCTCGGGGCTGTCGTGGAACCACCAGGAGGGTCCGAGGCGCAAGCAAGGATAGTGCCCGGCGAGCGGCGCAAGTTCCCGGCTATAGGTGGACTCGTCGAGAGTGAATAGAATGATGGTCAATCCGGCTTCGTTGCCATAATGATCGAGCAGCGGGCGCAGCGCGTCCACATAGTTCGTCGCCCGCGGAATGTCGGCGCCTGTGTCGCGGCCAAAACGTTCATAAACCTTGCGGTTATGGTTGCGCGTGCTGCCCGGGTGAATCTGCATGACCAGCCCGTCTTCCAGGCTCATTCCGGCCATCTCCGTCAGCATCTGGGCCCGGAAAAGCTCGCATTCGGCCGCGCTGGCTTTGCCCGTCAGCACCTTGGAATAGAGCGCGGCGGCTTCCGCGGTGGGCAGGTCGGCGGTCTGGGCTGTCAGGTGTCCGTGGTCGGTGGACGTTGCTCCCATATTGCGGAAGCGCAAACGGGCCTTGCGCAAGGCATTCAGGTATCCGGTCCAGTTTGCGGTGTCCTCGTCGGTCTGCTGGCCAAGAGTGGCGATGGACTCGGCAAAGCCTGCAAACTCCGGATCGACGACCGGGTCGGGCCGGAAAGCGGGGATGATCCGCCCTTTCCAATCCGAAGCGCGAATGGCCTGGATATCCTCCAGCGAATCGTTGGGGGCGTCGGTCGTGGAAAGCAGCTCCAGGTTGAAGCGTTCAAACAACGCCCGCGGTCGGAAGGCCGGAGTGGACAGTTTTTCGGCAATGGTGTCGTAATAGAGGTCGGAAGTCGAGGCCGACAGCGGCACTTCCAGACCGAATAGCTCCGAAAATGCGAAATTCAGCCACATGCGGGTTGGAGTGCCGCGGAAAAGATGGAAATGGCTGGCAAAGATCCGCCACACCTTGCGGGGATCCTTCAACTCCGGCTTCCCGATTTCCAGATCTTCCAGCGAGATTCCCTGGCTATAGAGCATCCGGTAAATGTAATGGTCGGGCTGAACGAATAATTTGGCCGGGTCTGGGAACGGCTCGTTCTTCGCGAACCACGATGCCTGGGTATGCCCGTGCGGGCTGATGATGGGTAAACCTTTCACGGACTCATAGAGGGCCCGTGCAACCTTGCGCGTCCCGGCGTCGGCGGGAAACAAACGATCTTCATGGAGGAGCATGACGAAATCTTACCTCTCAGCTGAGCCGATTCAGACATCTCCACAGATCTTGTGGCGTGAATGGCTTCCCTGGCTGGTTGTCGCTCCTCTATGGTCGCGCCAGCGCATTGGATGCTGCATTCATTTCACCCCCTGTGGGAACGTTACGGTGGTCTGACCTTTGCGGAGGTCAGACCACCAGTATACACATCTGCGCATTTACCGTCAGTATGCGAAAAGTTTTTTTGAGGGCCAAGAAACTGCCGATGGTGTTAATCTCGTTTTGCCCGGAATTTACCGGACTGCAAGAAGGTATATGGACGTTATGCCCCGAACAAAACAAGATTCGCCCGATACGCACCGCACCATGCATGTGGTCAACCACATCCGCTCGCTGATCGAGAATGGGACCTTGCAGCCCGGCGACAAGATCCCTCCCGAGCGCGAATTCGCGCGCACTCTGAACATCAGTCGCGCCAGCCTGCGCACCGGAATCGGCTATCTGGCCGCAATGGGGGTGATGAAAGTGCGCCACGGCGTGGGCACTTTTGTGGCCGACGGCCCGGCGGAGTTCGGCAAGGCGTCGTTCAGCATGATGGGCGCACTGCACGGTTTTCAGTCCTGGCAAATGTTCGAGGCCCGCATCATCCTGGAGAGCAATCTGGCCGCGCTGGCCGCCGAACGGGGCAAGGAAGAGCATCATGCGTTGCTCGCCGAAGAGGTTGCCGAGATCTTTGCCTCCATAGAAAGCCCTTCCGAGTTCCTGATCCACGATGTGCTTTTTCACCGCATCCTCTCGCAAGCCTCCGGGAATCCGATCCTTGCAGCGATCATGGAGACCATTACCTCGTCGATGTATGACAAACGTCGCAGGACGGTGGAGCGCTCCATCGATTTGCGGGAGTCGGCGGAGATGCACCGCAAGATCTACCGGGCCGTGCGGGCCCGCAAGCCGCTCGAAGCGCGGCGGCTGATGGAGCAGCACTTGCGTCTGGCGCAAACAGCGCAGGATGCGGAGCGGCCGAGCGAGCGGAAAGTGACACCCGGCACGAAAGTGAAGAAGGTCGCGCCCGAACGGACGGCTCCGGTCGCCTGAGAAACGGTCGGCCTCTCGGGTATTGGATTCCCAAGTGGACGGACCTCGTGGCCTCGCCCGGAGATCTGGATACAAGTCGAATCTTTCCATATGCTTATGGGGTACTTTCCTGAGTCAGGGCCGGATCGTCGGCCCTCGAAAGTGCGTTTTTCCGTAGTCCTCGGAGGGCTCCGGATGCCGATTTTGTTCGCGACGCGAATCAATTCGAACGCCCGCCGAGACAAAACGAGCGTGTGGATTTGCGGTGGAACAAGCCTGTATGAACTCCTGAGAATTTCTGTAAGGTCCTCTATTTAAAATACATTGTGGCTAGTAATTGATCGGAGACGGAGACCAATTCCGATTCTCGCGCGCTTCGTTCGTGCGGCTGTGGCGCGTTCCGAAGCGAGCCGCGCCCCGCAACCAATTCGGGTGCCGCGGTCGCGAGCATCCGCGGTGCAAGGTCAGACCAGTGGCTGGATGGATCTCATTCAATTGCCATTCATGTACAACATATTAAGAATCTTAGGCGAAAAATTAAGGTTTCGTTGATTTCTCTGTTGACAAGCCATCCTCCAGTGCGGGAGACTAATTCCGCTTCGAAAAGTGGTCAGACCACACAAGAAATCAGTCCGGGAATTCCGAGTCAAGATTCCATGTATTGAAGCGTGAATGAAACTCTATGGAGGCAGGAATGAGGCAATCGGCCTTAGATGGACAGTTGAATACGAGTGTTACGATGCGGGAACTACCTGGCGGTCTCTTCGGCTTCCCGAAAACAAGATGGATGATTTTATTGGTCATCGCACTGCTGACCCCGTTTTTTGCGCAAGCGCAAATCGGCGGATCGGCCGCGATTGAGGGAACAGTTGTTGACTCCACTGGCGCGATTGTTGTGGGCGCCAAGGTCACCGCGAAGAGCGAAAAGACGGGAAGCCAACTTGTCCGAACGACGAACAAGAGTGGACTTTATAGCCTCTCTCCGCTGGACGTCGGCGATTACACAATCAGCGTCACCGCTCCCGGCTTCGATACACTGGTGCGCGAGAACATTCATGTGGACGGCATGGAGGTTCTTGGCCTGGACCTGACGCTGAAGGTTGGCGCAGCCAACACCACCGTGACTGTCACCGATGTTCCGCCGCCGCTGGAAACCGAGAATGCAACCCTCGGCAGCGTGATGGAAAACGAAGTCTATCAGTCCCTTCCACTCGAGATGGGAGCGGCGGGCAGTCCCGATCAGCGCCGCGCCACCGACTTTGCGTCACTGATGCCAGGCGTCAGCTACAACATCACCAAGAACAACGAAACCGACGAGCCCCCGGTGATCAACGGCAACCAGAACTCCGCCGAGATGTACCTGGATGGAATTCCCGCGACCTCCGTTTCGGTGGCCGGCGATGTGCGTTATATCTGGTCCGCGTTCTCGGTTGAGACCGTTGAGCAATTCCAACTCAAGACATCCGCATACTCGGCTGAATACCGTGGCCTGGGCATTGAAAACTACACCATCAAGGGTGCGGGCAACCAACTCCACGGCTCTCTTTATGACGTCGTGCGCAACACGGCCTTTGACGCCGCCGGATTCATCCCGGCCTACAACATCGTCACCGGCAAGTACTCCGTGCCACTTGAGCACATGAATGAGTACGGCGGTTCGCTCGGTGGCCCGATTTGGAAGAACAAGGTCTTCCTGTTTGCGAACTACATGGGCTTCCGCTACAGCACGCAGACTCTGCCGCAATATCAAACCGAGCCTACGGCCCGGATGCAGACTGGAGACTTCGGCGAACTGCTTTCGCTCGCAACTCCGGTCAAGATCTACGATCCGCTCACCGAAGTGTGCGCAACCACCAAGTCCTGCACACGCACCGCATACACCAACAACGTGATTCCCTCGAACGAGATCTCGCCGGTGGCCAAGGCCATGGAATCCTTCATGCCGGCGCCGTCGAACGCAAACCTGACCAACAACTACCTCGGCTCATATGCATGGGGACTGAACAACTGGTCGCAGACCGAGCGTTTGGACGCGGACATCACCGAAAAGCAGAAGCTCAGCCTGATTGCCGGCGCCGGGCGCCAGGGTCTGGTCGGTCCTTCCGGCAGCCAGTCAACCAACGTTGGCCCGCTGCCTTATCGCTACGCCAAGGTCTATGCCCCCATCACCAAGGTCGGCATGATCGAGCACACCTACCTGCTGCGCGATAATCTCGTGAATCAGATCAAGTATGCGGCGATGCAGTATTACTCGCCGGCGATCAACCCGACTTTAGGCAACAGCGCCTGGGCAGCTTCGGGATTCGGCATCAATGGTCTGCCCGTTGGCCAGGCAGCGCAAAGCTTCCCGGTGGTCAAGTTCGGATCCAGCGGCACCGCACAGTGGGGTCCGCAGGCTTCGGCCGGCAACGTCACCAACAGCTACACCCTCTTGGACAACGTACAGTGGATCAAGGGCAAGCACGCTTTTTCGATCGGTGGCCAGTACCAGTGGCTGCAGTACAACTATGAAGCGGACAAGACGGGCAGCAGCCCCATCACACTGAACGCAGCCATCGGCGAGACGGCGAACTTCAAGTCCGGGTCCACCAGCACGGCCTCCGGCTCCGGCTACGATTACGCCAGCTACATGATCGGCGCAATCGATACCGCCAGCTATACCGAGTACGCGCCCAATGCGATCGAAACGGGCACCCGTTTCCATCCGGTCGCGGTCTATATCAACGACGATTACAAGGTGACCAGCAAACTGACCGTCAACGCCGGCTTGCGCTGGGATTACCTGCCTCCGTTCCACGAAATGCAGAGCCGCATCTCCTTCATCAATCCGACCGCAATCAATCCGTGGTCCGGAAACCTGGGAGCCCTCCAGTTTGCCGGTTTGGGTACCAACAGCTGCTTCTGCAAGACGCCGATCTCCAGCTACTTCAAAAACATCGGACCCCGCCTGGGATTTGCCTATGCGGTCAACGACAAGACGGTCATCCGAGCCTCCGGTGGCGTTTATTACGCGCTGGGCGGCGGCACGGGCGGCACGGCAAACTCGACCCAGCCTGGAACCGCACTGGAACTTGGTTACTCCGCGGCTCCCAGCACGGCTGCACTCGCCTATGCGTTGCCTTCGTTCTATTTGAACGGCAATCCGAACGCGCCCAATGGGACCGTTCAGGGCATCTCCAACAATGGCGCGAACTCAACCTTTGGCGGCGCGGGATATACCGTTACAGCGCCCCCGATCTATGACCCCGGCTATGGAACCTCGTATGCCACCAACGCGCCATCTATCGATAGCATCGCGACGACCCTCGGTTATCTCGATCCCAAGTACGGCGGACGTTCTCCTGAGTTCGTTGCCTGGAGCATGGGCTTCCAGCGCAGCATCACCAAGGACATGACGGCTACTTTGAGCTACGTGGGCAACGAGGGACACTTCCTTCTCGCCACCGGTTCCGAGCGCGGTCTCTATGCCAACCAGATGGATCCCAAGTACCTCACTCTGGGAACCAACCTGGGCAACACGGCCACCGCTGCGAACCTGACGACTGCCGGCCTCACGCTGCCCTTCGCAACCTTCTCCACCAGCCAGAAGATCAGCCAGATGTTGCTGCCTTACCCGCAATACAAGGGAGTAACGGACGAAGTCGGTTCGGTGAGCAACTCCAACTTCAACTCGCTGCAACTCTCCATCAATCAGCGGCTCAGCCATGGCTTGACCATGATGCTGAACTATACCTTCAGCAAGAGCATAGATAACGCCGGAACCTTCCGTACCGGTTACGCGGTTCCCGCCAGTGTGAGCTCGGATGGACAGGCTCATGCAATCGGAAAGCTCGACCGCTCGCTCAGCACCTTTGACCAGCGCCAGAACCTGGTCGGAACGGCAACCTACGACCTGCCCTTCGGCCGTGGAAAAATCGGTGACAGCAACGCCATTGTGCGCGGGATCGCCGGCGGATGGCGCTTGTCGGGCATCTTCACCTACATCGGCGGAAACCCGCTTGCCCTCACCGGCAGCACCTGCACAGGCGTTACCGGGCAGGGAACCTGCATGCCCGTGATCGCGGCTGGTTTTACCGGCACCGCGCGTCAAAACGGCGCATGGGGTCATGGAGCTACCCGCACCAACCTGGGCACCATCCCTTATGTCAACCCGGCCGCCTTTGCTTTGACCGGAACGCTCGCCAACGAGTACGTCATCAGCAACATTGCTCGCACAGCGCCTCTGGGCCTGCGTGGACCTGGCAACTACGACATCGACGGCAGCGTTCGCCGCACCTTCGACATCTGGAACAAGGAGAACGTGAAGTTCGTCTTTGAAGCCAACGTTTTCAACCTCGAAAACCACGTCTGGTTTGGCAGCACTTCCACCAACGCCAGCGGTTCCATCAGCCAGGTCGTTGGAAACGGCGCCTTCGGAACCGTTACCGGCCAGGCAAATAATCCTCGCCAGTTCCAGTTTGCCGGTCATATCAACTTCTAACTGAAAAACAATCCTTGGAAACGGAGGGGCTGATTTCATGGCCCCTCCACTTTTTTGCGTTTCATCCGCCACTTGTTTGAAGATCGGAGCCGCAGGAGCAAAACAGGTCGCTGAAATCCTCGGTTTTGACCTCGGATTTGAAAGGGCATGGCTTTAGCCGTGCCGACAAGGCTATTAATGAATGCGGGCTTTAGCCCCTGAGGGATGTACTTAGGCAAACATGCGCAATGCAGTCCTCTTTTCGCAGCCTGTGCAACTCGCGTTACCCGTGCCCGTTTTTCTGGCCCGTGAAACTCGCTGCTGTCGCTGTCAAGAATAACCGGGCGCGACGACCGCCCGCTCACACAGGAGACAAATGTCAATCTCGTCCCGATCCCTTTTCATCGCCGCTTGTTTGCTTATCGCTCCAGGAGCGCTCAGCGCGCAGGACACGCGCAATGTAGTTGAGCCGTACATCCCCGCCGCCTGCATCACGCTCGAAGCCCGCATTGCCGCACCCGGCGGCGTGATTGCCGCGCAGGATGAGCAGGCGCTCGATACGGCGCGCATTCAGAACGCGATGGATCACTGCGCCGCGGGCCACTCCGTGGTTTTGGCCGCGCAGGGCGCAAAGAACATTTTCATCACTGGCCCACTGTCGATGCACAGCGGTGTGACGCTCGTGGTGAACGCGCATACCGCGCTGGTTGCCTCGCGAGATCCGCGCATCTTCGATCTCACTCCGGGCAGTTGCGGCGTGCTGAGTGAGCGCGGTCATGGCTGTATGCCGATCATCACCGCCGACGGCGCGCACGACAGTGGAATCATGGGCGAAGGTTCCATCGACGGACGTGGCGGCGCGAAGATTCTGGGCCAGGAGATCACTTGGTGGGATCTTGCCCACAAGGCCAAGATCACCGACAAGAATCAGAGCGTACCGTGGATGATGGTGCTGCGCCATGCCGATAACTTCACGCTCTATAAGATCACGCTGCGCAACTCGCCCGGTTTTCATGTAGGCGTGAACGAGACGGACGGATTCACCGCCTGGGGCGTGAAGATCATGACGCCCAAAACCGCGCGCAACACGGACGGCATCGATCCCGGCTCGTCGCGCAACGTGACCATTGCCTATTGTTCCATCCATACCGGCGACGACGATGTTGCGGTGAAGTCCAGCAAGGCCGGGCCGGCGCAGAACATCTCGATTCTGCATAACCATTTCTATACCGGGCACGGCATGTCCATCGGTAGCGGCACCAGCGGCGGAGTGGATCACATGCTGGTGGACGACCTGACCATCGATGGCGCGGACAATGGAATTCGCATCAAGTCCGATCGGAGCCGGGGCGGCCTGGTGCACGATCTTCTGTATCGTAATGTGTGCATTCGCGACACCAAGAATCCGCTGGTCTTCACGCCGCTCTATACCACCTTCAGCGGCAATCGGCTTCCTGTCTATCGCGACATCGCGCTGCAGGATGTTCATGTAATGACCGCAGGCAGTTACACGTTTCTCGGACTGGATGCGGAGCACAAACTCGGCCTCAAGCTCGACAATGTTTTCGCCGACGGCCAGCAGAGTTCGCGCTTCCTGAACAAGGACGCAGAGATCACCATCGGAAGCCGTCGCGGCAATCTGGAGCCTGCCGGCGAGAATGTGGCAATCACACAAACGCCCGGTTCTGCTGCAGGCACGCCGCTGGCTTGCGATGCAAGGTTCATCCCCTTTCCCTCGCTGGACACCGCTCCCGAAATGGTCGGCAAGACGCCCCCCGAGGATGAGACGCTCTACGTGGCGGCGGATGGAACCGGCGACTTCTATTCCATTCAGCGCGCGCTGGATGCCGCGCCCGCGACCGGTGCCTTGCTGCTGGTCGCTCCCGGCGTTTATCGCGAAGTGCTCACCATCGACAAGCCCAACATCCAGATTCGCAGCGTGAACCCCGACGCCTCCAAAACTGTGATCGTGAACGATCGCAGCGCCGGGGCAAATGGGGGCACACTGCATTCGGCCACGGTCAATGTGACGGCCGATAATTTCTTTGCGGAGAATGTCACCTTCGAAAACGACTTCAATCGCACCCATCCGCAGCTTCCCGCTGGCTCGCAGGCGCTGGCCCTGCTGGTGAAGGGTGATCGTGCCGTCCTCCATAATGTTCGCCTGCTCGGTAACCAGGACACGGTCTACCTCGGCAGCCGTAATTGCTCTCCGGATGGCGACAACTGCATCCCGACACGGCAGTATTTTTCCGATTCGTATATTGCCGGCAACGTCGATTTCATTTTTGGCGACAGCAAAGCCGTTTTTGACAGGTGCGAGATTCACAGCACCGCGCATGAGGGCGGATTCATCACCGCCCAGTCGAAGCATTATGCAAGCGAAGACTCCGGCTTTGTTCTGAACCGCTGCAAGCTGATTGCCGATGAGGGAGTGACGAAGACCGTGTTTCTGGGCCGTCCCTGGCGGCCGTACGCGTCGGTTGTCTACATCGACACCGAGATGGGCGCGCACATTGACGCTGCCGGTTGGCGCGAATGGCACCCCGGCGAGACGCATTCGCTCGACACAGCTTTCTACGCTGAATTCGGCTCAACCGGTCCCGGCGCGCATCCCGGTGAGCGCGACCCGCACGCAAAAATCCTGACCAAGGAAGACGTGAAGAAGTTTGAGCCGGCCGCCTTTCTGCGCGGGTCCGACAACTGGAATCCACTGGCGCAGCCGCCGGAGATTCGTTGATCGGTCTGCATCGGCGGGTGCGCCGACTCCTTGCTGAAGGTCACCGGAGTGCACCCGCAGGTCATTTGACAGCGCCGGAAAGCGATTGCTACGGTTGTCGTTAAAGTGACGAGACGGGTTGTTGGTCGAACTGGAAGGTCCTTCTGGTCCCTCCCTGGCTCTCGAAGCTTAATCGTTTGAGCACATTGCTTCATACGCATTGTGCAGCTCTGCGTTTGAGCAGAAGTTTAGTCAAGAGAAGAGGATTTCATATTGGCGGCCTCTGTTTCGCTCGCTCTTTTACTCGCTGGCCGCGGAGGAGGTCCAGCAATGACATTTCGTCGGGGCGGTCCCTTTTGGGCTACCCGCTGGGCGCTTTCCGCGGCAGATCTGGATAGGGCCTGCAAGCTCGTGAAAAAGGCGTTAAAGTGAAGGAAGACTCAAGACAGTACATGCACTGATCTGATCCTTTGCGGCCTTTTTGCCGATAAAAAAACCGGCAGTGTGAGAAGTTCCGTGTCGGACGGGCCTGAATCCTCTTATGAAGACACTAGTTGTTGCTGTGGCATTGATCTTCGGTTGGCCCAACTTCGCGAACGGAGCCGTTTCTCCGACCCTGACCACACTTGGTGCAGTCACTGCTCTCTCCAACGCCGAGGCCAGTCGAGCGATCCCGGTCTCCTTCGAAGCGACGGTATCTTTCGCGCGCCTCTATGAAAATGTGCTTTTTGTGCAAGATGGTCCTGCGGCGATCTTCGTCCGGCCACCTGCTGGATTAAGGCTGCTTCCCGGCGACCGAGTCCTCGTGAAAGGGCGGACCAGGCAGAGTTTTCGCCCGATTGTTGTGAGCGAAAGCATCACCGTGCTCCATCCGGGTGTTGCTCCCACGCCTATCCCCTCCACTTTTGAAGAGCTGATTCGCGGGCGGCACGACTCCACACGCGTCTCGATCCGCGCCACAATCCGGGCCGCCGATGTGGTTTTGACCGGCGCGCCTCCGGTCCAGAGCACGCGGTTGCAGGTGGTGGCCGAAGCAGGCCACTTCGAACTGTACCTGAACGGATACGACTCTGCCGTTCTCAAGAACCTGTTGGATGCCGAGGTCGAGGTTGCGGGGGTTGCGGCGGGAAAATTCGACAGCAAGATGCAGCAGACCGGAGTGGTGGTCTACGTAAATTCCTTGGCAGATATCAAAGTTCTGGCTCGCGCCGCAATCGACCCGTGGTCCTTGCCGGTCACCACCATGGACCGGGTTCTTGCCGCCTACCGCATGCATGACATGACTCCTCGCGTGCGCGTCCGTGGCGTCATCACCTACTTCCAGCCCGGCTCGGCGATCGTCCTGCAGGACGGATCCCGCAGCCTGTGGATTTCCACACAAACCCGTGAACCGCTGCAGATTGGCGACCGCGCCGAGGCAACCGGGTTCCCCAACGCGCGCGAGCGGCTTCTGACCCTGAACGACGCGCAGATCATGGACAGTCACGTCTTTGAGCCGGTCACGCCCCAGCTCGCGACCTGGCATCAGTTGGCTTTCTGGAGCAGCAACACCCCCAGCGGACACCAGAACGACCTGGTCTCGATTGAAGGGGTGGTGGAGACGGACGTTCGCGAGGCGCTGCAGGACGAATACGTGTTGAAATCCGATGGCCGCCTCTTTACTGCGGTCTATCGCCATCCGGGGGGCAGCGAACTGCCACCGATGATGCAGATTCCGGCAGGTACAAAGGTGCGTGTAACCGGGATCTGTGTAGTTGCCGACCCCAACTCGGTGAGCCCGGATGAGGAGATTCCCTTCAACATCCTGCTGCGCTCGTTCGACGACATCGCGATTATTGCGAGCCCTTCCCCGTTGAGTGTGCAAAACCTGATGATTGTGGCCGGCATTTTGATGCTGGTGGTGATTGCGGTTGGCGCCTGGGGATGGATTCTTCGCGACAAGGTTCGCCGCCAAACCGGCGCGCTGGCCGCGATGGCCCAATTTGAGCAGCGTCGCAGCCGCGCCCTGGAAGACATCAACGGCAGCCGGCCGCTGAATGAGATTGTCACTGAAATTACCGAGATGGTTTCGTCCACGCTGAACGGAGTTCCATGCTGGTGCGAGATTTCCGATGGCGACACCCTCGGCAATCGTCCCCCCGAAGCGGATGGAATGCGCCAGATCCACGTCAAGATCGGATCGCGCAATGGTCCCGTGCTGGGTAACATCATTGCCGGCCTCGGCCTGGAGGGCATATCCGACGAGCACGCCCAGGAAGCGCTCTCCGGCGGCGCGCGCCTGGCCATGCTGGCCATCGAGACCCGCCGGCACTACTCCGACCTGCGTCACCGCTCCGAATACGATTTGCTCACCGGCACGCATAATCGGTTCTCTTTCGAACGGCACTTGGATGCGCGCATCGAAGAGGCGCGCCAGAACGGAGGGATCGTCGGCCTGGTCTACCTTGACTTCGATCGCTTCAAAAGTGTGAATGATATCTATGGCCACCATGTAGGAGACCTGTTTCTGCAGGAGGCGGCCATACGCATGAAGCGCCAGTTACGCACTGTCGACATTCTGGGGCGTCTGGGTGGGGATGAGTTTGTCGCATTGGTCCCCCAGATCCGCAGCCGCGCGGATGTGGAAGAGATCGCCCATCGCCTGCAGCACTGTTTTGATCCTTCATTTGTGCTGGAGGATGTGGAGCTGAATGGCTCGGCCAGTGTGGGCGTCTCTGTATTCCCCGAAGATGCCACCTCCCGCGAAAGCCTGATCAGCGCCGCGGATGCCGCCATGTATGCCGCCAAATACAGCCGGCGTCGCATGGGGGACATCGTCTCCGATCTGCCCGATTGTGATTCGTCTGCGGATGTTCGCTCGTAGCGCGGGTCGAACGGCCGGGTGTGCGCCGTCCAGCTGGCGCTTCAATGCGATAAGCTGATGCGGGAGGTTTCCCGATGCGCTTATCTTCCTGGGGCCGCGTGCCTGCATTCCTCATCTCTTTCTTCGTCGTTGCTCTCGGCCTGGCGCTGCCTTTGCCGGCGCAGCAAGCCGGCAGCGCCCCAGCCCTTTCGGTCATCCATGTTGAGCACGGACCCAACACCGCCGCTGCACAGAATGCCCACTATGTTGTGCTGGTCTCGCTGGATGGCTTTCGCTGGGACTATCCCTCCAAATTCGGCGCGCCGAACCTGCTGGCTTTGGGCAAAATGGGAGCCTGGGCGCCCAACGGCATGTTGCCGAGCTTTCCGTCGCTGACCTTTCCCAATCACTTCACCATCGTGACCGGCCTCTATCCGGAGCACCATGGCCTGGTTGCCAACAGCTTCTACGACGAGACGAAGCAGGCGCGCTACGCCATTAGCGATCCCAAGGCAGTCACCGACGGCAGCTGGTATAGCGGCACTCCGCTCTGGAGCCTGGCTGAAAGCCAGGGAATGCGCACCGCCTGCCTCTTCTGGCCAGGGTCGGAAGCCACCATCGCGGGTTTCCAGCCAACCTACTACCTGCACTTCGACGACAAGACGGACGCGAATGCACGCATCGACCAGGTGATGGCCTGGCTGCGGCTTCCCGCTGCGGATCGGCCACACTTCATCACCCTTTATTACTCGTCGCCTGACCACGAGGGCCACGAGTTCGGGCCGGATGCCCCGGAAACCGGCGCAGCGGTTAAGCGCGTTGACGGCCTGGTCGGCAGGCTCAAGAAGCAGCTGGACTCCACCGGCTTGCCTATCGATTTGGTGGTCGTCAGCGACCATGGCATGGCCAAGGTCGAGGGCGGGTGGATCACTCTGGACCAGCTGGCCGACCTGACAGGATTTGAGACGGTCGGAGCACTCCTTTATGGGAAAACCGAGGCAGACCGTGTCCGGGTATACAACCAGCTCAAAAAGGCCTCCGACAAATTCGTCGTCTATCGCCGCAAGGACGTGCCGCCCAGCCTCAACTACAACCAGAATCCTCGCGAGGGCGATCCGGTGGTGATTGCGACCGGACCTTACGCCATTCGCGCGCACGGGCCGCCTGCCGGAAAAGCGGATCAGCCACCCATTGCCGGCATGCATGGCTATGACCCACGCAAATTGCCACAGATGAAGGCCAGCTTCTTTGCCGCCGGCCCGGATATCCTGCCGGGGAAGACCGTTGCGCCCTTTGAGAATGTGAATCTGTATCCCTGGCTGGCGCATATGCTTGGGCTCGCAGCGCCAAAATCCGACGGAGATTTGAACGTTTTGGCAGGAATTTTGCATGATAATGGTAATAATGAAGAGAAATGAAGGGGTAAGCGCGAAATGAATGTTGTTTTGGGGATAGACGGCGGGGGGACGCGGACCCGCGCGTCAATCAAGCAAGGCGACCAGGTTCTGGCTTATGCGGAGAATGGTTCCATCAAGCGTTTGCGGGTGGGCGTCGGGGCTGCTGAAGAAAATCTGCGCGCGCTGTTGCGGGAAGTGTATGCGCAGGCTGGGGTGAAGGCTGTGAGCGCAGCTTCGGCAGGAATAGCCAGCGCCACCATGCCGGGCGTTTCCGATTGGATTGAGGCGGTATTTGACGACTTCAACGTGGCCCGGTCCGAAGTGGTGGGCGATGAGGTGATTGCTCTCGATGCGGCCTTCAAGGGCGGGCCGGGAATCCTCCAAATTGCCGGGACCGGGACCAATTGCATTGGACGCGCATGGGACGGCAGTCGTGAGGCGGCTGGTGGGTGGAGTTCGCGCCTGGGCGATGAAGGGTCGGGCTACTGGATTGGCCTGCACGCCGTGCGCCGCGCTCTGCGCGCTCATGACCGCGAAGAGCCTTGCGGCATTCTCCGGCGGGTGGGCGAAATCTGGGGCACGCCTTCGCTGGAAGACTTGGTCAACCTGGGCGACAGCACGCCGGGGCCGGACTTTGCGGCGCTGGCGCCCGTGATTAGCGAGCTTGCTCAACGAGGCGACGCGGTGTCCATCGGCGTTCTGCAACAGGCCGCCGATGACTTGGTGGCGTCTGTTCTTCTGGTGCGCGCCAAGCTGCGGCGCAAGCACGGCATCGACGGTGAAGTCCCGGTGGCATGGACGGGCGGTGTGGTGGAGAAGATGGCGCTGGTGCGCGAGTGCTTCTTTGCCGGCCTGAAGGCCGCCGCTCCGCAGATGCCGGTGGCTACCGAGCCAGTGGTTTCGCTCGAAGGCGCGCTGTGGCGCGCGGAGCGGCTGGCGGCGACGGCGGGGTAAAACTTGACTGATCGCCCGGAGGGATTGGTGCTCTCAAAGGCCCAAGATTCCGGATCGGGGCACCGTGATTTGATTGTTCAGCGCGTCTCGCAGTTTTCAACCTGCCAATAGCCGCTTCTCCTGTCGATTGTCTCGATCCAACTCAGGAGCCTCGTGCAAAATTGTTCTAGAAGGACGAGAAGCGTCAGGGCACGACTTCAGTCGTGCCGAAAAAGCCGCAAAAGGGTGTTGGGCTTTAGCCCCCTGCGACAATTTTTTCAGTTGTTTGCAATTCAGCAGCGCTGAAGCCGGATTCGGGATAGTCCGTTTGCGGCACGACTGAAGTCTTGCCCTGACGCATATCGGCTATCCGAAAACAGTTTTGCAAGAGGTTCTCAGGACTATACTTACTTCGATCGACGGGCGACCCGAATAAGGAATACCGCGTGCTTCACGGAGGCTGCATGGTCCATGCAAGTCAGTGGCCGTTCAGGTCGAAGCGCCTCGCGCCTGCAGCTTTGGTGCTGTTTCTTGTCCTGCCTTGCGTGGCGCAGTCAACGCATTTTTCCGAAGCCGATTTGCCCGCGCTGCTCAAACGGATGCAGATCAATATGACCGCAAACGAGAGGCTGGCGCAGCAGTTTACCAGCGATGAAAGATGGCGTAATCGTACCTCCTTTAAAGAAGGAAGCTGGGGATCCGACCATACGGCAAGATTCGAGAACATGTTCGTCGAGGGCCTGCCGTATCGGCGGAAGGTGGAAGCGGGCGGCAAGCCGTTGAGCGCCGAGGAAGCCGCCGCGGAACAGAAGCGTCTCGACCAGACCGCGGCAGAGCGTCGCGCGATGACTCTCGAAGAGAAGAAGAAGCTCTTCCACTGGGATTACCATAGCTCGCTGCCTCTTTGCTGTCTTGCAACACTTTTCGAAAATCGTATCGTGAGGCAGGAAGAGATCGGCGGGCGTGAGGTTGTGGTGGTGGAGTCGCAGGCCATGTCAAACGCAAAACCTGCGACCGCTGAAGAGAAAAGCAGTGTGGACTGGAAAGAGACCACTTGGATCGATCTGGAAGACGCCATGCCCTCCCGCGTGGAAGCCGAGTTGCTGAAAGGCCAAGAGCACTTTGAAAAGGGCATGACTGTGCATATTGATTTCGTGCGGTGGGCCGGCCCGGCAGCAACGAAAGGGGCCGCGCCCCAAGGCGTTTGGCTGCAGGGCTATTCCGTCAGCCACTTCCGCTTTTGGACGCCTCTCAACAAGGGCTTCGGAATCACCGAAAAGACCTGGTCGAACTTCAAACGCTTCCAAGTGGATGTGCGCCTGCTGGAAGAGCCGGTGGAGGAGATGCCCGTAGCAAAGACGCATTAGGGAACGCCACCTTTCAGCTCATGGAGCGGATGGAGTGAGCGTGGGATTGAGGGAAACGAGAGCCGGACCCCGCTCCGGACCGCTCCGGAATCGCGAAGAGACCGTTCGGTTTGTAGCATCCGGGCGGCTGGTTTAGCATCCGAGTGTGGCAGCCCTCGACACCCCGGTAACCTATGTGAAGGGTGTAGGTCCGCGAATTGCGGCCATACTGCTGCCCAAAGGCATCGAGACCGCCGAGGATCTGCTCTACCACCTGCCTTTTCGTTACGAAGACCGGCAGAATCCGCGCAGTCTGGATGAGTTGAAGCCGGGCGAAACGGCGAGCGTGATCGGCGAAGTTCGTGGGTCGGCGCTGCTCAAAACTCGCAGAATGCCGATCTTCGAGCTGGTGCTGGGCCAGGGCCGCGCGGCCATCAAGTGCATCTGGTTTAACGGCGGCTACCTGGAAGGCAAATTCGAGCCCGGGCAAACCGTCGCCGTCTACGGCAAAGTGGAACCGTCGCGCTCCACCAGCAACCTGAAGATGATTCAGCCGCAGTTCGAGATCCTGCCCGGCGCGGACTCGGATGACGAGACGAAGCTGCTGGAAGTGGGCCGCATTACCCCGATCTATGAGTCTCTGGGCGGCCAGCGGCTGGGTTCGCGCTGGCTGCGCAAGGTGATCTTCCATCTTCTGGAAGAGCTGCGCGGCTCGGTTGCCGAGTGTCTGCCTGCTGCAATGCTGGAGCGTCTCAAGCTGCCGGACCGTGAAACCAGCCTGCGGGCGGTGCACTTTCCGCCGGATGGAACCACCTTTGCGCAGCTGACTGGCTGGTCCTCACCCGCGCATCGCCGTCTGATCTTCGAAGAGCTGTTTTATCTGGAGTTGGGACTGGAGCTGAAGCGCCGCAATATGCGCAAGCGCGCCGGGATCGGCTTTGCGACCAACGAAACCATCCGCGAGGCATTGCGGGAAGTGCTGCCCTTTCATCCCACCAAGGCGCAGAAAAAGGCGTTGGGCGAGATTGTCGACGACATGCGTCAGCCCAGCCCCATGCGCCGCCTCCTGCAAGGCGATGTGGGATCGGGCAAGACGATTGTCGCTTTTCAGGCGATGCTGGTGGCCATCGAGAACGGCTACCAGGCCGCGCTGATGGCGCCCACTGAGATCCTGGCCACGCAGCACTTTCTGGCGGCTCGCAAGCTGCTGGAGCGGAGCAGCCGCAGTCCGCGGGTGGTGCTGCTCACCGGCTCGCTGGATGAGGACCGCAAGCGGGCCACGCGGCGGGCAATCAATAACGGCGAAGCGCAGCTGGTGATCGGAACCCATGCGCTCATCGAAGAAAAAGTCGAGTTCGACAAGTTGGGCCTGGTCGTGGTGGACGAGCAGCACCGTTTCGGCGTGATGCAGCGCTTTCGCATGACCAAAAAGCCCAACCAGGCCGAGCCCGACCTGCTGGTGATGACCGCGACGCCGATTCCACGCACGCTAGCCTTGAGCCTTTATGGAGATCTCGACATCAGCATTCTGAACGAGCTGCCGCCCGGCCGCACTCCGATCATGACCCGGCGCGTGCAGGAAGAGCGGATGGATTCCGTGTGGGAGTTCGTGCGCAAACAGGTGGGCGCGGGCCGCCAGGCCTACATTGTCTACCCGGTAATCGAAGGCGCGAAGGACGACCAGCCGGAACTGGACTTCCCACGCGAAGAAGCCGAAGAAGTTGAGGCTGCGCCTGCGCCGAAGAAGAAATCGCGCAAGAAGGGCGCGGATCTCTTTGCCGCGGAAGCTCCGGAAGCGCCTTCCAGCGGGAAGCTCGGGCTTAAATCCGCAGTCGATATGCACGAGAAGTTGCGAACGGGTCCGCTTTCCGGCCTGCGCGTCGGCCTGCTGCACGGACGCCTCGGCGCGGACGACAAGGAAGTGGTGATGCGGCGCTTTCAGCGGGGCGAAATCGACGTGCTGGTAGCTACCACCGTGGTGGAAGTGGGTGTGGACGTCCCGAATGCGACAGTGATGGTGGTCGAACATGCGGAGCGGTTCGGACTGGCCCAGCTACACCAGCTGCGTGGGCGCGTCGGCCGTGGCGCGGCCAGGAGCTATTGCATCCTGGCAACCGGACGGCGGGTTTCGCCGGTAGGGGAAGAGCGGCTGAATGCGATGGTGCGAACGCAGGACGGATTCGAGCTGGCGGAACTGGATCTGTCGATTCGTGGCCCGGGCGAGTTCTTCGGCACGCGGCAGGCGGGGTTGCCGGATTTCCGGGTAGCCAATCTGGTGCGCGACCGGGAGCTGCTGGAACTGGCCAAGGTCGAAGCCGCACGGTTTGTGCAGGACCCGACCGAGGACGTAACGGAGACCGAAAAGGCGCAAATCCGCAAGCGGCTGATTGCCAACAGGCAGAGGCGGTATGGGCTGGTGGAAGCAGGCTAGAATCCAAGCCCGCCCTGTGCAGTCCGGGCGCGCCCGAGCGGTAAGGCTGATCTCTGACCTCTGATCCCTGACCCCTGATCCCTGACCCCTGTCTTTATGCCGCCTCGTGTGCGTGCGAGTGGTACGACGACATTTCGATCGGGAAGGTTTGAATCTCGAGATCGATGCTGGCGATTTCCTTGCCGCAATCTTTCTGATGGCTGCGCGTGCACTGGCAGAGCTCGGTGAAGCGGATGTGGCCGTTCTGGCTCAACTCCAGGCCGGCGGCTATCAAGAGGCTGTACATCTCGACACAGGCCTGCCTCTCGAATTCGAAGAGCATGCTGACGGTCCCGCTATCGTTTGCTCCCCGGCTGAGAACCCAGCCGCCGCAACCCAGAATGGCTCCGGTGAGGGTCTGGACCAGGCGCACCGGCTCTTCGATCGAGATAGCCTTCATCTGCATCGCCCAAGGGGCGCTCACTATCGGTACTGTTGGTTCCGGCGCTCTGCGTCCCGGCATGGTGTGCCTCACAGTCTTCTTATCGGTGGCAAGTGCCGGAGCATAACGTCTGTGCAGGAGTCGAACGGCGCTGCCCGAGATTGACACATGGAGAGCCGTTTGCACCCTAATAATCCCTTGCGGAGGTAACAGTTTGTCGGGGAAGCGCCGCCTACAGCGAAACCAGAGTTGGTGTATCCCGAAAGCGCTGCGCAATAGTCGACGCGACCACCAGGGAGCGGCGACCTTGCACGAAACTCACCGGGCCACAGGAACTCTGGCTTCGCTCTAAGGCTCATCGAAACCCAACTCGGCTTGAACATATCGCATGCGATTGTTGTAGTTTGAAAGACATCATGATTGTCGGATCGGGAATCGATATCGCCGAGATCGGCCGCATTCGGAACTCCGTCGAGCGTTATGGAGAACGCTTTTTGAACCGGGTGTTTACGGCGGCGGAACAGGCCTACTGCCTGCGTAAGCGCAACGCGGCGGAGAGCCTGGCGGCACGCTTTGCGGCCAAGGAAGCGGGCGCGAAAGCATTGGGCACCGGCATCAGCTTCGGGGTGAACTGGCTGGAGATCGAAGTGGTCCGCGAACCCACCGGGAGGCCTACGTTGCGCTTTCATGGGCGGGCACTGGAAATTGCATCTCATCTCGGCGTGGCTCATGCGGCCCTGTCGCTGACCCACACCGGGGAGCTGGCCATGGCCAGCGTGGTGCTTGAAAACGCTCAATAGGGCCCGCATATCTGCTATTCTCAAGGCGTTAGAGCATTTTTTGGTTCCCGTTCCGGGGCCTTTGAGTCAGGGTCCACACGCCTAACCGAGGGAAACACGCCTCTTATCGTGGCTCTGCAACCGGTAGAAACGAAATCCTGTAGCCGCAACATGTCCGCGAAGGGAGTGCCGTGCCAAGCCGCAAAGAGATTCAGTGGTCGCAACTGAGAGTGGGCGCGTTGATTCTCGCGGCCATGGCTGTGCTGGTGGTGCTTATCTTCCTCATGTCCGGGTCATCGGGCGGGCTGTTTGCACACAAGCTGGTGCTGCGCTCTTATTTTGAAAACGCGGCGGGGATCAAGGTTGGCGCGCCGGTGACCCTGGAAGGCGTAACCATCGGCAATGTCATCAAGGTCCGCGTTGTTCCCGCGCGCAATCCCAATCCCGTGGAAGTGACCATGCAGGTGAGTGAGGAATTCATCACCGCCCTGCACGTGACTTCGACCACCGCGATTGCACAGGCCGGGGTGCTGGGCGATAGCTATGTGGATATCAGCTCCGCGCACGCCTACGGGCCGCCGCCGTTTCAGAATGCCGAGTTGCGCGCCACCGGCTCGCCCAGTATCCAGGACGTGATCCGGACCAGCGAAGACTCCATCGCCGAGGTCACTTCGCTGCTGCATAAAATCGAAACCCTCGTGGACACGCTGAATTCGCGCCGGGGCACCATGGGCGAGCTGATCAACAACCCCGAATTGGGCCGCAAGATCACCGCTATCGCCACCGACCTGCAGACGATCACCGAAGCCGTTGCACAGGGCAAAGGATCGCTGGGCAAGTTTGTCACCGACGACACGCTCTATGACCGTACCAACTCTGCCGTGGACCGCCTGGACAAGATCACCACCGCCTTGGACGAGGGCAAAGGATCGGCTGGCAAGTTCCTCAAGGACGAGACGCTCTATAACAACCTGAACGCCGCCGCGGCCAACACCAATCAGCTGGTTGCGGATATCAACGCCGGCAAGGGCGCGGCAGGCAAGTTCGCCAAGGATCCGGAGTTCGCCGCGAAGCTGGAGGACACGGTGACGCGGCTCAATTCGATCCTGAAGGCGGTGGACGAAGGCAAGGGAACGGTGGGGCAGCTGGTGCAGAACCGTTCGCTTTATGACCACACCGATCAGGCCATGGATCAGACGCAACAGCTGGTGAAGGCGATCCGCGAAGACCCCAAGAAGTACTTCGTCATTCATATGAAGCTGTTCTGAAGAACCTCTGATCAAGTCGATGTTTTGAAAGGGCACGGCTTTACAGGCTGCGGAAAAACTCCAATTTGGCCTCTGTTTTGAAAGGGCACGGCTTCAGCCGTGCCGATAAGGCCAATAGAATGAACGCGGCTTTAGCCGCCGAGGGATGTCTTTTGAGATTTTCCGCCAAAGGCAGCCCTTTTTCCGCAGCCTATTTAGCCGTGCCGCAAACGCAATAGGATCAACGCGGGCTTTAGCCCCCGAGGGAATGCGGGTTCTCGACGAGCACTCATTCAGAGGTTTCCTGAGAAGGCGAGAGCATGATTCGACTTTGTACGGAACAGGATTTAGACGCGATCTTTTCCATCGTCAATGACGGCGCGCAAGCCTACAAAGGCATCATTCCCGCCGACCGTTGGCACGAGCCCTACATGCCACAGGAAGAGCTCCGCCAGCAGATCGAAGATGGCGTGATCTTCTGGGGTGTGGAAGAGGCCGGCGAGCTGATGGGCGTGATGGGGATTCAGCCGGTGCAGGATGTGTCGCTGATCCGCCACGCCTACGTGCGCACCACGTGCCAGCGGCGTGGCGTGGGCAAATTGCTGCTCGATCACCTGCTGGGAATGGCGGCCGCTCCCGTGCTCATCGGCACCTGGGCAGACGCAACCTGGGCCATCGGGTTCTACGAGAAGAACGGCTTCGCAAAAGTCACACACGCAGAGAAGGAGCGCCTGCTGCGGAAGTACTGGCTGATTCCCGAGCGGCAGGTGGAAACCTCAGTCGTGCTGGCGGATGCGAAGTGGCGCGCGTGCCCCAGTTCGCGGTGAGCGAGTTAATCCACTAGAAATGGGTGCCCCAGGTCCCTCGCACTTGGGGACCTGGGAAAGCACGAACCATGGGCAACCGCCTGGAACTGTTTGCTGTAAGGGATAAGCAATGAGGCAACTTGTGATAAGCGGTTGGAACTCGGGATTCGACAAGATCTTGTTGACGAAGACCCTTCGAGCGGAGTTCGGATATTCCTTGTCAGAGGGGAAATCGATAACGGATCGAGTCCTCGCAAATGAAGAAGTAAGAATCCCGTTCGATCATGAACACTCCAGGGAAAAAGACCTCGTCATGAGACTCCGGGAAATTGGAGTGAGAGCTTCAATCGAGATCTAGGCGGCCACCACAAATCTCAATTCCCGGGAACTTGGCAGCCAACCGCCCCGTACTGATCTCCACCGGAGGTCTCTGTGTTCCCCAAACACCTTGTACCGGCTGCGGCGCTTCCCCTGCTCGCGGCTGCTTTCTGTTTCATCTCTTCCCGCCCGCCCCAGGCCGCGCTGGCCGCATCCACCTACTCACCCACCTACGCGCAGAACGGCGACCTGCTGCCGCCTGCGAACTATCGCGAGTGGATCTACCTGAGCGCCGGCATCGACATGAGCTATAACCCGAAGACGGCGGAGATGCAAGGTCACTCCATGTTCGACAACGTCTTTGTGGACCCCGCCGCCTACAAGAGCTTTCTCGCCACCGGCACCTGGCCCAGTAAAACGGTCATGGTTCTGGAGGTGCGCGAAGCCCGCAGCAAGGGCTCCATCAATCGGCAGGGGCACTACCAGGGCGTTGGCGTCATGGGCATGGAGGTGCATGTCAAAGATGAGAAGCGCTTCCCCGGCAAGTGGGCCTTCTTCGACTTCGACAAGCCGGACGCGCAGGGCACTCTGATCCCCACCGGGGCTCCGTGTTACAGCTGCCACGCGCAGCACGCCGCGGTCGACACCACGTTTGTGCAGTTCTATCCGACGCTGCTGCCGATTGCGCAAAAGAAAGGCACTCTGAGCGAAGGATTCTTGAAAGAGGAAGCCGCTAACTCGCTAACTCGCTAACTGGGCGCAGCCCGGCTAACTCCGCTAACGCCGCTAACTCCGCTAACCCCGCTAACGCCGCTAACGCCGCCAATTCCGCTAACCTCTATACGTCCGCCAGAACTCCACAAAACCTTTCAGCCGCACCACCTGGAAGTAGCCGCTGGCGACCAGAAAAAAAAGGACAGCCAGCATCCAGACGGCATGCATCGAGTCGGGGCCGAGCTCCTCGCTGAAGGGCAAGGGCGCGGCCGAGAAGACCATGGCCACCACGATCAGCGCCAGCTTGACGATGCCCATCACCAGATTAATTTCGACGAGCTTGCCGGTGAAGGCGCGCCCCAGATGCAGGCTGGCTTTGATCGCAGAGAACGGGGATCGCCGCTCGAAGAGCGCGATAAGGGGCGCGATGGCCAGAGGCCAGCTGAGCAGCGCCCACGCGGTGAAGAAGCCCAGCGACAGAAAGATGGTCCAGCCGCTGAAGCCGATCAGATCCGGTTCGCCATTGGGTGGAATGTGAGTGGCCGCGACCCAGCCGATCGAGCTGTACCATCCCCAGCAGACGGCCGCAAAAAGCGCCAGCCACGCTGTCTGCAGAGCGATCATCGTCAGCGGGCGAAACCGCAGCGTCGGCTCCATGCGGCGCAGAAGCAGTCCACGTCCTATGCCGGAGACGACCACCCAGGCCAGCGCGGCGATGGGCAAAAGCCAGCGCAGTCCGGCAAGGAAAAATGGCTGGCAAAGGACGATGATCCGTGAGATCTGCGTTGCCGCCAGCCAAGGGTTCTGAGGATTGATGGAAGTGAGGTCCGAGCCGAGCAACTCCTGCCTGCCGATGGTGAGGAGGATGCGGAGGACCTGAAGCGAGCAGACAGCGAGGAAGGGGATTCCGAAGGCCCAGCGCCAGGCGATTTCAATGGCCGGCAAGGATGGCCGAGCGAAGACCCAACCCATCTGACCTACGAGCGATTGGGTCCCGCGCAGCGGCTGCGCCATCTAACACCTCATTGACCGGACGACCTTTGAAGCATCCCACCTTCGCGACAAAGAAAAACATCGCGAGGTTGGGGCGCCCAATGGCTATTTCACGACTTGACTGCTACTTCACCACCAGGTTTACCAGCTTGCCCGGCACCACGATCACCTTGACCACGGTTTTGCCGGCGATGCGGGCCTGGAGCTTTTCACCCGCCAGCGCCGCGGCTTCGATGGTCTTGGAGTCGGCATCGGCGGCCACGCGGACCACCTCAACCAGCTTGCCGTTGATCTGCACCGGAATCTCCAGCTCGTCTTCTTTGGCCAGCTCTGGATCGCTGACCGGCCAGGGAGCGCGAAGGATCGAGCCCTCTTCGCCCAACTCTTCCCACAGCTCGGCAGCCAGATAGGGCGCCAGCGGGGCCAGCAGCAATACCAGAGACCGCAGCAACTCTCGAACCACCGGCGCAGGCACTTCGCCCGCCGCCAATTGCGCGTCTGCCGCCTGCAGATCGTTCACCAGCTCCATGATGGCGGCGACGCAGGTATTGAAGTGCCAGCGTCCGGCGAAGTCGAGCGTGATCTTGGCGATGGTCTGGTGCAGCTTGCGCAAGAGCTTGAGCGAAAGCCCGCTCGGCGCACCAACGCTGGGTGCCCCATCCTCTTCGCGTTCCTTGCGAAAGGGTTGGGAAATCTCAACGGCTGTGCGCGCCACCGGCGCATACTTCGTGGTCAAACGCCAGACGCGCCCCAGGAATCGGCTGACGCCAGCGACGCCGTCTTCCTGCCAGTCCAGATCGCGGTCCGGCGGAGCGGCAAACAGGGCATACATGCGTGTCGCATCCGCGCCGTAAGCGGCCACCATGTCGTCGGGCGAAACCACGTTGCCCTTCGACTTCGACATCTTTGCGCCGTCCTTGATCACCATGCCCTGGGTGAACAGGCGCGTTGCCGGCTCGTCGTTCTCGATCAGCCCCAGGTCGCGCATCATCTTGGTCCAAAAGCGCGAGTAAATGAGGTGCAGAATGGCGTGCTCGACGCCGCCGATGTACTGATCGATGGGGAACCAGTACTGCGCGGTTGCGGGATCGAAGGGCGCGTTGGAGTTCTTCGCATCGGTGTAGCGATAGAAGTACCAGCTGGAATCGACGAAGGTGTCCATGGTGTCGGTTTCGCGCTTGGCCGCGCAGCCGCACTTGGGGCAAGTGGTGTGGAGGAACTCCGGCACCCGGCTCAGCGGCGATCCGCCCTGCTGGGTGATCTCGATCTGTGGAGGCAGAATGACCGGCAATTGCTCTTCCGGCACCGGTACCAGTCCGCACCCCTCGCAGTGAATCATCGGAATCGGAGTACCCCAGTAACGCTGGCGGCTGAGCCCCCAATCCTTGAGGCGGAAAGTGACCTTTGCCTCGCCGAAGCCCTTGCGCTCGGCAATCTCTTGAAGTTTTTTCTCGGCGGACGAGCAGCTCATTCCGTTGAATTCGCCGGAATTGACCAGTACGCCTTCCTCGGAGCAGAAGGGAAGGCTCTCCGAGACTTCTGTCTTCTCGACCGGATCGATGACCCGCACAATCGGCAGCCCGTACTTGGTGGCGAATTCGAAGTCCCGCTCGTCGTGGCCGGGGACGCTCATGATTGCGCCGGTGCCGTAGTCGGCCAGGATGTAGTTGGCCACCCAGATGGGCACGCGCTCGCCATTGTAGGGGTTGAGCGCGAACCGGCCGGTGGGAATGCCATGCTTCTCGATTGCGCCCAGGTCGCCGGCTTCGCGAGCCTTCTTCTGCTGCTCCAGCAGCTCCGCCACCTTTTCTTCCAACGCAGGGTCGGCAGCGATGAAATCGGCTACCAGCGCGTGTTGAGGCGCAAGTTGCACGCTGGTTGCGCCGAAGATGGTGTCCACCCTGGTCGTAAAGACTCGAATCCGCACAGATTTGTCATCCTGAGCGAAGCGCAGCGGAGTCGAAGGACCTGCGTTTGATCCCTCAGTCCCTGATCCCTGATCCCTGTTCCCTGTTCCCTGGTTGATTTCTTCCAGGAAGAAATCAACCTCCGTCCCTTCCGAGCGCCCGATCCAGTTCCGCTGCATCGTCCGGACTTTCTCCGGCCAGCCTTCCAGCTTGTCCAGTCCGTCCAGCAGCTCCTGCGCGTAGGCGGTGATGCGATAGAACCACTGCACCAGGTCGCGCTGCTCAACGAGCGTGGTTTCGTGACGCCAGCAGCAGCCGTCGACCACCTGCTCGTTGGCCAGCACGGTGGCGCATTCCGGGCACCAGTTGACCTTGCTCTTCTTGCGATAAACGAGGTCTTTCTCGTACATGCGCAAGAAGAACCACTGGTTCCACCGGTAGTACTCCGGCAGGCACGTCGTTACTTCGGTCGCCCAGTCGTAGCCGAGGCCCAGTCGCTCCATCTGCCGCTTCATGGCGGCGATGTTGCTGAGCGTCCACTCGCGGGGCGGTGTGTTGTTCTTGAGAGCCGCATTCTCGGCGGGCAGGCCGAAGGCGTCCCAACCCATGGGGTGCAGCACGTTGTAGCCGCGCATCCACATGTGGCGCGCCAGGGCGTCGCCGATGGAGTAGTTGCGCACATGGCCCATGTGCAGCTGGCCGCTCGGATAGGGGAGCATCTCCAGCACGTAGTACTTGGGCTTGCCGCAGTCCACCGGCTCCGCCGCATACATTTTGGGGTCGGAGGCCCAGCGGGCCTGCCATTTGGATTCAATCGCCGAGGGGTCGTAACGCAGTTCTTTTTCGTCCGCCATATCCATTTCAGTGTAAACGGGGTAGCGACTTGAACACTGTAGTTCCTACTGTTCCTTGCAGGGAACCATCTCTTCGACCACAGTCTCGTACCCTTCCGGCGGCAGGAAAAGGTCGGGGTCGGGCTCGCCTGTTTCGAATTTCGTCAGTTCCGTGGTCTCCTTGCCCTGCTGCGGATCGTCGCGGATGGACCGCGCGGAAAAGCCGTATCCGTTCGCAAACCAATCCTCCGACGTCACAACCAATGGCTGGTCATTGCCGATTTCACCGGCGGGGGTGGTGATTGTCCACCGTCGCCCGCGCGCTTCAAGTCCCTGAATCGTCATGGTACCCAGATCTTCCATCACTTGCGTTTGACGTTGGACTTGGGGCACGGGCGCTGGAGTCGCGGGCTTGAAGACTACGCTGTTCTGGACCGTTGCACCGCTCATTCGGGTACCAGGGTAGTCCCGTCTGTAATGGCCGGATTCTGATTGCCAACAGCCATGCCTCTGCTCCGCAGGCGGCTCTTTGACGATTGTGGCCTTCTTGCTTTGCGAGTTCCAGGACGCATGGGTTCCCGCTTCCATATCCGTAACACTGACCGAGTTCAGCAGCGAGTGATCGCCGTAATACTGAATCTGGGTGTAGGAGGTCATGAGCCGCCTTTGTGAATCCATTGCCCGTACTCGCGTGGATTCGGTGGTAATCGTCGCTCCATTGGCCAATGTCTGCACGCGGGTGGTTTTGAACTCGGCAAGATAAGGCTTGGGTTCAAGTATGGGAGGCTTGGATTGGGTGCTGGCCGCCGAAACCTTACAGGGCTGGGTCTGAGCACTGTTCGCTGCCTGTCCAAGTATGGGAAGCGCCAGCCCTACCAACACACACGCCGTCAACATTCGACAGAAGTTGATACGCATAAGGCACACACTCCAGTTACAAAAATGTCACATCTGCGAGCAAGGCACTTCGTGCATCTCTTCATTGACTACGTCGTAGTCCTCCGGCGGTTGGTAGAGCGCGGGATCTGGCTCTCCAGCTCTCATCTCCAATAGCTCCTTGGTCCACCGACGGGTGCGATTTGGCCGCGGCCAGTAATCGACGCGCTGTTCGATCCATTTGTTCAGATCCAGCGCCACCCAGTGCTCTTCCATGGAAGACTGCTGCTTCTCCATCTCGCTTGCGTTGGGCGGAATGGGCCAGGTGGTCCGGAACCCGTGCGCCCGCGCTCCCTGGATCACCTTGATGCCAAGATCTTCAAAAGTGGGGTCCGAGGGAGACCTTTGTCGAATGGCGTGGATTTGCGGCGAGTCCATTCTCATTGCAGAAGTGGGGGGCCTCGCTGGGGAAGCGGAGCTGTCGGAACTGGGGGGCGCATCCGACTTTGGCGGGCCAAAGTTTCTTTTGTAATCTCCAGACTGCGACACCCAGCAGCCATATCGCTGGTCGAGCGCCGGCATGGTCACTACCATTGTCCGATGCGAGATTGAATCCCACTCTGTCCAGAGGCCCTGTTCCGGATCCGTGACAACGGCGTGCGTGCTGAAGGAATCACCGGTGGATGGGGAAAACGAGGTAAACGAAGAAAACTCGCGATGATGCGCGCCCTGTGCCTCGGTGTATTCGGCCGGAAGGGATAAGGTGCTTCCATCCTCGTTCACATAAAGGCTGACAAGCTTGTATCTGGCGGTGTAACTGGGATATTTGACGTTCGCAAACTTGATGACCGCCGGCGCGGTCGTCCCCGGTTCCTGCGCCAGAAGAGGCAATGCAGCGAGCGCGAAGGCGATAGTTATCGAGCTGAACCTTGCAAACATGGCGCGTCTTTCCTGCCAAAACTCAGGCCTACGCAGTTTGACGCGAAGGCGACGAAAACGCAAGGGGCATTGCCCTATTCCACCAGGCTGAGCAGTGCCTTCACGTTCATTACCTCGTCGGAGGGATCGTCCTCTGGAGTTTCAGCGACGAAGGCGCAATGGGCGAAGCGGGGATCGTTGAGCAGCCTGCGGAAGGGCTCCAAGCCCATGGTCCCTTTTCCGATGTGTTCGTGCCTGTCTAGCTTGGAACCGCGGGCCGCCTTGGCGTCGTTGCAGTGCCACACGCGCACGGTTTCAATTCCGATAGTGCCCGCGACCTTCTGCACGGTCTCCTCGTAGCCTTCGGGAGAGACCAAATCGTATCCGGCAACGTGGGTATGGCAGGTGTCGAGACAGACGCCGATGGGAACGTGACCCCTGAGCCCGACAAGTAGATCGGCGACCTGCTCAAAGCTGCCCCCTAAGCTGAATTCGGCGCCGGCCGTGTTCTCGATGAGCAGATGGAAAGGCGTTCCCTGCCAGGGAAGGCCGTCGAAGGCCCGCAGAATGGAATCCACCGCCAAGTTGATGCCCTCTTCCCGCGTAAGTCCCTTCCACGAGCCGGGGTGCAGCACCAGGAACTCCGCGCCCAGAGCCAGACCGCGCTCGATTTCGGCGCGCAGGGCAGTGATACTCTTTTCGCGAATCTCTTCGTTCTGGCCGCAGATGTTGATCAGGTAACTTGTATGGATAACCAATGGCCCCACATCGTGAGCGGCACGCAGTGCCTTCATGCGCTCGCACTGCGCCTCGGGGACCTTGGGCGCGCGCCACATGCGCGGACTGGAGGAAAAAATCTGGAAAGTGTTTGCGCCGATTTCGACGGCGCGCTCAACGGCGTTCGATGCGCCGCCGCTGGTGCCCAGATGAATGCCGATTCGCTTGGTCATGGCCATAGTGTATTGGATGGGGGAAGGGCAGCGGGGGTGCAGGGTTTTTAAGTCAGACAGATAGCACACGGCTGAGTACAAATCGGGGTTAGACTGGGGGCGCTTCTTTTGCGTGTGTGGGAGCGGTAGCGGAATCGATCCGGAAGAGTGGGTCGTCGGTCCGCAGGCCGCTGGTACGACCTGCGGGCCGTGTTCACGCAAAGGAGGTGAGGACGAATGGGTGAGAAATCGTCCTGGATGCGTATTGCCATCACGATCGCCATTGACTGGCGCTTCGTAATGGCCGTCGTACTCCTCGTCCTGGCGCTACTGGTGTTGCGGTAGCCAAACTCCCGGCCGGTCCCACAGTCCGGTCGGGACGAGAACAGTATAGACCGAATCCGGTTGCACGAGACGCATTTTTCGGGGACCTGTGAAGAAGGTAAGATGACCGGAATGCGAACGGGAATCCCGTGCCGCCGAACGTGAAGCAGGAGGAGTTTTTGTGGAGACGGTCGATAAGTTGGCGCAGGAGAGCCTGGCTGCTCTGCGTGTTCGCGCGATTGAGGAGTTGATTCCCAGCCCTCCCGTAGATGTGATCCGCCTGCGGAGATCGATACAGAGAGGTTTCGCAACGCAGTGGCGGCGGCATGCTGCGCCGGTGCTGGGCACCGGTGGGATGGGACTTGAAAACTCCGGACTGGAAAATACCCAGGCCGACAAGATTCGATTCCTGGCGGAGATGTACCTGCGAGCCTGTTCCTCAATGATCGTGTTGAGCGACCGGTGCCCGCTTCCGCTGCGGTTACAGATCCGCTGCCCGCGTCTGCTGCCCCTGCCGCGCGCGATTGTCTTGCTGGCTGCGCCGCGGATCTTTTCCTCGCTGGAATGGTTTCTCCCAGCGCGGGTTCATCGGCAGCTGGCGCTGATGGCTACAATGATTGGCCTGATTGACCTGTTGCTGGATGAAGCTACAGCGGCTGGCCCCGAAGAGGCCGGGCAAATTGCATTACTGTTGACAGCTGAAGTAGAGCCCCACTCACCTCTGCAGACCACTTTGCGGAATCTCGTCTGCGCCCTCCGAGAAGGCGAAACCGGATGGCAGGCTCTTTATTGGACCACCGGACTTCGCCACGCAATGCGGAAGTATTGCCAGGAAGAAGCGCTGGCGGCGACCGGGCAAACCGACCCCAGCGGGATGGGATTCCGCTCCGCCGGAATTGAAGCAGCCATTGGCGGCATGTGGTATGTGGTGGGTCCGTTCCTTGGCCTTGATAACAACGATGGGGCCCTCCGCCGAGAGAACTGGAATGCCCAGCAGAGATGGATGGCGGACACTTCACTCCTGGTGCAGATGATCGACGACTGGATCGATCAGGATGAGGATCGCGCGGTTCGATCGACCGCCGTGCTCAGCCGCGATTGGACTCTCGAAGGGATGCGGGAGTTATACGAGAAAACCGTGGTAGACCTGTGCCTGCTGCTCGACAAGAGCGGTGTGCGCAACAAGACGATCAGGAAGATATTTGAGGACCTGTATGCGGATTATCTCCATGCGGGGTTGGACGCGATGAAGAATGGGGTTGCGGTTTGAATAGGGCGTGTGCCTTCTATCGAAAAAAACACCCGATGCCCTGAGCGGCGTCGGCACTTCTTCGGATTCTCGACGTTGAAGCCTTGTGCCGACACTTCGCTGCCGAGGATGTGAGTTCTAATCGTCGTCCTTGGTGTTCTTCTTCCGCTTTTCGGTGAGCATCGCCGGTACCGGCTTGCTCCCCATCGCGTCCTTCCACAGAATCACATTCAGCTTTTGCGGGTCGGCGCGGTCTTCGTGGCGGAAGTCCATCTTCGCGCTTTCTTTTGCTCCCGGTGCGTCTTTTGCATTTGCGGTAAAGATGAGGCCGTTGTCGCGATTCGTGTAGTCGGCTGCGTAAGCGGGCTGGTCGCCGCGGCCTGTGAAGACAGTGGAGATCAGCGGACTGAAGGCGTCGTTGTTGTTCATGGGCGGCAGGCCGAGCAGCGTCTCCATGGTGCGAACAACGCTGACGGTGGTGTAGAAGCGGCTGTCGATAACTGGAGCTTGAGAGTGATCGGCTGAGCTATCGTTTGTGGGCGCCTTTGCAGCCCCATGCGGCGCGTACTTGCTGATAACCAGGGCAATGCTGCGATGCGCATCCACATGATCGCCGCCGTCCTGCGCGTCGTCTTCAAGAACGAAAAAAGCGGTGTCTTCCCAGTAGGCCGAGTGCGACACGGCTTCAACCGCGCGGCCGACGGCCAGATCGTTGTCCGCGACGGAGGATTTGGGCGTGGGGCCGCCGGCCTTGGTTCCCGCGGTGTGATCGTTGCCGAAACGCAGCATCACAAAGGCGGGCATGGTGTCGTGGCCTTGGGCGCGGTCGGCGATCCACTTGTCGAGGTGGGGCAGAAAAGTCTCAAAGCGAACCTGGTCGGGGATGGCGAGATTGAAGTCCGGATACTCTTCCGCAAAGTGGCCCACTAACTCCGGCTTGGTGGCGATGTTGGTAGCCAGCAACGGAATGGGCCAGGGCCACTTGTTGATGCCGCCGCCCCATTCGGCGGGAAGCGCTTCGCCGGGAAGAATCGCTTGCTTCGGGCAGCGCGCGCCAGCCAGCATGGGGCCCTGTTGCGGGTTGGGAACCTTGGGCCGGCTCTCGTCGCAGAACGTGGAAGCGATGTACTCGCCAAAGTGGTAATAGCTCTTGCCATGAGCTGCGAGATTGCCCCAGAGATAGCCGCTGGCCGGCTCGTTCACATCGGGAATCTTCTGCAGCAGCGGGTAGCCCTCGGCCACCACCCCCTCCCAGTCATAGGTGCGCTGGCCGCCGCGATAGTTCTGTTCCCAGGATTTCTCCAGATAATCGCTGCCGATGGCGGCCGTGGACCAAACGTGCCCATCGCCGGAGACTTCGCCGGAATCGAAAAAGTTATCCAGCACGCCGAACCGCAGAGCCAGCTTGTGCAGATTGGGGGTAACCGCCGTGCCGTACATCGTCAGGCTGGGGTCGCCGTTGCCCACCGGCTCGCCGTCCTTGGAGAGGTCGCCAAGTATTTGATCGTAAGTTCGGTTCTCTTTGATGATGTAGATGACGTGCTTGATCTTTCCCTCGCCGCCGCCGGCGAAGGCGATCTTCTCTTCCGCTGCCTTCATGCGATTGGATTCGAGAACGGTTGCTGTCCAAGGCTTGAGGTTCCGCTCGATCTCGGCGGGGTCGAGCGTGGCGAGCGATCCGTAGAGCAGGGTGCCGATATAAGTGGAAGGCCTGTGCAATCTCTTGGAGCCGTTGGCCTCGATTTCGCGCTGGGGAAAGTTGTTGGGACCGGTTCCCTTTCCCTTGGCGGTCGCGACATAGAGCCGGCCACCGGAGAAGGCCCCGGAAAACGCCATAGCCATCGGCATCCACTCGGTGGGAACAAATCCCGAAGGCTCCGCCATGCCCTGCCTTGAGGTCTTCTGGGTCAGCTTTGCCGTGTCGATCACTGCGATGGCGTCGGTGGCCATGTTGGCGACATAGACGCGGCTACCGTCGCCGTTGACCGCCAGCGCGACAGGCTCCGCGCCGAAGTAGCTCTGCCCGGGCAACCGGGTGTCGAAGAACCCCTTGACCGCAAATCGAGCCACGCCGATGGCCGCCACGGCATCGCGATTCGAGAGCGCGACGTAAAGGGTCTTCTGGTCCGGCGAGAACTCCAGGGCGCAAGGGTGGGACCCGGCGGCAATCGGGCTTGCTGGCTTCAGCAGGGCAAGCTTGCGCCCGACGGTCCCTTTGGCCAGATCCAGTTCCACGACTTCCGACGCGTTCCAGAGAGCGACGAAGGCGCGCAGGCCATCGCTGGTCACAGCGAGAGCGACGGGATAGGTGGAGGGGACGGCGTTGTCTTCCGCGAGGTCGAAGCGCTGCAGGATGGCTCCGCTAGCCGCGTCGAGGAGCCAGACATCGTCGGAAAGGTTGCCGGCTACCAGGAGCTTTTCGGCTCCGGCCGCGCCCACCACCGCAATCGCGGCAGGAAAGGGAACGCCCTTGTCGCCTTCCGCTGCGCCCAGGATCTTGGTTGTGCGGCCCGCCGCAAGCTGTTGCAGAGGCAGCGGGATCATGCGCTCGGGAGAGATCTTGCCATCGACGAAAGAGTACACCAGGATGCCGCTGCCGGTGGTCTGCTTTCCCTTGCCAAGCGGATCGGTAGTGGATCCCAGGCTGGCGTAGATGTGGCGTCCGTCGCGGCTGAAAGCAAGGCCGGAGTAGAGGGTCTGCTTGGCTCCCACCGGGGTGCGCCCATCGGGGAAGTCGGCGAGCGCGCCAGTCTTGGTGTCCAGCACGGCCAGCGACTGCTCGTATTGCGACTCGAAGGTGCCAAAGCCTGCGTTCACGGTGACGATGTAACGGCCATCCGGAGAAGCGGCCATGGTGATCGGCAAGCTGTTCAGGCGCTGGGGATGGCCGGGGGCTTCGCCGATCAGTTGCTTGCTGGTGGGCAGGTTTACCGACTGCGCGGGGACAAGCAAGGGAGCCAGGGCAACAGATCCGCCGGCAACCATCGAGATGAGCTTCTTCAACATGCTGAAACCATAGCAAAACCGGGGTTGTTTTTGCGTTACACGGCGATTACATTCGCATCCGCCGGCGGCTTGGACGCAAGTTACGTGCCAAAGTGCATTTTTGTATTACCAATGTTGTTCCACGCGTAATCCTGCATTCCGGCGCGTTTGGACTTACTATCCGAAGATGAGCGAACTCTTCGGTCAATTAACCAGGCTGCTCACGGACGTGATCCTGCCCAATCTGCGCGCGATGCAGGCAAGCCAGGCGGAGCAGATCGCCGCCAGCAACCGTGTGGAGCACGAGATTGCGGCTTTGCGCGCGCATCTCGACGCGCAATTCAACCGGCTCAATGCGCAACTGACAGCCTGTCGCGCGGAACTGGCCGCCACACAGGCGGTTCTGAAGGCTACTCAGGTCGTCGGCTCTGAGAACCCGAAAGGGACCACGCTGATCCATTGATGCGGGACGGTGGTCAGATTTTGCCAATATATTGATTATTTTGCTTTGAAATGATTGCAGTAATATATTTCCATGCGCACTTTGATCACTGCGGCACACCTGTGGGACGGCACTCGCCTGACCGACGACCCGATGGTCGTTGTAGAAGACGGCCTGATTGTTTCGATCACCTCAAGAGCGGAAGGCGAACTGGCCGCCGGGGCCAACGTCCTGGATTTTTCCGGTGCTACCTTGGCGCCCGCGTTTTTTGACGTGCATTTTCACGGCTGCGCCGGACACGATGTGATGGAGGCAACCCCCGAGGCATTGGCTGCCGTCGGCAGCTTTCTGGCTTCGCGCGGCACGGGAAGCTTTTTGCCCACCACGGTTTCCGCGCCAATGGACGAGACGCTGCGAGCGCTGGCGGGATTGGCAAAGTTGCTGGCGCTGGAGCCTGCTCCGGGACACGCGAAAGCGCTGGGCATTCATCTGGAAGGCCCGTTTCTCTCGCATACCAAACGCGGCGTGCATCCCCCTGCCCATTTGTTGGAGCCGGACATGGCCGTTTTCGATCGTATGTATGAGGCGGCCGAAGGGCGCGTGAGCCTGATGACGCTGGCCCCGGAGCTGCCGGGTGCGGTTGAGTTGACCCGCCACGCGGTTGCCCGCGGCGTGCGCGTCAGTGTCGGCCACTCCAATGCCACCGCGGCCGAGACCCGCTCGCTGATTGAAGCGGGAGCGGTCAGCGCCACGCATACCTTCAACGCCATGCGCCCACTGGATCACCGCGAGCCCGGGATTGTGGGCACGGTGCTGGATACCGATTCGCTCTACGCGGAAATGATCTGCGACGGCGTGCACACGGCGGAAGAGATTGTTCGCCTGTGGTGGAAGGCCAAGGGCCCGGAGCGCGCCCTGCTGGTGACCGATGCGATGAGCGCCACGGGCATGCCCGAAGGCGAGTACCAGCTGGGCGGCTTCGCCGTGCAGGTGGCCAACGGCAGGGCGACGGCCAACGGAGTGCTGGCCGGCAGCGTGCTGACCCTGGATCGTGCCCTGGCCAACTTCCTGCTCTTTACCGGCGCTCCGCTCCACGAGGCGCTGCGGCTGCTGACGGTAAACCCCGCGGCCATGACCGGGCTTGCCGGCAAGACAGGGTCGCTCACCGTGGGAGGGCCGGCCACGCTGGTTGCCGTGGACGGAGCAGGGAAGCTGGCAGGGTCGGTGATGCTCGGGGTGCAGGTGACTGGGTAGGGCAAGCGCTGCTCAGCGCTCTCCAGATGCCGAAACGCGAGGGACCGGAGGCGCCCGCAAAGTGGTTTCAAAAGCCCATCGAGACCTGGGGTAGGCGCCCAAGTGACTCATTCTTGGCGATTTTCTTAGAAAACGTCCAGTTGAATCCTGTCGTTTTGGCAAGGAATTTGCATAAGTCTGTGCCATGGTGCGGCCGCCATTTGGTCGCAAAGAAAGTGGACAAACTTCATGCAAATCTCGAGTGTCACGGATAACTCCTACTTGGATGGCTCCAACACCGCGGATTCCTCCGCAACTCAAACCGACAAGAAAAACTCCGCCTCTTCGTTTGCGAGCCATTTTACGCAGGCCAGTAGCCAGGCGGGCCCGGCCAAAGCTGCCAGCAGCGACGACGATGGCCTTCAACAATTCTTGCAATATGCCAAGGAGACCCCGGCACAGCGGATGTTCGACAATTGGTTGAGCAGCCAACACATCACCATGGCTCAGTTCAACTCCATGTCGACGGCAGCAAAAGAAAAGCTCACCCAGCAGTTCGAGCAGTATATGAAAGAGACCATGCAGGGCAGCGTCGCTGGGACCTCGAATTCGGTGGCTGCCGCTGCTTCGGCATAGTCCGGATCTCTCCCTAGGACCTTTCTTGGTCCTAAAAACGAAGCGGAGGACTGGCGGATCTCACAGATCCCGCCAGTTATCCCCAAACGCCATATCCGCGACCAGTGGCACGTCTAGCTTTACCACGCCTTCCATCTCTTCCCGCACCAGCTTTTCCACCTCTTCGGCTTCGCGAGCGGGGACTTCGAAGAGCAGTTCGTCGTGGACCTGCAGCACCATGCGAGTCTGCAGGCCTCGCTCTGTCAGCTTGCGGTCGATGGAGATCATGGCCAGCTTGATCAGGTCGGCCGCAGTGCCCTGCAGTGGGGTGTTCACGGCCGTCCGCTCGGCGAATCCGCGCTGGTTGGGGTTGCGGCTCTCCATGTCCGGAATGGGGCGCATGCGGCCGAAAAGCGTGCGCACAAAGCCGGTCTTGCGCGTCTCCTCCAAGAGTGTCTCGATGAACGTCTGCACGCCGCTGTAGCGCGCGAAGTAGCGATCGATATACGCCTTTGCCTCGCCCATGGGAATGCCCAGCTGGGTGGCCAGTCCGAACGCCGAAATGCCGTAAACGATGCCGAAATTGACCGCCTTGGCGCGGCCCCTCGTCTCCTTGTCCATGGAGTCGATGGGAACGCCAAAAACCTCGCTCGCCGTGAGCGAGTGGATGTCGATGTTGTTGCGATAGGCGTGCAGCAGCAGCGGATCCTTGCTGTAGTGGGCCAGCAGGCGCAGTTCGATCTGAGAATAATCCGCAGACAGCAGCTGCGTTCCGGGCGCCGAGATGAAGGCGGCGCGGATTTCGCGGCCCAGCTCGGTGCGAATCGGTATGTTCTGCAGGTTGGGATTGATCGACGACAGCCTGCCGGTTGCCACGGCAGCGGACTGGAAGGTGGTGTGTACGCGTGAGTCCTTGTCGGCCAGCGAGGGCAGGGCGTCCACATAGGTTCCCCTCAGCTTGCTCAGGTGGCGGAATTCCAGCACCAGGCGCGGCAAATCGTGCTGCTCGGCGAGGCGTTCGAGAACCTTGACGTCGGTGGAGAGTGCCTTGCCTTTGCCGCGGCTGGCCGGTGCGGGCAGGCCAAGCTCTTTGAAGAGAATCTCACCCAGCTGCTTGGGCGAATTGATGTTGAATCGCCGACCCGCAAGGACAAAAATCTTCTCGCTGACCCGCTCCATCTCCAGCCCAAAGCGCTGCGAAAGTCCATCCAAAACACGCAGGTCGATGCGCACCCCTGCCTGCTCCATCCGGAAGAGGACAGGCGCGAGCGGCAGGTCGATCTGCTGGTAGACGAATTCGACGCTGAGCTTCTTCACCTCTTCCTGCAGCGCGGGAATCATGGCCCGAATGGCCGCGGCTCCGGCTGCGAGAGTGGCCGGGGCAGGCTGGCCGTGGCGCGCGGCTACGTCTGCCAGCCCCTGGGTCGAATGCGTCGGATTCAGCGCGTACGAAAGCAGCATGGAGTCGTCTACGGCTCCGCGCAGCTGAACTCCTTGCCCGGCGAGCAGGTGCAGCGCCGCCTTCCAGTCGTGGGTCTGCTTGGGGACGCTCGCGTCCTCAAATAGCTCCTTGAGTTTTCCGCTTGGAGAGAGCCTCAGGGCCGTTGCGGCGTTCGCGCAGACGCCGATGGAAATTCCAGTGAGCCGCTCGGCGGATTGCTTCTCGGCGGCGTCGGCCACATCGAGCAGCGACAAACTCTGTTGTGGCTCGTCGTCTTCTTCTTCCACGACGGGTGCAGCCAGGGGCAGGGCGAAGGCAAAACCTTCCGCGCGCGCGGCGGTGAAGAAGGCGGTGATTTGGTCTCCCGTGGGCTCTTCGAGAAGGTCAAGGGGCGCAAGCGCCTCCGCCGGGGTCAGCTCCTTGAGCATGGAGGTGAATTCCAGCTCGGTGAAAAGCTCGCGGCACGCCTCCATGTCCGGCGTCTGGGTCTGCATCGCGGTCAGGTCCAGATCCAGCGGCACGCGGCAGTCGATGGTCACCAGTTCCTTGCTCAGCAGCACGGCGTCGCGATTCTGCTCCAGGGACTCGCGGTAGCTTTTGCGCTTCACCTCTGCCGCGCGGTCCAGCACCGCCTCCACGGAGCCGAATTCGACAATCAGGTCCACGCTGCCCTTGTCGCCAATGCCGGGCGCGCCGGGAACGTTGTCGACCGAGTCGCCGCGCAAAGCCATCACGTCGATCACCTTTTCCGGTGGCACGCCGAGGACTTCCAGAACCTTGGCTGGGTCGAGGATCAGGTTGTCCTTCTGGGGATTAAGGATCTTCACAATTGGCGTCACCAGCTGCATCATGTCCTTGTCGCCGCTGACGATGAACACCTCGTGCCCGGTCTCGGCAGCCTGCCGGGCGAGGGTTCCGATCACGTCGTCGGCCTCGAATCCCACCGCCTCCAGAATGGGGATGCGTAGCGCCTCCAGGGTGCGGCGAATGTAGGGAATCTGCCGCTTCAAGTCCTCGGGCATGGCGGCGCGGTTGGCCTTGTAACCCTCGTAGCTGACCTCGTCGAAGCTCTGCGTCTTGCCGTTCCACTTTTTGAGTGGTCCCATACCTCGGGCCATCTCGTCGCGAAAGACCTCGCCGCTCAGATCGAAGACGGCGGCGAAGTACTGCGGCTGGAAGTCCTGGCGCAGCTTCTTGATCATGTTGACGAAGACATAAATGGCTGCGGTCGGCAGTCCGCCGCGCGTGCTCATCGGTCGCGACCGCTGCATGGCATGGTAGGCGCGGAAGATGAACGACATGGTGTCGAGCAGGAAGACGGGAGGCTTGGCTTGGTTTGGCACGGTATGAGTTTAGCAGCGTGAGGGAAAAGGGAATAGGGAGCAAGAGACGGGGTTTGGAGATCGGGGATCGGTCAGTCGGGGCAAAGGGAGAGCGGAGGGAGCATGGGTCGTGGGCGCAGGGAGCACGGGCTGTGGGTCCCATGATTGCAGCGGCCTCATGGAGACGGCCTTCAAAGGCTGCGGAAAAACGGCATCGGGAGGGCAGGAAGCGTCAGGGCACGACTTTAGTCGTGCCGATAAAGCCAACAAAATGAACGGGGCTTTAGCCCCTGCGGTACTTTTTTAGGGTGCTTAGACCGTAATGAGGTCTTTTTCCGCAGCCCTTCCAGGCCCGGGCCATCTTCGATAGCACGTCAGCAGTGATACCCGCCGATTCAGCCGAGAAACATGCAATCGCCGTAGCTGAAGAAGCGGTATTTCTCTGCCACAGCGTGCTGGTAGGCCGCGAGAACCTGCTCGCGCCCGGCGAAGGCGCTGACCAGCATGAGAAGGCTGGACTGGGGCAGGTGGAAGTTGGTCAGCAATGCGCCCACCAGCCGGAACGGAAAGCCGGGGGAGATGAAAATTTCTGTCTCGCCGGAGTGGGCTTGCAGCGGTCTTCCTTCTGCCTGTTGTGCGCAGTGTTCGAGGGTGCGGACGACAGTGGTTCCCACGGCGACAATCCGCCGTCGCTCCGCCTGAGCCCGGTTGATCGCGTCGGCGGTCTCCGCCGAGAGTGTGTAGCGCTCCCGGTGCAGCCGCACCTCGTCCAGCCGGTCGACCCGCAGCGGCGCGAAGGTTCCCAGGCCGACATGGAGCGTGACGCGCGCAATCTCAACTTCGTGCTTGGCGATGGTCTCCAAAATCTCGGGCGTGAAGTGCAACCCGGCCGTGGGAGCGGCCACCGAACCGCGTTCGCGGTTGAAGACGGTCTGGTAGCGCTCGCGGTCGTCCAGAGCATCGCCGCGATGAATGTAGGGCGGCAGTGGCATGTGTCCGATGGCGTCGAGAACCGCGAAGAAGTTGGGTACTGGGTCGAAGCGCAGCAGCCGCTCGCCGAATGTGCCACGGTCCAGGACTTCGGCTTCGAGCGCAATCCGGCCGTCGGGGTCAGGGAAGGCCAGCCGTTCGCCAACGGCGACCTTCTTGCCGGGCTTGACCAGCGCGCGCCACAGGTTTTCTCCTGCTGCTCCGTCAACCTGCCCAACTCCGCTAACTCCGCTAACCCCGCTAACTCCGCTAACCCCGCTAACCCCGCTAACCCCGCTAACCCCGCTAACCCCGCTAACCCCGCTAACCCCGCTAACCCCGCCA
>Ga0181516_10000200_pt1 | contig 63220 bp, 59 predicted proteins | sample PEATcosm2014_Bin_25_FD_121104 | JGI IMG/M metagenome (GOLD analysis project Ga0181516, IMG submission 121104) | Peatland microbial communities from MTU Mesocosm Facility, Houghton, MI, USA - PEATcosm2014_Bin01_10_metaG | ecosystem: Environmental > Terrestrial > Soil > Wetlands > Peat | place...
CATCATACCCAGAAACTCTCCGTGCCGCATTCTTCAAACCTCCCGACCACCTCAACAATGTGGCACGGGGCGATGCATCAACCGTGCACGGGAACAGAGCCCTGTCGAAAGTCGAAAAGGGTCTTCTTGGGAACTAGGACTGCTCTCACAGGGCTGACCTTGAGTTCGCGTAGCCCTTCAAACGGCTCTTTGCCGCCTTTGATGGCTGCCAGCGCCAGCCGAATCCGCTCCTGCACAATGTCCCTTACTAATTCGAAGTATGGGCGTTCTCTCAGAAAATCTATCTCGAAAGGGCGTGAGAATGCGTCGACGTCGGTTACGCTTTCTTTTTGAACGTTGAGTATTGCAAGCCTTACTGAATCTCCGACATCCATTCACTTTCCTCCTAAATAGATCTAGCAATAATTTGGTTGTTCAGCATGAGGCTCCTTTCCAGACTGCCCGCTCTCCCACCGCAGCACGCCTCCGCCAAGTACCCGACGCACCTTCAATCGCGTCGACCGTGAGATGCAGCTGAAGTCCTGGAACTCGCTTTGAGATTTACCGACATCGTTGTAACCATCGACTTCCGAAGCTCAGGGTTGGTCCAGCACTCCTGTCCCCACATCATTGAAGGAGGTCCCTCAAGGGCCCTGCCAGGAAGATCGTTGGCCATGGGCGTCACCTTCTCGTTCGTGACGAGAGGTCCCCATTCTTCCTGCCACCTCTTCTACCTTTCTGTTCCAATGGTGAACCGAAGAATGCCAGATCACATTTGGCACCAGAAACCGGGCCCCAGAAGGTTCCATTCCCCCCGCAATCCCGCCGATCCGCCACTCCCCAGGCAATATTGCACCACAGCTCAGGTTTGATGTCAATGAAAATTAGCAACGCCCAAGGTTTGGTCACCGCGCACCCAGGTTCTGCCAACATGTTATTCAGGCTACCTTGAGGCAGCGCGCCAACGGTGCGCCGACGCGGACTCTTCCTTGCACACAACGCCACCCCCACCGCATACTAGCACCGTGAGACTACTCCCCATCCTCCCCATCCTCCTTGTCCTTCTCGCCTTGCAGCTTTCGGCCGAGGCGCCCGTCCCCGCCGGGGCATCCTATGACCTGGGCTTTTCGCCGGGCGGCACGTCGCTGACGGTGGTGCTGAAGGCCGTCGCATCGGCCAAGGTCTCCATCCTGGTCGCGGCTTACGAGTTCACCTCGCGTGAAATCGCCGACGCTCTCCTGGCGGCCGAGGTCAGGGGAGTCAAGGTCCAGGTGGTCGCCGACTTCAAGGCGTCGCACGACAGGGCGTCGGTTCTCAATCGGCTGAGGCGCGGGAACATTCCTGTCCGGCTCGACGGGCGGTACGCCATTCACCACAAGTTCATGGTCATCGACGTTGAGACCCTCGAGACGGGCTCCTTCAACTTCACCGAGGCGGCGGTCAAGCACAACGCCGAGAACGCCTTGGTGCTATGGCACGTCGCCCCGCTGGCCCAGGAGTACGCCAAGGAATGGAACCGGCTCTGGGCGGAGAGCGCCGACTGAGCGGGGAACTCGTCCCCCACCAAGTCTTGACCTCGGGTCGGCCCCCTAGGATGATGGCACGGTGAAGCTTTCCCTCCCCCTCCTGCTTGTCGTTTTCGTGCTGGGCGCGTGCCGCTCGGTTCCCGTGCCGCCCCCCACGGCGGCCCTTCCCGCCAATCTGACCTCGGCGCTGAGCCAGGCCCACACCGAAGTGGGCGCCGGCCACCTGGGGCGCGCCTGGGTGCTGGTGGCCAACCAGGCCGAATCGTCGGACGAAAAGACGGCCTTCCTGGCCTCGGTGCGGTCCGGCCTTCAGGACCAGTTGACCGCCGCGCAGGCCAAGGGAGCCTCTCGGCACGCCGAAGACCTTGAGGCCACGCTGGCCCTGATGTCCACGGGTCACTGGTTGCCCCCCGCCCCTGTGGCCGAAACGCCGGCGCCGGGCGATCCCTCCCGCTGGCTGCAAGGCACCGCCACTGTGTTCGTGGACCGGGGTCTGAGCGTGAACGACGGGGCCGCCCGCGCCGACGTCGTGCTGGGGTCGGGCTTCTTCATCTCAACCGACGGCCTGCTGCTCACCAACAACCACGTGATCGCTTCGATGGTCGATCCCAAGGCGCGCGTCGCGGCCAGGATGTGGGTCGCCCTCCCCGACTCCAAGGGCATTCGCACCCCGGCCCGGGTCGTGGGGTGGGACCGCAACCTCGACCTGGCACTGATCAAGGTCGAGACGGTGCCTAAATACGTCTTTACTCTAGGAGCCGGTCCCGACCCCCTCCCCGGACAGAAGCTGCAAGCCATCGGGTCCCCCGGCGGCCTGGAACAGACCATCACGGCGGGAATCGCCTCGGCACAGAAGCGCCCCCTGCTCCCCGTGGGCGACGTGATTCAGATCGACGTCCCAGTGAACCCGGGGAACAGCGGAGGCCCCCTCCTCGACGAGTCGGGCCGGGTCGTGGGTGTCGTTTTTGCCGGCATCGCCGACTTCCGGGGCGTCAACTTCGCCATCCCGGCGTCGCTGGTGCAGAAGGATCTGCCGCGGTTGAAGCTGGGGGGCGCGTCGGTCCTGCCGTGGCTTGGTCTGGGCCTGCAGGAGGACGAAAAAGGCCTCGAGGTGATCTACGTCACCCCGGGCAGCCCCGGCGACGGGGCGGGAGTCCGCGTCGGCGACCGCCTCACGGGCGTTGCAGGGGTTCCCGTCACCGAAACGGGAGACGCCCAGACCCGCCTGCTGGACTTCGGCACCGACGCCGTCGTCCCCCTCGACCTGACCCGGGACGGCAAGCCCCTCGTCCTTTGGTCCACCCTGGCAAGGCGCCCCGAGTTCCCCCTCGAGGACGCGGCCCGCAAGGACCTGGTGATCAAACTCGTCCCCCTCGTCCTGGGTGCCCAGGTCAAGGACGTGGACAAGGGCACCGACAGGGCGTTCGAGGTGACCCAGGTCTGGCCGGGCACGTCGGCGGACGACCTGACCCTGGTCCCCGGCGACAGGCTTGAGGTCACGCAGTGGTCGGTCAACACCAAGGACCACACGCTGCGCACCGCGTGGAGCCTCCACCGGCAGGCCGACAAGGGCCAGAGTGCCATGGTGAAGATGGACCTCGACGCGGCCCTCCACTCGTTCCTTTAGGGGTGCCTGTTGTGGTAGACCTGTGATATGAACCTCGTCTTTCTTTCAGATATTCACGGGAGGCTGCCCTCGCTGATCCAGGCCCTCGAAGCGGCCCGGCGCGAGGAGGCCGACTTGGTGGTTCTGCCCGGCGACCTGTTGTACCACGGCCCGCGCAATGGCCTGTTCGAAGGCTACGACGCGGCGGCCTGCGCCCCCCTGCTGAACGTCTGGGCCGACAAGATCGTGGCCGTCCGCGGCAACTGCGACAGCGAGGTCGATCAAATGCTGCTGACCTTTCCGATGATGGCCGACTACGCCCAACTGGTGATTGACGGGCAGCGCTTCTTCCTGACCCACGGCCATCGCTTCTTTGGCGACCAACTTCCACCCCTGCCCGCCGGAACCATAGTGGTCAGCGGCCACACCCACCTGCCCGGCCAGCGCACCGAAGGCGGTTTGACGTTCTTCAATCCCGGCTCGGTCTCGCTCCCCAAGGGAGGGCACCCGGCCACCTACGGGTTGTGGTCCCTAGCGTCGGGCCTCGTGGTGAAGACCCTCGATGGCCAGCCGTACCGCCCGGCCGCGCACGCCGCCACGGCTTGAACCCCGCGATGCCGAGCCCGCCGCAGCGACTCCCCAAGGGCGTGTTCTTCGCCTTCCTCGTCGTCCTCAACATGTTCGTCCCCCTTTCGATGGACCTCTACCTGCCCGCCCTGCCCGAGATGAGCCGGCAGCTGGGCGGGTCGTCGGAGTGGATGAACCTGACCCTCAGCGGGTTCTTTGTGGTGTACGCCCTGGGCGCGCTGGTCATGGGCCCCTTCAGCGACAAGCACGGGCGGCGGCCCACCCTTGTGGCCATGGTCGCCGTCTACATCGCGGGTTCGGTGGCCTGCGCCTTGGCACCCAACCTCGCGGCGCTCATCGCGAGCCGGTGCGTGGAGGGCTTCGCCGCCGGGGGAATTTCTACGGTGGTGATGGCGGTCGTCAAGGACAGTTTCGCCGGCAACGCCCGGGCCAAGGCGCTGGCGTGGACGCAGACGGCGGGGGCCCTGGCGCCCATGGTCGCCCCCACCCTGGGGACCGCCATCCTCGCGTACGCCCAGTGGCGCGACATCTTCGTGGTTCTGGCCCTGGTGGGGGTGGCCGCGCTGGTCCTCGTCCTGTGGTATTCCGAGTCGCACCCCAAGGAAGACCGCTTCGCGGGTTCGGTGTTCGGAGCCATGGGGCAGATGGGCAAGGTGTTGCGCAACCCCCGGGCCACGCTGCCCATGGCGCTGTTCGCCTTCGCCGGGCTGCCGTTCCTGGGGTACATCTCGGCCTCGTCCTACATCTACATCGACCAGTTCCACCTGAGCCGGCAGCAGTTCGCGCTGTTCTTCGCGGGCAACGCGCTGTGTTCCATGGCCGCGCCGCTGCTGTATTCGAGGTGGGGGACGAAGGTGGACAAGCGGCTGTTCTCGGTGACGGCGCTGGCCGCGTGCGCCACCGCCGGGGCCGCGCTCCTGGTGGCGGGCGGTTTCAGCCCCTGGGCGTTTTTCGCTCTGTTTGCGCTGTTCGCCATGGTGAACACGGCGCTGCGGCCCTTCGTCACCAACCTCATCTTTGACCAGCACGCCGGTGACAACGGCGCCCTGGCGTCGGTGCTGGGCATCGCGAACACCCTCATGGGGAGCCTCGGAATGGTGCTGGCCTCGCTGCCCACGGACAACCGCGTGGGGCTGCTCGGCGGGCTCATCACCGTGTGCGGCGCCGTGTCGCTGGCGGGGTGGCTGTGGCTGCTCGGGTCGCGGATCAAGCTTGAGGGGATGGGCGGGCGCTGATCCGCAGCTATTCTCCCTCTCCCAAGAACTCCTGAAGGTCGCCCAGCTTCTTGCCCCACTGGCCCGACACCAGCTCCAGGTACTGGGTCATCGTCTCGATGGGCGTGGCGTCGAACTCGAAGAGCGTCTCGCGGCCCTGGCGCGAGCTCTTGACCAGGCCCACGTGTTCCAGCACCTGCAGGTGCTTGGTCACCGCCTGCCGGGTCAGCGCCGTGCCCTCGGCCAGCTGCGAGATCGACTGCCGCGCCCCCCGGCACAGCCGCGCCAACAGGGACAGCCTGGTCTCGTCCCCCAGGGCCGCGAACAGGGGCGCCTGGAGGAAGAACCCGGTGTCGAGGGCGCTATCCGACATACTTGGCGATGTTGTCCATTTGTTCGATCCAACCCTCCTCGTCCATACGAAAGGCCTCGAGCCGGCGGTTGGCCGGAATCTTGTCGAAGCCCGACTCGGTCACCACGAGGTGGGTGCCCGTGCCCTTGGGCTCGATGGTGAACTCGACAAGGGTGGGCGTCTCCTTGTCGTAGTCGACGGCGGGGTCGATGGCGAACGGGTGCCAGGTGAACGAGAAGACCCTTTCGTGCTCCATCTTCTTCACGTCCACCGCCCACTGCATGTGCTCGAAACCTGGGTAGGTCAGCTTGCCCGCCGCCACCTTGCCCACGACGAAGGCGCTTTCGACCTTGACGCCGAACCACTCCCCAAACTGCTTGTGGTCCGTCAGCGCCTTCCACACCCGGGCCGGCGGGGCTTTGAGGTCGACGTGCTTTTCGATTTTGGTGTGTTCCATGAGCGTCTCCTTTATACCTGACCTACAGCGAGCTTGGCGCCGCTGATGAAGTTGTGCAAGCTCCCGTTCACGTAAAACCTCCACCCCGTGGAGCAGTCCTGGTAGCACTCGAATTCGGGGACGAGCCCGGCGTGCGTGAAGACCACCTCGGTGCGGTTGCCGCGGCGGGCGATGTCGAAGCAGATGTCCGTCCCCTTCCACTCGGCTTGGTTGCGGGTGAAGCTCAGCGCCGCGTCGAGGACGTGCCAGACCACCCGCTTTCCCGGGACGAGTTCGGTGACCTTCTGCGTGCTGAAGTGCAGGTCGTTGTAGCGGTAGGAAAACTCGTCGCCGAGCTTGTCCGCGGCACCCTCGATTTCGCCGCCCCACCAGCCCCTCACGTTGTTGATGGCGTCGTAGACCTCTTGCGGATCCTTGTCGACAGTGAAGGTTGTGGTGAAGCTAGCGCCCTTGGGCGCCGGGCCGCCCTCGGTAGCCGTCCTGACGTTGGGCTGGCCCTGGCCCGTGGTGATCAGGCTGTGCAGACTGCCGGTCACGTAAGAGGTCCACGCGTTGGCGCACACCTCGTAGCACTCGTAGGCCTGCACCAGGCCCTCGTGGGTGAACCTCACCCGGGTCTGGGTCCCTTCCCGCGACAGGGCAAAACGAATGGTCGTGTTGACCCATTCGGTCTTATCCTTGATGAAACTGAACTCGTTTTCGAGGACGAGCCAGACCATCCGGCGGCCCGGGTCGGCCTCGATGACCTTCATGGCGCAGAGGTGGACGTCCTGGTAGCGGTACAGGAACACGTCCCCCACCTGTGCCGCCTTGCCCTCGATCTCCTGGGACCACCAGCGGTCAACCTGGGTGATCGCTCGGTACGCCTGCTCGGGTGTCTCGTCCACCAGGAACGTAGCGGTAAAGCTGTGATCTTCCTTCATACGCAACTCCTTGGTTGCATAATACCGCGAGTCTGAGTTTTAGGCAACTAATTTGTTGCGTTTTATTGTTCGGCCTCGCCCAGGCTCGAAAGCTCGACCCTGTTGGCCGCGCCGGTCTTCTGGTAGACGTTGTACACGTGGTTCTTCACCGTGTTGGGGGAGAGCCCCAGGCGCTCGGCGATGTCGCGGTTGCGCCAGCCATCGAGGAGCAGCGCCAGCACCTCGAGTTCCCGGCGGGTGAGCGGGTTGGCCACGCACCTCACCGCGATCCTCGCGGCGCGTTCGGACGGCTCGGCACCCGCGGGCGCCTGGGCCGAGGGCGGCGCGACCAGAATCTGAAACAGTTCGACCGCCACCAGGACGAAGAACGCCAGCGCGATCAGCGGTCCCAGGGACGGCCAGCCGGCGGCGAACGGCGTCACCCAGCGCAGGCCCTCGTAGGCCAGCAGCCCCGCGGCGACGGGACCCAGGACCAGCGGACCCCGCCCCAGCAGGTGGGCCACCCAACCGGGCACCGCCGCTCTGGCCTTCCAAAGGAGAAGGGCGGGACCAAGGAAGCCTGCCAGGTAGTAGCCCGCGCTTAGGGTGTACACCGCGCGGCCCTGGAAGTCCCACAAAGGAGGCGAGAAGGCGAACGCCGGAATCAGCACGACGGCGTAAAACCCCGCGCTGGCCGCCGAAAACGAGCGGGGAAACGAGCGCACCTTCTGAGGTCCGGGGACGACCAGGGCCGTGAACCGCCTCAGCACCGCCAGACTCACGAACGAGAGCAGAAACGTCGTGTTCCACAGCAGAAACCGAAGGTCGGGGTTGGCGATCAGCTGCGCCGCCGCCAGGAAGATGCCCACCGACAGCAGAAATGAAAGTACCGCCAAGAGCCCCAGCCCCGTGGCCAGCAGTTCGAAGCTGCGGTCCCGGGTCCGGCGCCACAACAGGAACGCGAGGGTCACGGCGGGCAGGCCCGCGGCAAAGGCAAGGACGGGGGCGACAAGGTCCAACCAGGAGTGCATGCGCCAGTATACTACGGGACTGGGCCGCTTTTCCCACCCGAAAACTCTGGTTCAAGGCCCCGCGTTGCGGCACGCTGGACCCAGCAAGGGGGAAAGGTATGCAACTACCGGAGCACGTGGGGATCATCATGGACGGCAACGGCCGCTGGGCGTCGGCCCGGGGACTGGACCGCACCAAGGGCCACCTCGAGGGCTTGAAGGCGGCGCGCAAGGTGACCCGGGCGGCCAGCGAAGCCGGCATCCGCTACCTCTCTTTGTACGTGTTCAGCACCGAAAACTGGAAGCGCTCGAAGGCCGAAGTAGGCTTCCTAATGGGTCTGGTGGCCCTCCATTTGGAGAAGGAGTTCGACTTCTATCGCGAGTTGGGGCTGAGGGTGGTCCACAGCGGGGACCGTGAGGCCCTTTCGGCGGAGGTGCGCCGCACCGTCGACAGAGTGGTCGCCCAGACCGCTGCCCACACGGGCATGACCGTCAACCTTGTGCTCAATCACGGGGGCCGCGACGAGATCGTGCGCGCCGTCAACCGCTGGAACCGGACCGCCACGGGCAAGGCCTTTGGCGCCGCCGACCTGCGCCGCAACCTCGACGTGCCCGAGCTCCCCGACCTCGACCTCATGATCCGCACGGGCGGGGAGTTCCGGCTGAGCAACTTCTTGCTTTGGCAGGCGGCGTACGCGGAGTTTGTGTTCAGCCCGCGGCTGTGGCCGGACTTCGACGAGGCGGACCTGAGGGCGGCGTTGAAGGAATTCGCGGGGCGGGGACGGCGGTTTGGCGCCATACCGGGGGCGGTGGTACCGGCGCCGGGGGCGGTGTTGCTGAACTGAGGGGGGGGGTACCGAGCATTAGGAGACAGGATGAACGCTGATGAACGCGGATGAACGCTGGGAGGCGGGGCTTGGGGATGGGGCGGTGTCGCGTGCCCGGCGTTAGGAGACAGGATGAGCGCTGATGAACGCCTGGAGGCGAGGTTCGGGGTCGGGATGGCGGGCGCACACCTGTTTGGGGTCAGGATGAACGCGGATGAACGCAATGCGGCGGGACACGGGGACGGAGTGTTCAATCTGTCGTTGTGGTCTCGGATTCGCGATGGTTGCCCTCAAGAGTCAGGATGAACGCCAGGTCGGGATCGGAGGACGATGATCAGCCCAAGCGGCCCCTCGCCCCCTAGCGTTCATCCCGCGTTCATCCCCTCTCTTCCACACCAGCAACCCGCGCGGTGCAAATTCCCCCAGGAGTCAGGATGAACGCTGATGAACGCAAAGTTTGTAGCATAGGACGACGGTCGGCTCACGCGCCCCTTGCGCCCGGCGCCTTCGTTTCGTCCAGTTTCTCTTCCCCCTGAAGCAAGAACCTTTTCAGCCCCGTCAGTGTCTCCAAGGAGAACGTCGATGGATGAACCGGTCCGATCTCAAGAGTATTGGAAGCACGGCGGCCTGACCGCGCGTATTTTGGCATGCGCCTTGCGAGTGTCCAATGAGCTCGGGGCGGGTTTCCTGGAGTCGGTCTACCACAACGCCATGCTGGTTGCCCTCTCCAACGCGGAGTTGCCGACTGAAACGCAGAAGCCGCTCGCCGTGTCGTTCATGGGTCAGCTGGTGGGCCGATACTTCGCCGACCTTGTCGTGGACGCGAAGGTCATCGTCGAGCTCAAGGCCGTGCGGACCCTGGCCCCCGAACATTCTGCCCAGGTTCTCAACTACCTGCGGGCTTCAGGAATCGAGGTCGGACTCCTCATCAATTTCGGTTCGCCAAGGATGCAGTACCGCCGTCTCATCGTCTCGCGGGACATCGGTCCTATACCTCCAGCCGAAACGATCCCTGCGTCGGGACAGCAAACTCAACCAGACGAATCGTTGACGGGTCGCACGGACGGGGCTATCTTCTCAACGGGAGGCAGATGATGGCAACTTCGCAACATGTCATCCCATCACCCAAGGGTGGCTGGAGTGTCAGGAAAGGCGGGGCCGAAAAGGCATCTCGAACCTTTGACGACAAGCAAAAGGCGATCGATTACGCGCGCATCGTAAGCAGAAATCAAGGTTCTGAACTCTACATTCATGGCCGCGATGGTGCCGTCCAGCACAAGGACAGCCACGGAAAGGACCCGGCTCAAACCAAAGACCACCGAGATCCCATTCAACGAATTCGTTGACCTTACAGTTTCCTGGCTTGATTCGAAAAGAACGGCATGACTGGCGGTCCTATACCTCCAGCCGAAACGTCCCCTTGGTCATAATCGCCACAGTCCGTCCGTCCTGGGTAATCGCCTCGACGCTCACCTCGGGGCCGCCGATCATGAAGTCGGTGTGCACCTGGCTCACGTTGCAGCCCAGTGTCTTGAGCGCCTCGGCGTCCAGTTCGCGGCCGCCCTCGACGGCGTCGGGGTAGCCCGACCCCAGGGCAATGTGGCACGCGGCGTTCTCGTCGAACAGGATGTTGTGGAAGATCCGCCCCGATTGGAAGATGCGGCTTGAGGCGTCGACAAGGGCCACTTCGCCCAGGGCGTCGGCTTGGCTGTCCTGGGTGAGGTAGCGGGCCAGCACGTCGCGGTTCTTGGTGGCCTCAAACGCGACAACCCTGCCCTCGCGGAAGGTGAAGCGGGCGTTCTCAACCTCGGCGCCCAGCACCTCGACGGGGCGGGTGCACGCGGCGGTCCCCTCGGTGCGGCGCCAATCGGGGGTGGTGAACACTTCCTCGGTGGGCAAGTTGGGCGAGAAGCGGCGGCCGTTTCCCGCGGTTTCCTCGCCGCCCGACCATCGCGAACGCGGCATTAGGCCCACGGTGAGGTCGGTGCCAGGACCGGTGAAGTGCAGGCGGTCAATAGCCAGGTCGTTGAGCGCGGCCCTGCGCCGGTTGAGCACCGCGATGCGGTTCTGCCACGAGGCGGCGGGGTCGGGTTCGTCCAGGCCCAGGATGGGCACGAGCACGTCCCAAAGGTCGGCGGCGGCGGCCTGGGGTCCCAGCACCTGCCGGGCCCAGCCGTCGGTGGGGAAGGCCGCGACGTTCCAGCAGAACTTCGACTTGGTCATGGCCTCGAGGTAGGCTCGCCGGCGCCCGCCCACGGCGGCCTGGATGCGCCCGAGGCTCCCGGGGTCGACGCCGTCCATCACGGCCGGATCCTCGGCGCCGGTGAGGGCCAGGACGGCCCAGTCGTCGCGGACCAGCTCGTCCCAGTACGGGGTGAGCCAGCCGGGGACGAAGTCGAGGTGTTCGGGGGACGAGTGGAGCGCGCGACGGCGAGTCAGCCCCGGCGTGGCCAGGCGGGCGTTCACGTAGGCGGCGCCCATGCGGTACGCCTCCTCGGTCACGATTTCCACGAACGGAAGGTGGGCGGCCTCCCAGCCCACGTCGAGCTTCTGCCCCGGCTGCAGGTTCAGGCCTGTCTTCAGCAGAAGCCTGGCGTAGGCGTGCAGCCGGTCGCTCGTCACGCCTTGGCCTTCGCGCGGCGGTCGCGGACGCCCTGGGCCAGGGTCTCGAGCACGGGGAGCGTCTCTTCCCACCCCAGGCACGCGTCGGTGATGGACTGGCCGTAGGTGAGCTTCTCCAGCGGGCCTTCCTTCTGGTTGCCGCCCACGAGGTGGCTTTCTATCATGACACCGAAGATGCTTGTGTTGCCCTCCGCCAGCTGCCGGGCCACGTCGGCGGCGACGGCGGGCTGCAGGGTGTGGTCCTTCTTCGAGTTGCCGTGGCTGCAGTCGATCATGATCCGGGGAGGAAGCCCCGCCTCGACCAGGGCCTTGGCGGCCTTGTCGACGAATTCATGCTGGTAGTTGGGCGCGCTCGAGGCTCCCCTCAGGATGAGGTGGCCCAGGGGGTTGCCCCGGGTGGCGACGATGGCGGCCACGCCCTGCTTGGTCACCGACAGGAAGTGATGGGGGACCCGGGCCGCGTAGATGGCGTCGACGGCAATTCTGATGTTGCCGTCGGTTCCGTTCTTGAAGCCCACGGGGGTGGACAGGCCCGAGGCAAGCTCGCGGTGGATCTGGCTCTCGGTGGTCCGCGCGCCGATGGCGCCCCAGGTCACGCAGTCGCCGATGAACTGGGGGCTGATGGTGTCAAGGTACTCGACGGCGGCGGGGACGCCCAGGGCGACCACGTCGACGAGGAACTGCCGCCCCACCCTGAGGCCCTTGTTGATCTGGAAGCTGCCATCGATGAAGGGGTCGTTGATCAGCCCCTTCCACCCGGACCGCGACCGCGGCTTCTCGAAGTACACCCGCATCACGATGTCGAGATCGTCCTTGTGCTTCCGCCGCTGGACCGCCAGGCGCTCGGCGTACTCGCGGCCGGCCTTCACGTCGTGGATGGAACAGGGCCCGACGACCACCAGCAGCCTGTCGTCGGTACCCTCGATGATCTCGGCGCAGTGCTGCCTCGTCTTGGCCACGAAACGGCGTTCATTATCGGGGAGGGGGATCTCCTCCATCAGGATGGCGGGGGGCAAAAGAGGCTTGAGGGCTTCGATGCGAAGGTCGTCGGTGGAGTAGGGCATGGGTCAAGATAGGCTAGAAAAACCCTCGGAATCAAGGCCAAGCGAGGAGGAGAGGGCCCTTCGGCCCTTCCCGCAGCCGTCCGCCGTGGCTATCTTCACTGGCATGTTGTCCCGCTGCCTCACCCTCGTCCTTGTCACGGTACTGGCCTCCCAAGCCTTCGCCCAAACCGCGTTCGCCCCCGTGGCCGACAAGATCCGTGCCGAACCGCTGGCATTGCCGGCAGCCGCCGAGGTGGTCACCCTCACCCCCGCCGACCCCGATACGCCGCGCCAGGACTTCTCGCTGAAGCGCACCTTCGCCGCCGACGGCACGTTCACCACCGACTGGACGAGTCCGCGGTTCACCTGGCACGAGAGGTTCCGGGCCGACGGGACGCTGGTGTCGAGCCTGCAGACCGACGGGCTCAAGGGCCTGGTCCTCGAGCAGACCACGAACCCGGGCCGCACGTCGCTGCGCACTGTCATCACCGAAAAGGGTCAAGTGAAATCGGACAAGACCGCCGAACTTACCCCCGGCACCGTGCTCAGGGACGAGATGACCCACTTGGTCGCCCAGGCGTGGTGGTACGGGGTCCGCGACGGTCTGACGTTTCGCAGCCTGTCGCCCGACGGGGCCATGGCCGGAGACTTCCTGATTCAATTCCGCACCGTGAACGACCCCGCCTCGATGTCGTCGAAGTACGCCTACCCCGACGAGTTCAAGGCGGCCGTCGCGGCGCCGGGACCGTACCTGGTGGCCGACATGAGCCTTCAAGGGATCGCCGCCGTGTTCGTCCCCTACCACTTCTACCTTGTGTACGCGGTGACGGGTTCGGGCGTGGAGTGGAGGGCCTACTTCGGCGAGGACCCGAAGAAGCCCGTGTACCGCTTCCTTAAGCGGTGACCTGCGACGGGCACGTGGACGCCGAGGCGCTGAGCGTGCCCTTCAGCTTGAGCAGGAGGGCGCGGAGCTGTTCGGCCTCCCCGTGGGTAAGACCCTTGCGCAGGTGGTCGTCGAGGAAGGCCTCCCACACGGGCAGGGCCACGGCGTAGGTGGAGCGCCCCTTGTCGGTGAGCAGCGCCCACGTCACGCGCCTGTCGGTTTCGCACGAGTGCCGGGCGATGAGGGTCTCCTTCTCGAGCCTGTCGACTAAACGAGTGGTGCCGCTCTGGCTATGTCGCACCGCCTCGGCCAGATCCTGGAGCCGCAACCGGCCCCCGGGGGCCTGGGCCAGGGTTTGGAGGACATGAAAATGAAGGGCCGGGATGCCGCACGCGTCACCCAAACGCTGCTCCCAAGTGGAATAGAGCCCAAAGGGGGTTTCCACCAAACTGTCCCAAACCAGGGACCATTGATTGTCCATGAGAAAAAAATAACACAAAATGCTTGACTCTGCAAGTGATTTCGAGTATTTATATGTACATGCAATTAATGCAACCGCAATTATTGCAAATTCATTTGAAGAGGTTATCCCCGTGAGCAAGACTCTCATCGTTTCGTACCTGCCCAACGCCTACTCCGTTACTAAGAAGGTCCTCGACCACTTCATCGCCCAGAGCGAGAAGAAGACCACCCTCGTCCACCGCGACCTGGTCAAGAACACCCCCCCGGTTTACAACGAGACCAGCATGACCGCCTACCAAATGCGCGGCTTTATGGGCAAGCCCCTCAGCGGTGACCACGCCGAGGCCATCAAGCCCTTCGACGTCCTGATCGACGAGATCAAGAGCGTGAACAACGTCGTCTTCGCCTTCCCCACGCACAACTGGTCCGAGCCCGGAGTGGTCAAGACCTACATCGACGCCATTCTCCAGGCCGGGAAGCTTATCCATTACACCGACAAGGGCGCCAACGGGGAACTCGTCGGCCACAAGGCCCTTGTGCTGTTCGCCTCGGGCGGCGTCTACAACGAAGGCGACCCCAAGCGGACGATTCAGAACGCGTTCACCTTCTACCTGAACGCCATCGGCATCACCGACATCACCTTCGCCGTCGCCGGCGGAACCCTGATGGGCGACGAAGCCACAGCGAAGGCCCTGGCGTCGGCCAACGCCGTTGTCGACGGTGTGGTCGCCAGCTGGTTCGACGCCGCCCAGGCCTCGGCCTAAGTCAACAAGAGTCGGGGTCCGCGCAGGCGGCACCCCGAATCTTCGCCGGCGCGTGGAGATTCCACCGCCGCGCGGCTATTTTGTGGGGTGTGATCCGGCATCTGGTCCTGTTCTTGTTTTGGACGTGCGCGGCGCTTCCTGTGACCGCCCAATCGTCCCCCTCTGTGTTGACTGTCTACTTCAGCGAGAGGCCCCCGTTCGCCTTCGTCGAAGGGCAGCGCGGCCTCATCCTCGACGTGACCAAGACCATCCTTGCCGAGGCCGGGGTCCGGGCCCGGTTCATCGAACTGCCACCGCGCCGGGTGCTTGATCTGCTCAGGGCAGGGCCGCCCGAAGCCTTGGGCGTCGGGTGGTTCCCCACGCCCGAGGGCGAGGTCTGGTGGTCCTATTCCCACCCCATTTATCAAGATTTTCCCCTGGTTGCCCTGGTCAACACCCGGGCTGCGGCAGCCCTGACCTTTCCCTTGCGCCTGGACGCCCTGCTGTCCTCGGGGCTCACGCTCGGAATGCAGTCGGGCGCCTCGTTCGGCCCCTTGGTCGACCGGAAGATCCGCACGCTGGGACTGATCCCGCTGGAAACCATGGTCGACGAAGGCCAGCTCCTGCGCATGGTGCAGGGCGGCCGCATGGACTACACCCTCCTGTCTGAGGAGGAGGCGAAGTACCTGTTGGACCAGGACCCCTCGCTCAGCCCCGGAGTGGTCCTCACGCCGCTGGCCGACCCGCCGCCGGGCAACGTCAGGTGCTTCTTGTACCCTGCCGGGTTCGACAGGGCCCTGGAGGCCCGCATCGACGCAGCCATCGACCGCGTGGTGGGGCTGGTTACTTCTTCAGCTGCAGCACGATCCCCAAGTCCCTGAGCTGCCCCTCGTCGACCGTGGTCGGGCTCTCGTCCATGGGGCTCGCGCCCAAGGTGTTCTTGGGGAAGGCGATGACCTCGCGGATGCTCTCCTGCTGGGTGAGGATCATGACGAGGCGGTCGAGCCCGGGGGCGATGCCGCCGTGGGGCGGGGGTCCGTACTGGAAGGCGTCGAGGAGGAAGCCGAAGCGCGCGCGCGCCTCCTCGGGCGGGAACCCCACCGTGGTGAACACCCTCTGCTGGATGGCGGGGTCGTGGATACGGATGGACCCCGAAGCGAGTTCCAGGCCGTTGCAGACCAGGTCGTACAAGTCGCCCTTCACGGGACCGGGGTCGGTGTCGAAGGTGTCGAGGAACCGCGCCTGGGGCATGGTGAACATGTGGTGGGCGGGCTCCCACTTCTTTTCGTCGTCGTTGTACTCGAACATGGGGAAGTCGACCACCCAAGCGAAGACGAAGGTGCCGGGCTTGGCCAGTCCCAGTTCGCGCCCCGCCTTGAGCCGAACGGCCCCCAGGCTGGCGTTGGCGACCTTGGGCTGGTCGGCCACAAACAGGACGAGGTCGCCGACGGTGGCGTCAAGCTCGCGGAGGATGCCCTCAGTCATGGGGGCGAAGAACTTGGCCACCCCCGTGTCGAGGGCGGGCTTGCCGTCGGCGCCGGCGATGACCTTGAGGTAGGCCAGGCCCTTGGCCCCGTAGACCTTGGCGGCCTCCTCCCACTCGCCGATTTTCTTGCGGCTGGCGTACTCGGCGGCGCCCTTGACGACAAGGGCCTTCACGACACCGCCGGCGTCCAGCACCGACTCGAAGGCGGTGAAGCCGCTGCCGGGGACGAACACCGAGAAGTTCTTCATGGGCATGGCGAAGCGCAGGTCGGGTTTGTCGCTGCCGTACAGCTCCATGGCCTCGTCGTAGGGGATGCGGGGGAACGGCGTGACCAGGTCGTAGCCGACGGCGTCGCGGAAGATCCTCTTCATGAGGCCCTCCACGAGCTTGTACACGTCTTCGGCGGTCACGAAGCTCATTTCGATGTCGATCTGGGTGAACTCGGGCTGGCGGTCGCCCCTGGCGTCCTCGTCGCGGTAGCACCGGGCGATCTGGAAGTACTTGTCCAGACCGCCGACCATGAGCAGCTGCTTGTAGAGCTGGGGGCTTTGGGGCAGGGCGTAGAACTTGCCCTGGTTCACCCGGCTGGGGACGAGGAAGTCCCGGGCGCCCTCGGGGGTGCTCTTGATCAGCGTCGGGGTTTCAATTTCGGGGAAGCCGGCCTCGTGCAGGTACTGGCGGGTGGCCCAGGTCACCTTGTCGCGAACCAAGAGCCTGTCGCGCAGGGCCGCGGTCCTCAGATCGAGGTAGCGGTACTGCAGGCGGATGTTCTCGTTGGCCTTGTTGTCGTCGTCGATGGGGAAGGGAAGCGCGGGCGCCGTGGACAGCACCTGGAGCACCTGGGCGACCACTTCGATGTCGCCGGTGGCCATCTTGGGGTTGCGCATGGACTCGGGGCGGGCCCGGACGGTGCCGGTCACGGCAAGACAGTACTCACTCTTGAACGCACCCGCCTGTTCGAGCAGCCCCGCCGGGGAGCGCTCGTCGACGACGACCTGGGTTGTGCCGTAGCGGTCGCGAAGGGTGATGAACGCGACGCCGCCCTGGTGGCGGAGCCGGTGGACCCAGCCGTTGAGCACGACTTCCGTGTCAGCCTGGGCGAGGGTCAAGCCGCCGCAGGTCGTGGTGCGTTGAGGGAAAAGCATGATGGACGAGGATAGCCCGAAAGACCTCCGGGGCTCAAGGAGTTCGGGAGGCCAGCCCCGTGAGCCTGAAGTCCGACAGCACGCGCTCGCAGAACGCCTGGGCGCGCTTGACCGTATCGCGCTCGTTGGGCGTCAGAGCCTTCTCGCTCACCGCCGAGTCGAGGAGGCGTTTGATCCGCATGAGGAGCTGGGCCCCCAGCAGGAGGCAGCGGTTCTGCGCCCGGGCCACCTGGCTCAGGTCGGCGTCGCTTTCGTACAGGGCGACGTAGGTCTCGACCTCCTTGGGCCACTTGTCGCCCTGAAGCGTGAGGGCTCCCAGGTCCACGTCGGCCACGAAGAGCGCCGGGCTGGCGCACTTGCCCAAGAAGACGGGATACAAGACGTCCCAGATCTCCCGGCGGAACCACCGCAGGGTGCCGTAAAGCTTGTCAACGTCGGGGCTCCTCTCGGGGTGCTCGGGGAGTCCCAGGGCCGGATAGTCGCGGATCCTCACCCGGAGCTGCTCGACGATCTTGTCGGCGTACGACTGTTTGCGCGACGGCTTGGGTACCGGGGGCGGCGGCGGATTGGCAGCCTCTTCCTTGGCCTTCTCGATCAAGGCCCTCACGAAACCCATTTCACCGCCCAGAAAGAACGTCAGATCGGCCCGGGCCCTGAGGGCTTCGGCCCATCGGTCCTCAAATTGCCGCTTGGCGTCGGGCGTCTTGTGGAAGTGGACGATATAGTGGTCGTACTCGGACCGGATCCGTGCGACGGTCCTGTCGATCTCTTGGTCGGTCAAACGCTGCGGCATTGTTTCCAATTTCGGCATTTTTTGGACAATTCGTCAGTCCATCTCTTAGAATACTACCATGAGAATTCTAATTGTGGACGATTCCCGGATCATGCGGAACATCGTAAAAAACACCCTGAAAGCCCTGAAGTACGCCGACGACATTTTCTTGGAGGCCGCCGACGGCGACCAGGCGTGGTCGGTGCTCGAGTCGGAAGAGGTCTCGCTGCTGCTGCTCGACTGGAATATGCCCGGGCTGAACGGTCTTGAACTCGTGAAGAAACTGCGGGCCACCGCGAAGTTCCAGGCGCTGCCCATCATCATGGTCACCTCCGAGGCGGCCAAGTACAACGTGATCGAGGCGGTGAAGGCGGGGGTCAGCGACTACCTTGTCAAACCCGTCAACGAGACTAACCTGGAAGAGAAGCTCAGGCGGGTCCTCGACAGGAGGCCGGTGTGAACATCCGCTCCCTGCTGCCCTTCATCGACGCGGTCGAGGCCGCTTTCCTTGAGATGTTCCACCTGAGCGCTGAGGCGCTGACCCCGTATTTGGTCCGCAAGGAAGAGATCCTCGACTGGGACATCAGCGGCATCATCGGCATCGCAGGCGAGGCCAAGGGTCTGGTGGTTCTCAGCTTCCCCGCTGACCTGGCCCGGCAGCTGACCACCCTGCTCACCGGGGCCGCCAAGACCACCCTCGACGACGATGTGACCGACGCCGTGGGCGAGCTGGTGAACATCATCACCGGCAACGCCAAGAAGGGCCTGGAGGAGTTCCAGCTTGAGATTTCCCTCCCCTCCATCGTCCAGGGGCACAGCCACCAGGTGACCTGGCCGGCGGGGCCCGTGCCCATAGTCACCGTCCCCTTTTCCACACCCCGAGGGCACTTCAGCCTCTCGGTGGCCCTCGAGAACATCATCACTCCCTGAGGAGGTCAAACGTGAGGCGCTTCCTTAAGAACGTGTTCTACAGCGGCATCCAAGAACGGCTCACCCCCGAGGAGCAGGTGAAGCTGCTGTTCATCAACTCGATGATCTTCATGGGGCTGGCCGTGCTTCTGGCCTTTGGGCTCCACGACCTGGCCGAAGGCGTTGCGGTGGTGGGCGGCGTCACCGTCGCCATCGCGGCCGTCGTCCTGGTTCTCTATTTCACCATCCGAGTCACGAAGAGCGCCCGGGTCGGGGAGTGGCTGCTGCCCTTCCTCATGTTCGGCTTCTACTCGTACCTGACAGCCCGGGGCCGCGCCGGCTCGACGCTGTGGATGCTCACCTACCCCGTCATCGTTGTCTTCTTGGCTGGATCGCTCCGGGGATCGCTGTTCTCGGCCGCGTTCCTGGCTCTCCAGGCCTGCTTGCTGTTCGTCCCCGGCCTCAGCGCGGCTGGCGCCCTCGACCAGGAACTCAGACTGCGCCTGTTGGGGGCGTACGCCATCGTGTTCACCTTTTCGCTCGCCTTCGAGACCATCCGCCGGCGGGCCCAGACCGAGCTGGCGCGGACGGCGGCCGAGCTCCAGGCCTCGAAGGTGCAGACCGACGGCATCCTCACCAACGTGGGCGAGGGCATCTTCCTGCTGGCGCCTGATCTCAGCATCGGGCCCCAGCACTCCCAATCGCTGGCAGGTTTGCTCGGGGTGCAGGCGCCAGCGGGCCAAAGGCTCCCCGACCTTCTGGAAGGGCGCCTTGGGGCACGCGACCTGGCGGCCACCCGGGACTACCTGGCGATGTTCTTCCTCCCCGACCCGCCGTGGCACCTGCTGCCCGAGATCAACCCGCTCTCCGAGGCATCGCTGGCCTTCCCCGACGGCACCGAGAGCCACCTGACCTTCTCCTTCGCTCCGGTGGAGCTTTCCACGGGCCGGCGCATCCTTGTGACCGTTCGCGACGTGACCCGAGCCTGGGAGCTGGGCCGCCGGCTCAAGGAGGAGGAGGACCGCTCGGCGCGGCAGATGCGCCACCTGTTCCAGATCATCCACGTACGGCCCGAGCTGCTGCTCCAGTTCCTTCAAGACGCCGATCAGGAGCTGGCGGCCGTTCACCGGCGTCTGCAGGGCGCCCCGGACGACCCCGACTGCCTCCTTGAGGACCTGTTTCAGGGCGTCCACGCCGTGAAGGGCAACGCCGCCCTCGTGGGGCTTTCGACCTTCGCCGACCGCGTGCACGAGCTTGAGGACTCCATCGCCGAGCTCCGGGGCCTGCGGCCAACCTGGCAGCAGGTCGTTGGCCTTACGGCCCGCCTCGCGGGCATCGAGGGCGAGCTAGCTGAGATCCGCAGCCTGCTCGACAGGATGGCCCTGTTCCAGAGGGGCTTGGAGGCCTCGGCGGCCGAAAAGAACCTGCTGGTGCTGGCCCTCGAGAGGGCCGTCGACCGTTTGGGGGGAGATACCGGCGTCGAGGTGGACCTCGACACGTCGCGTTTTGCCGCCGACGCCGTCCCCGAGGGTCACCGAAAGCTCGTCAAAGACGTCCTCGTCCAGCTCGTGCGCAACAGCTTTGCCCACGGCATCGAACCCGCCGACGAGCGCCGGGCGTCGGGCAAGGCGCCCCGGGGCCGAATCCGGGTGGAGGCCGCCCCCGCCGGCCGCAAGCTGAAGCTGGCCTACGGGGACGACGGCAGGGGTTTCGACGCCGTCAAGCTTCGGCAGGCCGCCGGGCCCCGGTCCGCCGCAGTTCCCCTCCCCACCGACCACCAGGTGCTCGAGCTGGCCTTTGCCGCCGGCGTCTCAACGGCTCTCCCCGGGCTGCACGCCGGTCGAGGCGTCGGTCTGGGCCTTGTCAAACAGCGCGTCGAGGCCGCAGGCGGAGCCTTGAAATGGCGATCGATTCCGGGCAAGGGAGTTACCTTTGACATCACCCTCCCCATCACCTAAGATGGCATAATGGCTGACGACCCCTTCCCGAACGAGCTGTCTTCCTCACTGCGAGACTACGGACTCGAACTCGAACGCGCCGTGCTCCCCGGGTTCAAGGCCAACCTTCAGAACCTGAAGGCCACCTACAACTCGCTCCTGGCGCTCTTGAGCAAGAAGGGCCTGCTGGCCGACGACCCGTATCAGTTCAGCGAGAAGATCTCCGAAATCCGGGCGGTGGCCAACGAACCGTTCCTTGAGTCGCAGAAGCAGTCGGTGGTCAGCATCCGCATGCACAACTTCGAAAGCCAGCTCGCCTTCCTGACCGACTACTATCAGTTCAGCCTCGACTACCTCACCCTGGCCCGGCTTCGGGCGATCACCCAGCTGCTTCGGTACGCCCGCTGGGACGCCCTGACCGAAACCAGCCCCGAACTCAACACGAAGCTGGTGGCCGAACTCGTGGGCCGCATCCGCAAGGGGGAAGACCCCATCTCGGCAGGGCTGGTCAACGACATGGTCCTCCAGATGAACACCAACTCGGCCAAGGCCTTCGAGGCGCTGAAGCGGGTCAGCCTGTTCAAGCGCGAGGAATACAAACTGACACTGCGCACGACGTTTTGGACCAACCTCAACCTCGCGCAAGAAGAGGTTTCGGGGAACCCCGACAACGTCCAAAGGAAGATCAAGAAGGAGTTCGTCGCCCACTTGAAGGGACACCCCTACATCCCCGAGCTGATCAAGGAACTGCTGGACGAGGACTTCGCGGCCAACTCTGCGGCCCTGCGCGAGGAACTGCTGGCCCGTCTTCGGGTCACAAAGGCGGTGCAGGAGAAGCCCAAGGTCTCGGTAGACCCCCGGGTCGAGCTTATGGAGGCGGTGCGCGCCCTTGCCTCGTGCAACCTGTCCTTCGACGCCGCGCTCAGGAAGCTCAACGAAAACGCCACCCTGCTCGACGAAGCCCAAGATTCGGCCGGCGAGCGGTTCCGCAAATGGCTGCGCAAACTCATGGGCATCCAAAACAAGCCCCGGGTGTTTGTCATCGACCTCTTCGACCCCGTTACCGGGGCGCCCAAGCGCGACCCGTTGGAGTTCGATCCGTTCCTCGCCGAGGCGCAGAGCCGCGTCCGGGTGCTCGCCACCATGGCCAACCGCAACGGCCCGGCCTTCCAGACCCTGCTGCAGAAGTCCGAGGACGAGATCCTTGCCTGGTTCGAACGCCAATTCATCGAGATCTCAAAGGCCGCCGAGAGGTTTGTCGGGCTTGACCTCTTCTTCAAGACCGAGGTTCCCAAGGAGCGGCGGGCCCACGTGAAGGGGATCAAGGCCGAGGTGGCCCAGGTGCGCACCAGCCTGGCCAACGCGAACAAGCAGCGCCACGAGGCCGTGGCAAGACGCGAGGAGCAGGAACAGCTCAAGCGCCTCGGCATAAAGAGCTAAGACTAAGTAGGTTGCTCGGGGCCTGCTGCGGACCCGAGCGGCCGCGATCAACCTACGGGCCTAACGATACTGGTACGCGGTAGACAGCGTTGCGGAGGGGAAATCCTGCGCCGCCTCGTCCCTCGAGTACTCACATGTCAAAGACACGCTCCGTCTCTCGGGTCCTCGGCGGCTTGTCTTTCCCCTTCCTCGTCACGCCCCTGATCAACTTACAAGAAATTGGGGGCCTGCTGCGGACCCGAGCGGCCGCGATCAACCTACGGGCCTGATTAGGCTTGATAGACGCCTAGCAGCCGCAGTTCCTTGGCGACGGTGCCCAGTTCATTCAGCGTCGCCTCGAACGCCCCCGCCTGCGCCGGCAGGCGCACGTCCACGTAGAACATGTAGTCCCACGGACGGCCGTGGATGGGGCGCGACTCAAGCTTGGTCATGTTGACGCCGTGGCCCGAAAACACGGCGAGGCAGCGGCTCAGCGCCCCGGGCTCATCGGCGGTGGCGAAGACCAGCGAAGCCTTGTTGGGGGTCCCCTCCCCGGCCTCGCTTTTGCGGGCGATGAGGAAGAAGCGGGTGAAGTTCCTGTGGTTGCTCTCGACGCCGGGGGCGAGGATCTCCATGCCGTAGACCCGGGCGGCCTCGGCGCTGGCGATGGCAGCCAGGCTCGGGTCCCGCGCCTCGGCCACGTGCTTCACGCTGCCGGCGGTGTCGTAGAACGGTACGGCCTCCCACTGGGGATGGGCGTCGAGGAACTGCTTGCTCTGGGCCAGGCCTTGGGGGTGGCTGAACACACGCTTGATCGCGTTCATCGATGTTCCCGGCAGGCCGATGAGGTTGTGCTCCACCCGCACCTGGGTTTCGCCCACGATGTGCAGGTCGGGGAACTGGAGCAGCAGGTCGTAGTTTTCGTTGATAGGACCGGCGAGGGCGTTCTCGATGGGCACCATGCTGAAGTCGACGTCACCGGCGAGCACCGCCGAGAAGACCTCGCGGAAGGTGGGGAGCGGCACGGCCTGGGACTCCGCCGAGAACAGGTTGTACACGGCCATTTCGCTGAACGCCCCGTGCTCGCCCTGGAAGGCCACGCGCTGGCGAGTCCCCCGGGCGTAGCGGCGCGTTACTTCAGAGGACGCCCGCCTCACGGTGCCCTCGGCGGCCTTGGGAATCCGCGTCAATTCGCGCCCGAGCACCCCGGCCAGTGACTTGAGTTCGGTGACCACCTCGCCGGCGCTTTCCGGCCGTGGGCACCTCAGGGCCACGAGGGGAGCCCCCGCGGCGACGGCCGCGAGGGCCAGGGGCAGGGCGTCGGGACCTTCGAGAAGCGGTCCCCAGGGCCGGGTCAGCGTTCGGGACCAGTGGGGGTAGAGACCGACCTGGAACCCGGTGTCGAGGAAAAGAAGTCCCGGGGCGCCGGTCTCGGTGCCTACGGCCAGGTCCAACCACGACACGGTGGGTACGGCTGCCGCGATCCGTGGCCCCTCGACGCAAGCCACGCTCACCCCGGCTTCCCGGAGCACCTCCCAGTCTGAGGGCGCCCACGACCCGGCGCCGGGCTCGAGGACGGCCACCACCGAAATGCGGGGGGAACCGAGGGTCACGGGGCCGAGGCGGAGCGGAAGGGGTTCGGTCATGGGCGAAGCGTAGTCACGGTAGCCTCGCCCTGTCAATCGGGCCCTTAGCGGAGGGCCAGGCGGGCGTCGTGGCTGAAGTAGATGAAGGCGATGGCGTCGCGGTCCATGCGCTCGCGGTCGGCGAGCACCTTTTTCACGTAGGCCTGGGTGCTCCGCGGCAGGGTGCGGTCGGTGAGCAGGCCGATGCCCGAGTTGTAGTACCCGAGGGCCTTCTCTTCGCTGCGAAGGCGGTCGAAGGCGTTCTTGTAGAAGGCCAGCCCCTGTTGGGCGTTGCTGCGGGGGTCGAAGACTGTCTTGCGGCTCAACCGCGAAAAGGTGCGGGAGTTCAGCTGGAACAGGCCCCTGTCGATGGTGGTGGGGTTGTAGTTCACGGCCCGCGGGTTGAACTTGCTTTCGTTCCAGGCCATCGAAAACGCCAAAGACGGGTCGAGGTTGAGCTCGTCGCAGGTTTCCAAAATGGCCAGGGCCACGGGCCTGTCGCTGGTGAGCTGGGCGTAGTACTCAACCACCAGGGGCCGAAGGTGTTCGTCGCGGTAGAGGGTCAAGAGCGCGTCGTCCGGCGCTTTTGAAACATCGGGAGGAGGCTGGCACGAGGCCAGCGACAGCAGGGCAATGAGGGCGAAGGGCAGGGACAGTCGAATCGGACTCACTCCTCGGTGACTTCCAGAAGGCGCCTGATCGAATCGACCAAGTCTCTGGATTGAAAGGGTTTGTGAAGAAAAAATCCCGTTGCCGACGTCGCGCCGTGCCTGAGGATTTCGTCGTCGGTGTACCCTGACACGGATAAGAAAGGGATGTCAATGCCCGAACCCCTCAGTTTCTGAAGCAAGTCAGTACCCGTCATTCCGGGCAGGACGAGGTCGCAAACGACGCCCGCCCAGGCGCCCGGATCGCGCTGGATGGCCGAATACGCGGCCTCCGCGTCTCCGAACGAGGCGACGCGGAAGCCGTGCAGGGCCAGGATTCTCTCCATGTAGTCGCGCACAGACCTGTCGTCCTCGACCACGACGAGGGACAGCTTCTGATCCGCCCGCGCCACGGGCGCCGGCGCCGCGTCGGGCGGTTCCTCGACGGCGCTGGCCTGTTCAAAGTGCAGGGTGAACGAGGTGCCTTGGCCGGGCTCGGTGGACAGCCTCAGGCTCCCCCCCAGCTGGTGGACGATGTTGTAGACCATAGCCAGCCCCAACCCCGTCCCCTGCTGCTTGGTGGTGAAAAACGGCTCGAAGACGCGCTGGCGCACTGCCTCGTCCATGCCGACGCCGGTGTCGCTAACGGTCAGGCTCACGTAGCCGCCGGGGAGCAGGAAGTCGCCAGACTCGTACACCGAGCTGTTGAGCACCACCGAGCGCGTGGTGAGGGTCAGGGTGCCGCCATCGGGCATGGCATCCCTGGCGTTGAGGGCCAGGTTGAGGATGACCTGCTCGATCTGTCCCCTGTCGGCGAGGAAAGGAAGGATTCCTTCCGAAAGGTCGAGGACGAGGGAGACCCTCTCGGTCACCAGCCGGCGGAGCATCGAGTCCATCCGGGCCACCACGTCGTTCAGGTCGATGACGCGGGGGGTGACGACCTGGCGCCGCGAAAAGGCCAGCAGCTGCCGGGTGAGCTCCGAGGCCTTGCGGCCGGCCTGCAGGATCTCCTCAAGTTCCTTGGCCTCGGGCCTGGGTTCGTCCCCCTCGGTCAAGAGTAGCTCGGCGTAACCGTTGATGACCGTGAGCAGGTTATTGAAATCGTGGGCGATACCCCCGGCCAGGCGGCCCAGACCCTCCATCTTCTGCGCTTCGCGAAGCTGGCCCTCGAGGGCCCGGCGCGGGGTGTTGTCGAACAGGAAGCCCCGGATCTGCGACAGCCGCCCGTCGTCTCCCTTGATGCCCTGGAGGTTGGCGATGACCGAGACCACCCGCCCGTCGGGGCGCACCAGCTCGAACTCCTGGTCCTCGAACCCCAGGCGGGGGACGAACAGGGTGACGACGCGCAGCAGTTCCTGGCGCTGGACGAACAGGCGGCGCAGGTCGAAGCCCAGGGCGTAGTCGACAGACGGGAAGCCGAAGATCCGGGCGAAGGCCCGGTTGCAGTCGATGACGCGGCCCCGGGGTCCGGCCACGAAGTCGCCGGTGATCCCGTCTTCGAAGGCTCGCCGGTAGCGTTGCGCCTCAAGCCTGACCCGGCGCAGCGAAGCGTCTTTCTCAAACAGGGCGTTGCGCAGCTGCACGGTCTCCCAGCGGGGGTCGCCGCCGGCGGGGTCGGGCAGGCGCAGGTAGTCGGTCAAGAACCCCAGGCGGGGGAACAGCTCGGCTCCCCCCGTAACCCGCAGCCAGATGCGGCCCGGGGACCTGCCCACCACGTACTCCACCTCGGGGACGGCGGCGCCCGATTCGGCGCCCAAGAAGTCCTCCAGCTCGGCGGCCAGGAGGGCGAAGTCCCCCTCGGCCGGGGGCCGCAGGAAAAACACGGGGAAATCCTCGACGGTCCCCGAACCTGCCCAAGGCAGCTCGGCCAGTCGGATCTGGGGCAGGATGAGGGCCCGGGTGAGGCCTTCGTCGGCCGACCAGCGCACCCACGAGGGGAAGTCGAGGCCGGACTCGGGTCCCTCGGTGCCGGGAACCAAAACAACGACAAGCCGCGCCAACCGCGTTCGAAGCCAATCGAGGTAGGGCTTCGCCTTGTTGAAGTCTTCGCGGTCGGGGTCGCCAAAGACGATGAAGGCCAGGGATTCCACGGCGCAACAATACTCTTTGATTCCTGCGAGGCGCAAGGTTAGACTGGAGGTTGGAAAGAGGTGAGCGAACATGTCGACGGTTTTGGCCCTGGGCGGCGACGAAGTTTCGCTGTCGTCCCTCCACGAAATTCTTGAAACCTTCGGCCACGCGCTGGTTCCCGCCACCACCCCCGACCAGATGCTCGACGCCCTACGCCGCCGCAGCTTTGATTTAGTCCTTTTCGATATCGAAATGGAGGACCGGGATGCGGAATTGGTGGTCCGCGACGTGCTCAAACTGAGGCCCGACGCTCTGCTGGTCGCGGTCACGGCCTACCCGAAGGAGCCCCAGGCCTTGCGGGCCCTCGGGGCAGGGGCCAAGTCGCTCATGCGCAAGCCTTATGAAATCGGCAGAATCCTCAAGATCCTCTCGGGGCTCGGACATGAACCCTGAAAAAGACGAGACGATCAAACGCCTCCTCGAAGACAGCAAGGACATGATCGCGAGCTTCGAGGCCCTCACGGGGAGCAAGCGCCAGGCGGCGACCACGGCCGAGCTTCAAAGGGCGACCATCGAAGGCATCGAAGAAGAGCCCGAACCCGCGGCAGACGCGTACTTTGACCTGTTCGTCGAAGAGGACGCCATGGCGGTGACCGCCGAGTTTCGTCCCCCGGCGGGGGGAGGCCAGCCGCTGACGGTCGAACGGATCGAGAAGGCTCTCGTCGACAAGGCAGTGGTCCACGGGGTGCTGTGGGACGAAGTCGCCAAGGCCCTGAGCGCCTGCAACCTCGACCTGAAGATGCAGCAGGCCGTGGTGATTGCCCGGGGCACTCCGCCGGTGCCCTTCGTCCCCGAGCACCTGAGGCTTGACGAGCGGCTTGTGGAGACCCACGTTGAGGTGCCCGAGAAGGCGTCTGTCGACTTCAAGGAGATCACGCCGTTCATCATGGTTCAAAAGGACCAGATTCTGGCCTTCCGGGTGGCCGAAGCCTTCGGGACGCCGGGCACGGACGTTCTGGGCCGCGAGGTGCCCTTCCCTACCCTCCCCATGCCCCTTTGGAGACCAGGCCTCCACGTCGTCGCCATTCCCGAGGGTTGCGCGGCCGAGCTCGACGGCCGGCTCATCCTCACGAGCGACACCTTCGGGGTGAACCCGGTGCTCGAGCTCGCCGAGGGCGTAGACTACAGGACCGGGAACATCAGGTTCCGGGGCGAAGTGCTGCTCAAGGGCAAAGTATCGGCAGGGTTCACCGTCGAGGCCGGGGGGAGCCTTGTGTGTTCCGACGTGTTTGACGCGTTCTCGGTGAAGGTTGGGGGAGACCTGACCAGCACGGCGGGGGTGATCGGCAACGGCGATGGACGCCTCGAGATCGGCGGCAAGGTGGTCTCGAAGTTCCTCGAGCACGTGTACCTCCTGGCCGAGGGCACCGTGCACGTGGAGTCCGCCGTCCTGAACTCGGTGGTGAAGACCCGCGACAAACTGGTTCTGGGCGACAAAGGAATCTTGGCCGGCGGCCAGATCAACGCCCTCAACGGCGTCGAGGCCTTCCAGATCGGCACGGTGACGGGCCCGCGGACTCAGGTGTCTGTCGGGCAGGATTTTCAAGGGGTGGAGCAGATCCTGTGGATCCGCAACAGGACCAAGGACGTGGCGGCACAGCTCAAGAAGGTCGACGCGGCCCTCCCCTACGGCGGCGCCCGGGTCGGCGAGCTCATCGCGGCAGCCAAGAAGCTGCGCATCGAACTGGCCGAGCTTGCCGAAAGCGCGCGTGTTCAGCTCTTGAACCTTGTTCAGAACGAGGAAGCCTCGGTCATCGTCCGGGGCTCTGTGTACCAAGGAACCCTCGTCGAAGTGTGCAACGTGCAGTTCCTCGTCAACCAGAAGCTGTCGGCCGTTCGGTTCTTCCTCGACAAACGCAGGGGGAGCGTCGCTGTGGAGGCTCTCACCCAAAAAGAGCCCAGGACCGCTACCCCTAGTGCCGCTGCCCCAAAAAAACGCTAGCAAAAGCGCTTCTGCCCCCTTTACAAACATGCAAGGGAAGCTATATTGGACTGAGTTTCACTGGGAGGTGGACATGGACTCATCCAACAAAGTGGCGGCGGCGCCCGTAGCCGTCGATGTTCCTGCGTACGCGGTCAAGAAACGTGACGGCTCAAGCGAACCCCTCAACAAAGACAAACTCCTGGCCACGCTGGAACGCGCCGGGGTGGCCACCGAAGCCGTGTCCGTGAAGACCATCCTCAAGGAAACCTTCAAGAACATCTACGACGGAGTTCCCTCGGGCGACCTCGAAACCGCCCTCATCTTGGCCACCTCGACCTTCATCGAGCGCGACACCGCCTACAGCCGCGTGGCCAGCCGCCTGTTCCGGCAGAAGATCGCCAAGGAAGTAACAGGCAAGTCCATCACCGGCGACGATTTCGAGATCGTCCTGCGCCAGGCCTTCATTGACAACATCAAGTACGGAGTCGAGAAGAAGTACCTTGACGAAAGAATGCTGGGCTTCGACCTCTCCCGGCTGGCCGCCCAGCTCGTCTTCGACCGCGACCTGCTCCTCGACTACATCGGCATCCAGACCCTGTACGAGCGCTACTTCCTCCACGACGGCGCCCTGGTCATCGAGACCCCGCAAGCCTTCTGGATGCGCGCCGCCATGGGTCTTGCCCTCCTCGAAAAGGACAAGGAGACCTGGGCCACCGAGTTCTACCACCAGTACTCCCAGCTCCTGTTCGTCAGCTCCACCCCCACCCTGTTCCACTCGGGCCTCAGCCACCCCCAGCTTTCCAGCTGCTACCTCAGCACCGTGGAAGACGACCTCAACAGCATCTTCAAGGTCTACGGCGACAACGCCCAGCTTTCCAAATGGTCGGGCGGCATCGGCAACGACTGGTCGAACATCCGCGCCACGGGCAGCCCCATCAAGGCCACCCAGGTCGACAGCCAGGGCGTCATCCCCTTCCTCAAGATCGCCAACGACGTCACCGTGGCCATCAACCGCTCGGGCAAGCGCCGGGGCGCCACCTGCGCCTACCTCGAGACCTGGCACCTCGACATCGAGGACTTCCTCGACCTCAAGCGCAACACGGGCGACGAGCGCCGGCGCACCCACGACATGAACACGAGCAATTGGATCCCCGACCTGTTCATGAAGCGTGTCGACGCCAACGCCGAGTGGACGCTGTTCAGCCCCAGCGACGTGCCCGACCTTCACCACCTGTACGGCGCCGCGTTTGAAAAGCGCTACGCCTTCTACGAGCAGCAGGTGGCCGAGGGCAAGATCACGCACTTCCGCAAGATCGAGGCGCTCAAGCTGTGGCGCAAGATGCTCACGCGCCTGTTTGAAACCGGCCACCCGTGGATCACGTTCAAGGACCCTTGCAACATCCGCTCGCCCCAGGACCACGTGGGCGTCGTCCACAACAGCAACCTGTGCACCGAGATCACCCTCAACAACAGCGCCGACGAGACCGCCGTGTGCAACCTCGGGTCGATCAACCTCGCCAAGTTCATCGCCCCCGACAAGAACGGTGTGAGCAAGCTCGACGAGGCTAAGGTCGCCCACACGCTCAAGATCGGCATGCGCATGCTCGACAACGTCGTCGACATCAATTACTACCCCACCATTGAAGCGTCCAACTCGAACTTCCGCCACCGTCCCGTGGGCCTAGGGCTCATGGGGTTCCAGGACGCGCTGTTCCAGCTGCGCTACCCCTTCGAGTCCAGCCAGGCGCTCGAGTTCGCCGACAGGTCGATGGAGCTCATCGCCTACCACACCATCCTGGCCAGCGTCGAGCTCGCCAAGGAGAAGGGCGCCTACGCCACCTTTGCGGGGAGCAAGTGGGACCGGGGCATCCTCCCCCACGACACCGTCGACCTGCTCGAAAAGGAGCGCGGCGTCCCCATCGTCCTCGACCGCAGCACCACCCTCGACTGGGACCATGTGCGCCGCGAGATCAAGAAGCACGGCATGCGCAACAGCAACACCATGGCCATCGCGCCCACCGCCACCATCAGCAACATCGCCGACAGCTACCCGTGCATCGAGGCCATCTACAAGAACATCTACGTGAAGGCCAACATGAGCGGCGAGTTCACAGTCGTGAACGCCTACCTTGTCGAAGACCTCAAGAAGGTCGGCCTGTGGACCCCCGAGATGCTCGACAAGCTCAAGTACTACGACGGCAACCTGGGCCTCATTTCCGAAATTCCCCAGGACCTCAAGGACCTGCACAAGGAGGCCTTCGAGATCGACCCGCTTTACCTGCTCGAGATGACCGCGCGCCGGGGCAAGTGGATCGACCAGAGCCAGAGCCACAACGTGTTCATCAAGGGCTCCAGCGGCAAGCTGCTCGAGCAGGTGTACATGCACGCCTGGAAGCTCGGCCTGAAGACCACCTATTACCTGCGGTCCCTGGCCGCCAGCCAGATCGAGAAGTCCACCCTGGACGCCGGCAAGTTCGGGTTTACCCAGAAGCGCGTGTACCAGACCGCCGAGAACCCCGAACCGGGCACCCAGAAGGAGCTGTTCGAGATCAAGAAGCTCCCCGAGGCGTTCGCCACCGACGGCGGCGTCGACGCGAACGGGGTGAAGCTGTGCAAGATTGAGGACCCCGACTGCGAGGCTTGTCAGTAAGGCCGTTCCGGCCTTACTGACAAGCCCGGGAGTTTCGGCGCTGCGCGCCAAAACTCCATGGCAGCTGGTGAGTTGGGGTTAGGGGTTCGCTCCAGCGAACCCCAGGGGTAAGCCGCGCAACGGCGTCGCCGGGCGTCGGCTCGGGGTACGCTCCGTACTCACGTGCAAAAGCACGCTCCGGGCGTCGCTTCACCCGCTCGCCTTAGCCAAACCGGCGATCTCCTGCGAGTTTAGCTTTGAGGCGGGGAGTTTCGGCGCTGCGCGCCAAAACTCCATGGCAGCTGGTGAGTTGGGGTTAAGTACTGCCTCCAATTCGGTGCGGGCGTTGAGCCTCTGTCGGGCCTTTCCCTCCATTGTCGGCCGGGCATGGCCCCTCGGTGCCACCTGCGAGCAATCTCAGCACCCCGAAACGGCTTCGCTGCGTTTCCTTAGGGTCGATTTCTTGGCCTCAGGTCGGAACCTTCCCCGTTGACCGGCGACCAACAGCCAAGCGAGGATATCTCATGCCCAACATTTTCTTACGGTTCATCGCGGCCGTAGTCCTGTGCCTGTCCGGCACCGTTGCCTGGGCCGAAGTGCCCCCAGCGAGGTTGGCGCTCCTGGCCAAGGGGATCAACCTGAACGCCTGGTTCACGCCCTGGTCGCCCCCGGCCGACTCGTCCTCGTCCTTCCGTCCCGAAGAGGCGGCGTTTCTAAGGGCGGCGGGGTTCACGGTGTGCCGGCTACCCTTGGCGCCGAACCTGCTCTTTGACGCCGATCACCCCGATGTTCCCCGGCCTGCGCTGGCTGCGGTGGACCGCGGCGTGAGGATGCTCCTCGACGCGGGTCTGGCAGTGGTCTTCGACCCCATCCACGGTTCGTCGTCCTCGGTCGAGTGGGAGACGGGCCTGGCCCACGACCCGGCCTTCCTGGCCAAGGCCGACGCGTACTGGGAGGCTCTTGCCCGGCACTTCGCGGCCGTTTCGTCCGACAGAATCTTCTTCGAAATCATGAACGAGCCCCACCTGACGGCCCGGGAAAAGATCGACCCGAGCTGGTGGGCGCCTGTGCAGGCCGAGCTGGCGGCGGCCATCCGCCGGGGCGCACCTGACAACACCATCATCGCCACCGGGGAGCGCTGGGGCGGCATCGACGGGCTGGTGGCGCTCGAACCGCTGGCCGACCCGAACGTGGTCTATAGCTTCCATTGGTACGACCCGTTCACCTTCACCCACCAGGGCGCCGGGTGGGCCGGGCCGCTCCAGGCCGCATTGGCGGGGGTGCCCTACCCCTCAAGTCCCGAGGCGGTGGCCGGCCCGGCGGAAGCGATAACCGACCCCAAGGCCCGTGCCGCGGTGATCCGCTACGGCGCCGACCGCTGGGGCGCGGACCGCGTCCTTGCCGGCCTGACCCGGGCCTCCGAGTGGGCACGGAATCACCACGTTTCAGTGTTCTGCGGCGAGTTCGGGGCCTACCGCGCCGTGTCGCCAGCGGCCGACCGGGCGGTGTGGCTAGCCGATGTGCGCCGCTCCCTCGAGTCGCTGGGTATTGGCTGGTCGATGTGGGACTACGAGACCGACTTCGGTCTGGTGACCTGGAAGGAACCCCGGTGGCGACGAGGGCCCCAGGTCGATGCGTCGTACCTGACGGCGCTGGGCCTCAACACCCAGGCGACCCTGCAGCCCCGGCCCGGCGAGACCCTGGCGGCAGACTTCATTTCGGGGGCTGCCCGCGAGCTCGAACTGCCCGTGGACTCCTGGGTGAAGCTGTGGACCAGCGACCCGGGGGCAGGCAGCGAGAGCTTCGAACCCGAATCGGGTCCGCCCGTTAACGCGGCCGTGGTGCACACGGGGGCCAAGGACTGGTCCTTGGGCTCCGGGTTCCCGCTGGCCCTGACGCCAGGCCAGCGGTATACGCTGTCGTCGGTTGCAACCCTCGAAGGGGCGGGCACGCTGTCGCTGACGCTCGTGGCCCGGGACGCGGCGGGCAAGGTCACCAACTGGAGCTTCGCCTCGGTCAAGGTCGCCGAAGGTTCGTCTGAACCCGTCGCGACCTCGTTCACCGTTCCGCCGGACGTGGCCACCCTGGAGCCCCGCTGGTCGGGGTCGGGGCCTTCGAAGTTCAGCGTCGGGGCGTTTCGGATCGTCCGCGACGCCAGCTAACTCCCCAGAGTGACCTTAAGGAACTCCACGGCCTGACGCCAGGCCAACGTGGGGGCGCCGCCCTGGGCGTAGTTCGCGCTGTTGACGAAGGCGTGCCCGACGCCCGGGTAGACGGTGATCGTGGCAGGGATACCCTTGGCCTCAAGCGCCGCCTCGAAGGCCCGGACCCTAACCACCGGAATGTTCGGATCGAGCTTGCCGTAGACGCCCAGCATGGGGGTCTTGGCCGTCCAGACGCCCAGGTCCTCCACGCTCTGCAGAGGCCCGCCTCCGTAAAACACCACGGCCGCAGCCAAGGCGGGCTGGCGAGTCGCCAACCGCTGGCTCTGAGACCCGCCAAAGCAGAATCCCCACGATGCGACCTTGCCCGGGATCACCCGGGGGTTCCGGGCAAGGAACTGGAAGGCAGCGTCAAGGTCGCCGGCGATCTGGGCAGCTGGGGTCTCGCTGGTCTGCTTTTGGGCGGCCGACGCGTTGGCGGCCACCCGGCCCCGGAACCCGTCGGGCGCCAGCACAACGAAGCCCTCCTTCGCCAGGGCGTCGGCCCGGGCAACGATGTCCTGGTTCAGCCCCCACCATTCGTGAATGAGGATCACGGCCGGCCGGGGGGAGGTACCGTCGGGAAGGGCCAGGTAGCCCTTGAGCGTGGTGCCGTCGGGGGCCGCATACGTGACGTTTGTCGGCCCCGGAGTGGTGAAATTCGCCAGTTGGGGGGTCTGGGCGAAGACGGGTTGCCCTGCCAGGGTCAGGGCCAGCGCGGCGGTCGGCCCCCAGTTGCCTTTTGACATGCTCACTCCTTCCGTGGATGGTCCCACGTCTGACACCTTGGTGCCTGTCTACAGAACTCTCGGCTGGCCACGGGGTAACAACCTCGTCTGCGGGTACCGCCGCCTTTGTTGACACGAAGGCCCCCTCGCGGGGAACATGGGCCATCATGGAAGCGCTCCCCTGGTTGGGTTTGTCACCGGAACTTATGGAGCTCACCGCTCTGGTGGCCCTGGCCGACCACGAACTAAGGGCAGACGAGATGGCAGTCCTGTTGGGCCGTTCGGCGACGACGGTCCGCAAGAGCCTGAACGCCCTGGCCGAGAACGGTTTCGTGTCTGAGGACCACCCGGGGCGCTGGACCGTGCCCCCCGCCGAGACTCCCCGGCTGTTGGCCGAGTTCCGCGCCAGGGACCTCGAGGGCCTGCGGCGGCTCTCGTGGCGGTTGGCCGACGACAAGTATTCGGCCCCCTCGCGCGCTCTGGCCGCAGGCATCCACGAACTCTTGCTCGCCGTGACCGCCGAGGACCCGGCCCGGATCAAGGCGGTCTGGACGGAAATCGAGCTGGAACAGGCAAGTCCCTACCGCGAGCGCCACGAAACCGTCTCGGCGTGGTCGCAAACCGCGGCCGGCATCGTGCTTCGCCACAGTCTGCTGACCGGCGCTTGGGCAACGTTCTCGCCCGCCCGCAAGGTGTGGCTGCTCGAGATCCGCACGTGGGGAGCTGTCCGCTTCGGGGTGTCGCCCCGGGGTCTGCCCGCCTTGCTGAGGGTCTCCGAAACGGAGCCGGCGGTGCTGCAGGCCCTCGACGACTGGCAGGCGGCGGGCTCGCTGGTGGCGGGTGACCTCGACGCGGCAGACCGGGCGGGCACGGCCGGGGCCACCGTAGTCCAGGCGTCGGTGCGCGTGTTGACGGCGTGGCTTCGGGGCGACGAGGCAGTCGCACTGGCGCGCCTGGGCACGCTCAGGGAGGGCGGACTAGTCCCGGGCCCCCTCTTCGCGCCCCTGGCGGCCCTCACCCTGGCCAGGGGCGGGTTTCCCGTGTCGAAGCTCAAGTCTTGGGCGGCCGAACACTCACCCGAGTGGGCTGACGCCGCGACCATCCTTTGGGCGTCCTTCCGGCACCAGGGAAAGTCGGACGCGGCCGAGTTGTACATAGCCGACATCTCCAAGCTTTACCCCAGGACGCCCTTCGAGCAGCTGCTCTTGAACTGGGGCGGCCTGTGGAACGGTGTGGGCGTCGGAAAGGCGGCCTTGGGCCCGCAGGCGACCGCCCTGGTCGAGGTGTTTCATGGGCAGGAGGCCCGCTGGTTCGAGGCCGAGGCGGGCGCCCTGGTGGACCGCTATCTCGGGGCCGAGGCCAGGTGGGCCCGGGCGCCGGACGTTCCCGGCCTTGCCAGGACGCTCACCGGACTCGTCGATCTCGGGGCCGCGTGGGAGGTGTCCCTCAAGCGGCTGGCCGACCTGAAGTTCGACGCCCCCGAGGGCGCTAAGAAGCCCGAACAAGACGTGCTGGTGTGGCTTGTGAACCCGCGCAAGGCCGAGGTCGAGCCGGCGCTGCGCAAGCCGCTGAAGGGGGGCGGCTGGTCGGCCGTGAGGAAAGCACCGCTCACGAGGCTTGGCAAGGGTGACCATCCGGCCATACAAAACGACGACAGGCCGGCCCTGAAGGCCGTTGTCCAGAGCTACTACGGGTGGGAGATCGACCACAAAAGGGCCCTTGAGGCGCTGGCGGGCCACCCCCGGTTATTCCTGGCCGACGCGGTAGACACGCCGCTCACCCTGGAGGCCGCCGAGGTCGAGCTCAAGGTGGAGGAGACGACTGCGGGTTTGAAGTTCCGCTTCGACGCGGCCCTGGACTCGGACAAGGCGCGGCTGACCCGGGTCGCCGCCGACCACTGGCAGGTGACGGTGGTCACTGAAAAGGCCAAGAAGGTGGCGGCCGTAGTGGGGTCGGGCCTCACCGTGCCGCTGGACGCCCGCGAACGGGTGGCCGACGTTCTGGGGCATTTGGCCGCCGGCATACAGGTTCGCTCGCCCCTGCTGCAGGAAAGCCAGCAGGTTGTCAACGTGGCCGCCGACCCGCGACCCGTCCTCGTTCTGGTCCCCTTCGAAGAGGGTTTCAACCTGGCCGTCCACGTCCGGCCCCTGGGGCCGGGCACCCCGCTGTTATACCCAGGCGACGGCCCCACCCTCGTCCACGCCAGGGTTGGCACCCAGGTGCTGACCACGGTCCGCACCCGGAAGGACGAGACCGACGCGTGGCGCGCCGTCCAGGCGGTTTGCCCCGACCTGGCGGCGTCGCTGGCGGGCGACAACGAGGTCACGCTTTCGGACCCCCTCGAGGCGCTCACCGTTCTGGCCGAGCTGCGCGACGCTGCCGAAGCCGTGACGGTGGAATGGCCCCAGGGAGGAAAGATCAGGCTGCACCCCAGGGTGGCCGCCCGGTCGATGCGCCTGTCGCTGGGGGTCGACCGCCAGTGGTTTGCCGTCGACGGCAGCGTCGGGGTCGATGTCGACAGGGTAGTGGCCTTCCGCGAGCTGCTCGAGGGCGGCGCGCTCAACCGGTTCGTGAAGCTGGCCGACGGCGACTGGATCGAGCTCGAGGGCCAGCTGCTCAGGCAGCTCGAACACCTTTCCCACGTGGTCGAGGGCGGTAAGACCCTGCGGATCTCGCCCCTGGTCCTGGCCGGCAGCGAACTCCTCCTCGACGGGACGATCACCCAGGCCCCCGAGCCCATCGAGCGCTGGCGGACCCTGTGGAGGGCCGGCGTCTCGCCCGACCTCAGCCTCCCCGCCAGCCTGACGGCCGAGCTGCGGCCCTACCAGCTCGACGGCTACCGCTGGCTCGCCCGCCTTGCCGAGGTGGGCGCCGGGGCGTGCCTTGCCGACGACATGGGCCTGGGCAAGACCGTGCAGGCCATCGCCCTGCTGGCCCGGCGGTCGGTGTTGGGGCCGTCGCTGGTGGTGGCGCCCACCTCGGTGGCCCCCAACTGGATCTCCGAGATCCGGCGCTTCGACAGGTCGCTCGAGCCCGTGCTCTTCAGCGAGGGTACCCGCGCGTCGCGGAAGGCTACTGTCGACGCCCTGGCCCCAGGCCAGGTGCTGCTTGTGACCTACGGCCTGCTGGTCACCGAGAATGAACTGCTGTGCGCCCGGGACTGGAACGTGGTAGTCCTCGACGAGGCCCAGGCTGTAAAGAACATCCACGCCAAGCGCACCAAGGCGGTGCTGAACCTGAAAGCCGGGTTCCGCCTCGCCGCCACGGGCACCCCCCTGCAGAATCACTTGGGCGAGCTGTGGGCGCTTTTCGAGTTCCTCAACCCCGGGCTGCTGGGGTCCAAGGCAAGCTTTGCCGAGCGGTTCTGGGGTCCCATCGAGGCCCAACAGGACGAGGCGGCGCGCCGCTCGCTCCAGACCCTGATCCGGCCGTTCCTGCTCCGGCGCACCAAGAACCAGGTGCTCTCCGAACTCCCCGAAAAGATCGAAACCACCCTGGCCGTCGAGCTGGCTCCCCACGAGCGCGACTTCTATGAGGCGCTCCGGCAGCGAGCCCTGGAACAGATGGCGAACCTTGAGGACGCCAAGGCCGGCGAGGAGAGGATCATGATGCTGGCCCACCTGATGAAGCTGCGCCGGGCGTGCTGCCATCCGGCCCTGGCCGGGGGCCCCGAGTCGCCCACCTCGTCCAAACTCGACCTGCTCGAAGAACTGCTGGAGGGGCTGATCGACAACGGCCACCGCACCCTTGTCTTCAGCCAGTTCACCGACCACCTGGCGCTGATCCGTGCCCGCCTCGAGGCCCGGGGCTGGGCCTACGAAACCCTTGAGGGCTCCACCCCGGCGGCCGAACGCGGCGCCCTGGTTCAGCGCTTCCAGACCGGCACCGCGCCTGTGTTCCTGATCAGCCTCCAGGCAGGGGGCACGGGGCTGAACCTCACCGCCGCCGACTTTGTCGTCCACATGGACCCCTGGTGGAACCCCGCCGTCGAGGACCAGGCCAGCGACCGCGCCCACCGCCTGGGCCAGACCCGGCCCGTGACCATCTACAGGCTCGTGGCCCGGGACACCATCGAGGAGCGCATCGTCGAGCTCCACCGCTCCAAGCGCGACCTGGCGGAGGCCCTCCTCGAGGGCACCGAGGCCGCAGCCAGGCTGGGCACGAAGGAACTGCTCCAACTCATGGCCGAGGGCTCCCACTAGGCATTACTTTCCGGCGGGCCGTCGGCTATACTTCCGGCATGAAGCAGCTCAACGCCCTCGGTGCCGCGCTCGTCGCAGGCGTGGTCTTTCTGGTCACCTTCCTCGTCCTTGACCTGGGCTTTGTGATCGCGCTGGTGCTGGCGGCGCTTGGCTTTGCCGCAGGGTGGTTCTTGTTCCCCAGCAAGAAGCCCGAGGTGGTGGCCGCCGAGACCGAGGTCAAGCAGGCCCTGGCCGACGGCCGGCAAAAACTCGACCGCTTCCGTTCTCTGGGCCGGGACATTGCGAAGCCCGCCATGGCGGCCAGCGTAGCCGAGGTGGCAGCCGTCATCGAGAAGATCCTGGCCACGGTGGCCGAGGACCCCAAGAAGCTCAAGGCGGCCAAGCAGTTCCTCAACTACTACCTCGACGCCGCGGTCCGCATCCTGAGCATGTACACGGAACTGGCGTCGAAGGACCTCCACGACGCAGGTATCCAGGCGTCGCTCACCAAGGTCGAGACCACCCTGGGGACGATCAAGGACGCCTTCGAGAAGCAGTTGGCCAAGCTGCTCTCGGGCGAAGCCATGGACCTCGACGCCGAACTGACGCTTCTGCAGCAGACCCTGACCATGGAAGGTCTGGGAAAGAACCCGTAACGCGAGTCTTGTAAGGAGAACTCATGAGCGACACCCCGGCCAAGGCCACCACCGACCTCACCGTCCCCGTCAACCTCTCGTCCCTTCCGCCTGCGGCGCTGGCCAAGGCCAAGGACATTGCCCAGGGCATCAAGATCGACGACTCGAACGCCATCATCCAGTACGGCATCGGGGCGCAGAAGAACATTTCGGGCTTCGCCGACTCCATGCTCGAGTCGATCCGGGTCAAGGACGCCGGCAACGTGGGCCAGTCGCTCACCGACCTGGTGTTCAAAATCAAGGACGCCGGTGTAGGCGAGTTGTCCACCGAGAAGAAGGGCTTCCTCGCCGGCCTGTTCGGCGGCATCCAGAAGTTCATCAGCAAGTACGAGAAGCTCGAGACGCAGATCGACAAGATCGTCGACCAGCTCAACACCTCGAGGATGACCCTTCTGCGCGACATCACCATGCTCGACCAGCTGTTCGCCAAGAACAACGAGTACCTGGGCGACCTAGACGTCTACCTCGCCGCCGGGCAGATCAAGCTCGACGATCTGCGCGCCAACGACCTTCCTGCCCTCGAGGCCAAGGCCAAGGCGTCGTCCGACCCTGTGGACGCCCAGAAGCTGAACGACTTCAATTCCTTCATCCAGCGCTTCGAGAAGAAGCTCTACGACCTCAAACTTTCGCGCATCGTCGCGATCCAGACCGCGCCCCAGGTGAGGCTTATCCAAAACAACGACCAGGCCCTTGTCGAGAAGATTCAGTCATCGGTGATGACGACCATCCCGCTGTGGAAGAATCAGATCGTCATCGCCATCGCGCTCTTCCGGCAGAAGAACGCCGTGAAGGTGCAGACCGCCGTCGACGACGCTACCAACGACCTCCTCCTTAAGAACTCCGAGATGCTCAAGCAGGGAAGCATCGAGGTGGCGCAGGCCAACGAGCGCGGCATCATCGAAATCGAGACGCTCAAGGCCACAAACGCCAACCTGATCGAGACCCTCGAGTCGACGATCAAGATCCATGAGGAGGGCCGGGCCAAGCGCGCCGCGGCCGAGGCCGAACTGGCGCAGATCGAGGCCGACCTGAAGAACAAGCTCGTCGAGATCCAGCACAACTAGTCTAGAGGAGACACCCGCATGAAACGACTGTTCCTGGGCCTCGCCATCCTTGCCGTGGTCATCGGCGGCGCGGTGGTCTACAAAACCTACTTTTCGGGGACGACCGCAGGTGCCGGCGCCGCGCCGGGCGCGGGCGGCCTGACCTATGCCACGGCGGCGCCGATGACCGTGCCCCCCGTAGGCGGGTTCCAGCTACCCACCGCCGACCTGGGCGACGGTCCCGTGCCCATCCTCACCGTTCCGCTGGACACCTGGGGCGGGTACGCGGCGCTGTTCGCGGCCAACGGGGGCATCAACCCCTCGAAGGACTCGCTGTTCTACAAGAAGGGCCACTTCGGAGTCCAGCTCGTCCACGTCGAGAGCGCCACCGACCAGCTGGCCGGGTACGCCTCGGGCCAGTACCCTGTGATCTGGGCGTCCATGGACTCGCTGCCCGTGCTCTACGACGCCCTCAAGAGCGACAAACGCGTGGCGCCCAAGGTGCTGGGGCTGTTCGACTGGTCCGCCGGAGGCGACGGCATCCTTGCCAAGTCTTCGGTCAAGAGCCCGGCCGACCTCAAGGGCAAAACCATCCTCACCAGCAGCAACACGCCGTTCGCGTTCTTCCTGCTGTGGTACCTGGCGCAGAACGGCATGACGGGCAACGACGTCAAGGTGGTCTGGGACGACGACGGCGAGAAGGCTCTCCAGCTCTTCAAGATCAACAAGGACATCGCGGCCTGGGTTTCGTGGACGCCGTACATCAACGACTGCCTCGACCCCAAGTCACCAAGCTACGTCCCCGACACGCGGCTCATGATCTCTTCCAAGGATGCCAACCAGCTCATCGCCGACTGCTACATCGCCCGGGCCGATTTCCTTCAGGAGCAGCCCAAACTCGCCCAGGCCTTTGTGGAGGCCATGATGCAGGCGTCTGCGGAGGTCTCGTCCAAGACCTACGCCGACATGGCAGCGTTCTACAAGCTGCCGAACGCCGCCGACGCCAAGACCATGCTCGACGACGTCCATCTGGCCAACTACCCCGAGAACAAGATGTTCTTCGACGAGGGCAACACCATCGGCGCCGCCAAGATCTTCGTTCTTGCGCAGGAATACTACAAGGAGCTGGGCGCCATCCCCGGCGGAAGCACGGCCCAGGCCGAGCAGGTGCTCGCGCCCCAATTCCTGAACTCTGCCAAGGCCGCGCAGTTCGCGGGTCAGAAGAACACAGTGATCAATTCGTTCAACGCCAAGTCGAGCCTCGACCTGTCGGACCTCGAGTCGGCCAAGGTGGTGCTCACCGACAACGTGGCACTGTACTTCGACCCCAACCAGTCCTCGTTCGACGTCCAGTCGCCGCGCCAGGAGTTCAAGGACAACATGACCCGCCTCGACAAGGTGGCCGAACAGACCAAGTTCCTGGCGACCACGGCCATTGAGCTGGTGGGCAACGCCGACACGTCCATGCAGGCCACCGACAAGGCCAAGGGCCCCCAGGCGTACATGGAGGCGGCGGCCGAACTCACCATCCTGTCGAAAAAGCGCGCCGAGTTCATCCGTTCTCTGCTGATCGACCACTACGGCCTGCCGCCCAACCGGGTGCTGGCCACCGGCGTGGGCTGGGACAACCCCCTCGACCCCACCGACCAGTCAAAGAACCGGCGGGTAGACGTGAAGTTCATCTCACTGAACCAGTAGACAGGAGTTTGGTGTTGGTTCAGCCCGGACTTCTCCAGCAAGATCGGGATGAAGCATCAGGAGAGAGGCAATTTCCGCCCGGAGCATACTGTCCTGTACGTGAGGACGGAAATTGCCGAACGACGGGGGCATGGATGCCCCTTGATTCGCCCGAGATTGCTGCGTGACTGACCCTCGACGACGCAACGGTCATCCCAGGCGAGAAGTTCGCCGCCGCCTTGGCTTTCTCCCGTTGTGAGAAGTCCGGGCTACGCGCTCACCATCATGGGGTGGCCCCGTACCAGCGACACGTCGCGGGTGGGGCTTTGCCCGAAGTACCGGCTGTACTCCCGGGTGAACTGCGACTGGCTGACGTAGCCCACCTTGAGGGCAGCGGCGCCCACGTCGAGGGGGCCGGCCAACAGCAGGCTCCGGGCCTCCTGCAGGCGAAGCGCCTTCTGGTACTGCAGGGGGCTCTGCGCCGTCACGCCTCGAAAGTGGTGGTGGAACGACGACACGCTCATGTGCGCCAGCTCGGCGAGCTCCTCGATCCTGACCGGGTCTTTATAATGGGACCTCAGCCAGGCGATGGCCCGGGCCACCCCCATTGCCGCCGAGTCGATGACGGCGATTTGGGCGATCCGGGCCCCTGCAGGGCTGCGCAGCAGGCGCACCAGCAGTTCTTGGTAGGCAAGTCCCGCCAGGAGGCCCGCGTCCGAGGGGTCGCCAAGAGCCGCGACAAGGCGGCACGCGGTAGCGCCCACCTCGGGGTCGGTGCCCGTGACGCCGATGGATGCGGCGGGGGTCTTCGAGGGCAGCCCGGCCGGGAAGACCTTGGGGACCAGGGGAGCAATCCGCACCGGGTCGAGGGCCAGCCTCAGGCACAGGAACGGCGCCTCGGCCGTGGCGCGGACCAGGTGGTACGACACGGGCACGTCGACGGAGCTGACGATCAGGTGGTCTTCATCGTAGTCGAAGGTGGCGCCGTCGAGGACCACCCGCTTGGCGCCCTGGGCCACGATGCAGATGGCCGAGCTGAGCACGCCCTGCTGAAGGTACTCGGAAGCGTGGGACTGGCGCACGAGGGTGACCCCCCATTCCTCGAAGGCGAGGTTCCCGTCGCTGCGGACCAGAGACCCGATGAGGGAAGCAAGGGCGGGGTTGGAGGCCATGCTGCATCTTAAACCCGGCGCCTCAGAGAGCGCAAGTTTGGGTTTGCCCGATTCTCCAAGTTGTTAACCCGAATGAACGAATTTTCTCTAAAAGATGCCTCGAAGCTTCGTCCTCCATTGACCCGGAAGGCGCTCCGGGGGCAGGGTCAACAGGGATGCTGAGGAGGAAGCGAATGAAGAGGCGAAGGTTGGGCAAAAGCGGTCTTGAGGTGTCGGCGCTGGGGCTGGGGTGCATGGGCATGAGCCACTCCTACGGCCATCCCGACGATCCCGAAAGCCTGGCCACCCTGGCCCTGGCGCTGGACCTGGGGATCAACTTTTGGGACACGGCTGACGTCTACGGAGCCGGGGTCAACGAGGAACTTCTGGGCAAGGCCCTTGCGGGGAAGCGCGACAAGGTGGTCCTGGCCACCAAGTTCGGCTTCCGCGAGACGGGCGTCGACGCCTCGCCAGTGTGGATGCGCCAAGCGGTCGAGGGCAGCCTGAGGCGCCTGGGAGTCGACGTCATCGACCTGTACTACGCCCACCGCGTCGACCCCAAGGTCCCCATCGAAGACACGGTTGGCGCTATGGCCGAGCTTGTGAAGGCGGGCAAGGTGCGCTTCCTGGGGCTGAGCGAGTGTTCGGCCAAGACCCTGCGCCGGGCCCACGCCGTGCACCCCATCACCGCCGTGCAGAGCGAGTACTCGCTGCTCACCCGCGACGTCGAGACGGGGGTCCTCCCGGTCACCAGGGAGCTGGGCATAGGCTTCGTCCCCTTTTCTCCCCTGAGCCGGGGCCTGATGTCGGCCGCCGTCGACGCGGCAAAACTCGAGGACACGGACTTCCGCAAGAAGAACCCCCGGTACCAGGGCGAGCACTGGGAGAACAACCAGAAGCTGGCTGCGGGGTTCGCCGAATTGGCGGCCTCGAAGGGTCTCAGGCCCTCGCAGCTGGCCCTGGCTTGGGTGCTTGCCCAGGGCGAGCACATCGTCCCCATCCCAGGGACCAAGCGCCGCGCCTACCTGCGCGAGAACGCGGCCGCCGCCGACGTGACCCTCACCGGCGACGACCTGCGGGGCATCGAAGCCCTGGTGGCCCGGTTCCCCAACGTGGGGCCCCGGTACGCTGAACGCGAAATGGGAACGGTAGACAGGTGAGCGGCCAAACACAGAAGGTCCTGGTAGCGTACTTTTCGCGACCGGGACAGAACTACGTCCACGGCATCCCGCGAACCATCGCCGTCGGCAACACCGAGGCCGCCGCCAAGACGATTGTGGCGCTCACCGGCTCCGACGAGTTCCGAATCGAAACCGTAAAGCCCTACCCCGACGGCTACAAAGAGACTACCGAGGTGGCCAAGGACGAGCTGAGGCGTCAAGCCCGGCCCGCCCTGAAGTCCAAGCCCCCGAAGCTGGACGGCTACGACCTGATCGTCGTGGGCTACCCCAACTGGTGGGGGAACATGCCCATGCCCATGTACAGCTTCCTCGAGGCCTGCGACTTTGCCGGCAAGAAGATTCTGCCGCTGTGCACCCACGAGGGAAGCGGCCTGGGCCGGACCGAGGCCGAGCTTCGGCGCGTTTGTCCCAAGGCCGAGGTCCTCAAGGGGCTGGCGGTCCAAGGGAGTCTGGTGGCCGACGCGGCACCGGCCCTCAAGCGCTGGCTCGCCGAGGCCGGGGTCATCGCGTAAGGGGGAAGCGGCACTCGAAGGTGGTGCCTCGCCCAAGCTTGCTGTCGACCCGTATTGTCCCGCCGTGGCCTTCCACAATGCCGAAGACCATCGACAGCCCGAGCCCCGTGCCCTGGCCGGGGGCCTTGGTCGTAAAAAACGGCTCGAAGATCCGGTTCTTGGTGGTTTCGTCCATCCCGACGCCTGTGTCGGCCACCCGGAGCACCGCGGCCTCGGCCAAGCCCTGAGTCTCCACCCGCAGGGTGCCGCCCTCGGGCATGGCGTCCCTGGCGTTGACGCACAGGTTGAGCAGCACTTGCTGCACCTGGGTCGGGTCGCCCAGCACAAGGGGGAGGCTCGGGTCGCCGTGGAACACCCGGGCAATCGACGGCGGGAAGGTCTCGGCGACCAGCACCAGGGTCTCGTCCGCAAGGGTGTTGAGGTTGATGGGCTCGAGGCGGGCGGGGGCCTTGCGCGCCAGGGTCAGCATCTGACGCACCAGGGCCGTCCCGCGGTTGCCCGCCACTCGGATCCTGTCGAGGGACTTTTGAAGGCGCTCGGGGTCAGGGGGCAGGGTCTCGAGCAGAGTGACCTGGCCGAGGATGATGGCCAGCAGGTTGTTGAAGTCGTGGGCGATACCGCTGGCCAGAGTGCCGAGGCTTTCGAGCTTCTGCGCCTGGAAGAGCTGGTGTTCAAGCGAGTGGAGGGCGGCTTCCTTTTCGGCGACCTCGAGGGCGAAGGCGAGGTCGAGGGCCAGTTCGTCCAGCAGCCGAAGCACGTCGGTCTCGAAGAAGCCTACCTCGTCCGAGTAAAGGGTCAGTGCGCCCCACACCTCACCGTTCAAGTTGATCGGGAAGGCCCCCGACGACCGGATGCCCATGCGGCGGGCGTCGTCCCTCCAGGGCCCCATCGACGCATTGTTCTCGATGTCGAGGGCAAGCACATGGGCCCCCGTCTTCACCGCCAAGCCCGTGGGCCCGGAGCCGCGCACCTCGTCGGCAAGGTCGATGTTGATCTTCTCGAGGTAGTCCTCGACCACCCCCGAAAATGCCACCACGTCGACCTTTTGGGTATCGGGGTTCTTCCGTCCCACCCACGCCATGCGGAAGCGGCCGTCTTCTACCGCCAGGCGGCAGGTTTGCTCAAACAGCGTCATCGGGTCGCTCGATCTCACGATCAGGTGGTTGATCTTGCTGAGGACGGCGTAGAACGACTTCAGCCTTTCGAGTTCGGAAATCAAAGACGCCCCCGTAGGAATCAAGTATAGGCGGGGCTCACTGATACTGCCAGGGGCGTTTGAGCAAACGGGTGTCCTTGTCCAGCGCCTCGACCCTTTCTAGGAAGTCGGCGTGGCCCACGAGGATGAAACCGCGAGGGTGGTGTTGGCCAGGTCGCCGATGCTCATGAAGCGTCCCCGCTGGTGGCTTCGCCGCTCGGCCCGGCCCTGTCAAGGCCGACGGTCTGGACAGGATTCTAAGATACCGCTAACCTGACTGGATGCCAGCACAAACCCCTTGGGTGCGCCAGGCCGTGGTCTTCCTGGGTTCCCAGGCCCTGTCTATCTTCGGCTCGTCCCTGGTACAGTACGCCCTGCTGTGGCACGTCACCCTCTCCACCAAGTCGGGCTGGGCGCTCACGGTGTTCATCCTTTGCGGCTTCCTCCCCGGTTTCTTCGCGGCGCCGTTCGCGGGGGTGTGGGCCGACCGCATGGACCGCAAGAACCTCATCGTTCTTTCCGACGGGACGATCGCGCTGGCAACCCTGGCGCTGGCGGTCGCCTGGGGTGCCGGATTGGACGACCTGTGGGTCATCCTTATTGCGGCGGCGGTGCGTTCCATGGGCCAAACGGTGCAGATGTCGGCCGTTGGCGCCTTCCTGCCCCAGTTTGTCCCCCAGGACCGGCTCACCCGGGTCAACGCCCTGGCGGGAACCGTCCAGTCGGTGTCGATGTTCGCCTCGCCGGTGCTGGCCGGCCTGCTCATGACCGTTTTGCCCCTCGAAGCGGTCTTCTACTGCGACGTGGCCACGGCGGCGCTTGCCATGGCGCTGCTGCTGCTCTTTCTGAAGGTGCCGCCCCACAAGAAGGCGGCGGCTCCGGCCGCCGTGTCGTACTTCGGCGATCTGCGCCTGGGGTTGAGCTACATCCGCAAGCACGCCTTCCTGGTCCCCTACATCCGCTTCAACGCTCTCTTCTTCTTGCTCATCGCGCCTGCCGCATTCCTGATACCGCTTCAGGTGGCCAGGACCTTCGGCGAGGAGATCTGGCGGCTGGCCGCCGTCGAGATGGTCTTTTGGGTGGGGATGACGGTGGGGGGCCTGGCCGTGGCCGCCTGGGGGGGCCTGCGCAACCGCGTCCACTCCATGATGCTGTCGGCCTTCGTCATGGGCCTGTGCTCGGTGCTGATGGCAGTGCTGCCCAACTTCTGGCTCTACCTGACGCCCATGCTGGTCTGGGGCCTCGCGCTGCCCTTCTACACCACCCCGGCCACCGTGCTGCTTCAAGAGAGGGTGGAGCCCGACTACCTGGGCCGGGTGTTCAGCGTGTACGCCATGGTCAACACTTCGATGATGCCCCTGGGCATGGTCCTGTTCGGTCCCCTGGCCGAGGAACTGAGCGTCGAGGTCATCCTGCTGGTTTCGGGCGGCCTGCTGCTCCTCCAGGTGGTCGGCGTCCTGTTCGACCGCCGGCTGATTCACAACGAAATCGAGCCCCGTGGGGGCTTGTCGAGTTGACCGACTTCGCCGGTTCCGGTATGCCGGTAGGGATGAGTGAAAAGCCCCGTTCCCGCGCCCCGATCCAGGTCTACAAGATCGTCAACGAACTGCGCCTCGAGCGCAACCTGCCCAAACTTGCTGCCAGCCCCGACCCCACCAAGATCACCCGCGCGCTGGTGAGGCAGATCGCCGTCGAGGCCTGGAAAAAGTACCCGCAAAGCCTGACCGACCCCAACTACGAGCTGGGGGAACTCACGCTGGCCTTGGTGGAGCAGGAAATCCGCACCCGGATCCACGACCTGAGGCGAGGGGTGGTCGTCCGCCAGGCGGCGCTCAAAGACTACTTCAACTAGGGGGCACCGATGCGCACGTTGGTGGTGGGAGCCGGGGCTACGGGGGGATACTTCGGGGGAAGGCTCGCCTGCGCGGGCCGTGATGTGACCTTCTTGGTCCGCCCGCAGCGCGCCGAACGCCTTCGCACCGCCGGGCTCCAGATCCTGAGCCCCGCAGGAGACGTGTCGGTCACGCCCCAGGTGGTCACCGCCGACGCCCTGCCGGACGAGGGGCGCTTCGACGCCGTCTTGCTCTCAGTCAAGGCGTTCTCCCTGGAGCAGGCCCTGGACGATATGGCGCCTGCGGCGGTCCCAGCACCTTGATCGTCCCCCTGCTCAACGGTATCAGGCACCTCGACGTGCTGGCCCAACGGTTCGGCAAGCGCGCTTTGGTGGGCGGCCTGTGCCGGATCAACACTACGGTAGACGACCTGGGCCGGATCGTCCACTTCAGTCCCCTCCATGAGCTTTGGTACGGCGAGCTCGACGGATCGCGTTCGGCCCGGATCGAGCGCTTGAACGAGGCGCTGGCCGGCGCGGGGTTTGATGCCAGGCTCAGCGACGACATCACCGCCAAACTGTGGGAAAAGTGGACCCTGCTGGCTACCCTCGGGGGTATCACCTGCCTCATGCGGGGCAATTTGGGCGAGGTGGCCCGCGCCCCCGGCGGCACCGAGTTCGCCAGCGGGTTCTTCGACGAGGTCCTGAGCGTGGTGACCGCCGCCGGTCAGCGCCCCGCCGACGCCTTCGTCGCCGAGACCCAGGAATGGCTGCGGCAGAAGGATTCCATCCAAGCCACGTCGATGTACCGCGACCTGAGCAAGGGCAACCCCGTCGAGGCCGAACAGATCCTGGGCGACCTGGCGCTCCGGGCAAGGAGCCTGGGCGTGAAATCCCCCCGGATCGACGCGGCGTACACCAACCTTTGCGTCTATCAGGCGCGGCGGGACGCTCTGCACCTGTGACCACGGCAAGAACGTTCAGGGTGGACGGCCGCGTTCAGGGAGTGGGGTTCCGTTGGGCCGCCCGGGAGGAGGCCACGCGCCTGGGCCTGGGCGGCTGGGTGCGCAACGACGACGACGGCGCCGTGAGCGGCTGGTTCGAGGGTGACCCCGAGGCCGTCGAGGCCTTCGCGGTGTGGCTGACCCGGGGCCCTCGGGGCGCGTGGGTGGACGAGCTTTCCGTCCGCGACGCCGAGGTCAGGGGCATGCGGCTGTTTTCTATTCGACCGTAGCGGAAAAAATGGCTATACTGGAAGCATGGCCGCGAACGATCCCCGCGATGTGCTCGCCCTGGTCCAGCCCCTCTTCCGGGTCACACCGGAACCCGACCGTGAGCCCGGTCCGCGCAGGGGCGGCGGCAGCGGCGGGTTCTACAGCCTCATGGGCGTGTTTCTGGCAGTCGTCCTGCTGTGGCGCTGGGTCGGTATCCTCGCCCTGGCCTTGGTGGGATTGATCGCCGCCGGCATCTACCTCTGGACCCGGAAGAAGTGACGGGGCCGGCGATTATGGTAGAATGAACCATGCCTACCCTTCCTGAGACCAACAAGACCTACGTTTGCCCCAAGTGCGGCCAGACGGCCCAGATCGGCGCCCACTTTTGCCAGCCGTTTCAGCCTCCGCCCCCGCCCCCCAAGCCCAGGCCCAAACAGTCGAGCAACCGGACGCTCATCACGGTTCTGGCGTCGGTGATGGCCGTCATCCTGCTGTGGCGTTGGCTGGGTCCTGCAAGCCTAGCCGTGGTGGCGCTGGGCCTGCTCGCGGTGCTGTTTTTCGCTCAGCCGCGCACAGGGAAAGGAAACCAGGCCAAACACCCAGCGAGCTCGCCCGGGTCGGAGTTGGAGAACAAGACGCGGTCCACCGAAAGCAAGTCCGATTCGAAGACACCGTCTTCCCCCGGCAAATCGAAACGGTAGACCGACCGGCAGTGAAGCAGGTGGTAGCTGGCATCCCGGGGGTCGTGAACGGCCGCAAGGCTCGGTGAGACCCCGGGCCTGGGGAAGCAGTCCAAGAAGACAGGGTAGTCGAACAGCTCCAGACCGCGCACCTGGGGGTTGAGGTTGATGTCGAGGTGGAGGAAGAACCGCAGCGCAGGCCGCAGCCCCAGACCCTCCAGGCGCACCCTGAGCTCGGTGAGGCTGCCGACCATGTCGGCCAAGGGGTCGGGGGTCGCTTCCTCGGGCCCAAGGGGCAGCCAGTCGTCCACGCCCAGGTCGAAGTACTCGAGACCGGGGGCACCGACCGCACGCTTGTAGTCGAAGCGGGGCTCCCCGGGGGCTAGGTACCCGGGATAAAAATAATCGAGCCCCTTTTCACGGCAGAACTCCATCTTCAGGTAGATCAGGTACTTGCCCAGGCTGTGCTTGCGGTAGGCGGGGTCGTAGTAGCTAACGATGCCCGCAGCGCCCCGGCGGCCCCTGTCGAAGAACCCCCCGGCCACCAGCCGCTCACCGTCGTACAGCGCCACTTCCCACGTCGGGAAGCTCGAGTGCGATTCGTCCCCGAGCAACAGGTCCCTGAGGGTCGGCGCCGGCTCGAAGGCCACCGAGTCGCGGTAGATTCGGTACAGCGCCTCCTGGGCGATGGTCGGGCCAGAGGCCGGTGCGGGCCCGAACTCGGCCCGAAAGGCGCGGTTGCGCTTCTTGAGGGCAGTGAAGGTTCGGTCTGACTCCAGACCCGCCAGGCGCACCCGCAACCACACGGCCGAATGAAACCGCCGGCCGAACTCAAGAAAGTGGGTCGTGAACAGGCTCTGGCGCATGCGGAACCAGCCTCGGTCCCAAGCCTGGTCCCAGTCGTCCGCAGTAAAGAGGTAGGGTGTGGTCCTTTGGGCGAAGGGCATTTCACATTCATACTACACCGTTTCTGGCCTTCGCGGTGAGCAGGCGCTACATTGTGGTCATGGAAACCACGGGTCGCCCGGGCCCGCGTCTGCAGCGCGCCCGCCTTCAGGCTCTGCTGAGGCTTCGTCCTCTCATGCTGGGAATGACAGGTGTCGACGCGGTGCTCGTGAGCGCCTTCTTCTGGCCCCAGCTGGACCACGGGTTTCTGCTGCTCTGGGGCGGCGCCGTGCTGGTTCACGTCGCGGTTTGGTGGCGGTTGGGACGCACCCTGCCGTGGGTGCTTTCGATGGCCGCAGTTCAGGGTCTGCTGTTCGGCTGGTTCCTCTTGGTAGCCGTGCCCCCCCTCCAGCACCAGTACGAGTCCGCACTGGCTGCCATCACCGTGGGCCTGATCATGGCGGGCGGGCTGACGCTGATGGCCGACCGCAGGGTCGCGTCGCTGTTTGTGGGCACGTTGACGGTGTGCGCCCTTGTGGCCTTTGCCCAGTCCACGATGAATGCCCGCTTGATGATCGAGAGCGTCATCGTGGCCTTCGCGGTGGCGCAGTACCTGCTCAGCACCAACCTTGCCCGGGACTTCGAGGCCCGGGTCCTGGCCGAGGACGAGCTCGACCGGCAGAAGACGCTGGTGTCGCACCTGCTGACCGACTTCGAGGAGTCGGCCAGCGAGGGGTTGTGGGAAACCGACGAGCGGGGCCGCCTGACTGTGTTCTCGCCGCGGCTGGCCGAGCTGACGGGGGTCCATTCCGACCAGCTGAGGGGCCATCTGCTCCTGCCGCCTGACCTGGAGAACGCCGAAGTCCGCCGGGGCGTCCCCTTCCGCAACCTGGTCGTACCCGTCGAGGCGGGCGGGGTGCGGCGCTGGTGGTCGCTTACGGGCAAGCCCCTCAAGGAGGGAGGAAAGCTCTTCGGGTGGCGGGGCGTCGGCTCCGACGTGACGGGCAGCCGCCTCAAGGAACTCGAGGTCCTGCGGCTGTCGCGCCTGGACCCGCTCACCGGGCTGCTCAACCGCGTGGCCTTCCGCTCGCTCCTCGACGAATTGCTGGCCCCCGACCGGCCGGTGGTGCCCCGCACTCTCGCGTTCATCGACCTTGTAGGCTTCAAAGACGTGAACGAAGCCAGGGGGCACACCTATGGCGACGCTCTGTTGCGCGGGGTGGCCGAGCGCCTCAGGGAGTCGATGCCGCCGTCGGCCGTGCTGGCCCGCCTCGGCGGGGACGAGTTTGCGCTGATGGTCCCCGTGGAGCGTTCTCCCAAGGCCTCGCGCAAGGATCTTGAGGCGCTGTTGAAGAGCCTTCAGCAGCCTTACGCGCTGGACGGCGAACGCTACGAGGCCCTGTTTCGGATCGGGGCCTCGTTCTCGCCCCAGGACGCCGCGACCCCCGACCAGTGGCTGCGGTGCACCGACCTAGCGCTGAGGACCGCCAAGACCCAGGACGTCACCCGGCTCGAGGTGTTTGCCCCCGCCCTGCTCGAAATGTTCCGCGAACGCAACAAGCTTCGCCAGGATCTGGGGCAGGCCATCCGCCGGGGAGAGCTTTGGCTGGCGTTCCAGCCCATCGTTGAACTGAACGCCCGAACGGTCAGCGGCTTCGAGGCCCTGGTACGCTGGAACCACCCCGCTCGGGGTCCCATAGCCCCTTCGGTGTTCATCCCCCTGGCCGAGGAGGGCGACGTGATTCTCAAGCTGGGGATGTGGGTGCTGGGCCAGGCCTGCGCCGAGGCGGGCGGGTGGCCCGACAACGTCGCGGTGTCGGTCAACGTCTCGGGGGTGCAGCTGCGTCAGGCGTCCCTGGCCGCCTCGGTGGCCGCCGTGCTCGCCCACCACCGCTTCGACCCGCGACGGCTCATCCTCGAGGTCACCGAATCGGCGCTCATCGACGACCCCGGGGTCGGGGACACCCTCGCGGCGCTGAGGGCCCACGGGATACGCCTGGCCCTCGACGACTTCGGGACGGGGTACTCGGCGCTGGCCTACCTGCAGAAATTCCCCTTCGACAAGCTCAAGATCGACCAGGCCTTCGTGCGCGGCTCGTCGGCGACCCGGCGATCGGGGGCCCTGCTGGCCTCCATCGTGACGTTGGCTAACTCTCTTGACCTGGCGACGACGGCCGAGGGCATCGAAGACGAGGCCCACCACGACACCCTGAGGGCGCTGGGCTGCACCGAGGGCCAGGGCTATCTGTTCTCGAAGCCCGTGGGGGCGGCCGAGGTGCCGGCCCTGCTGGCGCGTTTCACGCCGGGCTAAGAAAACACGGTCTCCCACAGGCCCGGCCCGTTGAGCCGGGCTCGCAGGACGGCGCCGTGCTCGAACCACGCGAGCAGGTACTGCCACAGCGGCTTGTTCAGAGCCCTCCCGCCAAAGTAGATCTCGACCCTGGTCTCGAGCTCCTCGGGGGTCAGCTTGAGGACGAAGCGCAGCGTGTCGGCGTCGACCCGGGGCCTCAGCTCGGCGATCTGTGCCGCCGCGTCGGCCGGCGGAAGGCCTGCGGGCGGCTGCCAGGCCTTGTTCAGCGTGTCGAGGTTTCTGACGCCGTAGGCCGGCGTCCACAGCAGGGGAAACTTGGTGAGCCACAGGCCGTCGTAGACCAGGGCCTCGAGGGCCGCCGTGATCAGCTCGGGTTCCGGGGCGCCCCAGGAATCGAGGAAGCGTTTGTGGAACAGGCCCTGATGGACGGCCAGGGTGCGCAGGACTTCTTGCATGCCGGCAGTCTACAACGAATTGAAGTGCATCATCCGGTACCGCGCCCGGGCCTCGGTGGGTGTGGCTCCGAACTGCGCCTTGAACTGCCGCAGAAAGTGCCGCAGGGTGCCGAAGCCGCACGCGGACGCCACCGAGACCAGGGTCTCCTGCGACTGATGGAGGCGCGCCACGGCCACCTTCAGCCTCTCGCTCAAGATGTAATCGCCCACGGACACACCCATGACCTGCTTGAACCGGCGCCCCGTGTAGTCGAGGTTGAGGCCCAGGGTGCGCGCCACGGTCTTGACCGACAGGTTGGGGTCGGTGAGGCCCTCGGCGACGCACGCGAGCACGCCGTACACCACGCTCGAGGACGACGAGGGTACCTGGGGCGGGTGGTGTTCTCGGATGACGGCCTCGGTGAGGTGGACGAGCAGGCCCTGGTACAGGAGCTGGAACTTCCAGCCCGTGTAAGTGGGGTTCTCCTGAAGGTTCAGCAGCTCGCGGAACTCCTCGCGGTAGGGCTCGGGCCCGGGCAGGCTGAAGGCAAAGGGGAGGAAGGCTGCCTCCTCGAGCCTGTGGCTTGTCACGCCCTCGCTGCTGAGGATGGTATCGGACTCCTCCTGCGACAGAATGCTGTTCCCGTCGGGGCAGGTGAAGTGCATCCAGTAGTACGACGCCGGCTCAGCCAGGGGTTCGGCGCCGCCGTGGATCAGGCCGGCGGGGAGGATGACCGTGCGGCCCGGCACAAGTTCGAAGCGCTCCTGGTCGATGGAAAGCTTCACTGTGCCGCGCACCCCGAGCAGGAGCACCGACGAAGTGAGCAGGCGCCGGGGGTGGGTCCAGCCGGGGTTGAGGACGGCCAGGCCGCCGTTGTCGGCGTGGACCCGGCTGAGCGAAGGAATCAGCAGGTGGCGCAGGTTGTCCTCCCCGGCCATCATCGCCGATCGCCGACAAAAGGGCAAGGTTAAGTCGGAATCCGTCACTAAATCACCACACTAAGGTTCTTTCCTCCCGGGTCAGATGGGCTCAGACTCACGGTAAGGGGAAACCCTCAGGAGGACGTATGAAAAGAGGATTGGCGTTATTCGTGGCCCTGGTGCTCCAGGTCTGCTTCGCAGTCGGCGTTTTGACCGCCGAAAACATCAAATTAAGCTTCATGTTCTGGGGCAGCCCGGCGGAAGACCAGGCCATCCGCAAGGCGTTGAAGGATTTCGAGGCCGCCAACCCCGGCATCTCGGTGACGCCCCTGTTCGCCACGTACTCGGGCGCCGAGTACGACGCCAAGATGAAGGCGATGTCTGAATCCGGCACCTTGCCCGACGTAGGCTACTTTGGCGGCCAGTTCTACGACTACGCCTCCAACAACTACTTCCTCGACATGACCCCCTATGTGACCAAGGACGGGATCAAGAACGACTACCTTCCCCAGACCTGGATCATGTACCAGGGCAAGATCGTGGGCGCCTACACCGCCGCCGAAAACCAGGTCGTGTACTACAACAAGAAGGTCCTGCAAGACGCGGGCATCCCCCTGCCGCCCACCGACTACACCAAGGCCTGGACGTGGGCGCAATACCTCGACGTCTGGAAGAAGCTGACTATCGACAAGAACGGCAAGCACCCGGGCGAGGCAGGCTTCGACCCCAAGCACGTGGTCCGCTTCGGCGTCAACCACGAGGTGTGGAGCACCATGCTCCTGCCCCAGGTGTGGAGCAACGGCGGCGACATCATCTCGGCCGACGGCAAGACGGTGCTCCTCGACTCCCCCGAGACCATCCAGGCCATCCAGGACTTCGCCGACCTGCGCAACAAGTACATGGTCATGTCGTCCCCCGGGCTCACCGAGTACAACAGCACGAGCAAGGTCGACCCCAAGGTACTGCTCCAGAACGGCCAGATCGGCTTCTACGTCTCGGGCCAGTGGGAACTTCTGGACTTCGCAGGCATGGACTTCCCCCTGGGCATCGGCGCGGTCCCCATCCACAAGACCCCCGCGCAAATGTACGTGAGCGGCATCAACGTCATCTTCAAGGCCACCAAGAACCCCGACGCGGCCTGGAAGCTTCAGAAGTGGATGATGACCCCCGAAAAGACCATTGACCTGTACGCCAAGGGCCTGTGGATGCCCACCAAGGCCAGCTGGTACACGAACAAGGCCGACCTCGACAAGTGGGTGCCCAACAAGGCTCACCCCGAGGGCTTCAAGGCCGCCGTCCTCGACTCGATGAAGATTGCCCGCCTGGCCCCCATCGCGATCAAAAACTGGGACCAGATCTGGGCCGAGTACATCAATCCCCAGCTCGACCTCATCTGGCTGGGCAAGCAGACCGCTGCGGTGGGACTGAAGAAGGCCGCCGACGGCATCCGCGCGTCGGGCTTGCTCGTCGGTCTGTGGCAATGATTGAGTAAGGAGGGAGGCGGCCGATGACACATCGTAAAGACACGCTTTGGGGCTGGCTGTTCTGCCTGCCGCTGGCGTCAGGATTGGCCATATGGGTCGCCTTCCCCCTGGGGGTGGCCGTCGTGATGAGCTTGTTCCAATGGAACATGATCGCGCCGGCCGTCTTCGTCGGGTGGGGCAACTTCGACTTCATGTTCTTCCACGACCACCTGTTCTGGAACGCGCTCTGGGTGATGTTCTACTACACCATCCTGAGCGTCCCGCTTCAGCTCGTGGTGGCCTTCGGGCTCGCCATGATGCTGAACTCGAAGGTACGGGGGATGGGCGTCTTCAGGACCATCTTCTACCTGCCTTCGCTCATCCCCGTGATCGTGAGCACCGCGCTGTGGATGTGGCTGTTCAACCCGCAGTACGGGCTGTTCAACCAGCTGCTCGACGCGGTAGGGCTGCCCACCGTCGAGTGGCTCACCAACCCCGACAACGTCATTCCCAGCCTCGTCTTGATGAGTCTGTGGAGCGTGGGAAACGTGGTGATCATCTTTCTGGCAGGCCTTCAAGGCATTCCCAAGGAGCTGGAGGAGGCCGTGACCGTGGACGGCGGCGGTGCGTGGGCGCGGCTGCGCCACGTCATCCTGCCGTTCATGAGCCCCGTGGTCTTCTACAACCTGGTGCTGGGCGTCATCTCGGGGCTCCAGGTGTTCACCCAGCCCTACATCATGACCAACGGCGGCCCGGCCAACGCTTCGCTCACCTACGTGCTCCACCTGTACAAACAGGCGTTTCAGTTCGGCAAGATGGGGTACGCCAACGCCCTGGCCCTCGTCCTGCTGGTCCTGACCATGGTGCTCTCGTATATCGTGTTCAAGTCTTCGGACCGCTGGGTCTACTACGAAGGGGACAAGAAATGACCCACCACCGGTTTCGCTGGTCCCGGTTCTGGACCTACGCCCTTCTGTTGGTGGGCGCCCTCTTCTACCTGGGGCCCTTTCTGTGGCAGCTGCGCAGCTCGCTTATGCCGCTTCAAGGCGTGTTTGCCTACCCCCCCGTTTGGATCCCCGAGGATCCGCAATGGAAGAACTACCTCGACATCTTCTCTATCATCCCCTTCGGCACCTACTACACCAACACGGTCATCCTGGTGGTGTGGAACATCATCGGTACGCTGATCTCGAACGTGTGCATCGCCTTTGCCCTGGCCCGGATCCCGTTCAAGGGACGAAGCATCCTGTTTGCCCTCAGCATCGGGACGCTTATGATCCCCACCGCGGTGACCATGATTCCGACGTACATCGAGTGGAGCTGGCTGGGCGGCCTCAACAGCTTCTGGCCCCTCATCGTCCCTTCGTTCTTCGGCAACGCGTTCTTCATCTTTCTGCTGGTTCAGTTCTTCAGGTCCATCCCCCGGGAGTACGACGAGGCGGCCTTTGTGGACGGCGCCGGCTACCCGCAGATCCTGGTGAAACTCATCGTCCCCATGGCCCAGCCCGCCATCGCCGTGGTGGTCATCTTCACGTTCCTGAACACCTGGAACGACTTCATGGGGCCGCTGTTCTACCTCAACGACAGCAAACTCTTCACCCTGGCGCTGGGACTCAAGTCCCTCCTGTCCAGCTACAACTCGTACTGGCACCTGCTCATGGCCGGCGCCACCCTGGTCTCGCTCCCGCTCATCATCGTCTTCTTCTTCGCCCAGAAGTCCTTCATCGAGGGGCTCACCGCCGGCGGCATCAAAGGATAACTGCATGCAACCCACCCAGCCTGTTTCTCCCCGCAAGGTCCACATCACCGGAGGTTTCTGGAAGGCCAAGCAGGACCTTGTGCGCGACCACGTGATCCCGTACCAATGGAAGGCCCTCAACGACGAGATCCCCGGCGCCGAGCCGAGCCACTCGGTGGAAAACTTCCGCATCGCGGCGGGAGTGAAGAAGGGCGAATTCTACGGGCTGATCTTTCAGGACAGCGACGTGGGCAAGTGGATCGAGGCCGCGGCGTACACCCTCATGATCGAGCGCGACGCGGCCCTCGAGGCCCAGATCGACGGGCTTGTCGATCTGATTGCCTTGGCCCAGGAGCCCGACGGCTACCTTCAGACCTACTTTTCGGTGAAGGCGCCCCAGCAGCGGTGGACCGACTTTGCCATGGGCCACGAGATGTACTGCGGAGGCCACCTGATGGAGGGTGCCGTCGCCTATTACGAGGCCACCGGCAAGACTAAATTCCTCGACGTGATGAAGCGCTACGCCGACCACCTCGTGAAGACCTTTGGCCCCGGGCCCGGGCAGCTTGTCGCCTACGACGGCCACCCCGAGATCGAGCTGGCCCTCCACAAGCTGGCCGACGCCACGGGGGACGAGCGCTACCGCGCGCTCACCCGCTTTCTTGTCGACGAGCGCGGCAAGCACTCCGACGTGATCGACCGGACCAAGATCATCGCCTGGCCCCAGGACGACTCACTGTGGAACCGCCGCGACTACTACCAGGACCACCTCCCCGTGCGCGAGCAGCTCACCGCCGAGGGACACTCGGTGCGCGCCATGTACCTGTACACGGCCATGGCCGACCAGATGCGCCGGGACGGCGACAAGTCCTTGGAACCCGCCCTCACCTCGTTGTGGGACAACGTGGTGCTCCACCACATGTACGTCACAGGCGGCCTGGGGTCGCAGGCCACCGGCGAGCGTTTCACCCTCGACGACGACCTGCCCGCCGACACCGCGTACACCGAGACCTGCGCGGCCATCGGGTTGGTGATCTGGGCGTGGCGGATGACCCTGGCCGACCCCGACCGCCGGTACGCCGACGTGCTCGAGCGGTCTTTGTACAACGGGTCGCTGTCGGGCATCTCGCTCGACGGAACGCGCTACTTCTACGTGAATCCCCTTGAGGTCACGCCCCGGGTGGCCCGCTTCCGCCGGGACCACGAGCACGTGAAGACGAGCCGCGTCGAGTGGTTCGGGTGCGCGTGCTGCCCGCCCAACATCGCACGCACCATCGCGTCGTTCGCCCAGTACCAGTACAGCGCTTCGCCCCGGGGCATCTGGGCCCACCAGTTTGCCCAGGGTACGGCCGAGGTCGCGCTGCCCGGCGGCGTGGTGAGCGTCGAGCAGACCACCAACTACCCCTGGGACGGCAAAGTGGTCTTCACCCTCAAAGCTGTGCCCGCAGGCGAGCCGTGGTCGTTCTCCGTCCGCGTCCCGGTGTGGTGCGCCTCGCCGACCTTGTCGGTGAACGGCCAGGCCGTCCCCCTCGCCCTCGAGAAGGGCTACGCCGTGCTGACCCGGCCGTGGAAGGCGCGCGATACGCTGACCCTCGAGCTTCCCATGGAGGTGCGCCTGCTGCGAAGCCACCCCCGGGTGCGGGAAAGCTTCGGCAAGGTGGCCGTCCAGCGGGGCCCGCTGGTGTTCTGCGCCGAACAGGCCGATAACGGTCCCGACCTGCACACCCTGGTGCTGACCGGGGGCGAGGCCCAGGTCGAGGCGTCCCCCGACTTGGGCGCGGGCGCGGTGCGCCTGCGGATGAAGGCAGAACGGGTGGAGGCCAGGGCCGCCGACCTCTACTCGGCCGAGGCGCCCGTGGTCCGCGCCGCCGAGGCGGTGCTCGTTCCCTACCACCTGTGGGGGAACCGAGGCGAGGGAGAGATGCGGGTGTGGCTGGAGGTCAAGAAATGAAGCTCTTTCCTGTTGCTGTGAGCGACGTCACCCTGGGCGAGGGGCCCCTTCTGAGGCGGAGGGACGCCAACCGCGCCTACCTGCTGAGCCTGTCGAGCGACCTCTTGCTGCTGCCCTACCGCTTCGAGGCGGGGCTGTGGACCGACCCGACCCTGCGCACCGACCTCCACGGCGGCTGGGAGTCGCCCACCAGCCAGCTGCGCGGCCACTTCTTGGGGCACTGGCTGGCGGCGGCGGCGCCCATGGCCGCCTCGGGGGACCGCGAAATCCGCGCCAAGGCCGAGGTGATCATCGACGAGCTGGCACGCTGCCAGGCCGAGAACGGCGGCGAGTGGGCGGGGTCCATTCCCGAGAAGTACCTGGAGTGGATCGCCCGGGGCAAGACCGTTTGGGCGCCCCACTACACCCTGCACAAGACACTCATGGGTCTGATCGACTTCCACAAGGCCACCGGCTACGCGCCGGCCCTCGACGTGACGCTGAACTGGGCCCGGTGGTTCCACCGCTGGACCGCGGGCTTCACCGTGAAGCAGCTCGACGACATGCTCGACGTGGAAACCGGCGGCATGCTGGAAGTCTGGGCCGATCTGTTTGGCCTCACCGGCGAGCCCGCCCACCGCGAGCTGATGGACCGCTACACCCGCCGCCGCCTGTTCGACGGGCTGCTGGCCGGCCGCGACGTGGTCACCAACATGCACGCCAACACCACCATCCCTGAAATCCTGGGGGCGGCCCGGGCCTACGAGGTCACCGGTGAGCCCCGGTGGCTGGCCATCGTCGAAGCCTACTGGAAGCAGACGGTGACCGACCGGGGCCAGTACGCCACAGGCGGCCAGACCTGCGGTGAGATCTGGAGCCCCCCCGGCCAGTTGGCCGCCCGCCTCGGCGACAAGAACCAGGAACACTGCACTGTCTTCAACATGATGCGCCTTGCCGACTTCCTGCTGCGGCACACCGGCGAGGCCGCCTACGCCGACTACTGGGAGGCTAACCTGCACAACGGCGTGATGGCCCAGGGCCACTGGGAGGGCGTTCCCAGCCACGGGTTCACAACGCCCGACCCCGCTACGGGGCTCATCACGTATTTCTTGCCCCTGCGCCCGGGCGCCAAGAAGGGCTGGTCGAGCCCCACGGGTCACTTCTTCTGCTGCCACGGCACCCTCGTCCAGGCGAACGCCACGCATAAAGGGTCGATCTGGTTCCGCACCGAGGCCGGCATCGCGCTGGCGCAGTTCGTCCCTTCAAAGACCTCCTGGGACCAGGGGGGCGTCAAGGTGACCGCCACTCTGACCGGCGATTCGCTGTCGGGGTCCACCCAGGCCCTCAACTCCGCCGCTCTTCCTCCCGGAACTCCCGACCGCTGGGCCTTCTCCCTGAAGATCGACACCGACCAGCCCGTCTCGTTCGAGCTCTCCGTTCGCCTCCCCGCCTGGCTCAAGTCGCCCGCCATCGTGACCATCGGCGGGAAGCCTGCCGCTTGGACCTCGAGCGGCAAGGGCTGGGGCCGGCTTTCGCGGATCTGGCACAATGAGACGGTTCGAATCGAGCTCCCCAAGGGCCTGAGCACCGCGCCCCTCCCCGGGGAACCCGACCTTGTCGCCTTCCTCGACGGACCCGTCCTCCTGGCCGGCCTCTGCGACGAGGAAAGGACGCTGGTGGGCGACGTCAAACGGCCCGAAACGCTCCTCGTGCCCGACAACGAACGCGAGTGGCGGCAGTGGACCGGGCAGTACAGGACCAGAGGACAGACCACGGGTTTAAGGTTCCTTCCGCTGAACAACATCGGGTACGAGCGCTACTCGGTGTACTTCCGGGTGGTGCCGGGCGTATAGTAAGGGGATGGAAACCGAGTCTTTGCTCTACAGTCCCCTCACCCTCAGGGGACTCGAGCTCCCCAACCGCCTCATTATGGCCCCCATGTGCCAGTACTCCGCCGTCGACGGACTGGTGCAGCCGTGGCACCAGAGGCACTACGCCGAACGCGCCATGGGCGGCGTCGGCCTTGTGATCGTTGAAGCCACCGCCGTCCAGGCCGTGGGCCGCATCAGTCCCGCCGACCTGGGATTGTGGAACGGCGCCCAGCGCGACGCGTTCAAGCCCGTGGTTGCCGCCGTCCACGCGACCGGCGCGCGCATCGCCGTCCAGCTCGCCCACGCCGGGCGAAAGGCGTCGACCTTCGTTCCCTGGGAGGGCGCCGGCGCCGTTCCCAAGGACAAGGGGGGCTGGACCGTCGTATCGGCCAGCGAAGGCGCCTTCGACCCCACCTACCCCGCCCCCGTGGCCCTCGACAGGCGCGGCATCGACCGGGTGGTCGCCGACTTCGCCTCGGCCGCCAAGCGCGCCGTCGAGGCGGGTTTCGACGCCGTCGAGATCCACGGTGCCCACGGCTACCTTGTCCACCAGTTCCTGTCCCCCCTCACGAACCACCGCACCGACTCCTACGGCGGCTCGCAGGAGAACCGCTTCCGCCTGGCCGTCGAAATCACGCGCGCGATACGCAAGGTGCTGCCCCCGGCCATGCCGCTGCTGATCCGCCTGTCGGCCACCGACTGGGTGGAAGGCGGCTGGGACGTGGAAGGCTCGGTGGCGCTGCTCAAGGTGCTCAAGGCCGAGGGCGTGGATTTCGCCGACGTCTCGTCGGGCGGCCTGGTCCCCGGGGTCAAGATCGCCATCGGCCCCGGCTACCAGGTGCCGCTTTCGGCGCAGCTGAGGCGGGGCTCGGGTCTGCCCACCGGCGCCGTGGGCCTGATCACCGACGGCAACCAGGCCGAGGCCGTGCTCGCCGCCGGCGACGCCGACGCCGTGCTTCTAGGCCGCCTCCTCCTCCGCGACCCCTACTTCCCCAACCGGAACGCCCCCGCCACCCGCCGCAAGGTGCCGGTGCAGTACCAGCGGGGGTTCTAGGGTGATGTCCGGCAAGTGCCCATGAGCTCCACCCCCCGCACCTCGCCCGCCCTGGTGCTCTTCGTCACAACGGTGAGTGCCTTTTGCACGAGTTTCGCCGCCTCGTCGGTCAACGTCGCGCTCCCGCTGATCGGCACGGAGTTTCACCTGGGGGGCGTGGCGCTCAACTGGGTGGTCACGGCCTTTGTGCTCGTCTCGGCCGTGCTCGTCATGCCCCTGGGACGCCTGGGCGACCTCCACGGCCGCCAGCTCATCTTCGCCTGGGGCATGGTGGTCTACACCGTGGGCAGCGTGTTGGGCGCCCTGGCCCTGGGACCGGCGTGGCTGATCGGCTCGAGGGCGATGACCGGGGTGGGCGCCGCCATGGCCTTCGGCACCGTCACGGCCGTGCTGGTCGCCGCCTACCCTCCCGAACAGCGGGGGCGCATCCTGGGCATCAACGTCGCCATGGTGTACTTCGGCCTGTCCGCCGGCCCGGTGTTCGGCGGCCTGATCACCCAGGCCCTGGGCTGGCGGAGCCTGTTCTGGGTCCACGCGCTCTTGGCCCTTGTCGTCGTGGTCCTCGTGTTCTGGAAGCTGCGCGGCAACGACAGGCAGCACCACCACGGCGGGTTCGACTTTGCCGGGTCGCTTCTTTACGCAGCGGGGCTCGCTCTGCTGCTGACGGGGTTCTCGGATCTACCCCAGGTGCTGGGCGTCGTCCTGACAGTGGCCGGCTTGGCGGTGCTCGCGGGGTTCTGGATCTATGAAGGCCGCGCCGCCAGCCCCATCCTCCCCGTGACGCTGTTCACGCAAAACCACACCTTTGCCTTCTCGAACCTGGCGGCCATGATCAGCTACAGTGCGACCTTCGCGGTGGCGTTCTTCCTCAGCTTGTACCTCGAGGTCGTTCGCGGGCTGTCGCCGGGCCAGGCGGGACTGCTGCTCATCGCCCAACCCTTGGTGCAGGCGGTGTTCTCACCCCTGACGGGGCGGCTGTCCGACAAGATTTCGCCGCGCCTGCTGGCGTCGCTGGGCATGGCGCTGTGCGCCGCCGGGCTGGCGTTCCTGGCCCTTTTGGACTCCTCGACGCCGCTGGGCTTTGTGTTGGGGGCCCTGGTGCTCCTGGGTTTGGGGTTTGCGCTGTTCTCGTCGCCCAACACCAACTCGATCATGGGTTCGGTGGAGAAGAAGGACCTGGGACTCGCTTCGGCCACGCTGGCCACCATGCGGGTGGTGGGTCAGATGCTTTCGATGGGTTTGGCTCTCGTGCTGCTGTCGCTGATTTTGGGCAAGGCTTCGGTGGAACCGGCGACCGCACAGCTCTTTCTTGCGGCGCAACGCGGAGGTTTCGGCATCAGCGCGGCTCTGTGCGCGCTGGGCATCCTTGCGTCCCTGGCCCGGGGCAAACAAAACAGCTAGTGTCCTGTCCCATAGATTCGTTCGCATAATCGGTGGACCTTGGCAAGGATCGATTCTGTTGTTGCGGTCCAGCGGAATGGGACGGC
>Ga0181516_10000202_pt1 | contig 62094 bp, 49 predicted proteins | sample PEATcosm2014_Bin_25_FD_121104 | JGI IMG/M metagenome (GOLD analysis project Ga0181516, IMG submission 121104) | Peatland microbial communities from MTU Mesocosm Facility, Houghton, MI, USA - PEATcosm2014_Bin01_10_metaG | ecosystem: Environmental > Terrestrial > Soil > Wetlands > Peat | place...
GGCCGGGTGGATTTTGTCGTGGCGGGCGTGGGCACCGGCGGCACGATCACCGGCATTGCGGAAGTCATCAAGCAACGCAAGCCGTCATTCAAGGCGGTGGCCGTGGAGCCGTCGAAGTCGCCGGTGATTTCCGGCGGTGCGGCAGGGCCGCACAAGCTGCAAGGGCTCGGCGCGGGATTCATCCCCGGCAATCTCAATGTCAAAATCGTGGATGAAACCATCCAGGTGAACGAGGACGATTCCGGCCCGGTTTCGAAGGAGGTCAACCAGCTCGACGGCATTCCGGTGGGGATTTCCAGCGGCGCGGCGATTTGGGCGGCGCTGCAAATCGCGAAGCGCCCGGAAAACGAGGGCAAAACCATCGTCGCCATCGTGCCGTCGTCAACCGAACGCTATCTTTCGACGTGGCTCTTCGCCGACATCAATGCGGATTCCGACGACATCAGCAGCCTGCTGACATCGGCGTAACAGTTTCCGCCCTGGCGGTTTCAAAACATTGTGGAGATCAGACGAACAGGAGTGAAAAAATTCAAGGTGCTGCCGGGCTTCAAATTGACGCTCGGCTGCACGCTGTTTTATCTGGGGCTGATCGTGCTCATTCCGCTGGCGGCGACGTTTGGCAAGACGGCGTCGCTCTCGTTGGCGCAATTCTGGCGCGCGGTCGCCTCGCCGGACGCGCTGGCGGCGTTCCGCTTGAGCTTTGGCGTCTCGTTTTTCGCCGCGCTGGCAAATCTGGTCTTCGGCCTGCTCGTCGCGTGGGTGCTGGTGCGCTACCAATTCTGGGGCCGGCGGCTGATGGACGCGCTGGTGGATCTGCCATTCGCGCTGCCGACGGCGGTGGCGGGCATTTCGCTCGCGGCGGTCTATGCGGAAAACGGCTGGGTCGGCCGGTGGTTCGCGCCGTTTGGAATTAAAATCTCCTACACGAGCCTGGGCATTTTTGTCGCGCTCACGTTCGTCGGCCTGCCGTTTGTCGTCCGCACGGTCCAGCCGGTGCTGGAGGAATTCGACGTTGAAATCGAGGAGGCCGCCGCCACTCTCGGCGCGAACCGCTGGAAAACCTTCTGGCGCGTCATCCTGCCGATGGTGATGCCCGCGCTGCTCACCGGCTTCGCGCTCGCCTTCGCGCGCGCCCTCGGCGAATACGGCTCGGTCGTTTTCATCTCCAGCAACATCCCGATGAAGTCGCAGATTGTCCCGCTGCTGATCATGAACAAGCTGAACCAGTTCGACTACGCCGGCGCCACCGCACTGGCCGTCGTCATGCTGGTGATTTCCTTCCTGTTCCTGTTCGCCATCAATTATCTGCAATGGCGCAGCAGCCGTCACCGCGTGCAACCTTGATACATGCAAGCGCCCTCCACATTTCATGCGCCGCGCCGCGTCCGCCGTTGCGGTCCGACGACGGAGCCGCTGTTCGTGCGCTGGCTGCTCATCGCGGCCGCCCTGGTGTTTCTCGGCCTGTTTCTCGTCGTGCCGCTGATCGCCGTGTTCGCGGGCGCCTTTGCCAAAGGGGTCGGCCATTATTTTCACACACTCGCCGACCCAATGACCGTGAGCGCCATCAAGCTGACGCTGCTTACCGCGGCGATTGTGGTCCCTCTGAACTGCGTTTTCGGGGTCGTGGCGGCGTGGGCGATTGCGAAATTTGATTTCCCGTTCAAAAACATTTTGACGACACTGATTGACCTACCGTTCGCGGTGTCGCCGGTGATTGCGGGCTTGATTTACGTTCTGGTATTTGGCGCGCAGGGCTGGTTCGGCCCGTGGCTCATCGCGCACAACATCCGGATCATTTTCGCCGTGCCGGGCATCGTTCTGGCGACGCTTTTTGTGACGTTTCCGTTTGTCGCGCGCGAATTGATCCCGCTCATGCAGGCGCAGGGCCGCACCGAGGAGGAGGCCGCGCGCGTGCTGGGCGCCAGCGGCTGGCAGACGTTCTGGCGCGTGACGCTGCCCAACATCAAATGGGGCCTGCTCTACGGCGTGATTTTGTGCAATGCCCGCGCCATGGGCGAGTTCGGCGCGGTCTCCGTCGTCAGCGGCCACATCCAGGGCGTGACGGACACGATGCCGCTGCACATCGAGGTGCTTTACCAGGGCTACGATTCCGCCGGGGCGTTTGCCGTGGCGTCGCTGCTGGCATTTCTGGCGCTCGTCACCATCGCATTGAAGGCATGGGTGGAGGGCAAGGGCGCCGCGCTGCATCCGCCCGAGGAGAAAATTTCCGCATGAGCGTCGAAGTTCGCAACATCACGAAAAAGTTCGGCAAATTTGCCGCGCTCGACGACGTGAGCCTCAAGATCAATTCCGGCGAGCTCATCGCGCTGCTCGGACCGTCCGGCTCCGGCAAGACGACCCTGCTTCGCATCATCGCCGGGCTGGAGTTTCCCGACAATGCCGGCGCGCAGGTCCTGTTTTACGGCGAGGACGTGACCGGCGCGCCCGCGCACAAGCGTCGCGCCGGTTTCGCGTTCCAGCACTACGCGCTGTTCCGGCACCTGGATGTCTTTGAGAACATCGCGTTCGGACTGCGCGTGCGCCCGTTTTTGACGCGGCCCCGGGAGTCCGAAATCCGTGAGCGCGTGGAAAAGCTCCTGAAGCTCGTCCAGCTTGAGTCCCTGGCGAAACGGTTTCCCTCGCAAATTTCCGGCGGCCAGCGCCAGCGCGTCGCCCTCGCCCGCGCGCTGGCCGTGGAGCCGAGGGTGCTGCTGCTCGACGAGCCGTTCGGCGCGCTCGACGCGAAAGTCCGCAAGGATCTCCGCCAGTGGCTCCGCCAGTTGCACAAGGAGATTCACGTCACCACGCTTTTTGTCACGCACGACCAGGAGGAGGCGCTGGAGGTGGCCGACCGCGTCGCCATTTTGCGCGGCGGGCGCATCGAGCAGATCGGCACGCCGGCGGAGATTTACGATCATCCCGCGACCCGGTTCGTCCACGATTTTCTCGGCAACGTCAATTCCTTTGCCGCGCCCCGCATTGCCGGCGAACAGTCGGTGTCCTCGACCGCGTTTGTGCGTCCGCACGACATCCGCGTCGCGCGCGATCCGGCCGGCGAGGCCACGCTCAAGGCGCGCGTCAAGCGATCCAACGCCGTCGGGCCGGTCGCGAATCTGGAACTCGAGCGGCTCGACACCGGCGAGCCGTTCACCGTCCAGTTGAGCAAGGAACAATTCCGCGAATTGCGACCGCAGCCGGGCGAGGAGGTTTTTGTGGAATTGCAGAACGTGAAAATCTTCCCCGACGATTATTCCATCTGAATTTTTGCCGTGCGCCTGTTCCTGTCCCAAACAAAAAAGGGTCGGAACGGTTTCCCGCCCCGGCACTATTCAGCGGCTGTTCGAATGTCTGAGAGAACAACAGCCTGCGAGGCTCCGTGTATGTTAAGATGGAGACAGGCGCGACGCCTGTCCTGCGCTGCCTTGAGCGAGAAATCAGAATTGTCGAGAGACCGGACGGCAAAACACTTCATCTTTGCTCCAAAACACTTTTGCCCGAAAACAAAACACATCATCTTTGGAGCAAAACACTTCATGTTTGAAACAAAAATCTTCATCTTTGCGCAAAACACTTCATGTCTGAAACAGAACACTTCATCTTTGGAATCAACAACTTATGTCTGGAACAATACACTTCATCTTTGAAGCAGAACACTTCATGTCCGGGAAAAACAATTCATGTCTGGAACAGAACACTTCATCTTTGAAGAGGAGCACTTCATGTCTGGAACAAAACACATCATGTTTGAAAAAAAAACAATTCATCTTTGTGCCCCAAAATGGCGGTTTAAAGGCCAAATTTCGTAAAGAGGTCAAAATAACGTTAAAGTTGAGTGGTCAAAAAGCAACAGTTGAGGCTGGGCAAACCATGCCGCTGTCCGGGAAACCAAAGGTCAGCCCGGAGGGCTGCGGGAAATTAGCCGCGGATGGCATCCCCGGAACATCGTCCGGGAGAAATCATGCGCCCTGAAGGGGCGTGGAATGATGCGGCGTCCAATTCACGGGGGATGCCCGCCGCCCCTGCCGGGGCGGGAATGCTTGTTGCAATGTTGCGGGGGCGTTGCCCCCGGCTCATTTCCATTGTCGCTCCGTGACAGGAGAATGGCATCACTGAAAATAATCTGGACAGGGTCCGGCGGCGGGCGGATTCCGCCGGGCAAAAGTAGTTTATGCTTTGCAAATTTCAGTATTTCAGGTTTCAGTTTTTTCCTGCATTTTCCCCCTTGCCGCTGCCGGATTTCAGGCGCACAATGGCCGTGTCCCAGCAAAGTTTTCGCCATGAGCTACCTCGAACAAGCCATTGCGGATGGCCACGCTAGGTTTTCTGGCAAATCCGAACGTGAACTGGACGACCGCACCCATGATGAATTCCCGGAACGCTCGCAAATTCCCGTGCCCGGTTTGGAATTCCGGCGAAACACTTTGGAACGATTGGAATTGGTTTGATGAAAAATCTCGACACGGTTCGGAAATGGCATTGTTCAGCCCGGCCAAGCCCCGCTGGGGGCGGCATAGTTGTAGCAGCCAGCGGAAAAGAAGCTCCGTGCCGGAGTAGCGCGGCCGTCCCCGGCTGCGGGTGCGGGCGGCGTCTCGCCGCCAGTTCCAACACCGGGCGGGACGCCCGGCCAACCCGCCGGCGGGACGCCGGCGCTACAAGGTTCACGCAAAACTATGCCGCGCCGATGGCGCTGGGGCGCATTGAATTGAAAATCCCAATAAAATTCTCGACTCGGTTTGCAATTGGGCGTAGAAATTCAACAGAAATACAAACATGGATTTTTTTAATTTATCCGAATTAAGTTCAAAGGCTTCAGCGTCCATTCAGGCCAGAAAGGCGCGGTCATACGGTTCTCTATATGAGACTGCCGACATTGTCATGGCCAAAGATGCAAGCGATTATGTCTCCAAGAATTTTGATATTTTTCTTTCCCACAATTTTTTGGACGCAAATGTCGTTTATGGGTTGAAGACTGTTTTAGAAGAAAATGATTTTTCTGTGTATGTTTATTGGGTTGACGATGCAGCAGAGAGTTCCAAAGTCACACCTGCGACCGCAGATCGGATAAGAAGGCGAATGCAATCATGCAAGTCTTTATTATATGCAACTTCTGACAACGCAGAACATTCCAAATGGATGCCTTGGGAGTTGGGATATTTTGATGGAATACGCAGTAAGGTCGCAATTTGCCCAATCACACGCAGTTCATCATACGATGGCCGCGAGTATCTAGGTCTTTATCCATTTATGGAAAAGGATTTGTGGCTTCGTAAACCAGATGGGCAAGTTTACAAGAAATTAGGAACTTGGATTAATGAGAATTAAATAAATGAAAGGATAACGATATGGCTAAAAAACGAGTGTTTATCAGCTTCGATTACGACAACGATGAGGGCGCGAAGATTATGCTCGCCGGGCAGGCGAAACTGCCTGATAGTCCGTTCGATTTTACTGACGCATCTGTAAAAGATCATCTAACAGGTGATTGGAAGGACAAAGTCCGCCGCCGAATGGATAACATTGACGTTGTCATTGTCCTTTGTGGCGAGCAAACACATGCTGCAAGCGGCGTAACCGCAGAACTCACTATCGCTCAGGAAAAGTCTAAAGCGTATTTCCACTTGGCAGCTTATTCCGACAAGAATTGCACTTTGTCTTCGTCGGCAAAAGCTGGAGACAAACTTTATAGATGGACATGGGATAATTTGAAAACCCTGATTGATGGAGGTAGGTAAACGTTATGCGAAAAGCTCTCGTCGTCGGCATCAACGATTATCCAAATGCTCCGCTTCGCGGATGCGTGAATGATGCGAACGCGGTAGCCAATATTTTTGGATCGCACGGCGATGGCTCACCAAATTTCGGCATTAAGCTTATCACCTCACCAAGCGAAACCGTCTCAAGACCCAAGCTCAAAGCCGAGATTGAGGCTCTCTTTTCCGGCGATTCCGACATCGCTCTCCTTTATTTTTCAGGCCACGGCATCATCAATAGCCTCGGCGGCTACATCGTTACGACGGATTTCAAAAAATACGATGAGGGGGTTTCGATGGACGATATTTTGAAATATGCGAACCAGTCAAAAGCAAAGGATAAAATAATCATTCTGGATTGCTGTCATTCTGGTGCATTTGGATCACCAGCAATTACTGGAAGCAACGTCGCCCAACTGTCAGAAGGCTTATCAGTCTTAACAGCCAGCCGGGACTCGGAATCCGCTCTTGAAATAAACGGTTGTGGCGTCTTTACCGCGCTTGTTGTTAATGCTCTGCACGGCGGCGCAGCAGATTTACGCGGTCACATTACGCCCGGCAGCATATACGCCTACGTTGACCAAGCACTCGGACCTTGGGACCAACGACCAATATTCAAGACGAACGTAACTCGCTTTACATCGCTTAGAACCATTTCGCCACCAGTGCCACTTGCGACGCTCAGGAAATTAACTGTTTACTTTCCTACACCGCAAGACGCACATGCGCTTGACCCTTCCTATGAATTTACGGAACAAAAGGCCAAGCTGGAAAATGTGGCGATAATGAAAGACCTTCAAAAGTTTGTGAGTGTCGGATTGGTTCTGCCTGTTGACGAAGAACACATGTATTTTGCGGCCATGAATTCCAAGTCGTGCAGATTAACTGCACTAGGGTTTCAGTATTGGAGGCTGGTGAAAGAAAAGCGAATATAGTTCTCATGAAACGGGTCGCATACATCTTTGGCACAATGTTCACGAGTTTCGCTGGGTGTGCTGTTCTCTTTTGGTTTTTCGCGCCCTACAACACTGTCGGAGTAGCAGACGCCCTTCCGGGCCGAAGTATAGGGACATTTCTGGTTGCGGCACTCGTTCTCATTCTCAATTCGACCTGGCGGCGTTTTGGCCCATCGCCAATTGCAACCGCATCTTTTTCACTGAACAAGTCAGCGCTCTTGATGATTCGTCGATTGGTTCTTGTTACGAGTTTGATTTCGCTTGCTCGCTTTTGTGGCCCATTAATTTCACACAGGCTACCATTTGTAGGAGCGAAACTAACGCCAAATGAGAGCATCGTTTATTTGTTGTTACTCGCTGGAAGCACGGCTGCGCTCCAGATCGCCAGAACGTTCGTTAAAAGACTGGTGGCAACGGCTGACGAAATCCTAGCCATCGACCATCGCAAACCCGTCATATACTTTCGTTCGTTTGAAAACGAATTGTCAAAATCAAAGGTTGGATTTCGACAAAACGGTTTGATGTATGCCATCAAAGGCATTTCAAACAAGGATGCGGACGGAATATATCTACACGCTACGGCGTCCCCTCGTCCGCCATCAGTGGGCGCAATGACATTTTATCGAAACAATCGAAAGATGCGATACATCCTTGGCATTTCAAAAGCGAGAATGGATGAACAAATTGTATTTGCGTTTGCCATGAGCAACATAGGCCCTTATGTGGCACTTGGTCGGCCTACAGAGAATTGCCAAAACATGGACTTAGGGGCGGCGAAAAAATTTGTTTCAAACGAGGACTGGAAAGATTCAGTGGTTGACTGGCTAAACAAGTGCAAAGCCGTTGTGGTAGAGTCTGCCGATTCGGCAAGCTTGGGTTGGGAAATCGAACAGACAATCAAGGTTGTGCCACCAACCTGTGTTTTGATTATCTGCCCGCACACCGACTCTGAATATCAATCGTTTTCCGATGCCTATAAAAATTTGTTTCCAAAAGGACTTCCTGAAGTTAGGCCTAGAAGCCGCTTGCTAACATTTAATGAAAATTGGTTGCCGAAAGAGTTGTCCAATATTGACAAGGAACTCACTGGGTCGCTTCAACCGTTCTTTCAGCAGGTTCAAACAGGGAAATTCATTGAATCAAAGACTTTACCTGTGGTTTTGGAATGACCGTTCCCCAGCCATTTCAATATCAAGGCAGCAAGCGGGCGCTGGCGCCGTTGATTCTGCAATATCTGCCCATCAGCACCACGCGGCTGGTGGAGCCGTTCTGCGGTTCCGCCGCGTTGTCCATCGCCACGGCGGCGCGCGGCCGGGCCAAAGAATTCTGGCTGAATGATTTTAATGCGCCGCTGGCCAAGCTGCTGTCTTTGATCGTCAACAGCCCGAAAGAGCTGGGGAAATTTTACCGGGAACTCTGGCGGGCCGACCATGCGGATGCGCTGGAGCATTATTATCAAGTGCGCGAGTCGTTCAACCGCACGCAGGATGCGCAGTTGCTGCTGTATCTGCTGGCCCGCTGCGTGAAGGGCGCGGTGCGCTACAACGGGGAAGGCTTGTTCAATCAAAGTCCCGACAAGCGCCGCCTGGGCACGCAGCCGGAAACCATGCAGGCCAACCTCAACGCCATTTCGGCCTTGCTGCGCGGCAAAACCATCGTCACCTCGTTGAGCTATGAAAATGTGCTGGCGAATGTGCGCGAGGATGACGTGGTGTATATGGACCCGCCGTATCAAGGTGTCTGCGGGGAACGTGACTCGCGGTATTTCGCCGGGATTGCCTTTGATGATTTTGTGGCGCAGCTCGCGGTGTTGAACCTGAAAAACGTCCGCTATCTGGTGAGCTATGACGGGCGGCTGGGCAATCGCAGCTACGGCAAGCCACTGCCGGCCAAGCTGCATTTGACGCTGGTGGAGATCGAAGCCGGACGTTCCTCGCAGGCCACCTTGCTGGGCCGGGACGAAATGACGGTGGAATCTTTATATCTGTCGCGGGCGCTGGCGGAGGAGTTGGAAGTTGTGCCCACGCTGCACCGGCACCGGCGGGACGAGCAGATGCAATTGATGGAAAAACCTGTTCCTTATGGCAAAACCAAAATACCCAAAAGAATTCCTTGAACTGTGCGCCTCGGTCACCGGCAAGCGTCCCAAGACGGTTATTGACCACATTCTCAAGCACGGTCACATCACTACGGAAGAGTTGAAGAACAAATACGGCTACGACCATCCGCCACGGGCGGCGCGGGATGTCCGGGAGCTGGGCATTCAACTCGAAACCTTCCGGGTGGAGGCGGCCAATGGCCGGAAGATTGCCGCCTACCGTTTTGCCGATCCGACGAAGAAACAATTCCGGCGTTTCAGCGGGCGCACCGGTCTTTCCAAGGAGATCAAGGATCAGCTCATTGCGAAGTATGGCTGCCAATGCTTCATCTATTTGGAGAAGATGGATGCGGCCAATTTGCAGATTGACCATCGCGTGCCTTACGAGGTGGCCGGCGAGGCGGACGAACTCAAGACCAAGGACTTCATGCTGCTGTGCGGTTCGGCGAACCGCGCGAAATCATGGTCGTGTGAGCATTGCGAGAACTGGAAAAGCGCGAAGGACAAAAATATCTGCCTGTCGTGCTATTGGGCGTTTCCGGAAAAATACAATCATGTGGCGATGCGCCAAATCCGGCGCGTTGACCTGGTGTGGCAGGGCGAGGAAGTCGCGCAGTATGACAAATTGAAGTCGGACGCAGCCAAGGCTGGGTTGGAAATTCCGCAGTTTGTCAAAGAGGTGCTGGCAAAAACTTTGAAATAAGGGCCGGGCGCGGCGTGTATTTATTTCGGTCTCTGGACTGCCTTCGGATGACATCCGGGCGATTAAAACATCTGTGAAAATCCGTGTTCATCCGTGGCCAAAAACCTCTGCGCATCTGCGTCTCTGTGGCCAATCTTTGTTGCATTTGAACCTGTTCCGGCTGCGTAACAAAAGGCCATGGATTATTCCTGCCCCCATTGCCGGGAAATCCGTTTTTTCACGCCTTTGCGCCTTTGACACCTATAAGAACGAAGCGATGGCCCGCGCAAAGACGGGCAGCAAGTGCGAGACTTTGAATGTGCCAAGTCTGGCAGGGCTGAATTTTCTGTCAACCACGCCTTTGCCTTGATTTGAAAAATATCCGTGCGCGGCCGCGCCGCCGTTTGTATGCTGCCGCGGCTTTATGGCGACGATCAAACCCTTTGCCGCGCTGCGACCGAGTCCCCGGCTCGCCCCGCAAATCTGCGAGCTGCCCTACGATGTGCTGTCGTTGGACGAGGCGCGCGGGCTTGCCGCGGGCAATCCGTTGAGTTTTCTCCACGTCAGCCGGCCGGAGGCGGATTTGCCGCCGGGCACGGACCTCCATGCGCCGGAAGTGTATGCGAAGGGGCTGGAAAATTTTCAGAAGCTGCTCTCGCAGGACGCGCTGAAACAGGACGCGCAGCCGTGTTTTTATTTATACCGGCAAATCGCGGGCGGGCATTCGCAAACCGGCCTTGTCGCCGCCGCGAGCTGCGAGGATTACCTCAACGGCGTCATCAAAAAACACGAGTTGACGCGACCGGACAAGGAGGATGACCGCGTCCGCCACATCGAGGCGCTGAATGCGCAGACCGGCCCGGTTTTCCTGGCACATCGCGGCGGCGAGGCGCTGGACAAGCTTGTCGCCAAAAAAGTTTCTGGACAACCGGACGTGGATTTCACCGCTGCGGACGGCGTGCGGCACACGTCATGGACGATTTCCGACGCCGACGAAATCAAATTCGTCGAACGGACGTTTGCCGGCATCCCGCAGCTTTACATTGCCGACGGCCACCACCGCAGCGCGGCGGCGGCGCGGGTTTATCTGAAACGGAAAGCGGAAGGCGGAAAGCGGAAAGCGGAAACAGATGGCAGCGGTTTTTTCCTCGCCGTGATTTTTCCGCAGGATCAGATGCGGATTTTGCCCTACAACCGCGTGTTGAAGGATTTGAACGGCTGGACGCCGGCCCAGGTGCTGGAAATTCTCGGGGAGGCCTTCGCCATCAGCGGGGACGTTCCGCCGGTGCCCGCGCACCGGCATGAATTCGGTTTTTATATGCAGGGCAAATGGCGGCTGCTCATCTTCCGCGGAAAATTCCTGCGGCTGGACAAGCCCGACGACAATTTGAGGACGGACTTGTCCCAGGAAGAAGCGAACCCCGTCGAAAGTCTCGACGCGACGCTCCTGCAAAAAAACATTCTCGCGCCGGTTTTTGGCATTAATGATCCCCGCACGAGCGACCGCATCCATTTCGTCGGCGGCATCCGCGGCACGGCGGAGCTGGAAAGGCTCGTGGACAGCGGCGAATACGCCTGCGCGTTTTTGATGTTTCCGACGGGCATGGACGATTTGATGGCGGTGGCCGACGCGGGCGGAATCATGCCGCCCAAGAGCACCTGGTTTGAGCCGAAGCTGCGCGACGGCATGTTCTGCCACCTGATTTAGCGGATTGCAAAATGCACGAACCGGGCGAAAATTCTTTTGTGTCATTTTGTGCCATTCGTGGTTAATAATTCCGCGTGCAACCCGACCGCCTCGAACGCAGCCTCCGCGCCACCTTCATTGGGCTGGCGGTGAATGTTTTTCTCTCGGCGACGAAACTGGCTGCGGGCCTCATCGGTCATTCCCATGCGCTTGTGGCCGACGCCTGCGAATCGCTCACGGACATTTTCAGCTCCATCATCGTCTGGCGCGGTGTCGTCGTGGCGGCGGAACCGGCGGACGAGGATCATCCCTACGGCCACGGCAAGGCCGAACCGCTCGCGGCGGCGGTGGTTTCGGGAATTCTCCTGCTGGTCGCGGGCTGGATTGTGATTGAGGCGCTGCACAACCTCGGCCAGCCGCGTCCCGCCCCAAAAGCCTTCACGCTCCTCGTTTTGTGCGGCGTTATTGCGATCAAGGAATGCCTGTTCCGGTTCGTGGCGCGCGAGGCCGAATCGGTGGCCAACGCCGCCGTCCGGGCCGATGCGTGGCATCATCGCAGCGACGCCATCACCTCCTTTGCCGCAGCCATCGGCATCAGCACGGCGCTGATTGGCGGCGCCCAATTTGCGTGGGCGGACGATGCGGCGGCGATGGCGGCGGCGGGCGTCATCGCGTGGAACGGCTGGCGGCTGCTGCGCTCGACGTTCGGCGATTTGATGGACACCGCGCCTGACCGCGAAATCAGGGATGAAATCCAGCGGCTGGCCGAGACGGTTCCCGGCGTTGCGCGCGTGGAGAAATGTTTCGTCCGCAAAATGGGCTGGCAGCTTTACGTGGACATGCACGTGGAAGTGGAACCGCAGATGACCGTGCTGCGCTCGCACGAAATCGCCCATGCCGTGAAGGACAAAATCCGCGAGGGAATGCCCGCCGTCAGCGACGTGCTCGTCCACATCGAGCCGCTGGAAATTGACGCGAACAGGCAGAATGAAGAATGAAGAAGCGCAGGGCGCGGGAGGCATGCCGAAAGATTTCTTCATTCTTCCTTCCGCCTTAATCCTTCAATTTCCTTGTTCCCTTTTCCGCCCCGGCGGACATTTATAGTTGAATGCCGGAACCGGACGACATCGCGCTGCTGAAGCAATACGCCGAGGAACAATCCGAGGCGGCCTTCGCCGGGATCGTTGCGCGATATGTCAACCTGGTTTATTCCGCCGCGCTGCGCAGCGCAGGCAACGCGCACGCGGCGCGGGAAATCACGCAGGCCGTCTTCATCATCCTGGCCAGAAAGGCGCAAACTCTTGGAGCTAAAACAGTGCTGTCCGGCTGGCTGTATCAAACTGCGCGGCTGACGGCGGCAAATTATTTGCGGACGGAAATCCGCCGCCAGAACCGCGAACAGGAGGCGTATATGCAGGCGATTTTGAACGAACCGGAATCCGAAGCGTGGCGGCAAATCGCGCCGCTGCTGGACGACGCGATAGGCCGGCTCGGCGAGAAGGACCGGAATGCGATTGTGCTCCGGTTTTTTGAGAACAAAAACCTGGCGGAAGTCGGCGCGGCTTTGGGCGCGAGCGAGGACGCGGCGAAAATGCGCGTGAACCGGGCGCTGGAAAAGCTGCGGAAAATTTTCTCCAAACGCGGTGTGAATTCGACAACTGCGGCGATTGCCGGAGCGGTCTCGGCGAATTCGGTTCACACCGCGCCGGTGGCGCTGGCAAAAACCATTTCCGCAGTTGCGATTGCCAAGGGCGCGGCGGCGGGCGGTTCAACCTTAACCCTTGTGAAAGGAGCATTGAAAATCATGGCATGGACAAAAGCAAAGACAACAATCGTCAGCGGCGGGGTTGTGTTGTTTGCCATCGGAACCACCACCATCACCATCAAAGAAATTCAAGCGCACCGGACTTATCCGTGGCAAGTTCATGAAGGGATCATTAACGATGCGCAAATTAACCAGCCGCCACAGGTCAGGATTCTGCCCAGCAAATTTCACACTTCCGACTGGGCCACGATCAACGGCAAAATGATCGGCACGGGGGTCCGCGCGCAAAATGTCGTGGCTTCCGCTTACGGTTTCATCACCTCGGCCAGAGTTGTTTTCTCCAACAGCCTGCCGGCCAGCCGCTACGATTACATTGCCTGTCTGCCCGGCGGCGAAGAGGCGAACAAACGGGCGTTGCAGGCGGAAGTGAAGCGGAAATTTGGCGTCATGGGCAAAATCGAGACGCACGACACGGACGTCTGGCTGCTCAAGGTCAAGTATTCCAATGCGCCCGGTTTGAAGCGCAATGATAAGGATCATGGCAACGCCCTTTTCACCAAGCCGGATGGATACCATGGCTGGCATGAAGCCATGTCTAACCTGGCTTACAGTATCGAGGACAATTCCGATGTTCCAGTCTTTGACTGGACCGGACTCACGGATCATTTCGATTTTGATTTGAACTGCACGGAAAGCGACTTGAATAATCACGATTGGAATACGGTGAACTTGGCGCTCGGAAAACTCGGCCTCGAACTTGTTCCCACAAATATGCCCATCGAAATGCTTGTTGTCGAAAAGGTGAAATAATTTGTCTCCCTTTGCCGTCGGCGTCCATTTATTAAATGGATGATGAATGACGACATGGCGCTGGTGCGGGAATACGCCGCGAGCCAATCCGAGCAGGTGTTCGAGACGCTGGTTTCGCGCCATGTCAATCTGGTCTATTCGGCGGCGCTGCGGCAGGCGCGCGACGCGCAACTGGCGCAGGAAATCACGCAGGCGGTCTTCATCATTCTGGCGCGCAAGGCGGGGTCGTTGAGTCCGAAGACGATTTTGTCCGGCTGGCTATACCGCACGGCGCGGTTTGCCGCCGCCGACGCGCTGAAAATCCAGCGCCGCCGCCAGCTTCGCGAACAGGAGGCCATCATGGAAGGAGTTTTTCAAAACGAACCCGACGCGGCGTGGGAACAATTGTCGCCGCTGCTGGACGAGGCGATGGCGGCGTTGCGCGACAAGGACCGCGACGCGATTGTGCTGCGCTTTTTCGAGAACAAGAGCTTGCAGGAGGTGGGCGCGGCGCTGGGCTTGGAGGAGCGCGCGGCGCAAAAACGGGTGGCGCGGGGATTGGAAAAGCTCCACGCCTTTTTTGCCCGGCGCGGCGTGGATTCCACGGCGATGGGCATCGGGGAGACGATTTCAGCCAATTCGATTCAGGCCGCGCCGGTGGCGCTGGCCAAGACAATTTCCGCCGTTGCGATAACCAAAGGCGCGGCGGCGGGCGGATCAACCCTGGCTTTGGTCAAAGGAGCATTGAAAATTATGGCATGGACAAAGGCAAAAACGGCGGTCGTCGCGGCAGTGGCGATGATTCTGGCGGCGGGAACGACCACCCCAATCATCATTCATCATTACCGGGCGGCTGGTTCAATTTTTTCTTCGACGAAAGATTTGACCGATAGCGATAACGCGCGGTTTGCAAAGCTGACGGGCACGATGCCAACTGATGTGGCCAGGACATTTTTTGATGCGTGTTCGCAGAATGATTGGGAGGAGGCCGCCAAGTTCTGGCCACCGGGCGCGCTGAAGCAGAGGCCAACATTTTTGAACGCGTTCACAAACATATATGGCGGGTTGGAAAGCGTCAGTCTGGGCAAGCCGTTCAAAGGCAGGGTGATCATGTTTGGGAATATGGAATACGGCGGCGTGTTTGTGCCCTACGAAATCCGGCTGAAGGACGGCACGGTCAAGAAGTGGAATCTGGCCATCCGCTGCGACAATCCTGAACATCGCTGGTATTACGATGGCGGCATGTAATCCGGCTGGTTGTAACCGCTCATCTTCGCTGATTCACGCCAATCGAAAACCATCAGCGCCGATTGGCGCCGATTGGCGCTCTTAAAAAAGCGGTGAATTTTGTCCGATTTTGGCGTCGGGCGGACATATAAGTAAGAAGGCTTGGACAAATTCCATGGTCAGGCGCGTCATTCCACCGGACGGCAGGAATGCGGTGCTATAATTTTTCATTTAGTTTGTAACTGAATTCAGCGGGCGTTGTTGTTATGGTAGAGAGATCAATGAAGCCGGACGAACAAAACCGTTCGCGTGGCAGGCCGCTTGTCAGCATGGAAACGCGGCGGCGCGGTTCTCATGTTCAGCCGATTGTTCCGATTTGCGCAAAGGAAATGGAGCCGCCGATTGTCAAATGGGGTATGAACCGTCAGGTAGGGGCGTTTACCCTGATCGAATTGCTCGTTGTCATCGCCATCATCAGCATCCTGGCGGCAATGATTTTGACGGCGGTGAGCAAGGCCAAGAATTCGGCCTGCAAGGTGACGGACATCAACAACCTCCGGCAGATCGTGATTGCCCTCCAGGCCTTTGTGTCCGATGACGATGATGTGCTGCCGCCGCCGAATTGGGACAACGGCGGTTTTGCCAGCGCGCAGGGCACCAACACCGGCTGGCTTTACGCGGTGAACCTGAACGCCAGCGGCACAAACAAATTTAATGTGAAAACAGGATTGTTCTGGGACGCGTTGCAGAATCCAAAAATCTATTTTTGCCCGATGGACAAGCCTGATGAGAGCCGTGCGTCGGCGTATTTTGGCGGCGAGGTGATAGAGCGTCCGCAGCAAATTTCGAGTTATGCGATGAATGGCGCGGTCATCGGTTACATGTCCATGATTTATCCGCCGGTGAAGCTGGAGCAAATGCAGCCGGAGGATTGCGCGTTTTGGGAAACGGATGAAACCGACCCGCACAATTTCAATGACGGTGCGAATTATCCCGGCGAGGGCGTCAGCCCGCGGCATTATCAGGGCGGCATCCAGGCCACGTTCGGCGGACAGGTCAATTATGTCCGGCTCCAGGACTGGTATAACGACGTGGCGGCGACGAATAAAAACCGCCTGTGGTGTTATCCGCTCAGCGCGGACGGCGGCGACCCGGCATATCCGGGCCACACCCAGCAGTAGCCGGAAATGAAGGCGGATGTCGGAAAACTTTGAACGGCGGCGATGAATTTTTGTTGAATAATGAAATGGATGCGTAAGACTCATCCATTACCGCCCGCCGGGAGAATTAAGTTGCTGAAATTTTATGAAAACAATCGGGATGATCAACGAACGAAAGCCGGGAGCCGGATTCAACGCAAACGCCGGTTTTCGGCGGGCTTTTGCTTTCACGCTGATGGAGTTGCTGGTGGTCATCTCCATCATCGCCATTCTGGCGTCGCTGCTGCTGCCGGTGTTGTCCGCGGCCAAAAAACGGGCAGGGCAGGCACAGTGCATCAACAACCTCAAGCAGCTCGGCCTTGGCATGCAGATGTATATTGACGACAACCGCGACACGTTCCCGGGCATGGCGTCGCAGCACAGCGGCTTTCAGGCGTCCGACTGGATTTATTGGCGGACAACCTCGACCAACCCCCCGGTCCAGCAAAGCCCAATCGTTGTCGCGATGGCGAATGCGAGCCCCAAATTGTTTCGCTGCCCGCTGGACACTGACGACAGCGTGCGAATTGCCCAGGCGGACGGGGTCAACGGCCCTTACCTTTACAGCTATAGTTTGACCAGCTACGAAACCACCACTACCCCGGTTGACGCAAACGGCAACTCCCACGACATCAATCCGGGAATGTCGTCGAACTTTGCAAATGGCCAAAATCTACCCTTTACCCTGGCCGCCGTTCGCAATCCCGATACGAAAATCATGTTTGCGGAAGAGGTGGCGTCGCACAGCAGCAGTGACAATGGAACCGGCGTGGTGGATCTTACGGTCATCAATGACGGTCGCTGGGAGCCTGCAAACGGTGATCCATTGACCATCCGGCACGGCGGCAAGGCGGATGTGACTTTTGCCGACTTCCATGTGGAACCGGAGACATGGGAATTTGGAGACAACATCACCAATTCCGAACCGGATTTGTGAATCGCCACGGTTTTTACCCACTGAATCTTAAAATTTATGGCGTGGACAAGAACAAAAACGATGGCGACCACGGGCGCCACACTCCTGGTGATGATCGCGTTGGTGGTCATCGTGAAACTGGCATTTTTCCCGTCGGTCAGCGACAAATTTTTTCAGACCAGTTCCATATTGCGTCAGGCACCGCCGGGGCTGGCCATCGTCCGTCCAACGCATTTTCCCAAAGCGCCGACCAATGGAATCACTTTTTCAACCGTCAAGGGGTCGCAGTGGATAGTGGGTCGCAACGTGCCGTTTCAGAATGTCATCGCCCTGGCTTACAGCTACAACCCGGGTCGCATTTCACTACCGTTCGGCGCGCCAAAAAACAATTTCGATTTTCTGGTCACGGTGCCCAAAGACCCGGAGGCGGGCTTGCGGTCGGCCATTCGCAAAAAGCTGGGTTACACCGCGCAGGTGGAAACACGCGACACGCCGGTGCTCGCGCTCAAGGTGGAGGATCCGAATTCGACAGGTCTGAAGGTGAGCACGGCCTCGAAGGAAAATAAAACAGAAAAGAACGGCCGGCTTTATTTCACGCACATGAAACTGAATGTGATCATGGATGGTTTGGAGAGCGTTCTCAAGACGCCGGTGGTGGACAAGACGGGCCTGACGAATTATTACGATTTCTCGCTCATTTGGGACACGCAGACGGCGAAGCAGATTCAAAGCGGAACGCTGGATCAGACCACCGGGCAGAAAATCCTCACCGAATGGGGGCTTGGGCTGGAGCCGGACATGGCTTCGCTCGAAATGCTTGTGGTGAAAAAGGTCAATTAGCGGATGTTTATGGCTGAAGGTCGCCAGTCAGGAGTCGGAGACATGAACCCTGGCGCGCGCCATCCGGCACTTTGGCCACGCGAAGCAAAACGAAAACGGCACAGTGCCCGCCCCGCCTTCACGCTCATCGAGCTGCTCGTCGTCATCGCCATCATCGCGATTCTGGCGGCGCTGCTGCTGCCGGTGCTGTCGGCGGCCAGACAGAGGGCCAGGGCGATTGACTGTCTCAACAACCTGCGGCAGATCATGCTGGCGATGAAATTGTATCTGGATGACAACCGAGGAATGATGATTCCGTTGTGGGTGGAGCAGGGATCTTCCGGCTGGCCCGCTTGGAACTACGATCCTACGACCTTTGCCATCCCATACACGCCCGGCGCGGATTTTCTCTGGTGGCCGGACAAGCTGCGGCTGGACGGCTTCGTTCCGTCGCAAAAAACCTTTTGTTGTCCCGCCCTGACACTGCCGGCCACCGACGCCGGCGGCGGGTCTGTCAGCACCAATTACACGTTGGGCATCGGCATGAATTATCCCGAATACGGATGGATATCGCCAAGGCAGGGATTTCCGCATCCGGTCTACACCACCTCCCTGGAAGATCAAGTGGCCAATCCCGGCCAGTCCATCGTGTTTGCGGATGCCGGCGGCATCGCGAACTACGAGGAGACCGACGCGGACAACTGGCAGGAAATCCCGGCCACGGGCTGCGCCTATTTCCGGGTGCCGAGCGATTCCTATTACGAGATTTTGAAGGGCGACGCGCGCTCGGTTCCGAGACATGCCGGGCAGGTGAATGCCGCCTTTTTCGACGGTCACGTTCAGAAACTGCGCAACAGCACCATCCGCTACGATTTGCCCAGAACCAACAACGCCGTTCTCTGGGCGAAGAACAACAACGGCGCCAGTCCTTGATCAAAAAATTAGCTGGACAAATTTTATGATTCACCGCGTCATTGAAACGGACACTATGAACCCTCCGGCACCGGCAAAAGGCAGACGGGCATTTACCTTGATGGAACTGCTTGTGGTCATTTCCATCATCGCCATTCTGGCGGCGCTGCTGTTGCCGGTGCTGTCAGCGGCGAAGCAAAGGGCCAGATCCGCTGACTGCCTCAACAACATGAAGCAGATCATCCTGGCGACTAAATTGTATCTGGATGACAACCGCGAAGCCATGGTTCCGTTGTGGGTGGAGCAGGGCGCTCCCGGCTGGCCACCCTGGACTTTCGATTACAACACCTTCATCGTCCAAAAAACAACCTACCTCTGGTGGCCGGACAAGCTCCGTTTGGACAATTTTATTCCGGCACAAAAATCGTTTAATTGTCCCGCCCTGACCCAGCCCGCCATTGACGCGCATGGCCAGTCCGCCAGCACCAATTACGCCCTTGGCATCGGCATGAATTATCCCGAATACGGAGCCGTCGTGCCGAAGGCGGACAACCCGGATCCGGTCTATGCCTCCGCCAGTGAGGCCCAGGTGAGCAATCCAAGCGGGTCCATCGTGTATGCCGACGCAGCCCAGATTGTTTCGGATTTCGACGAATCCAACCCAGACAGTTGGACGGAAATCCCCGCCACCGGCTGCACCTATTTTCGCGTGCCGAGCGATACAAACGATTGGAGCAAAGTTGATTTCAGCCGTTCGGTTCCGAGGCACGGCAAACGGGTGAACGCCGCGTTTTTTGACGGCCATGCGACGCTGCTGCACAACGGTGCCATTGGCTACGATCTGGACCGAACCAACACCGCCGCCCTGTGGCCGAAGAACAACCTCGGCGAAACGCCATGATGCGAATTTGTTTCGCGGACCGTTGAATCGTTGTATCGGCTGCCGATTCCCGATTCGACGTGCGCATTTCCACTTTGCGTTCTTCGCGTCGTGGCGGTTTAATATGCCCGCATGAAAATTGTTTTAGCTTATTCGGGCGGCCTCGACACCTCGGTGCTGCTTTCGTGGATCAAGGAAAAATACAACGCCGAGATGATCGCGTTCTGCGCGAACATCGGGCAGGAGGACGAACTCACCGGCCTCGAAGCGAAGGCGCGCAAAACCGGCGCGTCCAAAATCTACATTGACGATTTGCAGGAGGAGTTCGCGCGCGACTTCATTTTTCCGATGTTGCAGGCTGGCGCAATTTACGAGGGCCAGTATTTCCTCGGCACCAGCATCGCCCGGCCGCTCATCGCCAAGCGCATGGTGGAGATTGCAAAGAAGGAAAAGGCCGACGCCATTGCGCACGGCGCGACGGGGAAGGGGAATGACCAGGTGCGTTTCGAGCTGACCGCCGCCGCGCTCGCGCCGGACTTGCAGGTCATCGCACCTTGGCGGGACGCTTCCTACCGCAGCCAGTTTCCCGGACGGCAGGAGATGATTGATTACTGCGCGCAGCACAAGATTCCCGTGCAGGCCAGCGCCAAGAAGCCGTTTTCGAGCGACCGGAATCTCCTGCACATTTCCTACGAGGCTGGCATTCTCGAAGATCCGTGGATGGATGCCGGCGATTTGAAATTTCGCGGTTCGTTCACGACGCTCTCCGTGTTTCCCGAAGACGCGCCTAACAAACCGGAGTTCGTCCTGCTGGATTTCGTGAAGGGCAACTGCGTGGCCGTGAACGGAAAGAAATTGAATCCGCTCGGCGTGATGAAGACGCTCAACAAGCTCGGCGGAAAACACGGCGTGGGCCGTGTGGACATGGTGGAGAACCGGTTCGTCGGCATGAAATCGCGCGGTGTGTATGAAACGCCCGGCGGCGCCATCCTGCATTTCGCGCACCGGCAGATGGAGACGCTCACGATGGATCGCGAAGTCATGCACCAGCGCGACGCGCTCATTCCGAAATATGCCGAGCTGGTTTACAACGGCTTCTGGTATGCGCCCGAACGCCTCGCGCTCCAGGCCTACGTGACCGAGAGCCAGCGGAACGTGACCGGCACCGTGCGCGTGAAGCTCTACAAGGGCAACATCATGGTCGCCGGACGCAAATCGCCGGTGAGCCTCTACAACCCGCACATCGCCACGATGGAAGCCGACCCGACCAAGGCCTACAACCAGAATGACGCCACAGGCTTCATCCGGCTGAACGCCTTGCGCCTAAAAGTCGCGGCGAAGGTAAATGGGAAGAAAAAGTAAAAAGCGTCTCCGAATTGTCGGAATATTTTTAGGAACGGGGACGGGTTTCGACTGCCGAGTCAGGTTGCGAACGCGGTTCTGTCCCCGGCAAAAAAAGCGGCGATGCCGAAGCATCGCCGCTTTTTTGAATCAGCCTGCTTACCAGAACTTGATGTAAAACAGGACGACGCAGGCCACGACAATCAGGCTCAAGACGACGTCCAGGGCGTTCCAGCTTTCGCGCGTGGCGGTCTTTTCCGCCGGCGTCGCGCCATACCATGTGTATTTGATGGTTTTGGGATCCGGCGCCTTGGTCATGAGGCTGATGATGACCATCAACGCGGCGGTGAGCACAAACAGACCTTCGCAGTAATACAGCCAGTGAATGTTCCAGAAGTCGAACATGATGGCGTTGTGCGCGGCCTTGATGGGGGCGATGCCGGCGTTGTATTGATCCAAGGTGATGACCTTGTGGTAGAGATCGCCCTTGAGCTTGGTCACCGCGTCGGCGTCGTTGCGCATGACGAGGTCGGCGGCGAGGCGTCCGAAACCGCCAATCATGCCGATGACGAAAGCCCACAATGCGGCGGGGGCGGTGGCGCGTTTCCAGAACACGCCCAGTCCGAACAGGACCGCGATGGCGGGCGAGAGGTAGCCCTGCACGTTTTGCAGATACAGGTAGAGCGGCATGTGGAGGTTTTTGATCACCAGCACCCAGCAGATGCCGACGAAAACAATCGCCGCCGTGGCGATGCGGCCGACAATCACCTCGGTTTTGCCGGAGGCGTTCGGATACCATTCGCGGTAGAAGTCCATCGTGAACAGGGTGGCGGACGCGTTGAATTTGGATCCGAGCGACGCCATCAGTGCGACGATCATGCCGCAGGCCACCATGCCGCGCAGGCCGTGCGGAAGAATCTGCGCCACGAGCGAGGTGTAGGCGGCGTCGCCACTGGTGCTGAAACCGACGCCCGGCGTCTTGGTCAGCGCAAACGCAATCATGCCCGGCACGAGGAAGATGAACACCGGTGTCAGCTTGAAGAAGCCGGCGAGGATGGTGCCGCGGCGGGATTCCTGCTGGTTTTTTCCGGCAAGCACGCGCTGGACGATGTATTGGTCGGTGCACCAATACCAGAAGCCGATGATGGCCGATCCGGGCAGGATTGCCAGCCAGGGCCAGTCGGGATCGTTGATGGAGCGGACGAGGTGGACATTGCTGCCGACAGTCGTGAGGGTCGCATGCCAGCCGTCAATGAGGCTGCCGTGACCCAGAACGCGCAGTCCCATGAACAGGATGCAGACGGAACCAAGGATGAGCACCGGCGACTGGAGCACGGCGGTATACATGATGACGCGCATGCCGCCAAAGACCGTGTAAAGCCCGGTGGTGAACGCCAGTCCCAAGGCGATGGCCCAGAAGACATCTATGTCTCCAAGAAATGGAACGTGAACCGTATTTACGTTCAACAAGGTGCGGATGACGACGTCGCCGGCGTAAATGGTGGCGGCGATTTTTGTCAGCACCAGGCTGGCCATGGTGAGCAGGCTCAAGACATTTCGCGAACCGCGGCTGAAGCGGAGTTCGAGAAACTCCGGCATGGTGAAGACCTTCATGCGGTCGTAGAGCGGCACAAAGGCCCAGCCCAGGATGAGAATCCAGTAGGCGTGCATTTCCCAGTGGGCCATCGCCATGCCGGTGGCAAAACCCGCGCCGGCCAGACCGACGAGGTGTTCGGAACCGATGTTGGAGGAGAAGATCGAGGAGCCGATCTGCAGCCAGTTGGCGTCGCGGCCGGACAGGAAGTAATCCTTGCCGGACTCGTTCTTCTTCCGCATGGAATACCAGACGGTCAGGATCATGCCGATGGCAAAGGCGATGATGACGACCAAGTCCAGGCCGTTGAACACAGTGCCGTTCATTCCCCCCGCCACGGACGCCGTGGCGAGGGAGTTGGTGGCCACGTCCAGGTTGTTGGTTGCCGCCAACACGCTGTTGGTTATTTCGTTCATAGAATTTGGATTGTTCCGGCCTGATTACTCGGCGCTGAATTTATACTCGATGATATTGTGGTAGATCTCGCCCGGCTTGAGTTCCACCGACGGGAAATTCGAGTGGTTCGGCGAGTCGGGATAATGCTGTGGCTCCATCGCAATAGCGGAACGGCGTTGATAGACCTTGCCATCCTTGCCGGTAAGGGTGCCGTCGAGGAAATTGCCGGCGTAAAATTGCAGGCCGGGTTCGTCGCTCCAGACTTCCATCACGCGGCCGCTGTTCGGATCGGTCACGCGGGCCATCAGGCCGAACTTGCCGGCCGGTTTGTTGATGACCCAGTTGTGGTCGTAGCCGGGGCCATATTGCAGCACCGTGTTCTTGTCGTTGATGCGCGCTCCGATCGCCGTGGGTTTGTGGAAATCAAACGGCGTTCCCGCCACGGTGGCGAATTCGCCTGTCGTGATCAAGGCGCTGTCCACCGGCGTGGTCTTGTCGGACTTGATATAAACCAGGTCGCCGAGGATGTCGCCGTTGCCCTGGCCGGAAAGGTTGAAATACGAATGATGTGTCAGGTTCACCACCGTCGGCTTGTCCGTCGTCGCGGTGAAGGTCAGCTTCAACGAGTTGTCGTCGGTCAGCGTGTAAACCGCCGTGACGTTCAGGTTGCCGGGGAAGCCTTCCTCGCCATCCTTGCTCAGATAATTCAATTCGAGCCGCGGGCCGTTCGGTCCGATGTCCGCCTTTGTCACCGTCCAAACCACCTTGTCAAAGCCTTTCACGCCGCCGTGCAGGGTGTTTCCGTTGTTGTTGCCCGCGAGGGTGTAGGTCTTGCCTTCGAGCGTGAACTTCGCGCCGCCGATGCGGTTTCCGTAGCGGCCGATGAGCGCGCCGAAATACGGATTGGATTTTGCATACGCCGGGGTCAAATAACCGTCCAAGCTGTCGAAACCGAGAACGATGTCGTCGAACTTGCCGTTTTTGTCCGGCATGGTGAGCTTCTGCAAAATGCCGCCGTAGGTCATGATGCGCGCCTCGGCGCCTTTGGAATTGCACAGTGTGTAGATTTCAACCGGTGTGCCGTCCGGGGTTTTGCCGAAGTCGGCTTTCGTGATGGTGGATGTTGTGTTATAGGCAGACATGGATGCGCAGCCTGCCAGAGAAGCTGCCAGCAGTCCAGCCGCTATTGCTTGTGGGATGTGGTGGTTCATTTTGGTGTTTTTTGGTTGTCGGGATTTTGGATTTGTTGCACGACGCTTTCCGGCACCGCCAAAACGGCTCCGTGCCGGATGCCTGTCGGGAAAGTCACGGTCGGCGAAATGTCCTGCCATGTTTTCATGTCGGCGGATTTGATCGCGCCGTAGTATCTGGGACTGGTGTAATGGTCAAAGTAGACGAAAGTCTCGCCGCCGATTTTTATCGCCGTCGGCCCCTCGACCCAGTTCGTCGAAATCGCCGGGCTGGCCGGGCCAAACGGCCCCTCCGCGGAATCGCCCACCGCGATGCGCAGGTTTTTCTTCACCGGATTCTTCGTCTCGTCCTTGACGATCAGATAATACCTGCCGCCGTCCGCCAGCATCGTCGCGTCAATCACATTGAAGCCGCCGTCATACAGCAGCTTCGTCGGCGAAAAGTTCGTGAAGTCCTTCGTCGTGACGTAATAAATCCGGTGGTTGTAGCGGATTCCCTGGCTCTGGTCGCCGGAGTCCTCCGTCGCCGGGAATTTTCCGGGAATCGTCGTCGCCCAGAACACCAGCCACCGCCCCTTTGCCGTGTCATAAAACAATTCCGGCGCCCAGACATTTGCCGCCGTCGGATCATTTTCCATCACCGGAACCGCGCGTTCCTCCGACCAGTGGACCAGGTCCGTTGAACTCGCGTAGCCGAACACCGTCGGGCGGCCCCAGCTCGTCGTCCACACCATGCGGAACACGCCGTCCGGCCCCAGCCGCAAACACGGATCGCGCATCAGCTTGCCGCCGACCTGCGGTTCCAGAAACGACCTGCCGTTCGGCGCCTTCAATTCCGTCCAATTCAAGCCGTTCGTGCTGGTGGTCAAAAACAGGCCGGCCTGGCCGTTCGGCTCGCGGAAAAACGAGAAGAGGAAAACATCATTTGTGTCTGCCGCAAAACCGGCCGACACAAATGCAAAAAACAACACGCCGGCAACGGCACGTAGCCAATTCAAAGTTGGGCGTTGAATGTTGACTGTTGACTGTTTCATTTCCCTTTTTACTTCTGTCCGTAATACGCCTTCGGGCCGTGCTTGCGCAGGAAATGTTTGTCGAGCAGCGCCGACGGCATGGGTTTGATTTTGGGATTGAGGCGCAGGGTTTCGGCCGCCAGTTGCGCGACGAATTCCAGGACGCACGCATTATGCACCGCGTCGTTTAAATCCTTGCCCCAGGTGAACGGTCCGTGGCTCGCCACCAGCACGGCCGGATGCTGCATCGGGTCGAGCTTCGATTTCTTGAACGTCTCGACGATGACGTGGCCGGTGTTTGCCTCGTAATCGGTTTTGATTTCGGCGGGCTTCATCGCGCGCGTGCAGGGCACGGTGCCATACCAGTAATCCGCCTGCGTCGTGCCGTAGGCCGGAACCGCCCGGCACGCCTGCGCCCACGCCGTCGCGTGCAGGCTGTGCGTGTGGACAACGCCGCCGATTTTTGGGAACGCGCGGTAAAGCACCAGATGCGTCGGCGTGTCGGAACTCGGCTTGAGGTAGCCGTCAACGACCTTGCCGGTCTCCAGCGAGACGACGACCATGTGCTGCGGCTTCATGCTGGCGTAAGGCACGCCGGACGGTTTGATGACGACGAGGCCGCGCTCGCGGTCAATCGCGCTGGCGTTGCCCCAGGTCTGGATGACCAGACCCTCCTTGACCAAATCAAGGTTCGCTGCGCAAACCTGCTGCTTTAGTTCCTCAAGCATGGAGATAATTAAGATTATTTACGAACCCGGTTGCGAATGTCAATGAGTTGCTTCATCACGCCGTAAAGATTGCCGTTCCAATCCTTCGTGCCGAAGGCGTCGTGCAATTCCTTGTAAAGCGCGTAGAGCTGCCTGTAAACCGCGTGCGCCTTCGGGTTCGGTCTGTAAATGACCGGTTTCAGGCCGGTCATCTTCTTCTGCGCCGCCGCGTAGTTTTTGTGCGCACCGGCCACCACCGCCGCCGCGATGGCCGAGCCGAGCGCGCAAGTCTGCGCCGAACGCGACAGCTTCATCGGCCGGCCGGTCACGTCCGCGTAAATCTGCATCGTCAGCGGGCTTTTTTCCGCGATGCCGCCGCAGTTCACGATCTGTGAGATTTTCACGCCATATTCCTCAAACCGGTTGATGATCGTCAGCGCGCCGAAGGCCGTCGCCTCCACCAGCGCGCGGTAAACTTCCGCCGGCGTCGAGTAAAGCGTCTGGCCGACCAGCAGCCCGGTGAGGCGTTGATCCACCAAAATCGTGCGGTTGCCGTTGTTCCAGTCGAGCGCGAGCAGGCCGCTTTCGCCGGGCGCGAGCTTGAGCGCCTCCTCGTCCAGCTTGCGGTGCGACAGTTTTTCGCCGTGCGGCTGGATGTAATTGACCCACCAATTGAACAAATCGCCGACGGCGGACTGGCCGGCTTCGAGACCGAAATATCCCGGCAGCACGCTGCCATCCACGATGCCGCAAAGTCCCGGCACGTCGGCCAGCTTGCCGGTGTTCGCCGCGATGGAAATGTCGCAGGTGCTCGTGCCGATGATTTTTACCAGCGTTCCGGGTGTGACGCCGCTGCCGACCGCGCCGAGATGGCAATCGAACGCGCCGACGGCGACGGGAATTCCCGCCGCCAAACCGGTTTTCTTCGCCCACGCCGCCGTGAGTCCACCGACCGCGCGGTCAATCGTGTGAACACGCGGCGTCAGACGGGCGCGCAGTGCTGCGAGCTTTGGGTCGAGCTTGGTCAGAAATTGGGTGTCGGGATAGCCGTTCCATTTTGCGTTCCACATCGCCTTGTGACCGGCGGCGCAGACGCCGGCGATGAATTTATCGGGATGCTCCGTGCCGGTGAGTGACGCGGGAACGAAATCGGAAAGTTCCACCCACGAATGCGCGGCGTCGAAAACCTCCGGCGCGGTGCGCAGGCAATGCAACAGCTTGCTCCAGAACCATTCGCTCGAATAGGTGCCGCCGCATTTGGCGAGATATTGCGGGCGCATTTTTTTTGCCAGCGCGGTGATTTCGACGGCTTCATTGACGCCGGTGTGATCCTTCCAAAGCCATGCCAGCGCGGCGGGATTGTTTGCGAATTTTTTCTGGAACACCAGCGGCTGGCCATCCTTGTCCACCGGCAACGGCGTGCTGCCGGTCGTGTCCACGCCAATGCCGATGACCTGGTCGGCGCTGAATCCCTTGACGGCTTTTTTAGCCGTGGCGAGCGCCTGCTTGATGGTGGTTTCCGCGCCGGCGAGATAATCGGCGGGATGCTGCCGGGCGAGGTTCGGGTCGCGCGACAAAACCACGCCCTGCGTGCCGTGGGCGTAAGTCCAGACGGCGGCGGCAATTTCCGCGCCGTTGGCGACGTTGACGATGAGGGCGCGAACGGAATTCGTGCCGTAGTCCAGACCGATGGTGTAACGAGGGTTCATGATGTGATAAATGGAGTTTGGTGTCGGTTATTTTACGCGCAGGACGGTGAATGAGTTTGCCGGAAATTCGTGCTGAAACTTTGCGCTGGAAATTTTCAACACGCTTTGCTTGGGCGAGATTATTTGCGGCGTGGCAAAGGAATTTTCATCACCGGGCTGGCCGGCCAGAACCGTGAGTCTGGCGCTGCCGGAAATTTTGCCCATGCCGGCCAGATTCAACTGCACGGCGGCTGGTGCGTTGTCGCCGTTGACAACTTTGAGAATGATTTCCCCGCTGGCGTTGTCGCGCGTGGCGGAGGCGAACAGCTTCGCGCCGGGCGCGGAATCCAGTTTCACCGGCAGCACCACGTCGCCGTGGTTGAGGCTATAAAGCTGCTGCACGTAATAATTGGGCGTGCGATAAACGCCCATCGTGTTGACCCAGATCAAATCCGGCGTCCACTGCCAGGCGTCAATGTTGGCGAAGAGCGGCGCATAGCTCGCCATGCGCACCACGTCGCCGTTGCGTTCCAGGCCGGTCATGCAGGCGGCCTCGGACAGCGCGCACTCCAGGTTGTTGCGGTTTTTCACGCTGACGGTTTTATCGCTTTGCGCGGCGTATTCGCCGAAGAAGACTTTCGGGCCGTTGCGGTCGTAATTGTCGTAGCGATGCGTGTTCTCGAAAAACCAGCTTGGATTTGCGTAGCAGTGCTCGTCAATGATGTCGGCGTGCAGCTCGCGCAGCTTTGACCAGGCGAACTTGAACCGGTTGTCCGACGGTTCGGGACCGGCGGCGGAGACGAGCTGGATTTCCGGATGTTTCGCCTTGATCGCATTGGCGAACAAAATGTAGCGGTCAATGTATTGCTGGCCCCATTGCTCGTTGCCGACGCCGAGCATTTTCAAATGGAACGGTTCGGGATGGCCCATCGCCGCGCGTTTCGCGCCCCAAGTCGTATTGGTTGCGCCGTTGGCAAATTCAATCAGGTCGAGCGCGTCCTGAATGTAAGGCCCAAGCTGGTCGAGCGGGCAGAGTTCGGCGGAATTGAACTGGCAGGCCATGCCGCAGTTCACCAGCGGCAGCGGCGATGCGCCGATGTCCTCGCACAGTTGGAAGTATTCGTAGAAGCCGAGGCCGAACGATTGGTAATAATCCGGCGTGGGGCGGTGGACAAATTCTGTGTTCCAGCGGTTGACGAGCAGCGGGCGTTCCTCGACCGGGCCGATGGTGTTTTTCCACTGGTAACGGAGCTTCAACACGGAGCCTTCCACGATGCAGCCGCCGGGGAAGCGCAGAAAACCCGGATGCAAATCGGCCAGCGCCTGCACCATGTCCGCGCGCAAACCGCCGGGCCGGTTTTTCCAAGTGTGCCGCGGAAACAGCGAAACCATGTCGAGGTCAACGATGCCTTTGCCGTCCATGACAATCGCCAGCCGCGCCTTGGGGTCGGTGTCTTTGGGATGCAGCGTGGCGGTGTATTTTTTCCAGCCGGAGGAGAAATTGGTCAGTCCCACCGAGTCGAGCAACGTGCCGTCGCCGCCGTAGAGTTGCAGCCGCAGGACCGGTGAGCCGTCCACGCCGCGAATCTGCGCGGAGAAATCATAAGTTTCATCCTTGCTCACGCCCATGCCGCGATAGCCTTCGTTTGAAACACCAAATGGCGCCGATCCTTCCGACAGAATCCGCAGATAATGCGGATTGGCGGCATTGAACGGCTCGTCGTTGCGGATGGACAATTCGCCGTGGGCCAGATTTGGATGAATTTCGATCCAGCCCATCATCGGGTCGGGAAATTCAAACCCGCGATTTTTCACCAGCTCGGCGTAAAGCCCGCCGTCTGCGCCGAAATTGATGTCCTCGAAGAAAATTCCCCACATGCCGGGATTGAGCTGTGCGCCCGGCTGGTCCGTCTGCACGGTGATGGACGCGGCTTGCGCCAGGCCGGCGACCAGCATCAATGCAACGACCGATGACGAATGACGAACAAGATTCTTCATGTTTATTTTGTTGTGCGCAGGACGCGCAAACCGGTCAGGCCGGCAAATGACTTGCCCGGGTGGACGGCAAATTTCACGGTGACGCATTGTTTTCCCTGCGTGAGCGCCGGTGCCAGCGGAAACATCGCGTCGTTTGCGCCGACCGAGGCGTCTCCGGCTGCGGGCTGCGCCGACATGATTTGCCCATCCACGAGCAGGTCAAAATTGGCAGCGCCTTGTCTGCCGTCACGAAACGAAGCGACGAGTTCCAGTGGTTGTCCGGGCAATACTTTGACCTGGTAGCTGAACCAGCCGGCGGCCTGCCGCCATTTGAAGCCGTAGGAATCACCGCTCTGGGTTTGTTCCCCCTGCATCTTGTGGTCGGTTTCGGATTGTTCCTCGCCGGGATGAACGGCATCCACCGCGCGCGCCTCCTCGGCCATGCGCCGCGCCTCCTCGGCGGCAAACTTGGCGGCCTCCACCCGCCATTCGGCCTCGGTGAGGAGTTTCCAGTAAACCGTGTAGCGCTGGCGGTGGATTTGATAAAACGGCTCCAGCGTCACGTCCTGCGGCCGTCCGATGCCACGCGTGCGAAACGTGAGCGGCCGGCCGGGAACCGGTCTGACCTGTTTGAGCAATTTGTCCGCTGTCGTCACCAACACCGGTGCGGCCGGATCCGGCACGTTGTTGAATTGGGTCTGGGTGGTGGCCAGGGGCTCCGGCATGTTGTTGGTGCCGAGTTCGCCAGCCAGCACAATCGGACCGTAAAGCAGCGCGGCCTCGTTGGTGGAGTCCGGCAAGAATTCGGTATGCAGCCGCATCGGCATTTGGATTTTGACGGTGTCGCCGTTGTGCCATTCGCGGTCGAGTGTGAAGTAGCTGCCGGGCGAGGATTCGATTTTTTGCTTCCGTCCGTTGATGGAAACTTTCGCGCCATCCACCGCCCATACGGGATGGCGGACTTTCAATGAGAATTGCACCGGCTTCTGCGCGGTGATTTTCAGGATCGTGGTGTCGCTTTCCGGGAACCGGGTTTCCTGACGGACGGAAATTCCCTTGTCCGCCCAGTTCAATTCAGAAGCGATGAACAAATTGACGTAGAGCGAATCCGGTCCGTGATAATAAATCGTGTTGCCGTATTTGGAATGGTTTTCCATGCCAGTGCCGACGCAGCACCAGAAGGAATTTTCCGGCGTCGAATACACCTTGAAGTGCCCGGGCTTGAGCGACATGAAATAGGTGAACATGTCGGTGTCCGGGTCCTGCGAGCCGAGGATGTCGTTGTAAAGCGCGCGCTCGTAAAAATCCATCTTCGCCGCGTCCGGCTCCAGCGCGAACAGATCGCGCGTGAGCTTGAGCATGTTGTAGGTGTTGCAGGTCTCGCACGTTTCGTCACTTAAATGGCCGCCAAACTGGTTGGTGGGGAAGAAATGCTCGCGGTCGCTGTCGCCGCCAATCACATAGGAACGATCCAGCGCGACGGCGTTCCAAAACGTGTTGGCGGCGGTCAGGAACTGCGGTTCGCCGGTGAATTCGTATTCGCGGGTGATGCCGACGATCTTGGGAATCTGCGTGTTGGCGTGCAATCCGTTCAGCTTGTCCTCTCCGTGTTCCAGCGGGTCGAGCACTTTCTGGTGGTTGAACGCCCCGGCCAGTTGCAGGTAATTGGTGTTGCCCGTCACGCCGTAGAGATTGGCCAGCACCTCGGTCATGCCGCCCTGCTCGGTGTCGAGCGTCCGTTGCATTTGTTGCGGCGTCAGGCGGTTCACGCGGAACTTGGCCCAGTTGGCCATGTTGGTGAGCACTTCCAGCGCCTGCGCGTTGCCGCAATACTGGTGGGCATCCAGCAACCCGGCCATGATCTTGTGCAGCGTATACCACGGCGCCCAGACCGGCTTGCCCTGCTCAAGCTGGTCAATCATCGTTTCGGGAAACGCGGACAAATAGCCCTCATGAAAACCCGCCGCCGGAGAATGGCTCTGGCATTCGGCCAGTCCGGCGACGAGATTATCCACCTGCCGCTTGAGCCTGGGGTCGCCGGTGCTGGCGAACATCATCGAACACGCGGACAGGTAATGCCCCACCGCGTGCCCGCGCAACTGGCAGTCCGGCGCTTCCCACCCGCCATACGGTTTCGCGTCCGCGGGCAGCCCGACGTTGACGCGGAAATTCCGCAACAGGCGGTCCACGTCTAGGTTTAACAGGTATTGCTGATCCCGGAGCATCGCGTCGCGGAACGGTCCGTCCAGCAGCCGCACCTGCGACAAAGGAAACGGCTGCGCCTGCGGAGCGACAGCCGGCGTGATGTCGCCGCGTGAAAAGGTCGCCGCCAAAACAGTGACGGCAACGAGCATTTTTGCCTTCAGCCTTTTCACGCGCATGGAATTTTCTCGATGAGCTTGACTGGGTTGAATCAGGAAACCCAGCCGCTCTTCAAGCCGTAGGCGCAGTCGTTCCAAACCAGTTCCTGCTTGAACTGGCGGAGCTTCGTGTCGGCGTCAATGACGACGACTTCAATTCCGGCGATGGCTGCGAAATCTTCGAGCATTTCCGTGGTGACGGCCTGGCTGAAGCCGGTGTGATGCGCGCCGCCGGCGTAAATCCACGCCGCGCACGCCGTCTCGAGGTTTGGACGACATTTCCAGACTGCCTGCGCCACGGGCAGTTTCGGCATCGGCTGTTCGGGTTTGACGGTGTCCACTTCGTTGATGAGCAGGCGGAAGCGGTTGCCGAAATCCAGCAATGACGCGTTCAACGCCGGGCCGGCGGGCGTGTTGAAAACCAGACGCGCCGGCTCGGCCTTGCCGCCGATGCCCAGCGGATGCACCTGCAACGACGCCTTGCCATCCGCGATGCTCGGACAAACCTCCAGCATATGCGCGCCGAGGACGACCTTGTTGCCGGGCGCGAGATGGTAGGTGTAATCTTCCATGAACGACGTGCCGCCTTTGAGACCGCTCGCCATAACCTTCATCGCGCGGACCAGCGCGGCGGTTTTCCAGTCGCCTTCCGCGCCAAAACCGTAGCCGTCGGCCATCAGCCGCTGCGGCGCGAGGCCGGGCAACTGCACCAGCCCGTGCAAATCTTCAAACGTCGTGGTGAAACCCTTGAATCCGCCGTTTGTCAGGAATTCGCGCAGGCCGAGTTCGATGCGCGCGGCTTCGCGGATGGAATTGTATTTCTTCCCGCCCTTCAAAACTTCCGGTCCCACCTGGTAGACTGCCTTGTATTCCTGGCAAAGTTTTGAAATTTCGGAATCGCCGACTTCATTGATGACTTTCACCAAGTCGCCGATGCCGTAGCCGTTGACGGCGAAGCCGAATTTCATCTGCGCGGAAACCTTGTCGCCCTCGGTCACGGCCACTTCGCGCATGTTGTCGCCGAAGCGGCAGAACTTCGCGGTCTGCCAGTCGGCCCACGCGGCAGCGGCCCGCGCCCACGCGCCGAGCTTGAGCTGCGTGGCTTCTTCCTGCCAGAAACCGACGACCACCTTGCGGTTCAGGCGCATCCGGCTCCAGATGAAGCCGTGCTCGCGGTCGCCGTGCGCGGCCTGGTTCATGTTCATGAAATCCATGTCAATCGTCGCCCACGGAATGTCGCGGTTGTATTGCGTGTGCAGATGCGCCACCGGCTTGCGGAGCTGCTTGAGGCCGTTGATCCACATCTTCGACGGCGAAAACGTGTGGCACCAGGTGATGAGGCCGATGCACTTGGCGGCGTTGTTCGCGGCCTGGCAAAGCTCCGTGACGCCGTCCGGCGTGACCAGCACCGGCTTGAAAACGACCTTGACCGGAATCGCCGGCGAGGCGTTGAACGCCCGGGCAATCTCCTGCGAATGCTCGGCGACTTTTTTCAGGGTTTCGGGGCCGTAAAGATGCTGGCTGCCGGTGACAAACCAGACTTCGAATTGTTTCAGATTGATGCTCATAATTTATGTTTGTTGGTTGTTTTGTTTGTTGGTCGGTAGGGCGCGTCACTCCGTGCGCGCCGACGGCGGGCAGGGGACTGCCCGCCCTACCAGGTGTTAGATGAATTCGTTGATGAGGTTTTCCAAAAATTCCTGGCGGCCGCTGGCGTTCGGCGCCACTTCGCCCTTTTTCAGGATGTAGGCTTCAATTTCCTTCAGCGACGCCTTGCCCGCCTCGATTTTCGCGCCGATGCCGGAATCCCAGGACGCATAACGCTGCTTCACAAATGCCGCCAGCCGTCCGTCCTTGCGGATCGCCGACGCGATTTTCAGGCCGCGCGCAAAGGCGTCCATGCCCCCGATGTGTGCGTAGAACAGATCAATCGGCTCGAAGCTCTCGCGGCGCACCTTCGCGTCGAAGTTCAATCCGCCGGTCTTGAAGCCGCCGTATTTCAGCACGGTCAGCATCGTGAGGGTCGTCAGGTAAATGTTCGTCGGGAACTGGTCCGTGTCCCAGCCGAGCAGTTCGTCGCCGGTGTTGGCGTCAATCGAGCCGAGCGCGCCCGCGCCGCCCGCCACTTCCAGGTCGTGCTGCATCGTGTGACCGGCCAGCGTCGCGTGGTTTGTCTCGATGTTGAGCTTGAAATGATCCATCAAATCGAATTCGCGCAGGAAATTCAGGCACGCGGCGGCGTCGGAATCGTATTGGTGCTTGGTCGGCTCCTTCGGCTTTGGCTCGATGTAAAATTGCCCCTTGAAACCGATGGCTTTTTTGTGCGCGACGGCGAGGTGGAGGAACTTCGCCAGATGCTCCTGCTCGCGTTTCATGTCCGTGTTGAGCAGCGTCATGTAGCCTTCGCGCCCGCCCCAGAACGTGTAGCCCTGGCCGCCGAGTTCGTGCGTCACTTCCATCGCCTTTTTCACCTGCGCGGCGGCAAACGCAAACACATCCGCGTTGCAGCTCGTGCTCGCGCCGTGGACGAAGCGCGGGTTGGAGAACAGGTTTGCGGTTCCCCACAGCAGCTTGACGCCGGTGCGCTTCTGTTCCTCCTTCAACACTTTCGCCACCGCGTCAAAATTCCGGTTCGTCTCGGAAAGCGTTTTGCCCTCCGGCGCCACGTCGCGGTCGTGCCAGCAGTAATAGGGCGCGCCCAGCTTGGAGACGAACTCCAGGGCGACGCGGGCGCGGTTCTGGGCGTTGCTGACGGAATCGGAGCCGTCGTCCCACGGGCGCTGCATGGTGCCGGCGCCAAACGGATCGCTGCCGGTGCCGCGAAAGGTGTGCCAATATACCACGGCAAAGCGCAGGTGGTCGCGCATCGTCTTGCCCTCGACGATTTCGTCGGCGTTGTAATGTTTGAACGCCAGCGGATTCTTTGATTGCGGGCCTTCGTAGTTAATGTGGCTGATGTCAGGAAATGCAGGTTTCATGGGCGTGTCTGGTTGTATTTTTTGGTTTTGAGTTTCAGTGTTGCCGGCGGGCGGCGGTAAATTTTCGGGCCGGCATGGCCGTTGTTCTGCGTGTCCGGAACGACCAGCCGGTCAATGCCGATGGCCACCAGCCCGGCAAAGCGGCGTCGCGGCGCGGAGATGCACTCCACGGAACCGAACTTGGCCCACATGGAACCGTTCTGGATGGACTTCGCCAGGTGCGCCAGCACGGCGGGCGGCAGTTCCGTGAGGCTGCCGGTGATGACGACGCGGCGCAGGCCCAGCACGTTCAGCGCGCCGGCGATGGCCACCGCCGCCGCGTCCAATGCCTGCGCGAGCCACGGCCGGATGCCATTTTGCCCGATGTCGGCGCGCAGTCCGGCCCATGAATTATTTTTGCCGGAGCGGTTCGCGCTGAAGCTTTCCATCAGTCCGCGCGTCGAGATGAGCGTTTCCATGCAGCCGGTCGCGCCGCAGCCGCACTGGCGTCGGTTGCCGAGCACGGGCGTGTGGCCGATTTCGCCGCTGATGGGCAGCGGATGGGCGAGCGGCTTGCCGCCGACGATGACCGCGCCGCCGACGCCGTCGCCGAAATCCACCAGCAGGAAATCCTCCTGTTCCGGATGATTGACCTGATGGCCGAGCGCCAGCGCGCACTCCTCCTGCACCAGCAGGACCGGCGCATTCCAGATTTTGCGGATGACCGCCACCAAGTCCACGTTTTCACTCCAGTGGATGTTTGGCGAAAACAGGATGCGATTGGCGGATTCGTCCACCACGCCCGGCACGCTCAACATCACGCCCAGAAAATTCCGGGAACGAAGCCTGCGCGCCGCCGCGCGCATCTGGCATTCCCATGCCTTGGCGGGATTCCGGTGCGCCGTCGGAATCTGAAAGGAAGCATTCCAGTTGTCCGCATCCGTCACGCCAATCGGCAGTTCCGCCAGCCAGGTTTCGGTGAGGCCGAGCTGGATGCCCAAAAAACGGGCTTCGGAACGGTTCAGTTGCAACTGCCGTCCGGGCCGTCCCATCCGCCCCGCCACCGGGCCGTGGCCGTTGGTTGCCGGCATTTCAACCTCTTCCAGGATCTTCAGCGCGAGCAGATCCTCCACAATTTTCCCCGCCGTCGGCTGGCTCATGCCCAGCGACCGCGCCAGATCCGCCCGCGACGACACCCCGGCCTTTTGCAACTGCCGGATGAGCGCGCGCTTGTTCAGGCGGCCCATGCGCGAAGGGGAAAAAATCATTAATTAAGAAAACTACGAAAGTATGCAGTCCCGTCAAGCCCTTTTGGAATTTTTTTTCATGCCGCCGGCTTTCGGCAGAATTGCCTGGTCTTGATGCCCGGCAACGCGCCCGGTGGCGCGATTTGTCCGCGATGGGGCCGGCGCGGACGGACGGGTTCTTCTTTTGAGTCTGATTCGCCTGAAAACCCGCGTGGCGTTCAATCCAGATGGAACACCTCGCGCAAGTCGCCGCAGACCGGCGCGTGGTCGGGATGCGTTTCCATCAGCGGCGCCATGTAATCCCACCATTTGCGGACAATGGGTAGATTGGGCAAAGTCGCGGCGGAATTGTTGTCGTTCAACTTTTGCACGGCAAAAAGCGTGAGCGTTTCCTCGTCCAGAAAAATTGAATAATCCGAGACGCCCGCCGTGCGCAAGGCCGCCGCCAGTTCCGGCCAGATTTCGTCGTGACGCTTTTTGTATTCGGCAACCTTGCCGGGTTTCAATTTCATTTTAAACGCGTTGCGTTTCATTTCAGAAATCAAACTGGTCAATGTTGTCCTGGTTGAAGGTGAACGGCTTGCCGAGCATGATGTTGTCGCCCTGAATTTCAAATTCGCCGAGCGAGCCGGCCTTGAACGTCTTGTCGCCGGGTTTCAACGCGCCCTTGGCCAAAGCGTCCGCCGCGTAAACGGTGAGATAGCCGAGGTCCGCGGTCTTCCACAAAATCACGCCCTGCGTCACGCCGTCGTGAACGTAGCGCTTGTTTTCGTTCGGCAACCCGAGGCCGATGTTTTTCACGGTTCCGGTTTTGCCGGCCTGTTTGATGGCCTCCGCCGCGCCGGGCACGCCAAGCGACGTGGTGCTCAAAATCAGTTTTAAATCCGGATACGTGCTCAACAGCGCGGTGGTTTCGCTTTGCGCCTTGTCCTTCAAATCGTCGCACGCCTCCACCGCGACGCATTTCATGTCCGGATACGCGGCGGCCCGGCGTTCCTCGACAAACTTCCGCCATTCCGTCTGGTTTTCCGCCGTCAGCGAGCCGGTGATGACGGCGAATTCGCCGTTAGTCCCGCACAACCGCGCCGCCTCGTCCATGAGCGCGAAGCCGATGCCCTGCGGCGTGGCCTGGTTCACGAAAAACGAGCGCGCGTCCGGCAGCGCGTCGGCATCGTAGGTGACCACCTTGATGCCCTTGGCCTCCGCCTTGCGCAGCGCGGTGGAAATGCCCTCCTTGTTCTCGCATGAGGCGGCGATCACGTCCACGCCCAGCGTGATCCAGTTTTCGACGATTTCATTATGCCGCGCCGGATCGGGATCGGTCGGGCCGTCAATAATCAATCTGTCGCCGAGTTCGTCGTCGGCCTTTTGCGCGCCCTTCGCGCAGGAGACAAAATAGGCGTTGCCCTTGGATTTGGGCAGGAACGCGATGGTTATTTGCCTTGCGGCGGGAGTCGGGGTGACGTTGCCGCCGGACGGAGCCTTGGAGCTTTGGTTGCAACCGGAAATGGCTGCGACGGCCACGGCGAGCAGGAGCAGGAGCGTTTTTCTCATGGAATTTGTTTCGCCAATCTGGGCGTGGATTTGCGCGCGCGCAAGCCTGAAATCATTTTGGGCAGCGTCGAGCCGGCCAGCGCGAGAATCAGCAGGACCCCCGTGAGCATCCCGGCCATTTCGCCCGGCAGCAGCGCGTGGGCGATGCCGCTGTGCAGCACCGCAATCGCCGCCACGCCGAGCAGGGTGCCGTGAACCGAGCCGACGCCGCCGAAGATGCTCGTGCCGCCCAGCACGACGGCGGTGATGGCGAACAATTCGTAGCCGGTGCCGGCGTCGGCCTTCGCCTGGCCGAGCCGCGCGGTGTAAATGATGGCCGCGATTGCGGAGACAATTCCCGCCAGCACATAAACCATCGCCATGCGGCGTCCGACGGGGATTCCGGCATAGCGCGCGCCTTCCGGCGAAAATCCGATGGCCCGGAACGACCGGCCAAAAGTCGTTCGATGCACGAGCAGCCAGAAAAAAATCACGGCGGCGATGAAAACCAAAGCCTGGGCCGGAATGCCGAGCCAGCGTTCCTGGCCAAGAAACAGAAACGACGCCGGAAAATCCGTGAACGTGTCCACGCCGTGCGTGATGGCCTCGGCCAGCCCGCGAAATAGCGAAAAGGTTCCGAGCGTGACGATGAGTGGCGGCAGGCGCAGCCAGGCGATGAGCGAGGCATTCAACCCGCCGGCCAGCGCGCCGACGCCAATCGTGCAAGCGGCTGCCAGCGGAAGCGGCATCCCGGCGTCGCGCCAGAATTTTCCGAACAAAATCGCGCACAGCCCCAGCAGCGAGCCAACCGACAAATCTATTCCTCCGGTCAGGATGACCGGCGTCATCGCCAGCGCGAGCAGCCCGATTTCGCAGGAGTGTCGCAGGATGTCGCAGGTGTTGTCGTAGGTGCCGAAATTGTGTCCGACGGCGTCAAAGAAAATCCATTCCACTGCGAGCACGACGAACAGAATTGTCTCGTGCCGGAGCAGAATGCTTTTGTATCCGTGTTGATCAGTGTTCATCCGTGGTTAAATACTTTTCCTTCGGTTGCGCAGACCGTCCGTAACGACCGCCAGCAGGATGATTGCGCCTTGAATCACTTTTTCCCAATACGCTTCGACGTGCAGATGCGTCAGCGCCGGGCTGATGCACGCGAGCAGCAGCAGGCCGGCGAACACACCCCACAATTTCCCGCGCCCGCCGGAAATCGCCACGCCGCCGACGACCACGGCGGCGATGGTTTTCAATTCCAGTCCGGTGCCGGAATTCGGGTCCACCTGCGGCGACTGGATGGTGTTCATCATCGCCGCCAGTCCGGTCAGCGCGCCCATGAAAACAAAAACGCCAAACGTCATGAGCCGCGGACGGATTCCGGCCAGCCGTGCAGCCTCGGCATCCGAGCCGACGGCATAAATGAACCGTCCGATGGCAAAATGTTTCAGCGCCAGCGCGAGCAAAATCAAAATCGCCAGCGCGACGAGGACGAGCGTCCATTGGCCGGTCATTTGCGGAAGGCCGAACCATTGCACGCCGTTGGGCAAATCCACCCAGACGCCCTGCCGCAGCCAGCGCAGTCCTTCGCGCCACGTTACCATCGTCGCCAGCGTGACTACGATGGACGGCAGGCCGAGTCCGGCCACCAGCGCGCCGTTGAACGCGCCGAACGCCGCGCCGATCAGAACCGAGGCGGCGAGCACCAGCACGAGCGGCCAGTGCATGGCCGCGAACAATCCGGCGCAAACGCTGCACACGGCGAATTGCGAGCCGACGGAAATGTCAATCTGCCGACAGATGATGACCAGCGCCATGCCGCAGGCGACCACCAGCGTCGGTGCTTCGCGCGTGACGAGCGACAGCAGCGGTTGCGGCTGGAAAAACGACGGCGCGAAAACTGCCAGTGCCAGCAGCAAGATGCCGAGCGCGGCGGCGACGGAAATTTCGCGGAAATATTTTTTCATCCGGCACCGCCTTTTTGTCCAAGCGCCGCGCTCATCACCTCGTGCGCGGCGCTTTTGCCAGGCAGCATCGCCGCAATCGTGCCGCCGCGCATCACGGCGATGCGGTCGCTCATGCCGAGAATTTCCGGCAGGTCGCTCGAAATCATCAGCACGGCCAGGCCGTCCTTCGCGAGCCGGCGGATGATTTTGTGGATTTCACTTTTCGCACCCACGTCCACGCCCTGCGTCGGCTCGTCGAGAATCAAGACCTTCGGTTTGGTCGCCAGCCAGCGCGCGAGCGACACTTTTTGCTGGTTGCCGCCGCTCAACGAATGGCCCGGCGCTTCCGTGCCGGAGGCGCGCACGTCCAACTGGCGAATGAAATCCAGCGCGCACGCGCGTTCCACACCGAGCCGCAGCCAGGTTCCCGGAAAGAGCTGCCGGTGAATCGCCATCGTCATGTTTTGCGCGATGGACATTTCGAGAATGACGCCGTGTCGTCGCCGGTCTTCCGGCACGTAGGCAATGCCGCGCGCCACGGCCTCCTGCGGTGACCGGATTTGAACTTTTTCGCCGCGCAGAAAAATTTCACCGGCATCGGCGGGCGTGATGCCGAAAATGGTCCGGGCCAGCTCCGTCCGGCCTGCGCCAACCAGTCCGGCGAGACCGAGAATTTCACCGGCGCGGACCTCGATCGACATATTTTTCACGCCGCCGGCGGTGCAGCCGAGCTTTTTGAGCGAGAGAACGATTTCGCCCGGCGCGCTTTCGGCAGGCGGAAAAATCTGGGATATTTCGCGGCCGACCATCAGCTTGATCAAATCGCCTTCCGTAATTCTAGCGGCGGATGTGCGTCCGCTCTGACTTTCTTCGGGAGACATTTGAGCCGGCTCACGCCGGCTGCCACCGACAAAATACGTTCCCACGCTTTCGCCGTCGCGCAGCACGGTCACGCGGTCGGCGAGCTGGAAAATTTCCTCCAGCCGGTGCGAAATGTAGATGATGCCCACGCCGCTGCCGCGCAAATCGCGGATGACGGCGAAGAGCAGGGCGGTTTCCTTTTGCGTGAGCGAGGCGGTCGGCTCGTCCATGATGACGATGCGCGCGCCGGTGCCGAGTGCGCAGGCGATTTCGACGAGCTGCTGCTCCGGCATGGAAAGCGAGCGGATTTCCGCGTCCGGCGAAATGTCCGCGCCGATGCGCCGGAGCAATTCGGTGGCGCGGCGGCGGCATTCCTTCCAGTTCACGCGCGAAAGGGAATTCGCGCGTTCCAGCCGAAGCCCGATGTTTTCGGCGACCGTCAAATCGGGGAACAATGCCGGCTGCTGGTAAATGCAGGCGATGCCGAGCTTGCGCGCGGTGGCCGGCGAAAGTTTCCCGACGCGCTCTCCGGCGATTTCAATCGTGCCGCCATCCGGCTGATGCGCGCCGGTGATGATTTTGATGAGCGTGGATTTGCCCGCGCCGTTTTCGCCGAGCAGGGCGTGGACTTCGCCGGCCCGCAAATCGAACGAAATATCCTTGAGCGCCCGGACGGCGCCGAAGGATTTGGTGACCGCCGAGAGTTGCAGGAGTTGTTTCATTCAAACGGCTGACGCGCCTATCTTGGCGGATTTGGCGGCATTGTCCAGCGGGTTGCAAAAAACGGACAACAAAGTTTGATTGCGAGACTTGCCGCTTGTCGCGCGCCGGACGCTTGGCTAGTCTTGCCGGAACAGCATCGCTTCACACCCCGATTTCAAGGGCGGAAGAAGCGCGCATAAAACCAAACAACCTTGGCCCGCGACTCCGCCAAAATGCGGCGGTGATGGCGGGCATCCATTGGAAACAACATGAGCGCCAAGACAATTCTGGTTCCCGTTGACGGAGCCTCCAACATCAAACTCGAAACCCTGGATTTTGAAACCCTGGCCACGGTGCATTCCGCCAGCACCGACAGTCCCGGCATGGAAAACGCCGGGCTGAAATACAATGCCACCGGCAAGGAATTTGACTGGTTTGACAGCATCATCCAATCGCTGCCGGAAAATCTGCGCGCGGCGGCGGTGGTCGCGCCGGTCGCGCGCGGCGCATCCGGCGGTTTGGTCGGGGCCGACAACTCGCTGATGGAAGTGCCGGGCGAGCGGCTGACGCTGGCTTACACGCAGGGTTATTCGGAGGCCGTCAACGACGCGTTTGCCAAACTCGCCGGTTCGAAGGAGGATTTTTTTCAGGAGACCGGCTCGATCCGCGATTTTCCCGGCTCGCTGACGTTGCTGAAGCGGCTGGTGTTTGAGGAACTGGTTCGCCCGCAATTGTTCGCCAAGGCGGCGGCGTTCGGCCAATACGGCGCGCTGATGGGCGGACATTTCATCGGCGACGATTATCTTGCCGCCATCAAGCAGGCCGGCAACGAACACAGCTATTGGATGTGCCACAGCGGCACGCGCGACGTGCGCAGCAAGCCCGGCACGCCCAGTAAGGCCACCAAACTGGTTAAAGGTTTTCAGAAGCTTGTGCCCGCGCAAACTTCCGTCTGCTACAAATCCATCGGCACCATGCCCGCCGCGCAGGCGAAGAAATTGAAACTCTCAACGCAGCCGCTGGTGGTTCCCGGCGGACACGACACCTGCCTTTCGCACCTGCCGATTCTTTCGACGTTTTATCAGGCCTACCCGGCGGCGATTGGCAAGCCGGTGGTGCAGGTGGAGGCCGGCACCTGGACGATGATTGCGCAGATGGGCGGCGCGGCCAAAGTGCCGGGCGACGGCTACACGCGCGACATCATCATTCAAGGCACGGTGGATGGCGAGCCGGTCGTGACCGCGCGTTACGGCGGCGGCGCGGATTTCTCGGAGATGAAGAAACTCGCCAAGGCGAAGGGCTGCGCGTTCGACAACAAATGGACCGAGGCGCAACTGCTCAAGGTCTTGAAGGCGGCCAACAGCTTCGTGCTGCCCAACATCGCCCCGTCCAACCACGGCACCGGGCCGTTCCCGCAGGTCAAGGGCCGCATCATCAACGAGGCGGCTTACTACGCCGACGGCGTCACCGCCTACCTCGTGGGCAACGTGATGACCGTGCTGGCCACGGCGCAGCAGGTGACGGCGATTTCGTCCGACACGACGGTTCCGGTGGTGTTGACGGCGGGCGGCTCGAAGGACACATTCTTCGCGGCCGTGCTGGCGACGCTGACCGGCCATCCGGTTTACGCGATGTTCGACAAGAACGGCCAGGCTGTGACCGAGACGACGACGCTCGGCGCGGCGATTGCCGGCAAGGCGGCGTGTCTTGGAATTCATCCCTACAAGGTGGACACGTCGGCGCTGGGCGTGAAATACCGCCAGGTGCCGGCCTTCACCGGCGAACTGGCCCAGTCGCTTCTGGCCTATCGCGTGAAGTGGATGCAGCAGGTCAGCGGGAAATAAATTTTTGCGATGGCGGGGGGCATTCCGGCGACGAGGCGTCGCCGGCACCCCTTGCGACGGGGGCGTCGCAGCCACGCGCAACGTCGTTTCGCTTTCCAACTGCATGGTTCCGGTCAAAATTACCAGCAGTTCCGTGATTTAGACCTCCGGACGCCTGCCTAACCGGATGGGAGGGGTAAAAACCCCCTTTCATCCGGTTTTTCACCGCTCCCATTCGGTTTGCCAGCGCACTGACTCGGTGATTCACCGGGTTCATTCGGTTTACCACCACTCTGATTCGGTAAATCAGCCCTCCCATTCGGTTTTTTAGCGCTTCGGCCCGGTTTTTTACCCCTCCGATTCGGTGATTTACCGCGCTCATCCGGTTTTTCACCCCATCGGAGCGGTGAATTACCGCTCCCGACCCGCGCCGGACAGGGCGGATGGGGTTCAGCCCCGACCAGGATGGGCCGTTTGCGGAAACTGCGGACGAAAAAACGTCAAAAGCTCCGTCAGCGACATTTCAAATTGGGTGGGGCGGGCGTCCCCGCGAGCCGCTGTAGCGTCGGGCCTGCGGCCCGATGGGAGTCGAGCCACAGGCTCGACGCGACAATATGCCACTCCAACGGGGCTGGGACTTGGGAGCAACAAATTCCATTGGACACCCCGCCGGGACGGGAATAGCATCGAATCCAAGCCTATGAAAACGAGAAGGAACCTTGTTCAATTCTGTCTGCTGTGTGCCGCAATCCTGCAATCGCTCTCCGGTGGCGCGCAACCCGTGACCCAGATTGCCGCAGGAGAATGGGACAGTCTGTTTCTCAAAAGCGACGGCAGCTTGTGGGCTGTGGGCTATGAAGCTCTAGGCCAACTGGGCGACGGCACTTACGCCTATCAATATCCCTATGGAACCAATCGCCCTGAGCAGATTCTGGCTGCATATAATCAAATATCCGGCCGACTTTTGGGCGGGACCAATATGCAGTTGAATTTCGTGGGTGTTGCCAATTCGAAATACGTGCTGGACCGTTCCAGCAGCCTGTCACCGGCCAACTGGATTCCGCAGGCGACCAATGCCGCCAGTTCGTTCGGGCCGCTGGTGTTCACCAACGCGCCGATCGCCGGCATGAACAATTTCTGGCGCATCCGCTCCGTGCAGTAGCTGAAGAATTTTAACGCAAAGGCGCAAAGCCGTGAAGCCTTGTCCCGCAGGGACATTTTGAAAATAGCCCGGCATTTCAATGCCGGGAAAAATCCGTCCAAATTCCAAGTCCCGGAGGGACGACCGAAAACGTCTGCCGTCCCTCCGGGACTTGACGTTATTTCGCAGCCCACCCGTCGTTGAAACGCCGGGCTATTTTCGGTTCGTCTCTCCGAGACGGGTTGCCGCGTGATTTATTGCCCCGAATAAAAGGCTTCCACCTTGGCGGAGACGTCCTTGTAGCCGGCGTCCATCTCGTAAATCTGCTTGAACTGCTCGATGGCCTCCTCCTTTTTGCCCATGCTTTCGAGCACGGCGCCGAGGTTGTAGATGAGGTCCTTCTTCTCGTCGTCGAACGTGGGTTTTTCCTTGATGGCGTTCTGGAGGGTGCGGGCGGCGAGGTCGAACATCTTGCGTTTGGCGAAGCATTGGGCGAGGAAGCTCATCGCGGCGAGGCGCTTGTAGGGGTTGCCCTGCGCCTTCTGGAATTCCTGGATGGCCGCGCCGATGTTGCCGGTCTGGAAATAGAGCGCGCCCATCTCGTAGCGGATGGCGAGGTCGGTGGGATATTTCTCCACGCGCTTCTTGCATTCGTCGAGCTGGAAGGCGAGCTTGTCGGCCTTGATTTTCTCCATCTGCGCGGCGTGTTCCGGGTCGAAGGGATTGAGCTGCTCCAACTGGAAGTCGAACCGCTTGACGACGGTGCCGGCGATGGACTGGTCGAGCGAGGGGTCGTTGCCCATGTCGGATTTCTTGACGCGCTCGTAGAGTTCGAGGGCGCGGTCGAATTGTTTTTTCTGGGTGTAAAGCTCGGCGAGGGAGCGGACGAGCTTGATGTTGTTGGTTTCGGTCTGGAGGCGTTCCTCGTATTCGGCGATGAGGCGCTCGGTGACGTCCTCGGATTTCTGGACGCGTTTTTCCTGTTCGAGCGACTCGGCTTCCTTCTTGTCCTTGAGGATGTCGCGGTAGGAGCCGCCGCCGCCCTCGAGCGCGGCGTAACCGCCCTCGTCCATCGTCTTGCGCGCGGACAAATCCTTGAGGGCCATGTTCAGGTCGCCGTCGCCGGGCATTTCGCGCAGCAATTCCATGAGGATGTTTTCCGCGCGGGAGCCTTCGCCGATGGCGGAGACGGCGCGGGCGAACTCGATGGCCAGGTCCTTGTCCTTGGGCGAATTCTTCACGAGCACTTCGTAGGACATCGCCACGGTGTGGGGCATTTCCAGTGCGTTGCCGGCGTCCACGATGATGCGGTGGGCGGCGGAGCTGTTAGGGTCGCCGTTCAACATCTGCTCGGCAATCGCCATCGCCTCGGCGGGGTTTTTGCCCAAGGCCATCCGGGCCTTGGCCTCCTGCGGCGAGGAACCGGCGCGGCTCAGCATTTTCTTGAAGAAGCCGCCGCCGCCATCGCCGGCCTTGCGGAATTGGGCATCGCGCAGCGCCTTGCGGCAGTCGAAAAAGCCCGGCTCCGTTTCCAGCGCCTGGTTCAACAGCGTGATGGCATAATCCAAGTTGTCCTGCGCCAGCGCCTGCGTGCCACGGGTGAACAGGGCGCGCGCGTCGCGCGATACTTCATTTAATTTTTTTTCAGCCATAAATCAAAATCGCCCCGCAGGGCGGAAATTCAACCGCATTGCGCCCGGTGCCGCAGGGCGTGGTCAACCAAAACCAGTGCGGTCATCGCCTCCACCATCGGCACGGCGCGCGGCAGCACGCACGGGTCGTGGCGTCCGCGGCCCTTGAGCGTCGTGTTGTGAAATTGCTCATCCACCGTGTCTTGCTCGTGCATGACGGTGGCGACGGGCTTGAAGGCGACGCGGAAGAAAATCGTCTGGCCGTTCGAGATGCCGCCCTGGATGCCGCCGGAGCGGTTCGTGGTGGTGAACACCTTTCCGCCGCGCGAACGGAATGCGTCGTTATGTTCCAGGCCCGTCAGCAAAATGCCGCCGAAACCGGAGCCGATCTCGAATGCCTTTGACGCCGGCAGGCTCAACATCGCCTTGGCCAGGTCCGCCTCCAGCTTGTCGAAGACCGGTTCGCCCCAGCCCGCCGGAACGCCGTGCGCGACGCCCTCGACGATGCCGCCGACGGTGTTGCCTTCGTGCCGCATTTTCTCGATGAGGCGGATCATTTTTTCTGCCGCCGTCGCGTCGGGGCAGCGGACGATGTTGGATTCAATGTCCCTGGACTTCACCTTGTCCGGGTTCACATCGGCGATGAGCTGTTGGACTTGTTTGACGTAAGCCAGGATTTCGACGCCGAATTTCTCGCGGAGGATTTTTCTGGCGATCGCGCCGGCGGCGACGCGGCCGATGGTTTCGCGGGCGCTGGCGCGGCCGCCGCCCTGCCAGGCGCGGATGCCGTATTTGGCGAAGTAGGTGTAGTCCGCGTGCGACGGGCGGAACTTGGTCTTCATTTCCGAGTAAGCCTCGGACCGGGCGTCCTCGTTTTTGACCCAAAGGCAAATCGGCGAGCCGAGCGTTTTGCCGCCGCTGGAAATGCCGGAAAGGATTTGCACCGTGTCGAATTCCTTGCGCGGGGAGACGATTTTGGACTGGCCGGGCCGGCGCCGGTCGAGGTCGGGCTGGATGTCCGCCTCGGAAAGTTTCAGGCGCGGCGGACAGCCGTCCACGATGACGCCCACGCCGCCGCCGTGGGATTCGCCCCACGTCGTGATGCGGAACAGTTGTCCAAAACCGCTTGCCATGCCGGAATGATGCGAAAAAACAGTCGTTGGGTCAACCTATCCGCAGATTTCGCAAATTGCCGGTAATGAATCCGCGTCGTTGGCGGATTAACTTGAAACTTGAAACCTGAAACTTGAAACTGTGGCGGATGAACCGCATCGTTGAAAAATTCGCCGCGCTGAAGCGCGCCGGCAAAAAAGGCTTCGTCGTCTACATCGGCGCGGGCGATCCGGATCTGGACGCCACGCGCCAGCTCGCGCTCGCTTTTGACAAGGCTGGCGTGGACGTGCTGGAACTCGGCGTGCCGTTCAGCGACCCGCTGGCCGACGGTCCGGTGAACCAGCTCGCCGCGCAGCGCGGCCTGGAATCCGGCACCACGCCGCCGAAGCTGCTGAAGACGATTGCCGCCATCCGCAGGCAGTCGCAAATCCCCATCGTCCTCTACATTTATTTCAACCTCATCCACCGCGTCGGCGTGAAGGAATTCATCGCCGCCGCGGCGAAGGCGGGCGTGGACGGCCTGCTGGTGCTCGATTTGCCTCCGGAGGAATCCGGCAATTACGAGACGCTGATGAAACAGGCCGGCCTCTGCCACATTTATCTCGTCGCGCCGACAACGCCGGAGGACCGCATGGAACTCATCGTTAAGCGCGGCAGCGGGTTCATTTATTACATCTCGCGCGAAGGCGTCACCGGAATGCAGACGAGCGTCGCGGCGAATCTCGCGTCGCAGGTCGCCAAAATCCGCGCGCACACGGATTTGCCGGTTGCCGTCGGCTTTGGCATCTCGAATCCGGCGCAGGCCGGGGAGGTCGCGTCGGCGGCGGACGGCTGCGTGGTCGGCAGCGCGGTGGTCAACCAGATTGCCAGGCACGGCAAATCGAAGACGCTGGTGAAGCAGGTGGGCACATTCGTGAAATCGCTGGCCGACGCGGTGAAAACGATTTGAGCCACGGATGGGCGCGGAGGAAACGCAGTTTCCCCGTGAAAATCTGCGGCTGAAAATCTCCGTGCCTCTGCGCCTCCGTGGCAAATCCAGTTTGAACCACAAAGTCGCAAAGACACGAAGGAGACAATGAAAAACTTCGTTCCCTTGTTCCTTGGTTGTTGAACCAGAGCCGGCTGGCATCGGCTGCACCGGCCATTTCCATTTCTGCGACACTGCCTCCCGCGGCCAGTCCCAAGCATGGGGGTAACACCCCATGTCATCCGCGCGTTGACCCGGACTATCCTTGCATGGTGGATGCACCGGCAATCGCGGGTGCCGTGGCAATGGACAATCCACGGAGACACTTGAAATGAAAGAAAACAGAATGAATAAAAACATATGCAGTTATTGCAAACTGGCCGCTTTGGGGGCAACACTCGCCTTGGTCGCCGGTTGCAGCACGGACAATTATTATCAAACCTCCCCGCCTGGCGGCAGGAGCGATGCAAGCCAGGCAGCCATGCCGGTTGTGCAAACGCAGCCGGAGGGAACGTCTGGCGCAACTTCGGATGTCACCAATGGCGTCGTGGCGGGCAGTTCCGGCGTGCATCCTGCGTGGAACGAGGACAGGACTTCTTTGAAGGCGGAAAAGGTTTACTTCGCTTTTGACAAATCCGCCATCAAATGGCTCGACCATTCCAAACTCAACGATGTGGCCGACTTCATGAAACACAACGCGCAGGTCTCGATCCGCATTGAGGGAAATTGTGACGAACGCGGCACGGAGGAATTCAACCGCGAACTGGGCGTGCGTCGCGCCGAGGCTTCCCGCGATTACCTGGTGAGACTGGGCATTGATTCCGCCCGCATCCAGACACTCAGCCGGGGAAAGGATAATCCCGCTGTCACTGGAAATGGAGGCGAGTCCAGGTCATTGAACCGCCGGGATGAATTCGTGGTCCTGACTTCGGACAAGGCCATATAAAATGCGCGTGGCATCTGTCGTGAATTGGCCACAGATCGTGAACGACCCGAACGATTGGGCGCGGGAACACGATGACCGGAAATATATCCTGAACCTGCTCAAAAGCATCATTACCGTGAGCCTGGAGACAATGAAGGTGGTGTAGACGCTGCCGGCGTTGAACGGGAACAAACAGGTTCAGGACGTGAAAGTGAAACATAAAAAAATAAAGCGCGTCTTCAGCCGGAAGCCGATTCAGGATGAATTCACGGTGCTGAAGATTTCCAAGCAACGCAAATGGCAGTTGCGCCGCGGCAAGGCTGGTCTTTGCCAGATATGTTCGGCCCCGGCAGAGCCGAGTGGCAGGTGCAAAAAACACTGCATCCAGCAAGCCTTGCGTCAACGGAAAAAAATTAACAGTCCCAGGCAGAACCGGGGGAAATGGGTTGGCCCGCCGCAGAATCGCCCAGCTGGCTCAAAAGCATCATCACCGTGTGCTGGGAGACGATGACGGTGGTGAATGGGTTTGGACTGCGGCACCCGATCGGCACAAGCCGTGCAGTCAGCGGTTCAATAACCGATTGCATTCCAGTCAAAACACGGTTTTATGTAACCCGTCACGGCGGATTCCGTCTGGTTCGGAAAGCAACCCTGCATAAGCATCGGGTTTATGCGGGCTGGTTTTTCATCCGAACAACAATATAAAAGCATCTTTTATGGTCATGATTGTTTCTGCCCGCCCGCGCCTTCTTCTTGCGTCTGCCTTCATTGCCCTGACCATGGTCCTGTCGGCGCCCCTCGCCACTGCGGCTCCGGTGGTTGCCAAACCTGTGGTCAACACTCCCGTGACCGTCACCGAAAATGATGCGTCATGGACGCTGGACAACGGCATCATCAAGGCCACCATCAGCAAGTTCAACAGCCACATCACGTCAATGATTTATCATGGTGTCGAGACGATGGGGCCGGGCGGCATCTGGGAACAGGCACCTTCCGGTCAGGTGACCCGGTCGCTGACCATTGACCCGGCGAAGAATGGCGGCGAGCGCGCCGAGATTTCCATGAAGGGCGTGAACGGCCGGATGGACATTGAAGTGCGCTACGCCATGGAACGAGGCGTGAGCGGCATATACACCTACGCCATTTATTCCCACGGGACCAATTATCCCGCCGCGGGCGAGGGCGAAAGCCGCTTCATCAACGAGCTGAATCCCCGCTTCGACTGGCTCTCGGTGGACGCCGACCGCAACATGCCCATGTGCCAGAACGCAGATTTGCGCGCGGGCGTCGTCATCCACGCCAAGGAGCAGCGCATCCTGTCCACCGGCATCTACAAGAATTCCGTCGAGCACAAATACAGTTACTGCGCCGAGATGTATGAATTGCCGGCGTATGGCTGGTCCAGCATCAGCAACCACATCGGCATCTGGTTCATCAACCCGTCCAACGAATATCTGGGCGGTGGCCCCACAAGGCTCGATCTGGTGTGCCACATGAGCGCGACCATGCTCGACTACTGGACCTCCGGCCACTACGCCGGCGGCGCGGAATGCAACATCCCCGCCGGGCAGGCTTGGAACAAGGTTGTCGGACCGATTTTCGTCTATTGCAACGCGCTGAAAAAATTCCAGACGCCTTCAAAGGCAGACCTAGACACGTTGAAGGCGACCGAAGGCAACCCCACCGTGCCGCCCGCCTGGACGGCCAACGCCAACGCCCTCTTTCACGACGCGCTCGACCAGGCCAAAATCACCAAAGCCCAATGGCCCTTTGACTGGGTGCAGGGCGTGGATTACGCGCACAAAGACGAGCGTGCCACGGTCACCGGCCGGATCGTGCTGAACGATCCACAGGCGAAGACTGCGAAGCTGCCGCATTTGGCTGTCGGTCTGACCCACCCGGATTTTACCGGTCCGGCGAGGGCTTTTTCTCTGCGCGCCGGAAATGGCACCACGGTCACTTGGACTCACGACGCGAATTATTACCAATTCTGGACCGATGGCGCGAAGAACGGAAAATTTACTATTTCCAACGTCCGCCCCGGCACCTACACGCTCCATGCCTTTGCCGATGGAGTGCTCGGCGAATTCGCGGCGACGAACATCGCTATCGCGGCAGGCCAGGCGCTGAATTTGGGCAAGCTGGATTGGAAGCCCGTGCGCTACGGCAAACAAGTTTGGGAAATCGGTTATCCCGACCGCACTGGCGGCAAATTCTTCAAGGGCGACGGGGCGAATTACTGGCTCTGGGGCTGGGATCTGCGTTACGCCCTGCTTTTCCCGAACGATATCACCTATACCATCGGCAAGAGCGATTACCACAAGGACTGGTTTTTCGAGGAAGTGCCGCACGCGACGAACCTGACATTTGTCAATCCTGCCGCAAAGGATCCTGCCAACCAGCGTTTCGGCTGGGTCAAGGCCGAGTCCCCTGATGAATATCCGCAGAACAATCAATTCGATCCCTGGCGCGTGTATGGCCATGGCCGGGCTACCACCTGGACGATCAAATTCAAGATGGCCAAGGCATCGAAAGGCCAGGCGACTCTACGTCTGGCGCTGGCCGGTGCCGACGGCGGCGGCGGCCTTGCCAATCCCGGCGGTTCCGGCGGTCTCGGAGTGGCGGTCAACAGCCAGAGCGTTGGCTCCATCAAAACCGTGGCCACCAACGCCATCCGCTACAACACCGACAAGGGTGTCTGGCGTGAATACACGCTGACCTTCGACGCCGCGCTGCTGAAACCGGGCGAAAACGAAATGCAACTCACCGTGCCCGCCGGCGAACTCACCTCTGGCGTCGTCTATGACTATCTGCGACTGGAGCTGGACGAAAATCACAAATCCGACGGCGCCCCTCTCGCGGCGGCCAGCCTCAACTGATGGGAATGAATTGCCAATCGGGTGACAGGTGAGGTTGAAAGCCACCTCCTGTGGCGGGTTGGGTTGCCTTTTCTATCGTGTCATGTCGTGTGTTTGTGATTCTGCTTTTGGAATCAGTATTTTATCCGGCTTGTTTTCCGGCGCGGTTTCGCTGATTTTCTATCTCCAAGTCATGCAAACAAAATTCACCTTCCGGGTTTATCTTCACAGTTTTGTCCTGCTTTGCGCCGTCACTGCTTGCGCCGCGCCGATTGACCGTCACGCGCTCGTCACGCGCCACGACGTGGTGCTGACGAATTTCGACGCGGCCAATCCGCTGTCCGTCGGCAACGGCGAGTTCGCCTTCACGGTGGACGCGACCGGCCTGCAAACGTTTCCGGAGGCGTTCGAGCACACGACGCCGCTCGGCACGCTGTCGGACTGGGGCTGGCACACGGCGCCGAATCCGAACGGCTGGGATATTGACAAATTTCAATTCAAGGAATTCCCCGACCTGACCGGCCGGCTGGTGCCTTACGCCGACGTGCCGCACAACCAGCAGACGCCGGAGATCAAATGGCTTCGCGAAAACCCGCACCGGCTCCATCTCGGGCAAATCAGCTTCGTCCTGAAACACGCCGACGGCTCGCCCGCGCAGACGAATGATTTGACGGACATCGAACAGAAGCTGGATTTGTGGAATGGCAAAATCACCAGCCATTTCCAGTTTGACGGGCTGCCGGTGGATGTCGAAACGGTTTGCGACCCGAAGCTGGACGCAGTTGCGGTTCATGTCCAGTCGGCATTATTGACACAGGGGCGGCTCGCCATCCGGATTCATTTTCCCTACGGCACCGGCGACACGACCACGGCGGACTGGAGCAAGCCGGATGAGCATGAAACTATTTTGACCCAGCCGCAGCCGAACGAGGCGGAATTTCACCGCAAACTGGACAACGATGTTTATTTTGCGGCGGCAAAATGGAGCAGCGGAGCAACGTTGACAACGGTCGCCAAGCATGAATTTGACGTCAGCCCCGGAGCGCAGCACGACAAAACGCTGATTGGTATGCGAGGCGAACTGGAACTGGTCTGCGCATTTTCGCCAAAAATGCTTGCCGCGAAAAACCTCCCGACGTTCGCGGAATCCAAGCAGGCCGCACAGAAGAACTGGAACCAATTCTGGCAGACCGGCGGCGCGATTGATTTGTCCGGCAGCAAGGACCCGCGCTGGTTTGAACTCGAACGCCGCATCGTCCTTTCGCAATACCTCACTGCCATCCAAAGCGCCGGCGACAATCCGCCGCAGGAAACCGGGCTGACTTACAACACCTGGGAGGGCAAGTTCCACCTCGAAATGCACTTCTGGCACGAGGCGCATTTCGCGTTGTGGAACCGGCTGCCGCTGCTGGAACGCAGCCTCGGCTATTACCAGAAAATCCTGCCGCGCGCGGAAGGCACGGCCCAAAAGCAGGGCTACGCCGGCGCGCGCTGGCCGAAAATGACCAGCCCCAGCGGCGCGGAATCGCCTTCGCCGGTCGGTCCGTTCCTGGTCTGGGAGGAGCCGCATCCGATCTTTTACGCGGAACTCTGCTGGCGCCAGCATCAGGACAACGCGACGCTGAAAAAATATCAGGACGTCGTTTTTCAAACGGCGGATTTCATGGCGAGCTACGCGACATGGGACACGAACACGAGCCGCTACGTTCTCGGCCCGGTGCTGCAATGCGCGCAGGAAATTTTCCCGAAGGACAAAACCTTCAATCCGACGTTCGAGCTGACTTACTGGCGCTGGGCTTTGGAGACGGCGCAGCAGTGGCGCATGCGCCTCGGCCTGCCGCGCGAGAAGAAATGGGACGACGTTCTGGTCGGCCTCGCCAAACCGCCGGTGGGCGGCGGCAAATATCTCTTCACCGAGACGACGCCGGATTGCTACACGGATCCGAAATGGAACAAGGATCATCCGGCGGTGGTGGGCGCGTTGAGCTTCGTGCCCGGGCCGGGAATTGATTCGGCGACGATGCGGAACACGCTCGACTGGATCTGGACCCACTGGAACTGGCCGGACACGTGGGGTTGGGATTATCCGATGCTGGCGATGACGGCGGCGCGGCTCGGCGAACCGGCGCGCGCGATTGACGCGCTGCTGCTGGACACGCCGAAAAATCATTACGGCCTCAACGGTCACGTCTACCAGCGGCCCGGCCTGACAATTTATCTGCCGGCGAACGGCGGATTGCTCTACGCCACCGCATTGATGGCCGCCGGCTGGGACGGCGCGCCGAAGCGGAATGCGCCCGGGTTTCCCGACAACGGCCAGTGGAACGTGCGCTGGGAAAATCTCTCGGTTGCGCCATAAAAATCCTGCAACGAGACGCGGCGCGCCGCCTCGTGTGCTGGCATTTGCACTGCGCGGACAAGACCGCGCTTTCAAGGGAGGGCTGCAATCTTCACTTTGCCAGTTGCGCCGCCAACTCCTTCACCCTCCGCAAATCGAGTTTGCCCGTTCCCAGCAGCGGAAACTGCTCCACGCGGAAAAACTGGTCGGTGCGCGGCTTCCACAAATTCGGCAGATCGCTTTGCGCGAGCTTTTCCAGGCACGGCGCGAGCTTTTCGTCCGGCAGCTTGTGCAGCACCACAAGGCGCTCGCCTTTTTTCTCGTCCGGCACACCGGCAACTACGAACGTCTGTTCCGTGGCTCCGGCAAGCTCGTGCAATTTTTCCTCCACCCTCACGTGCGGCACCATTTCGCCGCCGATTTTGCTGAAGCGGTTCAGCCGGTCGGTGATTTGCAGAAAGCCGTCCTCATCCAGCGCCGCCACGTCGCCGGTGCAATACCAGCCGTCGTGCAGCACTTCCGCCGTTTTTTCGGGCCTGCCGAGATAACCCAGCATCACGTTCGGGCCGCGCACCAGCAGCAGACCGCTTTCGCCGAGCGCTAGCGGATTTCCGCTCCATGGATTTTCCACGTCCACGACGCGCACGCAGACGCCGGGCAGTGGATGGCCGATGGTCCCGCGTTTCACGCCGACCTGATGAAAACCGGCGGCGCGAAAATCCGGCGCGTTCACCGCCACTGCCGGCGCGCATTCCGTGCAGCCGTAACCTTCCATCGGCCGGATGCCAAAATGCGCCTCGAATGCCGTCGCGAGCCGGTCGGGCAATTTTTCCGCGGCCGTCATCACGAGCCGCAGGCTGCCGAAATCCTCCGGCGCGCAACCGCGCAGATAGATTTGCAGGAACGTCGGCGTCGCCAGCAGATAGGTCACGGCATGATGCTTCACGAGCGGGCCGATGGTTTTGGCGTCGAGCGGATTCGGATGGAACACCACACCGACGCCGAGCGTTGCGGGCAGCCAGAGCGTGCCGGTGAAACCGAACGAATGGAAAAACGGCAGGATGCCCAGGAACCGGTCGCGGCGGTTTAAATCAAACACCTGGTCCATCTGTTCGATGTTCGAGCCGATGTTGTAATGGGAGAGCATCACGCCCTTCGGTTCGCCGGTGCTGCCGCTGGAGAAAATCACGGTGGCCAGATCGTCCAGCGAGTGCGGAGCGCGGAATGCGGAGTGCGGAGTTGAAGACAACCCACGCTCCAGCAAATGCACAGGCAGAAAGGCTGCCATCAGGAATGCCAGGAGTTTTTCTGAAAGCGCCGGTTCGGCGGCGAGGTCTTCGAGAAAAACCGCCTCGCACGGCAGGGCCAGTTTCACCTTTTCCAGAAACAGCCGCGACGTGATGACGGTCTTGAGGTCGCATTGCTTCGCGCAGGAGGCGAGCGTGGTTTCGGACAGGGTGTAATTCAAATTGACCGGCACCTTGCCGCAGAGCAGAGCGGCGTAATTCACCAGCGCGCCCGGCACGGACGGCGGCAGGAAAATTCCGACCATTTCCCCCGCCGCGTCGGAGCGTGGCGGAGACGGGTGGCCGGCCCAGATTTTTTTCAGCCGGCGGGCCAGAAAAACGGTTTTCACCAGCGCCGCGCCGAAGGTGACTTTTTTGTTCTGCGCGTCGGCCATCGCAAACCGCAGCGGGAATTTCCGCGCCGTCCGCACGAACTGGCGGTGCAGCGGCTTCATCCGGTCGCGGCGATGCCGCCAGGCGGAGGCGAGCAGTTCCTGCACGGCCTGCCGCGTCTCGAACGGCGTGGCGGTCGGCGGCAGCGGCGCGCCAAAGCTCACGGTGACCGGATGCGGGATTTTGCGCGGCCATTTCCAGACGAAGCGGTGATGTTTGTAGCTGGAAATGCTGCCCCGCACGCCGTCGAGCGCGACCGGCACAATGGGCGCGTCCACGTTTTTCATGATGCGCTCCATGCCGCGCCGGAACGGCAGCAACTGTCCGATGCGCGTGATTTGTCCCTCCGCGAAAATGCAAACGACCTCGCCGCTGCGGATGGCGTCGCTCGCGGTTTGCAGCGACTGGATGAGTTCGCGCGGATGCTGTTCGGCGGAAATCGGAATGACGCCGAGGATGCGCGCGCCCCAATGAATCCACCGCTTTTCGTAAATGTCCTTGAACATTAGGAAGCGGATTTGCCGGTCGGTGGAGGCGAGGAGCAGCAGCGCGTCCATCCAGGAGGCGTGGTTGCAGACGAACAGCGCGCCGCCCTTTTCGGGAATGTTGTCGCGCCCGTCCACGCGGATCCGGTAAAACGTTTTTGTCAGCATCCAGAGCACGAACCGCAGCAGCGAGTCCGGCATCAGCACGAGGCAATAAAGGGTTCCCGCCAGCGACAGCATCGCGCCGAAGAGAAAAATCTGCGGCGGCGTCAGGTGCAGGACCACCTTGAGCAAATAATAAACTCCCGCCGAGAGCAGCATGCCGATCCACGAGAGCAGCGCGGACACGGCGATGACGCCGCCTTTTTTGTCGGCGTCCGGACGGTGCTGGATGATGGCGTTGACCGGCACGTTGAAGAAGCCGCCGAAGAAGCCGAGCAGGGCCAGATTCAGCGCGAACGGGGCCGGGGCCGGCTTGATTTGCGAGAGCGCCACGGCGAAAACCGTCAGCCCTGCCATTCCCAGCGGCACCAGGCCGTATTCAATCTTGCCGCCGGACAGAAAGCCCGCCGCAAGGCTGCCCGCGCCGAGGCCAAGAATGAGCGCCGCCAGCAGATAGGTGATGTGCGTGTCGTCCAGCCCCAGCGTGTCCTTGCCGTAAAACAGGATGACCAGTTGCAGCAGCGCGCCGAGAAACCACAGGAACGTGTTGCCCATCACGCCGAGAAACAGGACGCGGTCGCCGCGGATCGCCTTGAATTGCGAAAAGAAGTCGCCGATGAAATTCGCGCGGAATTTTTTGCGTGGATCGGCGGCGGGCAGGCGCGTGACACCGCAGCAGAGCGACAAGCCGACCAGCGCCAGCAGGATGAGCAGCCCGCCGGAGTAAATCTGCTTTTTGCCGAACAGGTCCGACAGTGTGCCGGCAAAAATCTGCCCGGCGATGCTGGCAGCGAAGGTGCCCAGCCCGAAAATGCCGTTGCCCCAGGACAATCTTTTTTCCGGCAGCAGTTCCGGCAGCATGCCGTATTTGGTCGGGCCGAAAATCGCGCTGTGGGTGCTCATCAGGAAAATGGCGGCAAGCATCAGCGGAATGTTTTCCAGCCACAGGCCGAGCGACACGATGGACATGATGCCCAGCTCGGCGCATTTCACGGCGATGGCGATGTTGCGCTTGCTGAAGCGGTCGGCGAAATAGCCCCCGGCCATGGAGAACAGGACGAACGGCAGCGCGAACACGGCGCTGACCAGCGGCACGAGCGAATCGCGTTTTTCCAGCGACAACCCCATGCCGATGATGAAGAACGTGACGATGAACTTGAGGGTGTTGTCGCTGAAGGCGTTCTGGAACTCGACCACAAACATCAGCCAGAAGCTGCGTTCTCTTTTGCCGCACTCCGGCGCGACAGGCTTCGCGTCCGGCGTCCGGCGTCCGGCATCTGGGATTATGGTTTCCATTGCGGCGCAAACTTAAATCATCCCGCGCAAAAGTGTGAATTGAAAAACCTGGCGTCAACATCAATCCTGCCAATGCCCGCGCCAGAAATTTCTGGCGTTTTCCGGGCGGCGCGTCATATTCGCCCGGATCATCAGCCCTATTGTGAAAATGGAAGGATCCGACGCGCAATGAATCCAGATGCTGCCAGCGGCAGATGCATCTTCTACATCGAGGACGATCTGGTGGTGCTGACCGCCTATCGCGCGCGCCTGCAAAAGGCCGGCTTTGATGTTGAAAGCTCCGTGGACGGGATCGAGGCCATGCGCATCCTTGCCGTCCGCGAGTTCGATTTGATCATCCTCGACCTGATGTTGCCCCGCTTCAGCGGTGCGGAAATCCTGAAGGCCATCCGGAAGAATCCCCGCCTCCAGACGACTCCCGTCGTCATCTTTTCCTCCAACCTGGAAACGGCGCATCCCTCCGTGCTGGAGCTGGCCGACAGGCTCCTCCTCAAGGGCGATTGCACGTTTCAGAACCTGCTGCAAAGCATCGAGGATTTGCTCGCCAACGGCCGCAACGGCGGCGATTGACCTTTGTCCGTGGCGGCTGCGTCAATTCACGCTGGCCGAGGTGTGCGCGGCCATCCACTTCCAGTCCGTCTCGTCCGGCGGGTTCACAATCGTTCCCTTTTGCTTTTCGGCGCGATAAATCCAGTGGTGCGTTTCGGAATGTCCGTCGGCAAAGGCGAATCCGCAGCCGGTGTTGTGATAGGTTCCCGGCAAATCGTGCCAGTAGGGATTGACCATCTCCATGGCGAAGGCCGCGTCGTTCAGGCCGCTGGCGTCCTCGTCCACGAGCACCCAGAGATCGGACGGCGAGGGCGGGCCGGCGTCGGACATTTTGCCGAACGTGCGCCAGGGCGTGTTGCGGCGATTGGTCCGCTGGCCGTTGAGCCACGGGCCGTTGACCGAAAGGACGGGCGCGCCGCTGTGAATGAAGCCGGTGCCGGTGAACTCGGTGGCCTCGAAACCGGGATCAATCGTGCCGACGGCCTGGCTCATCGAAAAGGTGCGCGCGGCGGGAACAATCCGGCCGAGGAGCGATGAGTTGGTGCCCTGATACAATCCCGTGCGCGTGTCTGCCGGACAGCGGAACAGCGCGGCGCTGCCCGAGAGGTAGTCAATGAGCAGTGAAAGGTTCGGGTTGAGCAGCACGTCGGGGTTGAACTCTTCTGCCTGCCCGATGCCGGCGGAACCGCCGCACCAGTTGTAGCCGGGAATGGTGTTGCCGTCGTCGGGATTGGGCGGATAGAAATCGTTGTTGTCGCTCGTGTAAAGGTGCATGGCGAGCATGAGCTGCTTGCCGTTGTTGAGGCAGCTCGCGCCCTGCACCCGCTGCTTGGCACGCGACAGCACCGGCATCAGCATCGCCGCCAGGATCGCAATGATGGCGATGACGACCAGCAGTTCAATCAGTGTGAAGGCGCGATTTTTCAAGCGAAAGGTTCAAGCTTAACAGACGCAACGAATCCCTGCCGGGTTTCACCATTCCGAAACATGTTGCAGACTGAAATGCCGGCATTTTTGTGAGTTGCCATGTCAGGAAAATCGGGTCAGCGCGCAACAGCCGCCGTTTCTCATGCAGACGAACAACTTTGAGGCGGGACAGAAGCCCAGCGCGGCGATGGTCTTGAGGACGCACAGCGCCAGCAGGCAATACCATCCGGCCTGCGGCGCCGCCAGCATCGTCAGCACGACCGCCAGCGACATGGCCGCGCCCATGCCGTGGGCAAAGCGCATGGCCGGGACATCCAGATATTCGAAGCGCTCCGCCGGCAACAGCCGCAGCACGGTCTGCTGGTAAAGCTGGATCATTGGCGACCGCTGGACCTTCAAAATAACCGACAGCGCCAGAATGAAAAACACCGCCACCACCAGCCAGACGCTGTGCAGGCACAAAGCAATCCACAGCAGCGCCGTCAGCGAAATCCGGCAGAACGCAAACGCCGGGCGTGGAATTTGCGCCACTTCCGGTCCCATCGAGATCGGAAAAAACATCCCGGTCTGGTTGCGGTAATCCGCATAAGTTGGAAATTGCGCGACCAATATCTTCTCCTCCAGCTTGGCGCGGAAATACACGCCCGGAAGGAAAATAAAAATGGTCGCCAGCAGCGCAATCCAGTTTTGAAACACCAGTGCCGCGCCGGTGAACATCCAAATCAGTCCGGCGTAAAGCGGATGCCGGACGACGCGATAAACACCGCCGGTCACCAGCGTGTGATCCTGATAAATGACGACCTGGTTTCCCCAATTTCTGCCCAGCGCGAACCGGCCCATGATGTTTATTGCCGTTCCGAGAAACAAAAGCACGAGTCCCAAAATCGCCGCGGGATAATAAATGCCGGGAATTTCATAAGCTCCGACGCGCAGCCGGATCAGCAGATAGATTCCAGCGAAAAATGCCAGCATGGAGCCGGTTGCCACGATGCTTTTTCGCCGGCTGTGAACCGCGTGGCCTTCCTTGGCCAGCATAAAATTGACGAACACCGCCGTCAGCACCGAGACGGTGCAGAGCGTCACGAGCAATCGCGCACAGCCCTCGAACGTTTGGAGTTCTTCGGCCAGGCGGCCCGGAATGTCGGTGGATTGGGATGCGAGGATGAACATATTTGGATCAGGTTGCCGGGGCGGTTGTCTGTCGCCGCATTGCAAATCCTGCGGCACCGAGCGCGAAAATGGCGAGCGCGGCGATTTGATAGCCGGAAACCGGCCCGACGATCTGCGGCGTTTCGCGGAGAAATTCGTGGAAGAAGCGGAAAAGTCCGTAAGCCATCAGGTAAATGTGAAAATGCTGGCCGGGCAGGATTTTTTGGCGGCGCAAAATCAGGATCGAGCCGAGCATCAGCGCGTTGAACAGCAATTCCACCAGCGCCGCCGGCCAGCGCGCCACGCCGTTCGCGTCGTTCACCGTGAACCACGACGGCTCGCACGCGCGGCCGAGGCAGCAGCCGTTCAGGATGCAGCCGATGCGGCCCAGCACAATTCCGACCGGCACGATGACCGCAAACCAGTCGCCGGTGGTTCCCCGGTAGCCGAGCAGGCGCTTGGCGATTTCCACGGCGAGGTAGCCGCCGAGCAGCGCACCGGTGACGGATTTGCCGGTGGCCAGAATCACCCAGCGGTTCGGGTCATGCCAGTGCAGCCAGCCTTCCGCGCCGAGATAAACGAGCTTCGCGCCGAGAAACGCGCCCGCCAGCGCCGCCACATAAACCAGCACCAGCCGGTCGTCGCGCTTGATCATTTGCGACCAGAGAAAGATGCTCGTGAAAATTCCCGCAAGCATCAACCAGCCGTAGGCGGTGGAATGGAGCAATGGAAATTTCATCAGTCAAATCGGTCATGATTGCGAACAGGCCTGAAAAACGGCGACAATCACTGTCAGGGCAAAGAAAAAAGCCGCCAGCAAAACTCCGAGAACGATGCGGGCGGCAACATTTTTCATTCGGCCTAAACATCCAATCCCGCCCACCAGATTGCAGGCTGGAATCACAATCATTGCAATCGGCATTAGCGATTGAGCCAGTGCGTTGTCGTGTTTCACCACGGAAATCAAGATCAGCACCATTGGAATGGGAGCCAGGCCAATGAGCAGCCAGACGAAGATGAGGTTGGGATTGTGTTTCTTAAGATTGGGACTTGGCTCGTCGCTCATAAATTCATTTTCTCATTTCGATTTGCAATCGGCAAAACCGGAGTAGTAGCGGCAGAACGAATCCAGCTTGCCGTCCGGGCGGATGACGTGCGTGCAGCAGCGGTCAATCCGGTCCTGGTCCCACGTCGCCGCGTCCATGAACGGCTTGATGAACAGCCGGAACGTGTGCGTCTCGTCCAGCTCGAATTGCTTGAGCAGTTCGCCCAACGGCTCGGAGTCGCAGCCGCATTTCATCAGGTCTTCCAGCTTGTAGCGGACCTTGGTGCCAAGAAATCCCTGCACGTTTTTGAAGTCAATGAAATCGCTCACGGAACGGATTTGCCCGCCGATTTTCAGCAGGTAGCCGATGGCCGCGCAATTCGGGTCGCCGCACGGCAGCGGCGTGAAATCGTCGAACCGCAGCTTGCCGGACGATTGTCCAACGGCGGCGAGGATGATGTCGGCGGTGTTCAAACGGTGGAGTTCAAAGTCCAAAGTTCCATGACCAATATCATCGCAGTTTGGATGACTCACGCCATTTTCGACTTTGGACTTTGGGCTTTGGACTTTGGAGTGATTCGGAATCCGCCCGCTCCCGAACATCGGTTGAAAACAAATTCCCCGGACGTTCTTAAATTTCAGGCCGAAATCAATCGCGTCCCAGAGGAACGGCAGATTTTCCGGCGTCACCGTCATGGCCAGCGTGACGGGAATGTTCATTTTGCGGCAGCGTTCCAGGCAGCGCTCGCGCGTGGCGCGCAGGTCCGCGCCGCGCAGCAATTGCTGGCCCGGCTTCTGCACGCCGTCGAATTGCAGGTAA